>Ga0272448_1000395_pt1 | contig 67870 bp, 44 predicted proteins | sample YNPCB0191_FD_202220 | JGI IMG/M metagenome (GOLD analysis project Ga0272448, IMG submission 202220) | Hot spring sediment microbial communities from Yellowstone National Park, WY, United States - YNP-CB-019-1 | ecosystem: Environmental > Aquatic > Thermal springs > Hot (42-90C) > Sediment... | reverse complement strand
CTGGTGATGGCCACGCGGGCCTAAAGAGACGGTGAAGAGGCGAAATCCCCGTCAGACCAGGGCACTACTGCGTCTGAAAATGGCTAAACTTCAGGGGTGGCATTATTGAGGAAGCGCCAAGTCCCGAAGGGGACGACCGAATTATGCGTGATATGCTCACCGTTCGGTCGTCCCATACGGGACTTGGGCATCTCTTTGTCTCATAATCCCACCAATAAATTGGCGGGCTATTGTCGACCGTCCCCTCCGGGGACTTCATGGGAACCGCTCATCCATCGGCAAGCGAAAGATTCCCCCTGGCCATCCCCTAACCCACGGTTTCGCCGTGGGGAGCCAGCGGTAATCCAGCCGCTCTATAGGAGGATCTTTATATCCCGCTCCACTCCTGCCATCCCGCAAATCTTTTCCCGAGCGGTTTCCCATCAAGTACCATCTGCATCATTTCCTTCTGCTCCTCGTCATCTTCATGGAAGATAGCCGAACGCAACGCAGGTGCCACCCACCCCGACCATTCCTCCCGCAACCAACTGGCCAACACGTATGACGCATACAGACGGGTTATGCTTTCCTGACTGCGTAGGCCGGCTTGTATGAATTCTTCTCCTTGTCCGGAAAAACGCCATAATATTTCGCATAACCGCCGTAGCGCTTCATCGACTTTCGAATCTGCTTCCGCCTGCCCGGAAGGATACCGGGCTATTGGCAGGAATTCTTCGGCAAACGCCAGTAAGCGTGCCAACCGGTCTTCGTTCAACGATGTTTGTAGACCTGCCCAACTCGACCCGTCATGCTGCAATCGCGCGAAGCAAGTTTCCCAGATATCTAATCCGATGATCTTCGCCATCCGAATCACCCGGTCGTAGACACGCGCGTCATCGCTGGCTAAGCCTTCCCGGATTACTGGCGGCCATTCCGGACGTGCATAGATTGCATTGATCAAACCGATGAATTCTTCCTGATGGCTGATCCATCCCAGTGCCGGGTCGGCGGCAGCGCCATGCTCTCGCAGCAGAAAATCTTTAATACTATCGACGATGAACAGGGTACGGGTGCTCAACTCGCGCGTCTGCAGATGGCGCAGGTAGAGGCACGTTGTCTCGACAGCTTCCGGGTACTGGCCAATCAAGGTGGAGTTGTAATTCGGCCACATGAGCTCGGTGAGAATAAGACCGGCGCTCTCCAGCAGTTCGGGGGTTGGATTGGGATCAAGCAGCGCCGTATGCAGGTCGCCGGTCAGCGCGCAGACCAGCACGATCTCGTCGTTGTGCACACTGTTTGCAAATCCCTCGAGGAGCATCCAGCGTTTGATCTCCGGGTCAGTGGTCCCGGCAAGCTGCTCGACAAGGGACACCCGCCCCCAGCCATTGAGCTGCTTTGCCAACTCCCAGAGCAGGCGGTCCGGCTCTGCTTCCGAGTGCCGCAAGGCCGCTGCCGCATAGAGGGAAAACTCCTCGTGCCGGCCCAGCGTGAGGAACACCTCCCGGTATGCCGGTGCTGGGCTCAGGCTCAACAACGCTATCCCCACCTTCACTGCCTCACGATCAGCCGCTTCCGTCGCCAACCAGTGTCCGACAGCAACGATATCTTCCAGGAGAAAATCAGCATCCTGACAAATTGCCTTCATCAGCGGGTCGATATATGCAAGCGAGCCATGTCGGAGCAGTAGGTGATAAAAACCCGTGGCGGATTCGTCCGTAACGGTTGCCAGCAACTGTCGCAACGCCGTGAGCACCTGCTGTTCATGCGGCTCTTTATCCGGCTCGGACTCACCACCTTCATCACCCATACTGCCGAAGCCCAGGGCTTCCTGATGCATGAGCATACCATCCAATGCACCCGGCGCAAAACTGAGTTGATGGTCGCCGCGCACCAGTTCTTCATCCGGCAACAACTCATCCCGGTCGATCTGTCCAGAGGCATCGGCGTGCATGCGCTGGCTGATGTACCGGTAAATCGACTGGCGTTCACCCCATGGCGGGGCCAGTCGCGTGAGCAGTTCATCCAGTGTGGGCACGGCATCCGGCGTGCCACGGAAGGGTTCTTCCTGAGAAGAGAAGCTATTCGTCATGTATGTCGGCGATGCACCTCGCCGCGGGGCAGGTAGAGTGAGGATAGTATAGCAGATTTTGCGTGGTGTGGCATCCTGTCCTTGTCCACTGGAGTTTACCTGGGTATAATATGTTTGGCATGAGCACTGAAACGACCGGCGTGAGCACGGTGCCAGTTGAATATGAGCGCATTATCCGGGAGTTCCAGGACCGGGGCATCATCTGGCTGCTGGAATCGGCGGCAAACCTGCGGGAGTTGGTCCGCCTGCTGGCGCGGGAATTGGCGGAGCAGTTGGATTTCACCCGGGCCACGCCGATCAATCGCTCGCTGATACCCGATGACATACACCAGCGCGAAGCTGCCGAACAGAAAGCGCTATTCGATGCCTTGCGGCAAGCCGTGCCGCAGAGCTTTCGTGAGGAGGTGGAAGAGATGATTATGTCATCAGCACAAGCATGGAAGGCAGAAGGTCAGGCAGAGGGGTTAGCAAAAGGCCGAGCAGAAGGCCGAGTAGAAGCTTTTATGGAACTGTTAGAGTGCCGTTTCGGATCGGTGCCGGAACAGTTAATTGCTGCCGTGAAAGTACTGCCGCCGGAGCGCCTGAAGGAGTTGACCAAGCAAGTCATCACCGCACAGAGCCTGGCTGATTTGCATTTGGAATAAGTTGACGATCCCGCGTCGTAAGAGCGATTCGGGATCCTTTCCTATGGCAAATCTTACGCCGATTTCGGCAGCCCCAATACCTCCTTGAGCGCTGCCTGAAGGACCTGGGAGAAGTTGACGTGCTGCTGGTCGGCCAGTTGCTTGAGCCATTTCGGCATGGTGACCGTTGTCTTGACCGCCTGGTTCTCGCGCCCCTGACGGGCGAGCAACATGTTGGCACGAATTAACACCGCCGCCTGGCTGGGGCCAAGGTGTAGTTGGGCGACCAGCGATGGCGTTGGGATCGGGTCACCGTCTTCTTCCAGCACGCAGAGATATCCTTCCAAGGCATCCTGTGCCATCCGAAATGCCTCCTCTTCCGTTTCTCCGCAGGTGACACAGCCCGGCAAGTCGGGAAACTCGACCGAGATGCCGTCATCCGCATAGGTGAAGATGGCAGGGTAGATATAACTCTCTTGCATGATAATCCCTCCGTCTCTCATCGCAACTGCGCTTGTTTCAGGATGGAATGAACGGTCCCTTTGGGCAACGATTTTTTCGGATGTGGGATGGTGACAATGCCGGGCTTATTCGGATGTTTGAAGTGGTAGTGACTTCCGGCCACTTTCCGCAGACACCATCCATCCGCCTCTACCAGATCGATCAAGTCCTTGGAACTGTAATCCATCGTTCACTCCGAATCTGAAAGAGATATTAGCACATACTATAGTATGTGTCAAAATAGATTGCCCGGTTATTCATCTTTGTATTTCGCATAGCCTTCCCCGAAAAATCGCTCCACATCAAGGAATTTCTAGCCGGATCGGGTAATACTAAGTGGTGAGGCGCGTGGGCGGTCTTTCCCCATCCTGCCATTGCACCGATCTTGCTATCCTGACTCACAACCCGAGGGTGACTGAATGTCGTCTCTGCCGAATATTGCACAGGCTCCTGTACATGCCGATCCTGCGGTCGCGACTGCGCCGGGGTGGAAGCTGTGGGCGCTGGTGCTCGGGGTGCCGGTGGTGGTGCTGCTGACGCGGCTGCCGTTTCTCTTTGCGGGGTATGGGATGGACCCCGATGCCTGGCGGGTGGCGTGCATTGCGCGCGCGCTGGCGGAGACCGGGCAGTATCTGGTGTCGCGCATTCCCGGCTATCCGGTACAGGAGCTCACCTCCGGGCTGCTGGCGCGCGGTGGGCCGCTGGCGCTGAACGGCGCCACGGCGGTGTGCAGCGCGCTGGCCGTGCTCTTCTTCGTGCTCATTTTGCGCCGGCTGGGCAGCCGGGACGCGCTGCTGGCCGGTGCGGCGCTGGCTTCCATCCCGGTGATCTACATCAGCAGCACCGTGTCGTTGGATTACCTCTGGGCGCTGGCCTTCCTGATGGCGGCCACCTACGCCGCGCTGCTGCGGCGACCCTGGCTGGCCGGCGTGCTGCTGGGGCTGGCGGTCGGCTGCCGCCTCACCTCGGGGCTGCTGGTCTTCCCGCTGCTGCTGCTCATCAGCCATCCGGGGGAGTGGACGGCAGCGGACGAGGCGCCGAAACCCTCGCTTTCGCTCATCCCCGCGCAACTCCGCGCGTGCGTCATCATGGGCTGCACCACGTGCGCCGTCGGACTGTGCTGCTTCCTGCCGGTCATCCGCGTGTATGGACGAGGCTTCCTTGGCTTTTTCGACGATCCGCCGCCGCTGTATATCCAGTTGCGCCATGCCACCACCGATACCTGGGGCCTCCTGGGCTGTTGCGCGCTGCTCTTTGCGTGCATCGTGCTGCTGGTGCCGGCGGGGCGCCGCGGGGCGAGCACCTTCGCCACCCCGCTGGATGCGACGCTGCCGAAGGCCTGGCTCACCGCCATGGTGCTCTTCGTGCTGGTCTTCATCTCGCTGCCGCACCAGGCGATGTATCTCATCCCCGCCCTCCCCTTCTTCCTGCTGCTGCTGGCGCGCTACCTGCCGCGCCGCGCCTTCCAGGTCGTGTGCATACTGCTCATCCTCTCCCCGTGGCTCTTCACCCTGCGCAGCCCGCGCCACCCCACCGAACCGACGCTGTGCGCCTTCCGCGCGATGGAGCAAGATTTCCGCATCTACCTGCCGGGGCCGATCCTGGATGACCTGCACCTGCGCCAGGCACGCGCCGCCTATGTGCACGATGTGCTCAACTTCAGCGCTTCGCAACCGCGCCCCACGGCGGTGATCATGATGGGGCTGATGCCGGAGATCGCCCTGGAGGCGGTGGCACACGGCGGCGCCATTCGCTTGAACCCCACCCCGGCGCGCCACCTGAAATACACCTGGGAGTCCTATCATCTCGTCTATGCCGCGGGGGACCGGGCCACCTTCAAGGAATTACTCGATCTCGGGCAGATCCGCGACTTCCAGCAGCACGGGGTGGATGTCTATTACATGCCCGGCGCCGAAGATGCGGAAAACCTCTTCTACGCGGTCGATCTCGGCCAGGTCGGCGCCCGACCGCTGCCGATGGGGGCGTTCTGATGCGTGACGCGCAACGGGAATCCCTGCCGGCGGCGCCGCCCTCCTCCCGGGAGCGCCTATGCACAGCAACATTCCGGCTGATGCTCGCCGCCGCGGCAGGCTACCTCCTTCTCTACCTCGTGCTGGCGCTCCTGCGGGTGCCGTACAAATACGAGCTGGAGTGGATGGAAGGCGGGATGGTTGATCACATCGCGCGCATCCTGGCGGGCAAGCAGCTCTACGTCGCCCCGACGATGGACTTCGTCCCGTTCATCTACGCGCCGCTCTATTTCTACCTGGCCGCGGGGCTGGCGAAGCTCATCGGTCTCGGGTTGCTGCCCTTGCGGCTGGTCTCCTTTGCCGCATCACTCGGCTGCTTCGCCATGCTCTACCTGCTGGTGCGGCGCGAGACGGGACAGGCCTGGGCCGGGCTGCTGGCTGCCGGGCTCTTTGCCGCCACCTACCGCCTCAGCGGCGCCTGGTTCGATGTGGCGCGGGTGGATACCCTGGCACTCTTCCTCCTCCTGCTGACGCTCTATCTGCTGCGGCAGGGCTCGACGCGCGCGCTCATCCTCGGCGGGGTGACGGTGGCGCTGGCGGTGTTTGCCAAGCAGTCGATGCTGGCCATTGTCGTGCCGCTGGCCCTCTCGGCGCTCTACTGCTACCGCTGGCGCGGGCTGGTCTTCCTCGCCACCGCCGGGCTGCTCATCGCCGGCGGCGACCTGGTGCTCAACGCGCTGCACGGCGGCTGGTTCAACTACTACCTGTGGATCTTGCCGCGCCAGCACAAGCCGGAACTCTACCAGATGAGCGCCTTCTGGATCGATGACCTCATCATGCCGCTGCCGTTCGCGTTGGCGCTGGCCGCGGCGTATCTCGGCTATTTCGGCTGGCGGCGTCCCGAGCGCCCGGCGTTAGCCTGCTTCCTCCCGATGACCGCCGGGGTGCTGGCGATGACGTGGATCTCGCGCATCCACTCCGGCGGCTGGGACAATGTGGTGATGCCCGCGCACGCCATGGTGGCGCTGCTGGCGGCGCTGGGGGCCGCACGCATGCTGCCCGAGCTCGATTCCCTCCCAGCACAACGGCGCGCGCTGCTCACCACCGGCCTCTTCGCCGTATGCGTGGTGCAGTTCGGGATGTTATACTATAACCCGATCGCCCAGGTGCCCACCGCCGCGCACGCGCAGGCCAACCGCAACTTCCTCCGCCTGCTGCAGAGCCTGCCCGGCGAGAACGTGTATGTCCCCTACACCGGCTACCTGCCGACGCTGGCGGGCAAGCGCACCTGCGCGCATGCCGCCGCCTATCTCGACATCCTGCGCGGCGCAGACGGCCCGATCAAGGAGACATTCAAGGCGGATGTGGAGCGCGCCTTGCGCGAGCACCGTTTCGCTGCCATCATATATAGTGACGATACGAACCCGGACCAGGACTGGCTGCACACAACGATCGACCGCTACTACACCCGCCAGGCAGAGATCCCCACGGCGCAAGTCGCTCAATGGTGTGTGACCGGGATCTATTTCCGGCCCCGGTGGATTTTCGTGCCGCGGTGATTGTCTGAACCATGATTCACTTGATTAAAGGATTGAAGGATTTGTTTTTCATTCCCCTTTCCATCTGATCAAGACGGATCGGACTATGCATCCGGTAAGCCCCGAATGGGGCGTTATTCGATAGCCCAGGGTGCAGCACAGCGGAACCCTGGGTTGGGTGGGTATAATAGATCCGTTGAGCCCTGAAAGGGCGGCATTCATTCAATGGCATTTATGGAGTGCCGCCCTTTCAGATCCGGCCACGAACATGCCGGTATTGCACTCCCGTAGCCGCATCCCTTTATGGGTGCACCGAGCATAGGGAAGGTGTGGAGGAATAGAAGAGCGGTAACGGGCACTAGAGTCGCGCACCCATAAAGGGATGCGGCTACGAGGCACTATGCCTATACCGGTTTCAGCTATCGAATGACCGCCCCATTCGGGGCTCACCGGGTGAAATATTGTAACGATGAGGTTCAAGTGACCACACAACTCGCAACATCGCCGATGCAAATACAGCAAAAACCGCTCCATGCCGCGCTGCTTGCCGCGGGGATCGTTTTCCTCACGCGGCTGCCGTTCCTGTGGCCGGGGTATGGGATCCATCAGGACGGGTGGATGCTCATCAATGCGGCGCGTTGGATGTCCGCGCATCCGGGGCATTACATCTGCTCGCGGCTGCCCGGCTACCCGTTTCAGGAGTTCGCCACACTGGCCTTCTGGCGCGGGGGGCCGCTGGTGGTGAACGGCGTCACGGCGCTCATGTGTGCCGCGCTGGTCTTTTTCTTCGTGCTGGTACTCGGCAAATTGCGCTGTCGCGATGCGGTGCTGGCCGGCGTCGCGCTGGCCTTCGTGCCGATGGCCTACCTCTCCAGCGTGATGGCGAAGGATTACCTGTGGGCGGTGGCGTTCGCCATGGCGGCGCTGTACTTTGCGCTGCAACGCCGTCCGACCCTCGCTGGCCTGCTGCTCGGGCTGGGCATGGGCACGCGCCTCACCACCGTGGGCCTGCTCCCCTTCCTGCTGCTGCTCCTGCTGCGCCCGCACGAGGAGGACGAAGACGCAGGGCGCGTGCCGGCGAACACGCGGCAGAAGGTCATCGCCAGCCTTACCATGAGCGCCTGCACGCTGCTGGTGGGCGGCCTCTGCTTCCTGCCCGTCTACCTGCACTTTGGCCGTGGCTTTTTCACCTATTACCCGGCGAAGATGCAGCTTATCAGCATCGTCGCCAACGCTACCATCAACTTCTGGGGTGTCACCGGCATGCTGGCGCTGCTGATCGCGTTTGGCTCGCTGCTCCATCCCGCCGTGCGGCGCGGCGCCTCCAGCTTTGCGGTGCGCCCGGGGAAGGTGCATATTGCCGTGTGGGCGGGCATCTGCCTGGCCTACGGTTGCCTCTTCCTCAAGCTGCCGCTGGAGTCCGCCTATCTCCTTCCCGCCCTGCCCTTCGCGCTGCTGCTGCTGGCGCATGCGCTGCCGCGCCGGGTGTTTCAGCTTCTCTGTATCGCCCTGATCGTCGCGCCGTTCCTCCTCACCTTCCGCCGCGACGCCAATCCCCCCTCCCCCGCGGTGGCCGGCGCGCGCATTGCCGGCTACCAGTGGCGCCTCTACTGGGCCGGTCCGCTGCTGGATGATGCGCTCAGCCGGCGCCGGCAACAGCGCTATCTGCGCGACCTGCTGGCCTTCGCCGAGGCGCAGCAACGGCCCACCGTGATCGTGGCGGTGTGGAATATGCCGATGATCGACCTGCAGGTGCTGGACCGCGGCGGGCGCCTGGTGGACGTGCCGCCCAGCGAGCGCCCGCACCCCTGGTGCTGGGAGCGCTCCTTCCATGCGGTGGATCACCGCGGCCTCGTGCAGTTCCGCTGCCTGCTCACCCGCGCCCAGTTCGATACGCTGCAGCAGCAAGGCTATGCCATCTACTGCGTGCCCGACATGCGCTGGTCCTTCCAGTCCCGCCTCGACCCCGCCCACCCCGAATTCGACCCCTTCACCCATGGGTGCGAGCTGGTGCCGATTGGGACGTTTAAGGGGGAATAAGCGGGGGCTGTTTCGTTGTAGTGGCCGGTACAGCCTGAAAGGCTGGTATTCGATAGCCCAGGGTGAAGCGAAAGTGGAACCCTGGGAATGCGAGACGATCCATTTCCCCGCAAGCCCTGAAAGGGCGGCATTCCATCTCTCGTTAAAATGATGGAATGCCGCCCTTTCAGGGCTCGACGGGTCTGCTTTACCCACCCAACCCAGGGTTCCACTGCGTTCCACCCTGGGCTATCGAATGGCAGCCTTTCAGGCTTTACCGGGTGCTGTTGGCGATGTCGCCGCCTTCTTCGGGGCCAACTCCTCCGGCAGCGGGAAGCCGATCAGCGTGTTCTGGCAGGGGGAGACGGCGTTGAAGCTGGTCTGGCCATCCTCCAGCGCGATGTTGAGCAGCGCGCGGACGCCGATGGGGGTGAGCACGTAGGTGTCGGGGCTGATCAGGTCCATCGCTTGCGGGCGCGGGGTCACCATTTGCAATGTCACGGACGCCTCCTGCCCGGCCTCCACCTCGAGGGTGGTCGGCGGGGTCTTCGCCGCGTCCGGATGCACTTCCTGGAACCAGAGCGCGCTGCTGGTGAATTTCGGCGAGTAGAAGAAGCCGCTCACGGTGAAATTGTTGACCTTGATCTTCTGCCCCAGCTTATTCGTCACCTTGAGGGTGACGGCCACCGGCTGCCCGAAAGCGCTGATGGCGAGCGGGGCGCCGAAGGTGACTTCCACCGGGTACTGCGCGATGGCGGTGGCGAACTTGTCCGCGTCGTCGGCGGATTTGATGCCGTTTTGCCCCCACACCAGGGTATAGTTCAACCCGCTGCGCTGCAGGAAGAAGAGGGAGCGCTGTTTGAGGTCTACCTTCGCCCCGATGCGGGTCGGCGCGCCGGCGACGGGCGCCGCGACGACATAGGGGAGGCTCAGGTTGATGGTATCCACCTTCGGCCCGAGCAGCAGGCGGTCGACCTTGAGCGTCGCCCCGGCATCACTCACCGCGGTGACCGTGCCCACGACGATCAAATCAGACTGCCCGATGATCATCATCTCCTGCTCCGGCACTACCCCAACCGCTGCCTTCTTCTCCACCGGCGCATCCAGGGTTGCCACCACCGCCAGGGTTGGCAGGGCGCAAAGAAGGCCGAGTATGACGAAAAGTATGTTGCGTATACGCATTCTTCATCTCCTTTAATAGGGATACCAGTAGACGGTAAGTGCACCGGTTTCGGGGACTGACATCGAAACTCCACCTTATGTGTCAGCATACCGCTCGCTTACCTGATACTGTCTCTCGACGATGGGGAGTTTCGGTGTCTGTCCCCGAAACCCTATGAGCGCTCCCGCTCTCGAAATACGGTCGTCTATGCCGCCGGGGACTATAATAGAGTTTTGGGGACAGACACCGAAACTCCGTATTTTCTCTACCATTTACCGTAATTTGGTACCGACAGCATCCCCAATAACTGGAGTTTCGATGTCAGTCCCCAAAACTGGTGCATCTCCCGCCCACCAATAGAAAACCTCACTGTTTCCCCGCCTCCGCCGGCAAGGCGAAGCCGATGAGGGTGGGCTGATAGGGTGAGTTGACGCCTAACTGCCCTTGCGTGTCCGGGGCGAGTGAGCTCTCTCACCTGACGAAATCCGCGCGTCCTATATAATAACCTAAGAATAGCTGATTTGGGTATCCGGCTAAACGCTATACCCTTCGTGAGTTATCGCACCGGCTCGCCGGAAGGATACGCCCCTCGTGCGGCGAAAACACGCAGACGGCGGGCGGACAGTCCGCAGGAGTGTGTGATGCTGGAATATGGGCAGAGGACGAAACCGTTGCCGCGCGGCACCGGCCACCATGTGCTGCGGCGGATTATCCCGTTGTTCGGGCCGTATCGCTGGGCGATGCTGGGGGCCGGGCTCTTCATCGCGGTGAACGGCCTCACCGTCTCCGCCATGCCGTTGTTCACCAAGTATGTGCTCGACGTGGCCATCCCGACGAAGAACTTTCCGCTGGCGGCGTATATCATGCTCGGTTTTGTCGCCGCCATGGCGGCGCGGGTGGTCACCTGGTACATTGCCCAGTCCTCGCTGCTCTATATCCGCGAGCGGATCATCTATCAACTGCGCTGCTCCGTCTTCGCGCACTTGCAGGAGCTGTGCCTGCGCTTTCACCACCGGTATAACGCGGGCTATCTCTATGACCGTACGCTGGGCAATGCCTCTGTCGCCGTCGGCACCTTCCTCAGCCTGCTCTTCAACACGCTGGTGCTGTATTCGTGCCAGATCGTCTTCGCCGTGCTCATCTGCCTGCGCCTGCACGCCGGGATGACCGCCTATGTGCTGGGCATCAGCGCCGGCTATGTATTCATCAACCGGTATTACGGCGGGCGCATTCGCGAGCTGACCATGGCCTTCAACAAGCAAACCAACGAATTCGCCGGGCAGATCATCGATCTGTTGCGCGGGGTGAAGACCATCAAAGCCTTTGCCATGGAGCAACGCGTGGTCAACGAATTCGATACACAGCTCTGGCCGCTGCAGCTCCGCTCGCTGGACGTGAATAAAGTCACCATGCGCCTGGGCCTCTCCACCGAATCGCTGGGCTTTTTCATCCAGGCGTCCATCGTGGTGGTCGGCGCGTACCTGGCCATCCCCGGACACATCAAGCTGGGCACCATGGTGGCGTTCATCTCCTACCAGCAGATGATCATCGGCATGATCTCCGCGCTGGCCTCGGTGGCCGGGGCGTATGGCGCAGCGCAGGCGGGGTTGGAGCAGATGTATGAAGTGATCGATGAGCACCCCACCGTGGTGGACAAGCCGGGCGCGGCCATGCCGCCGACGGTGCAGGGGGAGATCGCCTTCACGGAGGTGCGGTTCAGCTATGACGGCAGCCCGGTGCTCAACGGCATCTCCCTGCAGGTGCCCGCCGGACAATCCGTGGCGCTGGTGGGACCCAGCGGCGGCGGCAAAACCACGCTGACGAACCTGCTCATCCGCTTCTACGACCCGGACCACGGCACCATCACGCTGGATGGCCGGAATATCCGGGAACTGCCCTTGCGCGCCTACCGCGGCCTCTTCGGCGTGGTGCTGCAGGACCCGTTCCTCTTCAACGACACCATCCTCAACAACCTGCTGGCGGTGAAGCCGGAGGCGACGGAGGAGGAGCTGCGCGCGGCGCTGGAGCGCGCCCAGGCGTGGGAGTTCGTCGTCGGGCTGAAAGGCGGCTGGCACTTCAAAGTCGGGGAGGGCGGCGGGCAGCTCTCCGGCGGCCAGCGCCAGCGCATCGCCCTCGCCCGCTGCTTCCTCACCAACCCGCGCATCATGGTGCTGGACGAGGCCACCTCCGCCTTGGACACGCAGTCGGAACGGCTGGTACAGCAGGCCTTGCAGGAGATCATGCAGGACCGCACGGTCTTCGTCATCGCCCACCGCCTCAGCACCGTACGCAACGTGGACCGCATCCTGGTGGTGCAGCAAGGCCGTATCGTGCAGGACGGCAGCTACGAGACCCTCTGCCAGACCCCGGGCCTCTTCCGCGACCTGCACCTGGCCTCGCTGCAGGCGGGCGTGGAGGAGACGGTGGGGACCGAGTCATAGACACGATGCAGAATCCAGGTGCTTATTCGCGTCACTGGTGTAGTCCTGGCATTCCTGCCAGCCGCCGAAGTAAGCAGATCAATACATGCTCGCATACAAATCTCTCCTTTCGGCCCGTTGTGATCTCATCCGTGAGGGGACTCGGGGAATGCCTGATCCAAACAACGCGGCCCCCGAGTACATGTGCACTCGGGGGCCGTGGTCTCTTCTTCATGCCATTATGAGCCGTGATTTTGCGGTAATGGCGTTTTGCCTTCATTGCCTGGCAGCGTATGTCCGCCGCATTTATCCAGGACGCGTTCCTCGGGATTGCCGCGCCCGAGCAGAATCAAGCGCGGGGTTTCCCATTCACGTCGTTGCTGCTGTTGCTCTTGTTCTCTCATCATACTTGTTCTCCCTTATCGTGAGTGGCTGTGCTAACCATGCCCCGCTAGTTCACGGTGAATGATGCCATTGCCGCTTGCTGGAAGGTCGCGGTGCTACCTTCAATGCGCCCCAGCACATAGATATCATACTCCCCGGCTTCGGTCGGTTGCCAGGTGCAATACGGGGTGGTGTTATACCCCCGAATATCAAAGAAATCCCAGTCGGATGTTGCCGGATTGTATTTATACCCAATAAAGCGGTATTCAACATTCGCCGGGTTGACGGTCCCGGTGCATCCTGCGGTCAGGAAGACCGGATCGTTCACCGCGCCGGCCGCCGACGGGCTCAGCGTAAGCGTCACGCTGGTGAGCGTCGGTTCGAGCACCTGGAAATAGACATCAGGGGAGATCACCTGGTAATCCGCAGTGCTGCCCGCCTTACGTGCCTTCGCGTAGAGCCAGTAGTTCTCCGGAAATTCCGGCGTCCAGGTATAGGTGTTCGTATTGACATAGCCATTGCTCAGCGGAAGGACGATCCACTGGCGTATGGTCTGGTCATAATACTTGGAGAAGAAGTTGTACTGGACATCCGATGTCGTCCCCTGCGGGGTTGCCGTAATGGTGACCGTGGTACCGTTTGGCTGCGGCCAATCGAGGTCGGTGGACACCGTTACGCCGGTTAGATCGGTAGGCACGATGCTGAAGGCCTGCGGCAGCACACAGTATTGAGAATCGGAATTCGTGACGACGATATCCCAGAGTCCATCCGGCTTGCCCAACAGATCGAATGAGAAGACCAGTTCCGTGTCCATTGCTGACTGCAAGGTGCCGGTGATATCCGTCTGCCCGGCCTTTTTCAACACGACGCTCGGGGCAACGGTATCGAAATTGCTGCCGTCCAGGGTGAGGAGTACGGTAATATCCGTATCATACCCCAGCATCGGTGAATAGGTGCTCACCGTGGGCGGTGGGGTGGCGAAGATATGGAAGGTGACGTTGTCGGTGCTCGGGTTCTTATGGCTATCCGGATTGGTCACCGTCAGCGTCCAGTCTCCCGGCGTCGCATCCGCAGGCAAGGTGATCGAACCAGTGAGTTTCGACTCGCCGATGAATGTCACGGCGTCGAAGGGTATAGTTGTGCCACCGAGGGTCAAGGACGCGGTGGCTCCCTGTTTAAAGCCATAGCCTTGAATGTCGTAGACTGCCACGGTGGTGCCGCGTACGCCGGAGATCGGCAGGATGGCCGACACATGCGGCTGATCTTCGACCAGGGTGAGCTTGCCGGGCAGGATGCCAACCTGGTTGTCGGGATTGATCACCACCAGGCTCCAATCACCGGCCTGATTCGTAGTGAAGTTAAAGACGCAGGTGATCTTCGTCGCATTCACCACCTGCACGTCCGTGGCGGAGATATCCGGTTGACCGGCCATCTGCAGGACGACGCGTGCGCCGGTGAGGAAGTTGGCCCCCGCCAGGTTGCTGACCACCAGCTTGCCGGTATTCAGGTTGTTCAGCGTCGTTAACCCGTTCACGCTGTTGACGACCGGGGCCGGATACGGCTCAAAGTCGACCTGGATAGTCTTCGCCGTCGTCACGTTGCTGTACTGCAGCGTGGTGCCGCCGGTCTGCAGGACGGTATTGTCGGGGAGCAGCGTCCAGGTGGTCACCTGGTTGTATTTCGCCGGCGTGGCCGTCAGGAAAAGGTTGCCGCCGTATGGCACATTCATCGTCCCGAATGGTGTGACTGTGCCGGTACCGGCACCTGTCTTCGTGATCGTCATGGTGACCGGCAGCATCACTTTGAAAGTGGCTTTGATGGTATGGGCGGCCTGGATATTGGTCAGCTTAAAGGTACTGGTCGCCACATGCTGGTCGACCCCATCAAGCCACCAGGTGTTGATGGCATAGCCTACATTGGGATAGGCCGTGAACGTGTAGTCTGTACCGGCGGTTACCTGTACCGCCGTGCGCGGTGCGATGCTGCCGCCGTTACTGATGCTCGGTGTGAGTTGGTAACTGCGCGGCATTAAGACCGGGACGGCAGGACTGGTATAGGCACCTGCGCCGCCACCCTGCACCGAAGATGTTTCGGCGCGGACACGGAGATAATAGGTGGTGTTCGGTGTCAGGCCCAGGACGGCCTTTGACACTGTGGTGATCCCGGTCAAGGTCGCCAGTGAATTCAGGAAGTTGCTATCTTTCGCGATCTACAGGGTGTAGGTGACCGGCAGTCCGGCCCCTCCCTGCGGAATCTGCCAACTTGCGGTGAGAGATGTTGCACTCGTCGGCGTGGCGATCAGGGACATCGGGAGTCCCGGGCGGGTGATGGCGGTGACGATATTGGAATACGTGCCGGTGCCGGAGCCGTTCACGGCGGCGACCCGGTAGTAGTACACGGTGTTCGGCGTCAGCGTCATCGGGATGGTGCTGAGATCCTTGGTGGTTCCGTTGACCGTGACCGTCGTTACGCCATTGACCAGATTACTATCGGTCGAGACTTGCAGCGAGTAGCTGCTTGCCCCGCCCGCAGGCGCCTGCCAGTTCGCGATGAAGTTCGTGGCGGTGATCCCGGTGGCCGCTGTGGCCGTCGGCACGCCTACCGTAGTCAGGAAGGAGATCTTATTGGAATACGCACCGGTGCCGGTAGCGTTCACCCCGGCCACCTGGTAATAGTAGGTGGTGTTCGGCAGCAGACCGGTAATCGCTTTCGAGAGCCCGCTCGGGACCGCCACCGTGGTGACGTTATTCATGATGCTGGGATCGGTCGAGTATTGCAGCGAGTAACTGGCCGCGCCACCTGCCGGCGCCGTCCAGTTCGCGGTGCCGCCAGTGGCAGTGACCGCTGAGGCGGCGGTGGCTGTCGGCACACCAGGCAGCGTCAACGCCGTGATGGTGTTGGAGTAGCTCCCGTATCCGTTCGCATTCCCGGCGGCAACATGGTAGTAGTAGGTCGTATTCGGCGTCAGCGTCATCGGAATGGTGCTGAGGTCCTTCGACGTGCCGGAGAGACTGGAGGCCGTCGTCACGTTGGCGCTGAAGTCGCTGGTGGTGGACACCTGCAACTGGTAGTTAGTCGCCCCGCCAGTGGGTGCCTGCCAGTTCGCCACAAAGTTGGTGGTGGTGATCCCGGTGGCCGCAGTCGCCGTCGGTGCGCCTGATGTCGTCAGGAAGGAGATCTTATTGGAATACGCGCCAGTGCCGGTGGCATTCACGCCGGCCACCTGGTAGTAGTAGGTGGTGTTCGGCGTCAGGCCGGTGATGGCTTTCGACAACCCGCTGGCCACCGCCACGGTGGTGACGTTATTCACGATGTTGGGGTCGGTCGAGTATTGCAGCGAGTAGCTGGCGGCGCCGTTCACATGCGCCGTCCAGTTGGCGGTGCCGCCGGTGGCGGTGATTGCTGTGGCGGCGGTCGCCGTCGGCACGCCGGGCAGCGTAATGAAGGAGATCTTGTTGGAATAGACGCCGGTGCCGGTGGCATTCACGCCGGCCACCTGGTAGTAGTAGGTGGTGTTCGGCGTCAGGCCGGTGATGGCTTTCGACAGCCCACTGGCCACCGCCACCGTGGTGACGTTATTCACGATGTTGGGATCGGTCGAGTATTGCAGCGAGTAGCTGGCCGTGCCGCCGGTGGTGGAAATCGCCGTCGCGGCGGTGGCGGTGGGTGCACCGGGCAGCGTCAGCACGGTGATGGTATTGGAATTGCTCCCAGACCCAGTGGCGTTCACGGCAATCATGCGGTAGTAGTAGGTCGTGTTCGGCGTCAGCGTCAGCGGGATGGTATTGACATCCTTCGACGTCCCGGAGAGGCCGGTGGCCGTCGTCACGTTCGCGCTGAAGTCACTGGTGGTGGAGACTTGCAGGTTATAGCTCGCCGCACCTCCCGTCGGTGCCGTCCAGTTCGCGGTGAAATCGCCGGCGGTGATCCCGGTGGCCGCAGTGGCCGTCGGCGCGCCGGGCAACGTGAGGAAGGAGATCTTATTGGAATACGCGCCGGTGCCGGTGGCATTCACGCCGGCCACCTGATAATAGTAGGTGGTGTTCGACGACAAGCCGGTGATCGCTTTCGACAACCCGCTGGCCACCGCCACGGTGGTGACGTTATTCACGATGTTGGGGTCGGTCGAATACTGCAGCGAGTAGCTGGCCGTACCACCTGCCGGCGCCGTCCAGTTGGCGGTGCCGCCGGTGGCGGTGACCGCGGTGGCGGCGGTGGCAGTGGGCACATCCGGCAGCGTCAGGAAGGAGATATGGTTGGAATAGGCGCCGGTGCCGGTGGCGTTCACCCCGGCCACCTGGTAGTAGTAGGTGGTGTTCGGGGAGAGGCCGGTGATAGCCTGCGACGTCCCGCTGGGCACGGCCACGGTGGTGACGTTATTGACGATATTGGAATCGGTCGAGTACTGCAGCGAGTAGCTGGCCGCGCCGCCGGATGGGGCCGTCCAGTTGGCGGTGCCGCCGGTAGCGGTGATTGCCGTGGCGGCGGTGGCCGTCGGGGCGCCAGGCAAGGTTACGGCGGTAATGGTGTTGGAATACTGGCCGTACCCGGTGGTATTGCCCGCAGAGACCCGGTAGTAGTAGGTCGTGTTCGGGGTCAGCGTCATCGGAATGGTGCTCAGCGACTTCGACGTGCCGGATAAGCCGGATGCGGTGGTGACGTTCGCGCTGAAATCCGATGTCGTGGATACTTGCAGCGTGTAACTGGTCGCGCCGCCGGTTGGGGCGGTCCAGTTCGCGGTGAGGTTCGTCGTCGTTATCGCGGTCGCTGCCGTAGCCGTCGGGGCATCCGGCAGGGTCAGCAGATTGCGAGACGTCGAATAGGTACCGGTGCCGACCGAGTTGACCCCCGCCACATGGTAGTAGTAGGTCGTGTTCGGCGACAGCCCGCCAACGCTCCAGGCGGTGTCAGTGAGATTCGTGTAGGTAACCAGACCGGTCGTAAAGCCGGAGTTCGTAGCCACCTGCAGCGTGTAGCTGTCCGCACCATTGGTGGGCGCCGTCCAGGTCACATCAAAACCGAATGCGGTGATATTGGTACCCGCATTGAGCGTCGGCGCGCTGGGGGCGGCGGTCGGTGTGCGGGCAGTAATGATATTCGAGTACGCGCTCCGTCCGCCGGACGCATTCACGGCGTAGAGGCGGTAATAGTAGTCCACATTGGAACTGATGTTGACCGCTTGATTGGTGGCGTTGCCGGCCGGAGTGAAGCTTTGCACGACATTGTTACAGAGGCTGTCCGTCGCGATTTCCAACACGAAATGATCAGCGCCGGTGAAGCTGTTCCAGTTCGCCTGGAAACTGGTGGTCTTCACTTTGCTCGCGGCGGTGGCTACCGGGGCGGCGCCCAGGTTCAGGATCTCGGTGTAGCTATTGCCGTTGACGTCGGTGGTCTGGACGCAGACGCTGTAAAACGCGCTGGTCAGATTGGCCACGTTGGTGAGCAAAGCCGACTGCCCATTGGCATCGAGGCCGATCTGGAACTTGGCATTGTCTTCCGCGCTGCCCGAGCCATCGTTGACCAGCGTATAGGTATACGGCGATTCGCCGCCGGTGGTGGACAGTGTGCCGACCAGGGAGCCCACGGCACCATTCGGCACGGTGGTGGACGAGATGCTGATATCGGATGGCGCATCGGTCGCCTGGGTTCCTGGGGTTGGCTGCTGGCCGAGGCCGGGTCCGCTGAACAGTAATTGGCACGCCGCCGGCGGCTGGTCGTTTTCCCAGAACTCCAGCACGACCGCGACTTTCTGACCGCTGGTCAGGCTGATGGAGGGGGTGGTATCTGTTGCAGTGGCATGGGCGGTCCAGTCATCGATGTACTTTACCCCATTAAGATAGAGGCGGGCGCCATCGTCGGAGTTCACCACGAAGATATAGTCGCCAGTGGCCGGGGCGATGAATTGGCCGGTCCAGCGTATCGCGTAATGGCCGTTTACGGGGATGATGCCCGGAGCAATGTCGCTGCCGATACCGCAATAAAAATTGATCGCTGGATCAATGCGCGACATGAGCCAGGGGCCCCAATTCGTGCCATCAAACAGGTAATAATCCCCTTTGAAACCGCTGCCGGAGCCGGTGACATAGCCGACAGGATACGGCAGGGTGGTGACCGAGGCGGTGGCAGAGTTCGTCCCTTCGCCGCCGGCGTTTACGCCACGCACGCGGAAGTAGTACGTCGTCTTCGGCGAGAGGTTATCCACAATCTGGTTGGTCAGATTTGTGTAGCGATAGGTATGAATGATGCTGGCGCCAAACCCGCTGGTGGTGGCCACGTCAAGCGTATAGCTGGTTGCGCCCGATACGGCCGTCCAGGTGGCGGTGAAGCTGGTATTGGTCACGCCGGTGGCCGTGGGCGTCGCCGGCGCCGCCGGCACACCGGTGGGCGCCAGCGTGGTGACCGCTGAGGAGACGGCGGACGTATTGCCGATCGTCAGCCCCAGCAGCGCCGTGACGCGGAAGTAATAGGTCGTGCTGGGACTCAACAGCGTGATCGCCAGGGGCGTTGTGGTCGCATAGTACCGTCTGACGGGTGTGGTAAAGGCGCTGTCCGTTGCCACATCCACCAGATAGCAGGTCGCACCGGTCACGGCGTTCCAATTGGCGGTGAAGCCGGTGGCGTTGATGCTGGTGGCAGCAGGGTTAGCCAGCGTCGGCGTGGCCAGCGTGGCGAACATGGCGACGTTCGAGTAATCGCTGGAAGCTGTGCCGTTCTTGGCCTGCACACGATAGTAGTAACTCGTGTTCGCGGTCAACGTCACGCTGACGGCGTTGCTGGTGCCGGTCGCGCCGGTGACCGTTTTCAGGATGGTGGCGAAGGTGGTACTCGCCGAAACCTGAATGGTATAGCTGGTGGCACCGGAAACCGCCGTCCAGTTGGCGGTAAACCCGGCAGTGCTGATACTGGTCGCATTCAGCGCATTCGGTATCGCCAATGTCGAGCCCGCGCAGGCCGGCAGCGACATGCCGACGAGCACCATGAACCCGGCTATTGCGAACAACACTCGCAATTTCTTCAGCATAATCAACGTCATTGACTTCTCCCCAATCAATAATTGCGTTCCGTAAGATGAGAGCAACACAGGCGGGCACCTGGTAGGATCAACCGGAAGCCAGCTAAGACAATCCCACCTCTGTGGTATTATCTTAACAAACAAGCTACCACATAACATTTCCTTCGTCAAGATAAACAACCGCTCCCGACAGGCGGAGTTTTGCGGAGAATCTCGGGAGATTCATGCGCCCAGCATGAACGATTAGGCTGACTAACTACGAAATACCCCGTACTTGAGCCCGCGCCCTCCTTTCGAGCATGCCAATCGTCAATATCAAATAATTATTAATTCTCCGCATAACAACACTGGCCGGTCGCTGAAAGAGATCATTGGGAAGGCGCTATCGCGCCATACCTCCTCCCGCTATGCCACTCCGACATACCAGTTGACAACAGTGCGCGGGACAGTCTCGATGAGAAAATATTGTCGCTTAAGAGGATATTTCCGTATTCGCGCCGTATCTGCATTACAACTATGTCGAGTGAGGCCATCGTATATTTCAACATCGCGGATATCGCCGTTGCCGTGCAAGCGGATCTCCCCATTACCGCGGAGACGTTCGCGCCGAAAATCACCTCGTTTCACACGGATCATCCCGGTGCGGATGTCATCCGGCTGCATCATCATTTCGGGCTACCGTCGGACGCCATGCTGCAGGGGGGGAAGACGGTGTATCGCCAGGCTCCCTGGGCGATTACCACCGTGGACAATCATTATATCTATGACGAGTACCAAGGCGTGCCACCAGATGTGCGGCAGACACTGCGCGGGGTATGGACGGCGGACCATGCTGACGGTCACCTCTACCACGTCGATGATACGCGCTGGCGGATGGGGGGCAACGAGTCGCTGACGCTGATGCCCACCGACCAGGTGCTGCTGGCACGCGTGCTCGCTGAACGTCGGGGCTGCCTGCTGCACGCGAGCGGCATGGCGCTGTGGGAACAGGGTTTCTGCTTCATTGGTCATTCCAGCGCGGGAAAATCGACTACTGTCACCATGCTGCGCGAGCACGGCACCATTCTCTGCGACGACCGCATCGCCGTGCGGCAGACGCCGGAGGGCTTTCGCATCTACGGTACCTGGAGCCATGGCACGGTGGCGGAGATTTCCCCGCGCTCCGCACCGCTGCGCGCGCTCTGCTTCATCGAGCAGGCGGCGCAAAACGCGGCCATCCCGCTCACCAACCGCCACGAAGTACTTGCCCACCTGCTGCCCTGTCTGGTGAAACCGTTGGCCACCGCCGATTGGTGGGAGAACACGCTGGCCGTCGCCGAAGCCCTCATTAATCATGTGCCGGCCTACCGTCTGCAGCTTGATCTCAGCGGCAAGGTGGTCGATGTGCTGCAGGCACTGTAATCATCCCTTATCCGCCTCCCGATGCTTTGAGAAGCAAGGAGTGGATTTCCGGGTGTTGGGTATTATCGTAGCAAGTTCAGTGCTCTCGCCGCGATGCCCGCGATGTCGGGAGGCCGGGGTGAGGGAGGATCATACCAAGGAGTTATCAACGCATGACGGCTATCGCATGGGAAACCTGTTATTGCCCTTCGACCAATGTCGTGGCGCGGGAGATCGATGGGGAGATGGTCATTGTCCCGCTGACCGGCGGCATCGGCGATCTGTCGGATGATCTCTTTACCCTTAACGACACGGGGAAGGCCATCTGGATGGCCTGTGATGGGACGGCGACGTTGGCGCAGGTGGTGGAGCACCTGTGTGCCGTCTATGCGGCACCGCGCGAGGTGATCGAACGCGATGTTTGGGGGCTGGTGGAGGAGCTTTGTGCACGGGACATCCTCATGGCACAGTCCGCGCAGTAGTCGAACGCCGGAAGGCACCGTGTCGCTGGCCGGCGCGCGCTTCCGCGAGTTGCTCATTGGTATCCTTGCCACGGGGCACTGCGTGCGCTTTCCCGCACTGGGCCACAGCATGCATCCCGCCATTCAGCATGGCGACCTCGTGACGCTGGCCCCCCTGGGGGACCGCCGGCTGAGCGGCGACGACGTGGTGGCCGTGGTGCGGAATGCGGCGACCCGGCAGATCATGGTGCACCGGGTGCGCCGGGTGAACAACGAGGCGGTGGAGACGCGCGGCGATGCGCTTCCCTCCCCCGACGGCTGGTTCCCGCGCGCGGCGATCATCGGCGTCGTGGTGCGCGTCGAGCGCCAGGGGAAGGCCGTCGCCTGGCGACCCACTCCCTGGTCGCGGCTGCGACAGGCCGTTCGCCATGCGCTGGCGCGGGGGAAGGGAAAAAGTTAAAAGTAAAAATTCGCCAGCCGTTTACGGCGTTGCGGGTGGGCGGGTTTACGGCAGGGCATATTTTTTACTTTAAAGGCGACATGGAACAACAGCAACAAATCACTTTTGAGACCGGCGAGACACCCTATCGCGCGCGCCAGCGTTTTCCCGACTCGACCCTCTGGGCGCGCTACACGTCGCAGCGCGTGCCCGCCATGCTCACGCTGGAACTCACCGCCCGCTGCTCCCTCGATTGCCGGCACTGCTATATCAACCGCCCCATCGGCGACCGGGAAGCGCGCGCCGCCGAACTCAGCGCGGAGGAGATCATCGCTCTTGCCGCTCAGGCCGTCGACCTGGGCGTCCTCTGGTGTACGCTCACCGGCGGCGATCCGCTGCTGCGCGAGGACTTCAGTGCCATCTACCTGGCGGTGAAACGCCTGGGACTGCTGGTCTCTGTCTTCACCAACGCCACGCTGATCACCGCGGAGCACGCGCGCTTATGGCGCGATTATCCGCCGCGCGATCTGGAGATCACCGTTTACGGCGCCACGCCGGAGACGTACGAGCGCGTCACCCGGCGACCCGGCTCCTTTGCCGCCTTCTTGCGTGGCGTGCAGGCGCTGCACGACGCCGGCGTGCCCATGCGACTGAAAGTGCCCGCCCTGCGCAGCAACGTCCATGAACTGGCGGCCATCGCCGACTTCTGCCGCGCGCACACGCCCTATCCCGTGCGCTGCTCGCCGGTGCTGCACCTGCGCCTTGACCGCGACCCGCAGCGAAACGCCGACATCCTCACCGAGCGTCTTACCCCGTAGGAAGCACACGCCTGCCGGTGGGATGATGCGGCGTGCGATTGCCGCACGGATGAGGCACCGGCGGAGATCGCCGGCGCCCCCCATCGCCTCTTCCGCTGTGGGGCCGGCGTGAGTGATTTCACGATCAGCCCGGACGGCCACTATCGCCTGTGTCTGCCATTGATCGCCCCCGGCACCGTCTACGACCTCCGCACCGGCACCCTCCGCGACGCCTGGGAGCGCTTCACCCCCGCCGTGCGTGGCCTCCTGGCGGAGGCTCCACAGTATCTTGCGCGTTGCGGCCCGTGTCCCATGCGGGCGCGTTGCGGCCAATGCCCCGCCATCGCCTACCTGGAGACAGGGGCAATGGATGGGGTGCCGGAGTATTTTTGTGCCCTGACGCAGCACGTCGGGGAAGCCTGCACGCCCCGCGACGAGGCCTCATCGCGATGAAGCCCGACGGGTGTCTGTTCGCTATTGCGGCCTTTCCGGCGTGAACCGGTACGGTTTCTTCCAGCTTATGCCATTAAATTGTGATGCGGAACATCGGTTACTCCAGGCGGTGCTGCGCGCGGACGAGACGCGGGAGGCCGCCATTGCCGACGCGTTGGGCGGGCCGGTCGATTGGGCGCGGCTGGTGCGGATGGCGACAACGCATGGGGTGTTGCCGCTGGTCTATACGCGGCTCCGGGCGCTGGCGGCGGAGCGCGTGCCGGCGGAGGCGCTGCGCGAACTGCAGGGGGTCTATGCGCTGAACTGCCGGCGCACACTGTTACTCACCGCTGACCTGGTCAAGGTGGTGCGCCTGCTGGAGGCGGAGGGCATCCCCGTGCTGGTACTGAAAGGCCCGGCGCTGGCGATGCTCCTCTACGGCGACCCGGCCCTGCGTTATTTCGCCGATCTCGATCTCCTGGTGCACGCGGCGGATTATCCGCGCGTGGATGCACTGTTGCTGGCCCAGGGATTGCGCCGCGGGGAGGAGGCGCCCGGTGAGCAGGCGTATCTCTTTCCACATCGCGCAGACTGGCTGGAAATCCACTGGCGATTGGCTGACGACTTTTTCCCGGGCGCGCTGGATATCGAGCACGTCTTCCCCAACAACCAGCCTGTCGCCCTCAACGGCCAGCCTGTGCAGACGATAGGTACTGAAGATACAGTGCTGTACCTTTGCCTGCATGCGCTGCAGCACACCTGGCTGCGCTACCGGTATCTCGCGGACTTCACTGACGCGCTACGCGCCATGGACGCGGCAGGATACGAAGCCCTGCTGGCTGCGGCGCGCCGGCAGGGGATGCTCACCGCGTTGCTGTTGAGCATGCGGGTCGCCCACGACGTGCTGGGATGCCCACTGCCCGCAGCGGTCACACGCGCCATCGCACGCCATCCCCTCATCCCCCTGCTGGCGCGCCGAATCCGCCGGCGCCTGGAACAGCGCGCGGAGTGCATCCCCGACGTGCTGGACCTCCTCACCAGCCGGCTGCTCCCCAGCCTGAGCTGGCCAAACCGTCCCCGCGTGCTTGCCCTGGCCTTCACCCCCACTGCCAACGATCATCGTTGGCTCAACCTCCCCCCCTACCTGCACTGGCTCTACCCGCTGCTGCGCCCCATCCGACAAAGCGGGCGGACGCTTGCAGCGCTCTACAAGCGTTTCCGCTTGAGATAAGGCGTCGCTTGGTAGTCTGGCGATTCATCGCAGGGATACGGTTGACCGACCACATTGAGTGTATATGAGGTGACACCTCCCCGGTGGGAGCAAAACGCAGGCGGCAGGCGAGGCGGGTGGTCTGGCTCATCAAGCTGATAAATACACCTTCATCAGTTGACTTCTCCGCGTTTTTATGTTCCTATTACACCATCTGTTGCGCGATCTTGAGCGTTAGTATTTGCCAGCAGACCACCTTTCACTCCGAGCTGATCGACCGGATCATCGGGTTGAAGGGATATTGACGGGCATGATAAAATGCGCGGTGAGGATGGAGCATGAAAGTGAAGAGCGGCTTCCTGTTGCGAGAGATTGGCGGGACGTATGTGCTGGTTCCCCTGGGGGAACGCGTGGTGGACTTCAACGGCCTGGCTACCCTGAATGACACGGGCCAGGTGCTCTGGACGCGCCTGACGGAAGGTTGTCGCGAAGCAGACCTCGTTGAGGCGCTGACGAGCGAGTTCGATGTCACGGAGGAAGAGGCGGCGCAAGACGTGCGGGCATTTGTGCGCGACCTGCAAGAGAAAAGGTTACTCGAGGATGACGGCTCCCCGCTCTGAGTACAAATACCTCACCAATTTCCTGCATGAGCAGGCCGCCGCCGCCGGCGTGCCCCTGAATGGCACCTTTGAAGTGACCGGCCGGTGTAATCTGGCGTGCCGGATGTGCTATATTCGCCAGGGGGCCGGCGATCTGCTGGCGCGCAGTCGCGAGTTGAGCGCCGCGCAATGGCTCAGCCTGGCGGAACAGGCCACCGCGGAGGGCATGCTCTTTCTGCTGCTCACCGGGGGCGAGATCTTCCTGCGTCCGGATTTCCTGCAGATTTATGAACCCCTCACCGTCATGGGCTTAAATCTCACCCTCTATTCCAACGGGACGCTGGTCACCCCGGCGATCGCACGGCGGCTGGGGATGCGCCCGCCGAACCGGCTTGAAGTCACGCTCTACGGCGCCTCTCCGGAGACCTACGCCGCGGTCACCGGATCCGCGGAGGCGTTTCACCAGGCGCTCCGCGGCATTGATCTCCTGCATGATGCCGGCGTCACCCTGGCCATCAAAGCCACCCTCACCCGGCGCAATGTGCAGGATCTCGAGGCCATCCGCGCGCTGGCGCATGCGCGCAACCTGCCGCTGAAAACCGGCTGGATGCTCACTGAACGGGTGGACGGGGCGCCCTGCGCCATCGAGGATGAACGCCTGCCCTTGGACGAGGTGATGGCCATGGAGGAGGCCGACGCCGAGACACGCGCTGCCTGGGCGGCGGTCGACCCCGCCGAGGCGATCGAATGCGACCCGATGTATTGCCATGCCGGCAAGGCGGCCTTCTCCATCACGCCGGAGGGTACCATGGGGCCGTGCATGGATCTGCCGCTGCCCGCCGCGCGCCCGCTGGAGGTGGGCTTTCGTCCCGCCTGGGACGCCGTGCGCGCCTACACCCGCACGGTGCAATCCCCGGAGGAATGCCTCGACTGCGCGGTGCGGAGCTACTGCCCCTCCTGCCCGGCGCGCAATTATGTCGCCACACGCTCGGTGACCAGCCCTGATCGCCACTGTTGCGCCATCGCTCACGCCCGGCAGGCCCGCTTTCATGCCCTGCGCTGAAAAAGCGCTACTGCCGTTCAAACACCTCGTAGCCGCCGACCAGAGCCTTCGATGATGGTTGACCTCCCCATTATGCCGCGACCGTTTCACCCAGGTACAGAGGGGAGCCATCTCCTTTATTAATTCACTGGCAGCATGATCTCGTCTTCAATAATACGTATTGATAACAGAGCAAGCCTAAGTATATTTACCATACAAACCGCTTAAATGCTCATCACTACTATTTAAAAGGGATAATTGCATATACTGCTACCCAATCCCTTGACGTATCAATAGCTTTATTGTATGGTTAAGTCAGACAGTACTTCTAATAACGATTGGATGATTTACTTATCATGTCAACTACGCAGCAATCCAAGCACGCCACCAAGCGCCCGTATCAGGCCCCTGCCATTCGTGTAGAAACACTGCGCCCGGAAGAGCAACTGCTGGCCTGCTTAAAGCTCAACAATGGGCATTCGTGCTCGGTTCAGTCACAGAAGAAGTCATAGCGCGTTGCTGAGTAGACGATAGCGATATACCCAGCGCCAGTTTTGATTGCCAGAGGGCAGGTTTGACCGGTGCAGATTGTGTTTGCGGTCTGCTGCATCACTATTGCAGGTGGCTTGCCCCGCTGGCGTGGTGCAGCCACGCGCCAGGGAAGGACGAGCCCTCACGTGGCGTCGGTGAAGTCCGACTGAGAGTGCCAGGGGGTAGCTGTAAATTGGGCTGCATCGGGCACTCCAAAGATAATTCTTCGGGTTATGCTATTGCCCCCGAGCGAAACGCCTCTCGGAAAGCAATAACTATTTAATAATTTCTCAATAGACGCATGGGGTGAATGACAAGCCCATGTCTGCATACGCCAGGTGCTCGCCTCTTCGACGGATGTATGGCTGCCATCTTGACTCGATAATGTTTCTCCATCATACATCAAACCGCTTGGCAAATGCATTCGCTACTGGTATAATTGTGTTTATTGTATATATTAACTTTGGCCTCTAGGTGAACATCACCATGATTTCTCAACAGCAATTGGCAATGATTACCAGTAAACGGCTCTACAAAGCCCCACACCTCCGCATAGAGATACTGCGTCCGGAAGAACGACTGCTGGCCTGCTCGAAAATCAATAACGGTCATGGGTGCCGGGTCGGGAAAAAATCATAACCTTCGAGAAACTGACCGGGTTGTACATTCCACGAGTATATTCCATGATCATGTGGTAAACTGAAGTACCGACGCTTTTTTATTACACCAGTCAGGTTATCCATGATCGATCAAATGACACCACTCTCGTTTCATATAGCCGGCCTGGAATTTCAGGTCTCCGGGGTTCCATCGCTGGCCGCGTTGCGGCTTCCGGCGCAATTCACGGACTTTTACACCCCGGCGGACCTCCCCGTCGCCCGCACTGACATCCACCTGCAGGCCGGCGACCCGCGCGACCTCCCCGTGGGCGAGTTGCTCTTTGATCCGCACAGCATCTGGCGCGTCTACCGCCACCCAACTGATCCCACCGGCTGGGCGGTGCGCGTGGGGTATCCGCAGGGGGACAATGATGAGACTGCCGAGGTGCAGGCCACCCTCTACGCCACCGCCGACTGGTCCAGCGTCACGCTCATTGAACCGATGGTGGCCGGCGAACAGGCGCACAGCCTGCTCGGAGTGGGCGTAGGCGAGCTCCTGCTGCGCGCCCGGCTGCTATTCGCGGATGGCCTGGTCTTTCACTCCACCGGCCTGAACGATAACGGCAAAGGCCTCATGTTTGTCGGTCATTCCGGCGCGGGGAAAAGCACCCAGACGCTGCTCTGGAGCCAGGAGCCCGGCGTGGTGGCCATGAATGACGACCGCATTGCCGTGCGCCTCACCGGCGACGGCCCCATGGCCTATGGCGCCCCCTGGGGCGGCTCCGCCGACATTGCCCGCAACCTCAAGGCGCCGTTGCACGGTATCGTCGTGCTGGAGCAGGCGCCGGACAATATCCTCACCCCCCTCACGCCAGCCAATGCGGTCGCGCTGCTGATGCCCCGCCTGTTCCTCCCCTACTGGGACGGCGGGATGATGACGCGCGCGATCACCCTGCTATCCCGCATCCTCGACACCGTTCCCGTCTACCGGCTCCAGTGCCGCCCGGAACGGGAGGTGATCGATCTCGTCCGAGCCGCACTATGAAGGTCCCTGCGCAACAACTCATCCCCCTCCTGCAGGAGACCGCCCTCAACCGCGGGACGCGCGCGCGCCTCACGGTGACCGGGAGCAGCATGGTGCCCTCCCTGCATGAAGGCGATCAGGTGGAACTGGCCGCCCTCGGCGACCATCGCATCACCCCCGGCGATCTGCTCCTGGTGCAGCGGGATGCGGCCACCTATGTCCTGCATCGGGTCGTACGTGTCGCCGACGCTGCGTTCTGGATGCTCGGAGATGCCCAGGTACACTGCGAAGGCCCGTTTACCCCCGCGCAGGTGGTCGGCCTGGTGGTCGCCGCCTGGCATGATAGCCGCGCGCTCCCCCTGCCCTCCCCCGGCTGGCGCCTCTGGCTGTGGCTGCGCCCGTGGCGCGCGCCGCTCATCCGCCTTGGCGTGAAGCTCCGGCGCTGCCTGGCCTGCTGCCGGATACCCCGTACGCAGGGAGGCCGGATGCGCCCATGATTATGGCGGCCTTCGAGGAATTATTTGCCCTGCTGCGTTCCTCCCCGGGGACGCTGGACCCCGCCTGGCCGGTCACCCCGGCATGGCCCATGCTCTTCACCCTGGCGGCACAGACGGAGATTTTGCCGGTGCTGCATGCGCACAGCCAGTACCTGCCCCCGCCCAGCAGCCGCAGCCCGAGATTGCCCGGCGCCTCTTCACCGCCTATCTCCATGCCGGTGCGCACAATGCGCGCCTGCTGCATGAATACCACACGGTGGCGGCCGCCCTCGCGGACGCTGGCCTCGAGGCTATCCCGTTAAAAGGAATCCACCTGGCGACGCTGGTGTATCCCGATCCCGCCCTGCGCCCCATGGGGGATATCGACCTGCTGGTCCGCTCCACCCAGGTCGACACCATCGGTTCCCTGCTGCTGCGACTCGGCTATGAGCGATTCAGCCCCTCCAGGTATGATGATCCGCACGCGCACCATGAGACCTATCATGCCACCGGCCGGGCACCGGTCGAACTCCACTGGCACCTGGGACAGCACGGCGACCAGCGCACCCGACCGGTGGACATGGAGGGCCTCTGGGCGCGCGCTGTGGCGGCTAAGATCGATGGCCTCCCGACCCGTGTGCTGGCCCCCATCGACGCCTTTCTCTATAACTGCCTGCACATCTACTCGCATGGCTTTCGCGTAGGGCTCCGGCGCATCCTTGACCTGCGCGAAATCACCCGCACCGCGACAGATGCGCTGATGGCGGAGACCCTGTGGACGCGCGCCGCCGCCTGGCGCCTGACGCACCCGGTCGCCGTGCTCTGCGAGGTTTTACGACTCTGGCTGCATGTCGAGTTCACGCTCCCGATTCCCCGCGATGCCGCGTTCCTGGCCGCCGTCCGCATGACCCAGGCGGACCTGATCACCATCGAGGATCTCTCCGTCGACCATGTGGCCCGCCTCTTCGGCACGCAACACTGGAAAGCCAAGGCCGCTGCCGCCTTTCACCAGCTCTTCCCCCCGCGTTCCATCATGGCGGCGCGCTACGGGCCGGTCGCACAGACGCCCGGTCTCTATGGCTTATACGCCTGGCGCGTGGTGCAGGCGCTCTGGAAATACAGCCCCATCAGCCCCGCCCGCCGCACCATCCGCCAGCGCGCCCGCTTCCTCACCTGGGTGGATGCGGAATAGCAAGCCGCGCAGACAGAGCGTTTCAGTACACTACGAAGACCCGAAGGAAACACAAATCTATTACCGGCGAGGAGAAGCAGCAATGTCTCAATCACGTTTTGACCTTGCCGCCGCGACCTGGGATGAGCACCCGGCGCGGATGGCGATGACCCGGGCCGTCGCCCAGGCGATCTGCAGCCAGGTGCCGGTGCGGCCCACGATGACCGCCCTCGATTTTGGCTGCGGCACCGGGCTGGTGACGCTGGCCTTGCAGCCGCATGTCCGGCGGATTCTCGGGGTGGACAGCTCGCCGGCGATGCTGGCGAAGCTACAGGAGAAGGTGCAGGCGATGGGCGTCACCAATGTGGACGCGCTGCTCCTCGATTTCACCGTCCAGCCGCCGCCCGCGGAACTGCGCGTCGATCTCATCGTCAGCGCGATGGCCCTGCATCATATTGCCGACATCCCGGCGTTGCTGCAGACCTTCGTGCAGATGCTGGCGCCGGGCGGCGCCCTCGCACTGGCGGACCTGGACACCGAAGACGGCTCGTTCCACCCCGATCCCACCGGCGTCTATCATACCGGCATCGACCGCGCCTGGCTGATGGCACAATTCACCGCGCTGGGCCTGCAGGACGTGCGCGCCACCACCGCGCATGAGATGGAGCGTCCGACACCCGACGGCGCGCCACGGCGCTACCCCATCTTCCTGATCAGCGGACAGCTTGCCGGCGGAGCGTAACGCACAGGATCACTGAACAGCGGTGATGGTTGCCAGTGTCTCACGGGGAATCCTTCCCGAATTCTTCGGTAAATTGTCCACGCAGTGCGTGGACAATGTTCTTATCGCTGATACGGCGGGCGAATCTGCTCAATGCGATCCCCTGGAGCGCGAACCTCCTGGTGAGCAGATTATCGGCCCGCCACCGCATCTCTCATCCGCTCACCAGGAGGTTCGCGCTCCAAGGGAAGCACATTCCGCACAAACTATGATGGTGGACTACCAGATTGTGAACGCACTCCGTTCACATTCTTTGCATAGTGCGGGCTATGCTGATTCTTTTCTCTCCTGCGCATAAAATGCCAGCTTTTCCGCTGGTGTCATCCCTTTCGTTTGATGGTAGTGTAACAGACGGACATAATGCACCTGCTGCATGGCTTCGTCATCCGGGAATTCTCGGCAAACCTCTTCCCAGAGTGCTCGCTTTTCCTCATCAGAGATTATTTGCATGGCATTCTTCCTCATAATTCGGCAGGCGTTACGATCTCGATTGGACCATAACCGCTCAGTGCGTTGATTAAGTTGATCTCACGCCGAGCAGCAACCTTTACCAGATGCTTATAATTCCAGCTCGCAAAAAAACTGATTCCATGAACCACCGCAATAGCAACATGGTCGGCATCAGCGACAAACTTCTCCGGGATCACGCCACGTCGAATATATTCTGCTGAAAGCGATAGCGCCTCATCAGTGAGTGGCAGGATTCGAAAGCTGCTCACAAGGCTTTCCATTGCCAAACGACGGTTGGTATCCGGCGTATCGCGTATCTCATCAAGGATAATATCAGAGATCATAACCGTATAATACGAGAGACGTGTGCTCCAAAATAGCTTTGTCAAGCGCTGTCGATCCGGCGTTCGCGAATCGAGGTAGGCGCTAGGTACAGTGGTATCAAGGTATAAACCTGGTTTGACCATAAGAGTAGTATATCCCGGATTACCATCCTTGTCAGCTTCCCCAACCCTATGCCGCTTGCTGTTCTGCTCCTGGTTGCCCCCGTTTCGCCTCCGCCTCCTGCGCGGCCCAGCGCAGGGGGTCGAGGAGCGCGGGGTAGAGGTGGATCATTGCGCCGACCTGTTTCACCGGGGTGCGCGCGGCCATAGCGAGGGCCAGCTCATGGATGAGGTCGCCGGCGCGGGGGCCGACGATGTGGCCGCCGAGTACCTGCCCATCCGCGCGATGGGCCACGATCTTCACAAAGCCGTCGGTCTCGTCCTGGATGATGGCGCGATCGCTGGCGGTGAACGGCACCTGGCCGACCACGATATCGTACTGCGCGGCCGCCTGCGCCTCGGTGAGGCCGACGCTGGCGACTTCCGGCTCCAGGAAGGTGCAACGCGGCACCACGCGGCCATCCCAGGGTGCGGGGGCCGCCAGCCCGAGGTTGCGCCCGACGTGCTGCCCCTGGTTTTCCGCGACGTGGGTGAAGAGCATCTTCCCGGCGGCATCTCCGCACGCCCAGATATGCTCAACGTTGGTCTGCAGCGTGTCGCCCACCTCCAGCCCTCGCTTCGTGCGCGCCAACCCCGCGGCCTCGATCTGCAGCCCATCGAGCGGCACCTCGCGCCCGGTGGCGATCAGCAGTTGCTCGCCGACGAGCTGCTGCTCCTGCCCACCGCGCTGCACGGTGAGCACGATCTGCCCATCGTGACGCGCCACCTGCACGGCCTTCGTATTCGTCAGGATGGTGATCCCATCGCGTGCGAGGACGGCTTCTACTGCCGCGGCGGCATCCACATCCTCGCGCGGCAGCAGGTGCGTCTCTGACTGCACGAGGGTAACCTTGACGCCGAAGCGCGCGAACATCTGCGCGAACTCGCACCCCACCGGCCCGCCGCCGAGGATGAGCAGCGAGGCGGGCAGCTCCGGCAGCGCGATGGCGGTGACATTGGTGAGATAGGGCACCTGTGCGATGCCGGGGATGGGCGGGATGCGCGCACGCGCGCCGACCGCCAGCACGATGTGCTCCGCCTGGATGGTCTCCTCGCCCACCTGCAGTTCATGCGGGGAGCGGAAGGCGGCATGGGCGCGGTAGACGCGAATGCCGTCCTGCACCAGGTGCTTGGGGTCGTCGTGCTCGGCGATGCGATCGATGACCGCCTGCTTGCGGGCCTGCACGCGCGCGAAGTCCAGCCGGACATGCTCCGCCAGCGTGCCGAACGCCTCCGCCTGTTGCGTCTGCGTGAACACCCGCGCGCACTCCAGCAAGGCTTTCGTCGGCACGCACGCCCACCACAGGCAATCCCCGCCGAAACGGTCTTCCTCGATGACCGCCACCGACATGCCCCGCGCCTGCGCCCCCCGTGCCGCACTCGGCCCGGCCGTCCCCCCACCGATCACTGCTACGTCGAAGCGTTCCATCATGCCCCCCTTTGGTTTGTTGTGATTAGTGATTAGTAGTGGGTGGCTCTGTTATCAAATAACAGCACTATCCACTAACTCGGATCATTCATCACGTCATAATCCAGGTGAGCGATGCATTATTCCGAGCGACTCGTGAATAATGCGGGCTACTGTGTACATCGCTCACTACCCAACCCGACGCCTGTTCTGTTGGAGTATTTCACAGGGATGCATGGGATGAAAAGGATAGACAGGATGACTTTGAGTCCTGTTGTTATCGGTCCCAGCATTGCCTTAAGGATTACCCTCATCCTGTGCATCCTTTTTATCCCGTTTATCTTTGTAAAATACTCCCATAAAATCGGTGCTCGCCTAAACCGAAAGCAGCGATCAAGCAATAGCACCGGCCACTAATCACTATTGACTAATCACTAATTACTTATTACGCCGCCGCAGCTACTCCCCTGCCCCGCCGTACAGCCATAGCAATGATCCCGGCAACGGATGGTGCGGCCCGCGAGGGTGGCGATGGGGGTGTGCTGGATCTGTGCCGTGGTGCCGTTGCGGATGGCGATCCCCAGCGCCTGGTTGAAATCGCAGTCATAGAGCGTGCCGTCCCAGCCGACAGAGAGCAGCGAGCGGCACATCAGATGTGGCAGGGTGGCGGGATTGAATTGCCGCTCCAGCCGTGCCATATAGCGCGCGAGGTTCCCGCGCTGCTGCAGGAAGGCCAGGAAGCGCCCGGTGGGGATGTTCGTCAAGGCGACGAGACGCGTGAACGCGATGCCGTGCTGTGCATGCAATTGCGCGCGGAACTCCCGCTCCAGCTCCTGTTGACTCGCCGGGAGCACGGCGCCAGCGGGGTTGTAGACCAGCACCAGCTCGCAGGGAGAGCCGGGCTGCCCGTAGCCCGCGGCATTCAACCGCCGCAGCGCCTGCAGCGAACGCGCAAAGACCTGCTGTCCCCGCACACGGTCGGTCAGGTCGGCATTGTAATGCGGCAGGGAGGCCATCACCCGCACGCGCTGTGCCGCGAGGAAGGCCGGCAACTCCTCCTGCCCCTCCTCCAGCAGCACGGTGAGGTTGCAGCGGTCGGTCACCTGGGCCCCGCCCCGGGTGAGCGTCTCCACGAACCAGCGGAAATCCGGGTGCAGCTCCGGCGCACCGCCGGTCAGGTCCACGTCCGTTATCCCGGCCTGTGCCGCAGCATCGATCACGGCGTCCATCGTCGCGCGCGTCATCGCTTCCGTCCGCTCGGGCCCGGCTCCGACATGGCAATGCGCACAGCGCTGGTTGCAGCGATAGCCCAGGTTCACCTGCAACGTGGTCGGCGTGAGGGCGCACAGCGGCCAGCACCCCAGTTGGGTGACGCGCGTCTCGAACGGGAGGCTGACGGCGGACGTTAACGGCGAAGTCGCGTCGGTCATCGCGGGGACTCCTCGGCAGGCAGCAGGCCCTCCGCCACATGGCGCATCTGCAGCCCATGCACCAGTGTCGCCCCGCCGCGGATCGCCGCCGCCACGTGCACGGCCTCCGTCATCTGCGCCATGTCCGCCCCCTGGGCCAGCGACTCCTGCGTGTAGGCGTCGATGCAATAGGGGCACTGCACGGCATGCGCCACCGCCAGTGCGATGAGCACCTTCTCCCGTTTGCTCAGCGCCCCGGCCTCGAACACCGGGCCATACCACTGTAGAAACTGCTGCCATAACGCCGGCGCGTCCTGCCCGACCTCGGCAAAGCGCTCCAGATCCTCCGCACGATAATAGTCGCCCATCGCTGTCGCTCCTTTCGCACCAGACTAACAGAAATTGCCGACACGCCACGTCGCATTCTCCCCGTGGCGCGTTGATCAAGTGGACAAATCGCCTGCCGGCGGGAGATCGGCCACGAAGCGCAGGACATCCTGGATGGTATCAACATCATACCAGGGCGGGAGTTCGACCAGTTGCCAGCCCTGCTCCGCCGCACGGGCACGGAGGGCAGCGGCGACATGCGCTGTGCTCCAGGGGATATCTGTGAACCAGTCGGCGCAGGCCGGACGGGCGCCCAGCAGGTAGCTGCCGCCATCTTCGGTGGGGCCGAGGACGACGTCGGCGCCCTGGCAGAAGGCGGCGATGGCCTGCGCATAGTACGCCAGGGGCACGGTGGGGCAATCGCTGCCGGTGATGAGACAAGGCGTCACGCGTGAGCCGACGAGTCTGCGGAGCTTCTCGCCCAGCTCGTCGCCCCGTTGCGGCGTCAGTTCAACCTGCGGATAGCGCGCCGCGAAGGCCGGGCGGGCGGGCTCCGGTTCGTACGCTATGGTGACGGCAAGCGCGGGGTGCGCACCGAGCCGGGAGAGCAACGTGTCCAGGCAAGCCAGGTAGACTGCGGTGGCCTGTGGGGTGGTGAGAGGCGGGCACAGCCGGGTTTTCACCGCCCCCGGCGCCCAATGACGCGCAAAAACCAGCACATCCATGCATCCCAGCATGGTATACAGTATAGGCGATGCCGGCGCACACGCACGTACAATCCGTATGCATCTGTGGGTGGAATATCACCCGTTCGCACCGGAATGGCGGGGCGGGGTATTTCCGCGCCCTCTGCCGCGTGCTGGCGTCGCACGGGGTGGCGGTCACCTTCCTGCAGCCGGCGGCGGAAGACCCTGCCGACCTCCCACCCGGCCAGCCGTATACCGTGCGGGAGTACCGGCATCCGTGCGAACTGCCGGCGCTGCTCCCCGCCGCTGCGGAAACGCTGATCTGCAAATTCCTGGACCGCGCGCCCGAGGAAGACGCCGTGCTGGCGCAGTTGCTCGCCGGTGCTGGGCGCGTCTGGCTGGCAGATGGCGATGCGCCGGATACGCTGGCGCATCTCTCCCGCCCGGCAGGGGCCGGGGTACGCACCCTGCTGCCGGCGTGCGCCGGGGTGCTGCTCCTCACCGGCGGGCCGCGGGCGGCGGCCTGCTACCGGCGGCTCGGGGCCAGGCGAACGGCGCGGTGGTACGCCGCCGCCGACCCCTGCCCCCTCACCGATGCGTCCCCTACAGTCGATGCCCTCTTCATCGGCAATCCGGACCCGGGGCGCGACGCACGCGTGGAAGCCATCCTCTTCGGCGCGGCAGCAGCACGACCGCAATACTCCTTCCTGCTGATCGGCGACGGCTGGACGCGCTTCCCACGCTTGCCCAACCTCCAGGTGATCGGGCATCGCCCGCCGGAAGCGCTGCCGTCCTATTACCAGTCCGCGCGTGCCGTCATCAACCTGACGCGCGCCAGCCAGCGGCAATGGGGCTACTGCCCGTCAATGCGCCTCTTCGAAGCGGCGGCGGTTGGGGCGACAGTGATCAGCGATTCCTGGCCGGGCATGGCCTCCTGCTTCACCCCGGACCAGGAAGTGCTCATCGCCGACACGCCCGCGGCACTGGCCGCGCAACTGGACCGGGCCATGGGCGACACCGCCCGCGCCGTGGGCCGCGCCATGCACGCCCGCCTCTGCCGGCAGCACACCTGGCGGCAACGGATTGGTGAGCTGTGGCGGGTCGTGGGGATGGCAGAGGCGTAACATTTTTCCTTTTGCGAAGATATACCCTATGGTATAATGAGGTCACAACCGTAAAGCATGGCTATCGAGAGCATCCGTCTCTTCGAAGGAGCACGCATACCGATGACAACAAAACAACTCCTGGAAGAGGCGCTGTCTCTTCCCATTGAGGAGAGAGCGCTTCTCGCAGACTCGCTCTTGCGCAGTCTCAATACGCCGGACATGGCCATCGATGCCAAATGGACGGAGGAGGCAAAGCGACGGCTGCAGGAAATTCGCTCCGGGGAAGTGACTCCCATTCCGGGTGAACAGGTTTTCGACGAAATTCGTAAACGGTTTGCCAAATGAGATCCGCGCGTTGACGCTACTGGTCAGATAAACGCGGGGACAGCCCTGACCGGGCATTGGTTACCGCACGGATGCCATTCTGTGACGTGCTGCTGGTTACCCTCACGTGCATTGCCGCGGGGGCAGTCCCCCTACCCCGCGTTGACGCTACCGGGCTTGCCCGCGAGTGCAGTTCCCGGGCGGGCTTCCAGCAACCAGAACGGGTGCCCGTCAATGCTCACCGTGCGGCGCTCGCTGATGGTCCAGGCGGGGCCGAGGAGGGTGACGTCGTCGGCCTCCGGCAACTTCGGGGCGAGGATGGGGCGGGGGATGGGGAGGCCGGCGGCCAGGCCTTCGTCGAGGAGGAGGAGGAGCTGGCAGGTGCCGTCCAGGCCCACCGTCTCCACCTTCATCAGCAGGTCCACCAGTTGCTCCAGCGCGTGCCAGTAGTTGGTGGAGTGGTCGTAGCCCGCATCGCGGGTGATGAAACCCCACAGCTCGCGCGGCTCCTCCGGGGTGTAGGCCGCGTAGGCGTGCCGCTGTTCCCAGTAGGCCAGGTACTTCACCGCGCGGCCATCGGGATAGCGGTAGGCGTTGGCCCAACCGCCGTGCTCGTCGTCAAACGGGATGTAGGTGCGCTGCACCATGCGGTGGATTTTGTAATAGAGCCGGTGAAAATCCGTCTCACTCATCCAGCCGCGCCGGTAGACGGCGAAGAGCGTGGGCAGCAGCTCGCAGTCCAGCCAGCTCGCCGGCTCGATGTCCGTGTCGCGCATGGAGAAGCGCGTGAGGTGGGTGCGCTCCTCGAACCCGCTGCGCAGGTCGAAGTCCAACGCATAGGCGCGCATCGCCCAGCGCGTGAGATGCTCCCCCACCCCCGCTGCCGCCGCCGTCTGCATGCGCGGGAGGATGTCCAGGTGTGCGCCGCAGGTGTGCCAGTGGCGGAAGCCGGGGCTGAATGGCTCGCCGGGCGTCTGGCCGGCGCGGATCACCTCGCCGTAGATCGCATGGCGCACCGGCAGCCACCCCTCGATCCAGAAGCGCTCCAGCGTATGTTCGATGCACGCCTTCAGGTGCGCGGGGTCCAGGCGCGGGTCGTCCGCGGCCACCTCCAGCGCCTCGGCGAAGAGGTGCGCGGCGCGCGTGGTGTCGCTGACGCCCCCGCCGGCAAAGATCTCCCAGGAGTCCGGCCCCAGCCGTGCCAGGCAGTCCGCCACCACGGTCATCGCCTGCTCATAGTACGCCTTATCCCCGAGCAACTGGTAGAGGCGGAAGCAGCAGGTGGCGAAGGCGTTGGTGTTCACCGGCCAGTAGAAGAGCGGCCGCCCGTTGGGCCGCCAGCCCCCCGCGTGCCACAGGTCGTCATCCCACCCCCCGCGCGTCTGCTGCATGGCTGCCACGCCGGCGGCGATCGCCTGCGTGAGCAGCGGATCGCGCGAGACGCGGTAGACGCGCGCCAGCGCCAGCAGCAGGTAGATCTGCTCGTGCTGGTAGATGCCGCCGCCGTTCGGCCCCACCCCCTTGCCGCGCGTGGTGAACTTGCCGTCCAATATCCACTGCGCGGCGAAGGCGGCGGCGTGCTCCGCCGTCGCGCGGAAGGTCTCCCACCCCGTCTTCTCGTACAGGCGGATCATCTCGGCGAAGGGCACCAGCGGGGTGTTGTGGTTGTCGCGGTAGGTTCGGTCTGTGCGCAGCGCGTTGCGGTAGTGGCCGTCGTGGATGAGGTAGAAGAGGTTGAGGTTGATCCAGCGGCAGAGGTAGGCGCAGGTGTCCAGCAGCGCGGGCTCCCGCCGGCACGGCACGTCGGCGAGCAGCGGGTAGGTGTCCAGCGCGTCGAAGGTCTCGCGCATGGCGTCCACATCGCGCGCCAGCACCAGCAGGTAGCGGTCGCACGAGGTGTACTTCCCCTCCACCTCCGAGCCGAACGGCTCCAGCGCGATGATGGTGCGCTTGGCCACGCGCCCGGTTTTGAATGGGTGGTCGGGGAGTTGCGTGCGGCTGTGCACGGCGATGCCGGCCACTCCCGACCCGGAGCACAGCGCCAGCCAATTCCACCCCTGCTGCTTGCGCTCGCGCTCGTAGACCAGCGCCGGCTGCCCGTCGGTGGGGATGGTCCGGTAGGGGTAGAGGTGGTCGACTACCTCCACATCGCGCAGGTGCATCTCCAGCATGAAGGCGGCGTAGTGGAAGCCGGGAAAGGGGCTGGCGATCTGCCCGGCGTAGGAGCGCGGGTGGGCTTTCGGCGGCAGCTCATCCCGCGTGCGGGTGGCGCGGTAGTCGGCGAACTCCAGCACCAGCGCCCCGCGATGCCGGAAGATGCGCAGCGTGGCCGACATCTTGCCCGCGGTGGAGGCACCAGTCACGTTGACCACCAGCACCGGGCCGTCCGTCACCACCGGGCGGAAGGTCACTTTATCACGCGAGCGCGCGCCCATCTCCCCCGGCGTCTCGGTGAGCAGCCAGCGCCAGGTACGCCCCTCCGGCACCAGGTTCTGGTCGATGGTGTCCAGCCCGGCGAAATCGATCTGGTAGTGGCGCGCGGCGGTGAAATGCAGCAGCGTCTGTCCCCCGTCGCGCACGGCGTAGCCGCTGCCGGTGTCGACCAACTGCAGCGTGGAGCGCGGCGGGGTGAGCGGGGACATGGGAAAGAACGCATAATAGAGCCGGATCTCCGACAGCCGGGCACGCTCGCGCGCGTCCCACAGCGTGAGCGGGATGTAGCCGGCGTAGTCGCTGCCGCCCGGCGGGGATGTCTCGGTGGCCTCGGTGTGCGCCGGCGCCGGGAAGCAGAGGAGGGTGGAGGGGGTGTACGACCCCGGCCCTGACCAGCGCCCCTGGCTGTCGGCGTAATCGATGTGGACGGGCAGGTCGTGCCAGCGCCCGTCGGCGAAATACCACACGCAGAAGCTCTTCACGTCGGCGATGGCCACGCCGGGCGGCAGTGCCGGCTCCAGGTCGACCATCTTCACCCGCACCAGCTCCCCACCCCGCCGCCACTCGCCTTCTTCCGTCGGAATCGCCCGATGCACTGTCCGAAACCCGCCGACTTCCTCCTGCGCTTGCTGCAACGCCATAATATCTTGTTCTTCGCTGTAGAGCAGAGGGTTTCCTTCCTGGACAGCCTCACGCATTTTTTCCCGCCGTACGTAGTCAGGCACGTAACGCAGTGGAGTGCCGTCGACGATAAGATAGGGTGACCAAACGAGAGGCTTACCTGTCGTCGTACGCTACTCCGCTCCGCTGCGTAGCTGACTACGTACGGGCTGGCCTATGGTCGAGCGCCGGGTCACACCTCATCGCTCTGCAGGATCACCGCGCCGGCGGCGAGCATCTGCGCATAGGCGTGCTGGAGGTCGCCGGGCTGGAGGTCCAGGCCGCGGCAGCCGTCGGCGATGACGTAGGTGGTGTAGCCGAGGCCGCAGGCGTCGAGCGCGGTGTAGAGGACGCAGTAGTCGGTGGCCAGCCCGACCAGGAAGAGCTCGGTGACCCCGTGGGCGCGCAGGTAGTCGTCCATGCCGGTGGACTGCCGGTGCGCATTGTCGAAGAAGCCGCTGTAGCTGTCGATCTGCGGGTTGGTGCCTTTGTAGATGACCTGGGCGATGCGCGAAGTGTCCAGCGCGTCGGCGAACTCCGCGCCGGGGGTGCCTTGCACGCAGTGCGGCGGCCAGAGGATCTGCGGCAGCCCCCCGAGGTCGACGATGTCCCCCACCTGCTTGCCGGGATGGTTGCTGGCGAAGCTGCCATGGTTGGCCGGGTGCCAGTCCTTCGTCGCCACCACCAGCTCGAACCGCGGCGTCAACGCGTTCACCACTGGGATGACTTGATCCCCCTCCGGCACCGCCAGCGCGCCGCCCGGCAAAAAATCCCGCTGGATATCAGTAATATTGATCGCCCGCATCCCCACCTCCGTGTATATCAATGTCCCTCACCCCCAGCCCCTCTCCCAGAGGTAGAGGGGAGTGCCTATATTTGATAGCGGATGCAACTCATATCACCCCTTTCCCTCGGGGAGAGGGGCTGGGGGTGAGGGAAGACCAGTTCGCTTACACCCACACTCTCACACTCCGACTATACCCCTTTCCGTGTGTGATCAGCGCCGGTGTGATGGAAACTGCGTAAACGTTGTCGTCTTTACACAGGATTCATATGGGTTTCGCGCTATGATTTCACGGGGGGCGAATGGGCACGCATGGCGGAGTCCCGTGAGTACAGGCGACGGTGGGGGACGGAGATCGCCCAGCAGTTGGGGGTGGCGGCGGCGTATGCGCTGACCGGGCACCTCGGGCAGTTGCTGGTGATGTCCTCGGGCGAACACATCACCGCAGTGTGGGCGCCGTCCGGCATTGCACTGGCCGCCATCCTGCTGGGGGGATATCGCTTCTGGCCCGGCGTATGGCTGGGAGCGTTTTGGGCTACATTGTGGGCCTTCCCACCGCACGGTGGCATAACGCATGTCACTGTCTCGCTGCTCGCTACGGCGGTGGTCGCCGCTGGCGCTTCAGTGCAGGCGGTCTTCGGGGCCTGGCTGGTACGCCGTCTCACCGGAACGAACAATCCCTTCACCCGTGTGCTTGACACGGTGAAATTCATCCTGTTTATTGCCGTCGGGTGCTCGTTGATTAGCCCAACCCTTGGCGGCGTCGTCACCCACTTGAGCGGCTTCCTCCCCTGGAGCACATTCGCGAAAACCTGGTTCACCTGGTGGCTGGGCGACCTTACCGGCGTGCTGGTGATGGCCCCGCTGCTACTCGCCTGGTGGCATGCGCCACCGCTGGCGCTGACCCCACGCCGGTCCCTTGAAGTGGCGGCTTTTCTGCTGCTGCTGTTCGTCGCGTTGGAGATCACCTTCCGGCATACGCTGTTCGGCTACCAGCACTTGTCCGTTGCCTTCATCCTCCTGCCGCTGCTGATCTGGTCCGTGTTGCGGTTCCACCTGCGCGGCACGATGCTGGCGCTCTTGCTGGCCACCGGATACGGGCTATTGAGGACACTGCAAGGCGACGGGCCATTTGTCCTCCCGACCGTGCCGGCATCGCTCGTCCTCTTTCAGGCCTTTATCGGCGTCACCACCATGACCGTGCTGGTGCTGGAGGCCGCGATGGAGGAACGCGCGCGCAACCAGCAGACGATTCGGGAGTTGAACCAGCAGCTTGAGCAACGCGTCATTGAGCGGACACAACAACTGCAAATCCTTGCCGCAACCAGCCAGGAGATGAATACCCAGTTGGAGATCCCGGTGATTCTGCGCAAGCTGGTCGCCGCGGGCATCACGCTGGTGCACGCGTCTGCCGGTGCGGCCGGATTGGTGCAGCAGGACGAGATTGTCTTCTCCGAATATCAGCGGGGTGGCGAAACGACGCCGATTGATATTCGCCTGACGAAATCGCATGGCGTGCCGGGCTGGGTGGTTTGTCATCGGACACCCTATATTGCCAATGATGCCGCGCATGACCCCCAGGTGGTCCCGGAGCTTCAGCGTGCGCTGGGCTTTTTCAATTTGATCGATGTACCGATTATTAGCCTATCCGGTGAACTGCTGGGGTGTCTGGAGATTCACAACAAGGCTGCGCGCGCCCCATTCGACGACACGGATTCCCACCTGCTGGAAGGCCTGGTCGCGGCAGCCGCAGTGGCGCTGGATAACGCACGGCTGTTGCACGAGGTGCACGCACACGAGCGCGAATTACGCGGGATGAACCGCACGCTCAATGTGCTCACGTCGGTGAACGAGGTGCTGGTGCGCAGCGAGGACGAATCACAATTGCTGCACGCGGTGTGCGAGATCCTCACCAGGAAAGGCGGCTATCACCAGGCGTGGGCCGGCTATGTGGAGGAGGGTGAAACATCGGTCATCCAGGTGGCGTGCGCGACCGGCACGGGAGCAGACTGGTTGGAAGGATTCCGCTTCACCTGTCCGGGGCAGGACAGCGTATGCCATTCCTCGCTGATGGCCATGCAGAGCGGCACACCGGTGATCGTACATGGCAACCCGGATGATCTGTCCCTGGCCTCCTGGCATCAGCAACCCACGCCGCAGGATACGGCATCCGCCATCGTGCTACCCCTGATCGCCGGCGACAAACGCTATGGCGTATTGACAATTCTCACCACCTCCCCGGAGATCCTTACCCCGGAAGAAATCCACCTGCTGGAAGAGCTGGCGAGTGATGTGGCCTACGGCATCCACGCCTTGCGCGCGCATTGCGAACAACAGCGGGCGGAAGAAGAGGTCCTCAGCCAGCGTGCTTTCCTGACGCGGATCATCGATATCAATCCCAGCCTGATCTTTGTCAAGGATTGGGAGGGACGGTATTTACTGGTCAACAAGGCGAAAGCTGACTTCCACGGCCTGCCCCGCGAGGAGATCATTGGCAAAACCGACAACGATCTCAACCCCAGTATTGCCGACCAGTACCGCCAGGATGATCTCGAGGTGATGCGGAGCATGCAAGGAAAATTCATCCCCGAGGAGCCGGGGATGAGCTATAAAACCGGACAGAAGGTCTGGTTTATGACTTATAAAGTGCCGTTCATGACACCGAGCGGGCAACGACAGGTGCTGGGAATCTCGGTCGATATCACTGACCGTAAACGGATGGAAGAACGATTGCGCGAGGACGAGGAGCGCTACCGGCTGATGGTGGAAGGCAGTGAGGAAGTCTTCTTCTTCGAGCATGACCGCCAGTATCGCTTCACCTACCTCTCCCCCTCCGTCGCCGACGTGCTTGGCTACACCCCGCAGGAGTTGCTCGGTCAGCCTTACCAGATGCTGCTGTACGGGGCGTCTTCCGATGCGCACGTGAAGGAGATGACCGACCGGGCACTGGATACCGGGCAGCGCATGGTACCCTACGAGGCCGATGTTCGGGATAAGCACGGCCGGCATTGTGTGCTGGAAATCGTCGAGACCCCGGTGATGCAGGACGGCCAGGTGGTCGGCATCCGCGGCTTTGCCCGCGACATCACCGAACAGAAACATGCCGAAGCGCTGGTAGAGCGTGAGCGCGCCTTTCTCTCCGCCGGCATCGATATCCTCCCCTTCCCCATCCTCTTTCGCACCCCATCCTATGAAGTGCTGCAGGCCAATAAAGCCGCGTTCATCTTTTATGACGATACCGATACGCGTAACTGGGCCCAGATGCGCCTGCTCTCGCCTGATACCCGCGCGGAGTTGCCGATGGAGCAATGGCCGATGGCGCGTGCGCTCCGCGGGGAGATCATCTCGTCGTTCGAGGCGATTGTCGCCTTCCCGGATGGCCGGGAGGTACCGGTGCTGATACAGGCCGCGCCCATCTATGTCGAGGGGCAACTGGTCGCCTCGGTGGTGGCCTTCCAGGATATCAGCGCGCTGAAGGCGGCCGACCAGGCGAAGACGCAATTCCTCATGGTGCTCTCGCATGAGCTGAAAACGCCGCTCACTGCCATCCTCGGCTGGGCGCAGGCAGCGCAGTCGCTGCCGGATGCCGTGCCGGAGGCGCTGGAGCGCATCGTGCACAATTCGCTGGCGCAGAAACGCCTGCTGGCCGACCTCATCGATGTCTCACGCATCATCCACGGGAAGCTGCAGGTGAGCCTGGAACCGGTCGATCTCTGGAACCTGGCGCAAAGCCCCCTGGAGGAGATGGCCCCGGTCGCGCAGGAACGGCACATCACCCTGGTGACCGAACCGCCCAAAGTGCCGCTGCCCGTCTCCGCCGACCCGGCGCGCATCCGGCAGGTGATCCTTAACCTGCTGGAGAATGCGCTGAAATTCACCAACGACGGCGGCACGGTGACGCTGGCAGCCTGGCGCGAGGAAGATACGGCAGCGCTCGCCGTGCGCGATACGGGCCGCGGCATTCCTCCCGATCAGTTGCACACGCTCTTCACCCCCTTCCGCCAGATCGAACGGACGGAAGAAACCGGCGGCCTGGGCCTGGGCCTTGCGCTGGTGAAGGGCATCATGCTCGCCCACGGCGGCGAAATCATCGCCGAGAGCGCCGGCCCGGGCCGGGGCAGCGTCTTCACCATCAAGCTGCCGATGCGAGGATAAGCGGCCAATGCGCCTCTCAGGTTGTGGCCGGCAGGGATACCGCGACTGCGCCGGTGACACATGGCTGTGAAAAATACGCATCATATTGGCTACGGTTTTCATACTTCTTTACAACCCTTTGACCTTCATGGCAACGAAACCTGTTGCGTGGCGAATGTAATATTGTTATACTTTTCGCAGTTTGCACAGGATTCTCCGCATCCTCCGAATACGAAACAGGTCGTTCGCAGGGATAAAAGTGGAAGAAACTTATCGCATATGCTCTACTGGCAATTGATGCCGGTGCATCAGTATCCGCATTCTTCATGTGGGCACGCAGTCGAGCCCATACAACCAGCAGACACCATCGGAGAACAGGGAATGGCCGATCACAGCACACGCAATCTATTTGATCATCAGCGGATGCTGTGCGGCCCGGGGCTCTCATACAAGGCCGGGGAGGTGTCGGCATGACACCGGAACATCCGATGACGGACGCGCAGATTGCCGCACTCCTCGCTCGCCTGGCGGCAACCGAAGAGCGCCTGGTGGAGGCGGAAGCGACTTTACGCGCCCTCCGCCAGGGCGAGCTTGACGGACTCGCTACCCATACCCGGCGGGATGACGGCCTGCACCTGGCTGTCACGAACCATACCGCCGGCGCTGCCCCCGACGCAGAGATTTTCCCACTGAACCAGGAACTGGAAGCGCGGGTGACGGCGCGGACGGTGGAATTACTGCAGGCCAATGACGCGCTGCGGAAGAGCCGAGATCAGTTTACGGCGCTGCTCACGAATGTGGACTCTGGAGTCGCCCTGGTCGATGAGCATGGCCGCTTCACCATCGTCAATCCGCAATTTCTCCGGCTGTTCGGCATTGAAGGCGATCCGGCGGATATTTTGAACATCAATAGCCAGGACTGGAGCGCCTGGCAGGTCTTCGCGGAGGACGGAACGCTGCTCCATGTCGATGATCACCCGGTCCGCAAGGCCGCCATCACCGGGAAGGCGGTGCGGAATCAACTGGTAGGTGTACGCTTACCCTCCGGCGACGACCCCATCTGGATGCTCGTCAGCGCCACGCCGATCCTGAAACCGGATGGCGGCATTGAGATGCTCATCTGCACGTACCATGACATCACTGAACGCAAATATGCCGAAGAGGCGCTGTGGAAGAGTGAACAGCGCGTGACGGAAATCCTCGAGAGCATTCACGATGGCTTCTTCGCCGTCGATAACGATTGGCGTCTCACCTATGTCAATCAACAAGCCGCCGTCAACATCGGGCTCACGCCGGAAGAGATGGTCGGGAACACCATCTGGGATGCCTTTCCGCATATCTGCGGTACCGTGCAGGAGACACAGTACCGCAAGGCGATGACCGAGCGTATCCCGCTTACCTTTGAACTGAAAGGGTTAATGACGCCAAAATGGTATGAAATTCGCTGCCACCCCACCGCGGAAGGCCTCTCCGTCTATTGTATTGATACCACCGCGCGTAAGCTGGCGGAAGAGGCGCTGCGGGAGAGCGAGGAGCGCTACCGGTACTTGTTTAACGTGATGCCCAGTGGCGTGGCGGTCTATCAGGTGAAGCATGAAGGGCTGGATGTTGATGGGAAAGACTTCATCTTTCGCGATATGAACCCGGCGGGAGAACAAATTGATCATGTGCACAAAGCGGAGATTGTCGGGAAGAGCCTGTATGATTGCTTCCCGAATGTCCGCGAGATGGGTCTCGTAGACGTGTTCCGGCGGGTGTGGCAAACCGGTACGCCGGAATATTTCCCCGTCACGCTGTATACGGATGACAAGCTCTCCCTGTGGGTCACGAATTATGTCTGGCGACTCCCCACCGGTGAGTTGGTGGCCTTGTTTGACGATATCACCGAACGTAAACAGGCCGAGGAGGCGCTGCGGGAGAGCGAGCATCATGAGCGCGAGCGAGCAGTAGAGTTGGCGACGTTACTTGATGCCATGCCGACGCCGGTATTCATCGTCCATGATCCCGATTCCCTCCACATGACGGGCAACCATGCGGCAGACGAACTGCTGCATAATCCGCGCGGCGCTGAAGCCTCGTTGTCGGCGCCGGTGGAAGTGAAACCCCGTCATTTCAAGGCCATCAAGGATGGGCGCGAGTTGCGGCTCGACGAGCTGCCGGCCCAGCGCGCCGCCCGTGGCGCGCAAGTGCGGGACTTCGAGTTCAGCCTGGTCTTCGACGATGGGATGGTCCGCCACGTGCTGGGCTACGGCACGCCCCTGCTGGACGAGCAAGGCTGCCCACGCGGCGCGGTCCACGTGCTGGTTGACATCACCGCACGCAAGCACATGGAGGAAGCGCTGCAGGCCTCCTTACATGAGAAAGAAGTGCTGCTCAAAGAGATTCATCACCGGGTGAAGAACAACATGCAGGTGATCTCCAGTCTGGTGAGCCTGCAGGCCGACACGCTGGACGACCCGGCGTTGCGCCCGCTCTTTAACGACCTGCGCGACCAGGTGCGCACCATGGCGCTGGTGCATGAGAAGCTCTACCAGTCCGCCAGTCTGGCGCACGTGGACTTTGCCGAATACACGCAGAGCCTGCTCGCCTACCTCTGGCGCGCGCATGGCGACGCGGCGGCCCCTATTCGGCTGACGCTGGATGTACAGCCGGTGTCGATCTCGATTGAGCAGGCGGTGCCGTGCGGCTTGATCCTCAACGAGTTGATCACCAACACCCTCAAGCACGCCTTCCGCGCCCGTGACGGCGGAGAAGTCACGGTGACACTGCACGCCGCCCCGGACGGCCAGGTATGTCTCGGCGTCCGCGACAACGGCGTCGGCCTGCCCGCTGATTGGCGGCAATCGCCCTCGCTCGGTCTGCGGCTGGTGCAGATGCTGGCCGGGCAGGTGCGCGGCACGCTCGACGTGCGCACCGACGGCGGCACCGCATTTGCGCTCACCTTTGCACAGCCCACCATCCCACACCGCGAAGAGGACAGACATGCCTGAAACCACGATATTCATCGTCGAGGACGAGGCGATCGTCGCCGCGGACCTGACCGGGAAGCTCACCAGCCTGGGCTATACGGTCTGCGGCAGCACTGCATTCGGCGAAGACGCCCTCGCACTCGTTCAGGAGCGCTGTCCGGACCTGGTGTTAATGGACATTCGCCTTGCGGGTGCCATGGACGGGGTGGAAGCGGCAGAGCGCATCCGCCGGGAGTGCGATGTGCCGGTGATCTATCTCACCGCCCACTCGGACCGGACAACGCTGGACCGCGCCAAGCGTACCGAGCCCTTCGGCTTCATTCTCAAACCGTTCGATGAACGCGAACTGGAATTGCATATCGAGATGGCGCTCTATAAGCACCAGGCAGAACGGAAACTGCGCGACAGCGAACAGCGCTGGGCGACCACGCTGGCGAGTATCGGCGACGCCGTGATCGCCTGTGACACCGCGGGGAACGTGACCTTCCTCAATCCGGTTGCTGCGGCGCTCACCGGTTGGGCGCCGGCCGCGGCGCAGGGGCAGCCGGTGGCACAGGTGTTTCGGATTATCAGCGAAGTGACCCACGAACCAGCCGAGGACCTGGTGGCGCGTGTCTTACGCGAGAACCGTGTTGTCGAACTGGCGAATCACACGGCACTCGTCACCTGCGACGGTCGTGCAGTGCCGGTGGAAGACAGCGCGGCGCCGATCCTGGACGCCGCGGGCCGCGTGGTCGGCGTGGTGATCGTCTTCCATGATGTCACCGAGAAACGACGCGCGGAGGAGGCGCTGCAGGAGAGCGAAGCGCGGATACGCAAACTGGGTGACAACCTGCCCGACGGCGCGATCTATCGCTACCTGCATGCCCCGGATGGCACGGTGCACTTCGAATTTATCAGCGCCGGCATCGAGCGGATCATCGGTGTGCCGCCGGCGGAAATTCTCGCAGACGCCGCGGCGTTGCACGGGACGATTCTCCCGGAGGACATGACGCGCTTGATGGTCGCGGAAGCGGCCTCGCGCGACCAGTTGACGCGGTTTGAAATGGAAGTACGCCAACGCCATCGCCAAACCGGCGAAGTGCGCTGGTCGCTGCTGCGCTCCATGCCTACCCGCCTGGCCGACGGCTCCACCGTGTGGGATGGCCTCCAGTTAGATATTACCGAGCGCAAGCGCATCGAGGAGGCATTGCGCGAGAGCGAGGAACGCTTCCAACTGAGCATGGAGGCGACCAATGATGGCCTGTGGGATTGGAGTCTCACCACGGATGAGGCGTATTTCAGTCCCGCATATTATCGAATACTGGGGTATGAGGTTAACGAATTCCCCGCGACCGGCGCAAGTTGGAAGGCGCTGATCCATCCCGATGACTATGAGCGCACGCAGCAGATACATCAAGAGTGCATCGAAGGCCATCGCGAATCGTTCGAGGTGGAATACCGCATGCAGGCGAAAGACGGGGGATGGCGGTGGATTCTCGGCCGCGGCAAGTGCGTCGCCCGCGACGACCGGGGGCGCGCCATGCGGATGGTGGGGACGTATGTCGACATCACCGCGCGCCAGCAGGCGGCCGAAGAGCGTGAGCGCCTATTGGCAGAATCGGAAGCCACCTTCGCCGCCATCGCCGACGGCATCATCGTTTATGATACACACGGCCAGATTGTCCGGATGAACGCGGAAGCCTGGCGGTTGAGCGGATATACGGTGGAGGATGCCGAACGCCCGTCGCACGAACGCATGGCATTGCTGCGGATGTCGCGAGCAGATGGCACGCCGTTCGCAGTAGAAGAAACACCCATGCATCGCGCCTTGCAACGGCAGGAGATCGTGGTGGGCGAGACCATGGTGCTGCACCTGCGGGAGCACACGCACTGGGTCTCGGCCAGTGCCGCTCCGATCATGCGGGAAGGCGGACAGATACTCGGCGTCATCGTCACGCTCACCGACATCACCCGTCTCCATGAGATGCAGGAGCAGATGAAGACCTTCATCCACATGGTCTCCCATGACCTGCGGGCGCCGCTCACCATCACGAACGGATATGTGGACTTACTGCAAGAGCACCTGGCCGTACATCCGGACCCCATGGTGCAGATGAGTACCGAGGCGATCCAGCGGGCAGTGAAGCGGATGGATGCCATGATCGATGACCTGGTGACGGTGGCACGGCTGGAAGGCGGGCAATTGATCCTCCAGTGCACCCCCCTCGATCTGACAGCCTGGTTACCGGACTTCCTGGCCCGCTCCTCCGCCCTGCTGGATCCCCGCCGCCTCCGACTCGAGATGCCGGCCACGCTCCCTACGCTGCTGGCCGATGCCGACCGCCTGGAGCGCATCCTCACCAACTTGATCTCCAACGCGCTCAAATACTCCGACCCGGACACACCCGTGCAGGTCCGCGTATACGCGCAGGACGGCGCCATCCATCTCGCCATCGCCGACCAGGGGCCAGGCATCGCCCCCGAGCACGTCGCGCACCTCTTCGAGAAATTCTACCGCGCCGACAGCAGCCGCAAAGCCGAGGGCATCGGCCTCGGCCTCTACATCACCCACCTCCTCGTCGCCGCCCACGGCGGCCAGACGCGCGTGGAGAGCGTACCCGGCAAGGGGAGCACATTTTCTGTGACGCTGCCGGTGGCTGCCACCGCGGCAGCGCCCTAGCCGCGGTGGCTGCCTTCGCGGCAGCGCCCGGCAGAGATCGAAAAGCACGGGCAGCGAATGGCACACCGGTATATGTGATAACGCCCGGTCAAGGCTGCCACCGCGTATTTGCATGAGCCTATTCACGGGAGGGCGACGCTCCTGCGGAGCCAAATGAGAGAACCGGGTGCATAATCCGGCTTGGGAGGGCGACGCTCCTGCGGAGCCAGATGAGAGAACCGGATGCATAATCCGGCTCCGCGGGAGCGTCGCCCTCCCGGAATACCATCCGTATTACCGCTGCCCAGGAGGCACCGGCGGGCGGGCCGGGTGGAGTTTCAGATTGTCCAGGTCACCCCCGCCCGGCTGGCCATTGCCGATGGCGTAGAAGTTGCCGTTCACATCGCCGATGTAGAGCGTGCCGTCCGGCGTGAGCAGCGGGATGCTGGTCGTCCATCCCTTGAGCGGGAACGCCCAGCGTTGCGTGCCGAGGGCGGTGATGGCGTAGACGCAGCTCTGGGTGGACCCCACATAAATCGTGCCGTCACCCCCGATAATGGGGGAACTCATTCCGGCGATTTTGAACGGCGCGGCCCAGCGTTGCGTGCCGTCCGGGTTCACCGCGTAGAGCTTATCATTTGATGCGCCAATGTACACCGTGCCATCCGCCCCGATCGCCGGCGAGCCATCGACCGTACTCTCGGTGGCGAAGGCCCATTTTTGCGTGCCATTCGGGGCAATGGCGTACAGACGCTTGTCATAGCCGCCGATATAGACCGTGCCATCCGGCCCGATGGCCGGAGAGGAGCAGAGCTGGCACCCGAGGCGAGTGAGGCATCGTCCGGCGCCGTCGGACTGCACGGCATGCACCGTCATATTCCGATTATCCGGCGTCCGGGCACAGATAATAATGGTACCATCCAACCCAATAGCCGCGGCAGAGCAGATCGGGCCGCCGGTCTTGTACGCCCACTTTGCCCGCCCGTCCGGGGTCACCGCAAACAGCAGCCCGTTTGCCCCACCGGCATAGATGGTCCCATCCGGGCCGATAGTTGGTGAGCAGCCAATACCGGCCACTTCGCGGTATGTCCACCTGCACCCGCCGCCTGCAGTCAACGCATAGAGTTGATCGGCGATCACATACACCGACCCATCCGCCCCGATGGCCGGCGCCGAGTTAATGGAGAGCTTTACCGGGAAGCTCCATTTGATCGTGCCGTTCGGCGCAAACGCGACCAGTTTGTAGTCGTGCGACTGCTCCTGCTCGCCCTGCTGGCACACCCCGATGTAGATGGTGCCGTCCGCCGCCGCCACCGCCTGAGCGGTGATAAAATAGCGGGGCCCCATATTGACCACCCACTTCGCCACCGGCGTGCGCGGGCCAATGGACGCCGTGCGCCCGGTGTGCTGCAGGTCATGCTGGAAGGTCCACCACTCCCCGCGTCCCGCGGCAAACACGCCCCCGGCAACGGCAAGGAGCAGCACGGCAATGACAATCAAGCGATGTGATATCCCGATGTACATGCGAAACCTCCGTGTGATGAATGCAGTGATTATAACAAATAATGGCATGGGTGATATAGCGCTCACCCCACGGTGAAGCCATGGGCTATGAGGTTGGGTGCGTAAAACAGCGCAAATCACTCGGCCAATAGCTGCTTCGCCAATTCCTCCGGTTCGATCTCCAGCCCGCACAGATTGGCGTCCCAGTTCGGTCCCACCAGCGCGCCGTTTTCCTGCAACGCCGGCAGCATCTCGTTGACGAAGCTGTCCAAATCGAGCGGCACCGGGGTGAATTCTGCCCATTCCTCACGGGCATGCCGGGCGGCATAAGCGCGGTCGGACCAGAAGACGAGGACATCCCGCTCCTCATCATCGTTTGATGCGCTGTAAACAAAACCGTACTCCTGAGAAAACAATCCCCAGACTTGCCGGGATTGCTTCACTCGCTCAATGAATCGCCGATAATTGGCTTCAGCTTCGGCGTGATCTTGCAGCACCGCTGTTCTCCCTTTCTCGTTTTCTTTGCCTCGATCAGCTTTGTTGCCTATTTGCGGCAAGCAGATTTATGGATATAATAGCCCACAGGAAAGGACGTTCTATGCGCATCTTCTACCTGGTGGCCGCTCTTATCCTGATTTTCTATGCTGGTTCTGAGGCATATAATAACGGAGCATTCGCTGCCGGTCTAAGTATTGCCGGCGGATTTGCTATTCTCGCCTCTGCGCTGTACCGCGAAGATCGGCCCAAAAACTGACGGCACGCGGTAGCTCTTAGCTCACCAGGAGGTTCGCGCTCCAGGCGGATCTCACGACGCACAAATGGTATCGGTAAATCCCACCGTTACAATCCGCGCCCCCGCCACCGGGATCTCCCACTCCCCCTGTCCAGTAGGTGCCAGCGTGTCGCCGCGTTCCTCCACGATGTTGCTGGCGTAGACCGTCGCGGCGGCAGGCTGCACGGTCAGCGTGCATGGCGTCAGCGACAGGTTCACCCAGCGGGCCAGCAGGTCAGCGGTCTCCTCGTGCTTCTTCAGCGCGGTGAGGGCCAGCGTGGGGCCGTGCCAGGGGAGGAAGGTGTGGGCCGGCGGGAGAGCGCCGGGATGCACGCTGGTCTGGCAGGGCACCATCTCTGCCTGGCACTGGTAGGCTTCAACGAAGGCCGCGGAGGTGATGACATCGCCGGCGTGCGGGATGATGGCGAAGGCGGCGGTGTGCGTGCCCGGGCACTGCGCCTCCGGCGTGGGGAAGACACCCCAGTCGCCCAACTCCCCCACCGCGCGCAGCAGGGTGAGGGCGATGGTGTTGGCGCCGTCGCGCAGCACCTCGTACTCGGGCAGGCCCTGGTTGGCGATGGTGAGGCCAATGCGGCCATCATCAATGCTCACGAACGCCTGCTGGTGCTGGCAGTTGCTCGGGTTCTGCCAGCCGGGCGCGGGCACGTTGTCGCGTACCGCCACCTCGAAGATGGAGTCAGCGCGATGGGTACTGGCGTCCAGCCCGCTGGGGAAGAGCACGCGCAGCCGGTGATCCGTTGCCGGGTTGTCGAAGGTGACGGACACCTGTACGGCGGAAGCATCGCGCTCCAGGCTGACGCGGGTAACCAACTCCAACGCCACCATCTCCGCACCGCGGCGGGCTTTACGCTCGGTGCAGGGCACCATGGCGGCGCGTTCTTCCGCCAGCAATGGCTCGGCGGCGGCGGGGATGGTCAGCCGGTGGGTGATGGCATACGTCGCGCGCCAGGGGGTGTCCTCCACCAGTTCGATGCTCGCCGGCACGCCGCGCGAGCAGATGGGCGTATCGCCGATGGGCTGCACGAAGAGGTATTCGTTGCCGACATCCCCCACGTCCTCATAGGCGCCCAGCCCGGTGAAGGTGTGGCCGGTGGCCTTGTCAGTGATGTCCAGCGTGCCGTCCGCCTGGATGAGAACGCGCAGGCGGGCATTCTCCATCGCCCGTTCTCCGCAGACCAGCGAGGTGGTATCAGTCATCATGGCGCCGGGACGCAGGGCGAAACTCGCATAGCCCAGCGCCGGCACCTCCGTGGCGTTGAAGGTGAGCCGCACCTTCAACGCCATATACGGCTGGCGGAAGCGGTCATCCGGCAGCTCGTAGCCGAACTGTACGCCCAGGTCCTCGATGGCGCAGGGAAGCGGCGTGCCGTGCGCGTCGACGAGGTGCCAGTCACCCAGCGGCTGCGCGGCGAGATCAGCGTGGGCGGCTGTCGGGAAGCCGTCATGGCGCCGAGAGAGCTCCAGTTCCACCGCCACCACGCCGGAGCGCGCCCAACCGCTGGTGTTGAAGAGCACGAAGGGCACCGCCGCCTCGCCGAAGCCCGTGGTGTCTACCCGCGCGGCGATCTCCCGTGCGCTCTCGGTGATGAGCGCCTCCGCCACCGTGCGGCTCTTCGCGAAGCGCGTCACCATCTCGCGGTGCACCTCATCTACGCTGCAGCCGCAGATGCTGTCGTGCGGGTGATTCTGCATCAGCGTCTTCCACGCGTAGGTGAGCAGTGCCCCCGGATAAGGCACCCCCAGCGTGTGCGCCAGTGCCGCCAGCGGCTCCGCCTGCCGCTCCAGCAGCGCCTGTCCGCGCTGGTTCATCTGCTTGAGGTAGATCCGCGCCGAGGCGGTGTTGACCAGCGTCCACCAGCCATCGGTCTGCTGGCTGCGCAGCTCGCCGTCGATCACCGCCAGCGGGCGATCAGCCGCCGCCTGCTGCACGGCCTGCACGTAGGCGGGGAAGTTGGAATGCACGAACTCGACCCCGGGGAAGCACCGGCGGGCGGTGGCCAGCGCCGCGCTGAGGTCCGCCTGCACCGGCTGGTGGTCACAGCCGTTCATGAAGAGCAGGTGATCGGTGGCGGCAAAGCGCTCCACCGCCGGGAGGCGCGCTTCCCAGTACGCCCACGCCGCCCCCTCCTCCACCGGAATCTCCATGCCGTTGTGATACCAGTTGGCGAAGAGGATGCCCAGCACGCGCGAACCGTCCGGCGCCTGCCAGACCATCTCGGAGAACGGCGACTCATAGCGCTCGCACGCCTGCACGGTATTGTTAAAGCCGATGGGCCGCACCCCGCGGCCAAAGACCGCCGCCGTGATGCCCGCCTGCGCCAGCAACTGCGGTGCCTGCCCCATGTTGCCGAAGGCATCGGGGAAGTAGCCGATGCGCGTCGCCCCGCCATACCGCGCCGCCTCGCGCAGCCCCACCAGCAGGTTGCGCACATTCGCCTCGCTGCTGGTGAGGAATTCATCCTGCAGCACATACCACGGCCCAACAAACAACCGCCCCTCCCGCACGTACGTGATGATGCGCTCCCGCATCTCAGGCCGCACCTGCAGGTAGTCATCCAGCACAATCGTCTGCCCATCCAGGTGGAACGATGCAAACCCCGCATCCGCCTCCAGCAGCCCCAGCAGCCGATCCATCAACTGCACCAACCGCACATGATGCCGCTCAAACGGCAAATACCACTCCCGGTCCCAGTGCGTGTGCGAAATAACGTGGGCGGTCTTGCGTGCCATGATGAATGCTCCGATCGGTGGTGTTATGATGCGAGGCATAGTATACCACTGGTAAGATCGAACAGCCAACCTGAATATTGGTGGGTAGGTATAGTTTGGGTAGCTGGAAAACCAGGCCGGCTGGAAGCTTAGCTCTGTTTGGAAGCCGAAGTCCTTCGCGCTCCGGGAGGAAGAGACCTGCATTCGGGTGCGTCCTCTAGTACGGAAACGAATGCAGATGCTTCCACCCGGAGCGCGATGGCCATCGGCTTCCAGACAGTGCTGAGCACCCACCCCCGCTCATATTCAGTGTTCCAGGATCTCTGCACAGAGGCCTTTTCGAGTGTTATCACTTGTATACGTCTTATTTCCGTAACTGCCGTCGATACGCAACCGGGGTGCACCCCACAGCGCGGTGGAACTCGGTGCAGAGGTGCTGGGAGGAGGGGTAGCCGTATTCGTGGGCGATGGTGGTGATGGAGAGGGGGGTGTCGCGGAGGAGGCGTTTCACCTCATCCAAGCGGCAGTGTTGCTGGTATTGCTTGGGGGAGCAGCCAAAGTGGGCGGAGAAGTGGCGGGCGAGTTGACGGTAGGAGAGCGGGAGCGCGCTGAGGACGTCGTGGACGCTGCGGCCCGTGGTGAGGGTGGCCAGGATGGCCTGGCGGGCGCGCTCCGCCCAGTCGGATGGCGTATCGGAGGGCAGCGAGGAGGCGCCGGCCAGGCGCAGCGCGTGCCAGCACAGCGCGATGCCCAGCCCCTCCAGCACCTGGTCGGTGCCGGCATCCGGCTGCGCGACCTCCTGCAGGATCATAGTCGCCAGGGTATGCACCGCCCGGTCGGCAACAAACGCCGCCACCAGCCCCTGGTAGGCTCCCTCCGCCTGCTCAAAGACATTCACCCCCACCCCACGGTACGCCACATCAGGGCAGGCAAGCTGAAAGGCGCTCCCGATGCGGAGCACCACGCCGGTGCCGGGCGTGAGCACCTGCTCGGTGCCCGCCAGGCGCAGATGCAGTTGCCCCTCGGTGATGCAGATGACCTGAAAATGGTCATATGCGGTCGTGGTGAACATGTACCCGACTGGTTGCTCCTTCAGCCAAACTCTAATCTGCGTGGCAGGATGTCTCATTTCCGTACAGCATACGTCAACAATGCGGACGAGGGCAAGAGGGCAGACGAGTACGATGAGAGGGATGCAGTTGGGAATTCAGGATTTAAGATGCAGGATTCAAGGGCTGTTGACGGAAGCAGGCGGAGATGCACCAGTTTTGGGGACTGACATCGAAACTCCGGTGAGTTGGGATGCGATCAATTACTGAATAACGCGAACGGTGGAAGGCCAGGGAGTTTCGGTGTCTGTCCCCAAAACTCTATTACTGATCAGTTCATTGATAACTTAAAAAGTAATATTATCGCCTATTGCTCCGCATTTACCCTGGCCTGGAGCGCGAACCTCCTGGTGAGCAGATTATAGATATGGTAGCGGGCCGATAATCCGCTCACCAGGAGGTTCGCGCTCCAGGTTGTCACCTGTTTAAATATCATAGGGTTTCGGGGACAGACACCGAAACTCCTTATGATTGAGTGGCTTTATCAGGTATGAGAGCGATCTTGCTTTCATGATAGCCGGAGTTTCGATGTCAGTCCCCGAAACCGGTGCAGCCCTTGCCAACCAGGGCGTATATTACTGACCAGGCATCGCCATAACGACTTGAATCCTGAATCCTGCATCCTGAATCGAAGGAGAAACACATGACCGAGCGTGAGCGTTTTATCGCCGCCGCCACCTTTCAACCCACCGACAAGCTGCCGTTGATGACGATGGGGCCGCGGGAGTCGACGTTGACGGCCTGGCGGCAGCAGGGGTTGCCGGCGGGGCAGGATTGGTTCCGGGCGCTGTGCGCGCAGGTGGGGATTCCGTATGAATTTCCGCAGGCGCCGTGGGCGGACCCGGGGGTGAACCTGCGCATGGTGCCCACCTTCGAGGAGAAAGTGCTGGACCACCGCGACGGGCACTACCTGGTGCAGGATTGGATGGGGAACATCACCGAGATCGCTGACACGTTCGATTATACGTATATCCGCAACGCCCGCGACTTCGTGACGCGCAAGTGGCACGCCTTCCCGGTGAGCACGCGCGCGGACTTTGCGTCTATGCAGCGCCGCTATGACCCCGATGAGCCGTCACGCTTCCCCGCGGACTTCACCGAGCGCGTCGCCCTCCTGCAGCAGCGCGATTACCCGCAGATGCTGGTGCTAAGTGGCCCTTTCTGGCAACTGCGCGAATGGTGCGGGTTCGAGCCACTGTGCATGCTCTTCCTGGACGATCCCGCCTTCGTGGAGGAGATGATTGCCTTCTGGTCCGACTTCGTGACGGCCATGCTGGAGCGCATCCTGTGCCGTTACCAGCCCGACGCGCTGCTGGTGTGCGAAGATATGGCCTACAAGGGCGCGAGCATGATCTCCCCCGCCATGACGCGCGTCTCCCTGCTGCCGGTATGGCAGCGCTGGAACACCCTCGCGCGCCAGGCCGGGGTGCCGGTGACGATGGTCGACTCCGACGGCAACATCGACGAGTTGATCCCCATCTGGATCGAGGCCGGCTTCAATCTGTGTACGCCCATCGAAGTGGCCGCCGGCTGCGACCTCGTCGCCTACCGCCAGCGCTTCGGCACCCGCATGGCCTACTCGGGCGGCATCGACAAACGCGCCATCGCCCGCGGCGGCGCGGAGCTCGAAGCCGAAATGGCGCGCCTGGCCCCGGTGGCCAGGTCCGGCGGCTACCTCCCCGGCTGCGACCACGGCATGCCCGCAGATATCTCCTGGCAAAATTTGTTGCACTTCGGGCGGCTGTGGGCGGAGATGACGGGCTGGCTCTGAAAAGGATGAACATGGGTGCCGCGATCCGGCCACGCACCTGCCGGTATTGCACCCGCGTAGCCGCATCCCTTTACGGGTGCGCGAATCTAGGGAAGGTGCGGAGAAATAGCCAATTGGGAACGGGCACTAAAGTCGCGCACCCGTAAGCGGATGGTTTTCTCGGAGTAAGAGAAAGAGAAAGAGTAAGAATATTATTGGCGTAGCACCCCGCCGGTACAACCCACCGGCTCTATACAATATTATGCTCCCCCCGCTATAATATCTGCCAACCACTTCCTTGCGATTCGACTACGGCAGGGTCTTGCCGGCATCCACCTCCCCATGGGCAGTCTATCGCAGGCGCAGGGGATTTACCGGTTATATGTGCTGTTTGTCACACATCGAGACACGCTTCGGAGGACGTATGAACCAGCGATTACTCGCCATCCTGCTCTTCGTGGGCATCGTCGGCGCCGGATGGGCGCAGGCGGCGACGCGACTGGCCTGGAATTCGAAGGAATTCATGGGCATCGACGAGGTCCGCCCCGGCATGGTGGGGTATGGTAAGTCGGTGTATCAGGGCAGCACCATCTCCACCTTCACGGTGAAGGTCATCGGGGTGGTGCGCAAAACTTCGTCCTCCTCCGGCATGATCCTCATCCGCATCACCAGCGGCCCCATCGTCGAGAAGGGGTGGATGACCGTGCAGGGGATGAGCGGCAGCCCGATTTATATCAATGGTCGCTTGATCGGCGCGTATGCCTTCGGCTGGGCGTTTCAGAATGAGCCCATCGGCGGCGTGCAGCCCATCGCCGACATGCTGGAGGATGCGCAGGCGGGCAGCACGCCGTTCCATCACGCGAAACCAACCGGCACGCAGACCGCGCAGGCGCCGATCCGGCTGCGCAATGCGGTGTACCGCCAGGTGCTGGTCGCCGCCAACCCGGCGCAAGCCCGGCAGATGCAGGGAGGGGCGGATACGCACACGCTGGTGATGCTGCCGGTGGCCACGCCGGTGTTCGTCAGCGGCGTCACGCCCTCCGTGCTCAAGCATATGCAGGAATACTACGCCGGCTACAACATGGAAATCATGGCCGCCCCCGCGGCCGGCAGCGCCCCGGCACGCAAGACCGCCGCCGCGCCGCTGCAGCCGGGCAGCGCCGTCGCCGTGTCGGAGATCGCCGGCGACATCGGCATCAGCGGCATCGGCACCGTCACCTACGTGAAGGGCGACCGCGTGCTGGCCTTCGGCCACCCGATGGAATTGTTCGGCGACACCAACCTGATCATGTCCACCGCCGAAATCCTCGGCATCATGAACCTGCACCAGATCTCCTTCAAACTCGGTATGCCCGTGCAGCGCGTCGGCACCATCACGCGCGACTACGCCCACTCCGTGAGCGGCTTCCTCGGCCAGCAAGCGGAGACCTGCCAGGTAGACGTCACCGTGCACAATTCGGCGCGCGACTACACCCGCCACTACGCCTGCGAGCTCGCCCATTGCACCGACATCCCCGGCTTCCTCTCCGCCATGTTGACCTTCGTCAGTATCCAGCAGCCCATCGCGCTGGCCGGCGGCGCCCTCGACAACAACGTCGGCACCTTCACGCTGCGCTCGGAGGTCACCGTCGACGGCGTCGGCACCATGAAGATGGTGGACCGCTTCTGCCCACTCATCCCCAACACCAGCATGTACCCCTTCCATGAGTTCCTCTCCTGCCTCTGGATCTGCCAGGTGAACATGGAACGGCACGCGGCGGTTCGCAAGGTGAAGGTCGACCTCACCTATACGAAGGACCAGGCGGTGGCCGGCATCACGCGGGTGATCCCGGACCGCCAGGTGGCGCACCCCGGCGAGACGGTGAATTTCGACGTCTGGTACCAGCCATACGGGCGACCGGAAGAGAAGCAGCGCCTGGCGGTCGTGGTGCCCCCCACCGCCACGGAGTCGATGATGCTCGTTTCCATCGTCGGCGGGGAGAACGCCTACTCGGCGGTGCGCCCGCTGCTGGTGCCCCCGGTGACGCCGACCGAAGGGCTGAAGGGGCTTATGCGCGTCTTCGCCACCCCCTACCCGTCCAACGCGATTTACGCCGTGCAGGCCTTCCCGTCGCCGGCGCTCAACTACCATGGCACGACGCTCCGCGACCTGCCGCAGCCGCTGGCGGACCTTTTCGGCAACGGCCTCTTCGTGGCGGGGATGGAACAACTCGGCCCCAACACCCCCACCTTCAGCGGCTTCATCAGCCTGAACAGCTTCGCCTACCCGCGCCTGTCCACCTCTCCGGACGGCATCGAGCGCGATCTCCATGCCACCTACCGCTGCACGCCATCGCCGGAAACCCCATACATCATCACCGGCGGGCTGACAGTGCCCATCCTCATCGACACCCCCGACCGCCGCTCCATGCCGCAATTCGAGCGTCTGGTGAACCCGGTGACCACGCCGATCTTCAGCGCCTCCCGCCCGAACTTCGCCCCGGTCGGCACCGCGCTGGCCAGCCTGCCGGATGACCGTGGCCGCCGCGTGCTGGCGGCGCTCTACGCCGGCGCCGGCCTCCCGCTGCCGACTGCCGCGCCCGCGCCGGAGCTTCCGCAGTTCCCGCAGCCCCCGCCGGCGCTCTCGCTGCCACTGTCGCTGCTCGACGCGCAACCGGAGCCGCCGAAGGACGCGCCCAAAGACACGCCAAAAGATGCACCGAAGGAGATCCCGAAGGAGGCGCCCAAGGACACTCCGAAAGAAGCGCCGAAGGAAGATTTCGGCACGGCGCTGCTGCAGAAGGCGGCGAGTTGGTCGCTGGCCGAAGGCAAAGACTTCCTGCGCGGCACGCACATCGGCACGGCGGTGACCAGCAAGGGCAACCTCACGCTGATGCCCGCGGTGCGCAGCCTGTATCGTACCGCCGAGATGCTCCCGTGGAAGATCGCCGCCACCGCGAACGGCGTCTATGTCTGCGGCTGGAACAGCGCGAAGCTCGTACATCTCGACCGGAGCGGCAAGGCGGAGGAACTGCGCCCCGTCGCAGCGGGCGTCGACACCCTCACCGCACTGGCGGCGGACGCCGATGGCCGCGTGCTGGTGGCCGGCTGGCCGGCGAATACCGCCTGCCTGCTCGACGCCGCTGGCACCGTGCTCCGGCAGTGGAACCTGCCCACGGGCACCACCTGGGACCTGGCGGTGACGCGCGATGGCCGCCGCTTCGCCGCGGAGAGCAACGGGCAACTGCTGCAACTGCGCGACGATGGCACGGTGAACACGGTGATGACGGTGGACGACAAGCAGGCCTATTGCCTGGCCGCCGCGCCGAACGGCGACCTCTACTGCGCCTCGTCGCCGCGCGGGAAGGTCTACCGCTACGCGAAGGACGGGACGCTCTCCGCCGTCTATGAGACGAAGGACTCGGTGGCCAGCCTGGCGGTGGACGCGCAGGGCGCGCTCTACATCGGCACCACGCCCGGCACCGAGATCATCCGCCTGGCCCCTGACGGCACGCGCACGCGCTTCAGCATCGGCACCGGGAAGAAGAACCAGTCGGTGACCGCGCTCCTCGCGGTGGACGACCTACTCTACGCGGCCACCGGGCCGGAGGGCGCCATCTACCGCATCAGCAAGCCGGCGACGAATGCTCCCGAAGCGACCACCATTTACGCGCGAGAGGACCAGCGCAGCGGGCTGGCGGACGTCACCGCCCTCGGGGTGGAATCGGTGATGGTCACCGGGCTGGCGCGCGCAACGGACGGCACGCTCTACGCCATCGCCTCCACGCCGGGACAAGTCCTGGCCATCACCCCGCGCACGCACGGAGATTTCCTCTCCGACGTGGTGCCCACCACCGCACTGTCCAGGTGGGGGCAGCTCGATGTGCGCTACACCGTGGATGGCGCCCCGCAGGCGGCCAAGCTGCAGATCGATACGCGCAGCGGCGACACCTTCGCGCCGGATCATACCTGGAGCCCCTGGGCGAAGCTGGAGAACGGCACGCTGATGGCCAGCCCCGCGGCCGGCTTTGCGCAGGTGCATCTGCAACTGACGGCGGAGCACGGCCTGCCCTCCGTGGAATACCTGCGCGCCCAGTATCGCCCGCAGCACCTACCGCCCACCGTGAAGATGACCGCGCCCGGCACCGGCGCCACCTGGAGCGGCAAGAAAGAGCTGAAGTGGGAAGGCAGCGATCCGAACGGCGACACGCTGACCTACACGGTGGCCTATTCGAAAGACGGCCAGACCTGGACGCCGCTCAACCTCGCCGCCGCCGAGCAGAAGGCGCAGTACGAGACGAACTCTACCAGCGTGACCATCGAGACGAAGGCGATCCCGGACGGCATGTGGCGGCTGCGGGTGACAGCCAGCGATAAATACGCCCGCCCCACCGATGCGTTCTCCGCCGAGGCCGTCTCCGGCATCGTGCTCATCGACAACACCCCGCCGACCATCAACCTCGCTGACCGCGTGGACGGCTGGGCCGGCGTGCAGGCGTTCACGCTCACCGACAACCTGCTGCCCATCGCCGGCGGCAAATTCCGTCTCGACGGCGGCCCGTGGATGGCCCTCACCCCCGCCAACGGCCTGTTCAACAGCACGACAGCCACCGTGAAGCTGCTCTCCCCCGACGGCCCCCTCACCCCGGCCCCCGGCGAGCACAAACTCGACTTGGTGGTGGCGGATGCGGCGGAGAATCAGGCGACGAAGACGGTGACGGTGGTGATCAAATGATTGCGGATTGCGGATTGTTGATTGCGGAATGTCCTATATGCGACACGCAATCCGGGTGATGGTGCAGTGCCGTAGCCGCATCCCTTTACGGGTGCGTCGTCGACAGTGCCCGTGGCCAATGACCAGAAATATTCATCTGACCTTGCCTAGATGCGGCGCACCCATAAAGGGATGCGGCTACGTGAGTGCCTGAACAGAAGCAAGCATCAGCGGGCCTTTCAGGCTGTACCGAATAAAAACATGCTTTGCACATAATCGAAAATGCCCGTGGACGACGGAAGCACCGGTCATTCCGCACTCCGCATTTTCCTGGGGGTTTTATGAACCAGCGCATACTCGCGATCTTACTGCTATTGGGGCTCTGCTGCGCCGGGTGGGCGCAGGCGGGGTCGAAGCTGGCCTGGAATTCGAAGGAATTCATGGGCGTCGAGGAGATTCGTCCCGGCATGACGGGCTACGGCAAGACCGTCTACCAGGGGACGACCATCACCACCTTCACGGTGAAGGTGGTCGGGGTGTTGCGCAAGGTGAGTTACGACTCCGATATGATCCTGGTGCGCATCACCAGCGGGCCGCTGGTCGACAAGAAGATGATGACGCTGGAGGGGATGAGCGGCAGCCCGATCTATATCAACAACCGCCTCATCGGCGCCTATGCCTTCGGCTGGGCATTCCAGAATGAGCCCATCGGCGGCGTGCAGCCTATTGCCGACATGCTGGAAGACGCGCAGCCGGGCAGCACGCCGTTTCGCCGCGCGCCGAATATGGGGGCGCTGAAGGCGAGCGCGCCGATCACCCTCAACCACACCACCTACCGGCACGCGTTGATCGCGACCGACCCGGCGCAGGCGCAACAGCTCAAGGCGCAGGCCGATGCCCACACCATGGTGCTGACGCCGCTGGCCACGCCGCTCCTGGTGGACGGCCTCACCCCCACGGCATTGCAGCAGATGCAGGCGGAGCTGGCGCCCTATAACTTCACGCTGATGGCCGCGCCCGCTGCCGGGGCCGGTGCGCCCGCGAAGTCGCCTGCTGCGACCACCCTGCACCCGGGCAGCGCCGTGGCCGTCTCCCTCGCCGATGGCGATTTCTCGATGACCGCCATCGGCACCGTCACCTACGTGAAGGGCGACCGCGTGCTGGCCTTCGGACATCCCTTCTATGGGCTGGGCGAGGTGGAGATGATCATGTCCACCGCCAGCATCCACACCATCATCAATACAGAGCAAGTCTCGATGAAGATCGGCTCGGCGCTCAATCACGTGGGCAGTATCACCCGCGACTATCCGCACTCGGTGAGCGGCTTCCTGGGGCGCAAGGCGAAGACCATCCCGGTGGACGCCTCCGTCTCCCGCCCGGAGACCGGCTATGCCCGCCAGTACCACCTGGATATCGCGCAATGCCACGATTCGCCCGGCGTGATGGCCACGCTGCTGGGCTTCGCCCTCTGGACGCCGGTGAAACAGCTCAGCGGCTCGCCGCTCTATGATATGGGCACCTACTCGCTGCACTCGGAGATCACCCTGGCGGGCGCGAGCCCGATCATCCTCAACGAGCGCAGCACGCAGGCGAACTGGGGGCCACAGTTCCCGACCTTCTGCGAATGTACCGCCTGCCTCTCGCTCTGCCTGCTCAATGTGCAGCCGCACATCGTCTTCCAGCACCTGAAGTTTGACGTCAGCTACACTGCGAAGCGGGAGATCGCGCGCATCATGAAGGCGGTGCCGGATCGCCAGGTGGCCCGCCCGGGCGACACGGTGAACTTCGACTTGTGGATCAAGCCATATGACAAGCCGGAGGAGAAGCGGCGCGTGGCGGTCACCATCCCGCCCAATACCACCGAGCCGTTCATGCTGGTGACGCTGATGGGCGGGACGAATGCCGCGCAGTTCCTGCGCCAGTTGGAAGTGCCGATGATCACCCCGCGCGAGGGCGTGCAGGGGTTCACCCGCTTCTTCGCCCGCAACTATAATCCGGATGCCCTCTACACCGTGCAGGCCGTCTCCGCGCCCTCCCTCGCCTACCAGGGGAAGATGCTCACCGACCTCCCGCTGCCGCTGGTGGATGTGCTGGGCAACGGCAGCTATGTACCGGCAGGCGAGCAGATGATCCAACCATTGTGGACATTCCTGTACGGCACGAACTTCCACTCGTTCCTTTATCCGGTGTTGAACACCTACGGCGACGGCATCGAGCGCGCGGCGCATACTTCGTATCGGGTGGCGATGCCGCTGGAATTCCCATACATGCTCACCGGCGCGGTCACCTTCCCCATCGTCATCGATGTGCCGGATCGCCGCTCGGTTACACAATATGACCGCCTGGTGAACCCGGTAACCACGCCGCTCCTCAGCGCCGGGCAGCCGAACTTCGCCCCGGTGGGCACGCCGCTGGCCGCCACAGCTGATTCCCGCGTGATGGCCGTCGTACGCGGCCTGTATGCCACCTCCGACCTGCCGGACCCCCTCGCGTCGCAGCCGCTCACCGCGCCGACCGCCCCGGCCCCCGCCGTGGAGCAGCCCGTGCCGCTGTCCCTCTTCGACCGGCAGCAGTTGGATGCACAACCGGAAATGCCCAAAGATGCGCCCAAGGATGCGCCCAAAGACGCTCCCAAGGATGCCCCCAAAGAGACCCCGAAGGACACGCCGAAGGATGCGCCGAAAGACGCACCGAAGGATACACCCAAGGACGCCCCGAAAGAGGCACCCAAGGACGATTTCGGCACGGCGCTGTTGACGAAGCTCGCGAGCTGGCCGCTGGCGGAGGCGAAGGATTTTCAGCGCGGCACGCATGTCGGCACCACCGTGACCTCGCGCGGCACGCTGACGCTGGCGCCGGCGGTGCGCGCGCTCTATCAGACCACGGAGATGATTCCCTGGCGCGTGGCCGCCACCACCGATGGCGCGTTCGTCTGCGGCTGGAACAGTGCGAAGCTGCTCTATATCTCCGCCGCCGGCGCCGTCACGGTGCGAACCCCCTTCACGGATGCCGGCACGACCACCATCTCCGCGCTGGCGACGGATGGCGACGGCAACGCGCTGGTCGCCGGCTGGCCGACCAACGCCGCCTACCTGCTCTCGCCCGCCGGGAAGATTCGCGCCCGCTGGACGCTGCCGGCCGGCATCACCTTCGACCTGGCGGTGACGGCGGATGGCCGGCGCTTTGCCGCGGAGAGCACCGGGCAGTTGCTGCAGTTGCTGGACGGCGGCGAGACGCGCGAGGTGATGCCCGTGACCGACAAGCAGGTCTACTGCCTGACGACGGCGGCGAACGGCACCCTCTACCTGGCCACCGCGCCGCGCGGCAAGGTCTACCGGGTGGCGAAAGATGGATCGTTCAACTCCGTGTATGAGGCCAAAGATGCCGTCTCCAGCCTGGCGGTGGACGCGCAGGGGGCGCTCTACATCGGCACCACGCCGAGCACCGAGATCATCCGCGTGGCGCCCAACGGCGCGCGCACGCACTTCAGCGTGGGCACCGGGAAGAAGAACCAGTCGGTGATGGCGCTCCTCGCCGCCGATGACGCGCTCTACGCCGCCACCGGCCCGGAGGGCGCCGTGTACCGCATCACCGAGGCGGACACCGCCGCTCCTGAGATCACCACCATCTACGCCCGCGCCGACCAGCGCATCAGTTCCGCGGAGATGGCAAACATCGGGCCGGAGTCCATCCTGGTCAACGGCCTGGCGCGCGCGCGCATCCCGCAGGGGGGCATCTACGCCGTCACCTCCGTGCCGGGGCAGGTCTTCCTCATCACCCCGCGGCGGCAGGGGGAATACATCTCCGAGGTGCTGCCCACCACCGGGGTGGCGAAATGGGGACAGCTCGACCTCCGCTACGCGCTGGGCGGCGCCCCGCAGGTGGGCATGCCGGCCAGGCTGTGGGTGGAAACGCGCAGCGGCAGCACCTGTGCGCCGGACCGCACCTGGAACAAGTGGGCGCCGGTGGATGGCAGCGGGCAGATCGCCAGCCCTGCCGCGAGCTACGCGCAACTGCGCCTGCGCCTCACCGATGCCGACGGCACGCCGGCGGTGGAGTACATCCGCGCGCAATACCTGACGCTGAACCAGGAGCCCACCGTGAAGATCACCGCCCCCAGCGCCGGCACGGCGTGGAGCGGCAAGAAGGAGCTGAAATGGGAGGCCAGCGATCCCAACGGCGACACGCTGGTCTACACCGTGGCCTACTCTCGCGACGGCAAGGAATGGACGAAGCTGAACCTGGCCGCTGCCGATCAGAAAGCGCAGTATGAGACCAGCACCACCAGCGTAAGTCTCGAGACGAAGAACATCCCCGACGGCCTCTGGCGCTTCAAGGTGACGGCCAGCGACAAATACGCGCGCCCCACCGACGCCCTCGCCGCCGACGCCTGCACCGGGCTGTGCTACATCGACAACACCCCGCCCACCATCGGCCTCCCCGACCGCGTGGAAGGCTGGTCCGTGGTGCAGGAGTTCCTCATCAGCGACAACCTGCTGCCCCTCACCGGCGGCAAATTCCGCTTTGACGGCGGCCCATGGATGGCCCTCACCCCGGCGGACGGGCTCTTTGACAGCCCGCAGGAGACGGTGAAGCTGCTCTCCCCGGACGGCGTCATCACCCTGGCCCCCGGCGAGCACAAACTCGACCTGGTCGTCGCCGACAGCGCGGAGAACCAGGCCACGAAGACCGTGACGGTGGTGATCCGCCCATAAGGCCAGCGCGTTTGGATACCTGGAGCGCGAACCTCCTGGTCAATACTGTTCAAATAAGCATCGCCTCGTACCTTGGTTGGTTGGCTTTGAAGGCGGCGAGCCGCGCCGGCGACCGCAAGGAGTAACGATTGATGCGACGTTTGACG
>Ga0272448_1000394_pt1 | contig 67924 bp, 85 predicted proteins | sample YNPCB0191_FD_202220 | JGI IMG/M metagenome (GOLD analysis project Ga0272448, IMG submission 202220) | Hot spring sediment microbial communities from Yellowstone National Park, WY, United States - YNP-CB-019-1 | ecosystem: Environmental > Aquatic > Thermal springs > Hot (42-90C) > Sediment... | reverse complement strand
AAGTGCCATCGAATGGAATGTTGTTCGTCAACGAACCTCGAGGGTTGCTTGCGGTTGCTTTGGAAGAGTTGCTGCGCATGCGCAAAGAATGGAGTGAGAAAGCGGCGCATGCTGCGCCTGGTTCGTCTGCCTGGGTTGATGCTATGCGCCGAAGCACTGCGTACAAGATCGCGGCAAATAGCTTTTTCGGTGTTGTTGGCGCTCAAGTTTCGCGCTTGTATGAGAAACGAGTTGCCGAAAGTATTACGAGCACTGCGCGTTGGCTTATCGAACAGACGTTAAACGAGGCGAAGTCGTGGGGAATGACGGCCGTCTATGGTGATACCGATTCCGGGTTTTTGCAGGGCGCTAGCGATGCGCGTGTGCGCGAATTTGTAGCGCATTGCAACGAAGAATTGTATCCTCGTCTTGTTGCGGAACGTGGTTGTATTCGGAATGCGATCAAGCTGGCGTATGAAAAGAAGTTTGAGCGCATTCTGTTCGTAGGCGCGAAGCGATACATCGGACGGTATGAGCATTACAAGGGGGAGCCGGCGAATGAAGAATCCAAGCCGGAAGTGAAGGGCTTGGAGTACAAGCGCGGCGATTCGATGCGGCTTGCACGTCGTCTTCAGGCCGAGGTGATCGATTTGCTTATGGGAGGCGGTGTTGAAATTCCTGCGTGCGCTGATGAATCGGCGTACAAGACGTCGCGTCGTGAAGAATGCGCCGAGAATCCCGAAGTGTTTGTTGCGCTTGTTGAGCGATATCGAACGCTTGTTCTCGAAGGCCAATTGTTAGTCGATGATGTGAAACTGTCGAAACGATTGGCTCGCCCAGTTGGAGATTACGTGCCTCGTGAGAAGAAGAACGGCGGATTTGGTGATTTGCCTCCGCATGTTCGCGTTGCTGCTATGTTGGCAGAGCGCGGAGAAGGTGTCGGTGTTGGCGCACGTATTGATTATTTTGTCGTGAATGGTGCGGAACGTGTTGTTGCTCCAGTAGGCGATTGGACTGGCGAGTTTGATCGCATCGATGCGTGGGAAAAACACGTTTGGCCGCCGACCGCTCGGTTGCTCGAGGCAGCTTTTCCGGCTGTGGATTGGGACGGCCGGTTCGCGCGAATTCGTCCGCGGCGTATTCGGCAGCCGGTCGTGGTGGTATCGTCCGCCCCCATATCGGCAGTGCCGCCGAAGGAGCAGGACGACACGAAACAGTTGGGCCTGTTTTCGCTGAAAGCGGTTGGCCCGCGCCATTGAATGAATAGGAGGCCCGTATGGAAGAGGTAACTAGAAAAAGGCGGCGCATGGCTTCGCAGTCTGTCTTGAATTCGCCTTTGAACCTTGCGCACCCTGCAACCCCGTCTTTCCAGAACCGTGCAACGGACGATGAGGCTGACATTCGCGCTCGTGCGGCTGGAATTGTAAGCCCTGCCGATGCAGCGAGAACGCATGCGCAGTCGTTGCCGACACTTGAAGACGGATATTTGGCGGTTCAAGAACGCATTTTCACGTTGCCAGATCCAAATGCAGAGTACGACGAACTCGAGCGTGCGATGAAACTCGGAACTCGTGAATTCGATTCGGTTTCGCGTGCACTTGACGATGCCGAGGATAATGCGAGGCGAGCGCATAAGCTATATGTGAACGCGCGTCTTGAATATGAACGTTTCAGCATTGATGCTGATATCATCGAAGCTGGCATGGCTGCGCAAGCGCGGACAGAGTTGGAGCGTGAAAAAGAAACGGGGCAGCGCTCCAAACAGATCACGCAAGAAGACGTGAAGCACAAGTGTTTGGTGATGTTTCCCGACGAGTGGCGCGATTTGGCGGAACGCCGGGTTAAAGGACGCAAGATGCTCGAACATTTGGAGCGTTTCGCTGAGCTTTGGAAGACTCGATGCTTTTCGCTGGCAAAGCAGTTGGAGGCCCGACGATGAATTCGAAGCGGCTTCGAATCAACCTTTCGATTGTTGATCAATTGAAACGCGCTTTGCGGGCAGCTCGGTTGCGTCAATGCACGATTGAGAAGGAGCATCAAGATGCGATGCGTGAGTATTTGGAGATTTACGTCGCAAAGCAGATTGATGATGCGCTGAAAACGATAACACAGCAATCAGATGCCGCCGCGCGCGAAAGCGCCGCAGAGAAATATGATGATATTAGGCATCGGTTGCGAATTACTCGGGCGTGCGTATACAGGTTGGAATTCGCATTGACCGAAGTGCGATTAGCGACGTGCCCGGTGCCAAAGCGGCATCAAGAGGCAATGCGAGGCTACTTGGAACGTTGGGTTGCCAAGCCGCTTGCTTTGGCGCTGGAGGAAATTACGCAGCAATCATATCAATATACCGTGTGGACGAATCCTAGCTTGTAGCAAGCGAACCGCGGAACCGGCGAGTCTGCGGCGCAGTTGTTGTGATACGAATTCGAGGAAAAGACGATGACACAAGGCATGGGGTTGGACGAGTTTCTGGGCCATAGCAGCTCGTTTCGTGGAAGTAGCGGTAAGGTGCTCAACTGGCGTAAACGTCAGCCGCCAATTATTGACACGTGGCTGCATACCAAGGGACGCATCATTGCGCTTTGGCGGCATGGTTGGCCTCGGCTTGTTGAGATCGAACACGATGGCGACACAAGCACCGAGGTCTGGTCTGGCTTCTTCAATTGTTGGGAGAACGAAGACGTGTTGCGACGCCAGCATCGACGTACCGATGATGGTGCGCGGCTTGTGCCACCCAAGATTTGTCCGGTGTGTTTGCTACTCGAACATTTGCGCGAGCAAGTGCGTGTTGGAGCGCTTTCGTGGCTTGAGCCAGTCTTCAAATTCGAAGGCGACGACCCGAAGCAGACCGTCGTGTTGACGGCGGCCGGCATGTACAACGGCTTTGGTGGCGATTTGACCCGCCAAGAGTTGTACGACCTGAAGCGTGCTGGCGTTCGCCGCGATGAAGCATGGCGACAGAACACAACTGCGAAGTGTAATTATTTGTTTTGCATCGTTGACCACAACGAGCCCGAAAAAGGCGTGCAAACTGCCATTGAAACAACGGCGCTTGGCGATGCGGTAAAGCGCGTGATTCGCGATCAAATGGATGCCCTTGGCGAAGAAGAAGGCCATCCGTTGAAGCATCCGTATGCGATTCGTTGGGAGTATCGTGCGCAAGAGCAAGAATTTGGCAAGAAGTATCGCGCGCTCGCCATGCCAAAGCTTGCGCTCACGCCCGAGGTTCGGGACTTGATCTACGATGCGCCGTTGCCCGAGATTGGTGAGTTGATTGCTCGTGGTAATGTGGCCGCATTGCGGTCGGTCATGGAACAACACGCGCTGATTTCGCTGCCATTCGACTCATTGTTTGCGGCCGCGGAAGCGGCAACCGGGCAAGTGCTGTCGCAACAAGAGCCGCGAGTTGCTCAACCACGACAAGTGCCTCGGGTTGAGCAATCGCAGCGGCGGGACGTGTCGCCGCAAGAAGAACCGCGAGCTGCGTCATCGGCGTCGATGGGGCAGCGCAAGCCAGCCAAATCGCAACCGGCACAGCCGACATTCCCGCCTGGGACCGTTATGTTGCCCTGCGATGCTTGCGGCGCACCGATGGCCGAGACCGACGAAGTGTGCTGGAAGTGTGGCGCACGTTACGAAATCGACGATGACAATGGGAGTTCCGGTTCGTCGGCGAATGCGCCGTCTTCGAGCAAGGCAAGTGCTTCGGGTGCGGCAGGGAAAGAAGTCGCGCAGAAAGGACAACCTCGGCCGACGGCGGTGCAGGTTAGCAGGGGGCCGGTGCCTCGTGTTGAGCCTGGCGATGTCGAAGCGTCTGGGGCATGGCCAGGCGAGCCGGCCGACGATCTGCCGTTCTGAGGTAGCGCATGGCGAGACGAAAGCGAGAACAAGTAGTGACGTCCAGCCCGGCTGATGCGCGCGATCGGCTTGCGCAAATGCAAGCGGTTGCCGAGCGATTTGCGGCATGGCGACCGGCGCCCGAAGTGCTAACGCGGGTGCGCGCGGTGCCGACGCGCTTCGTGCAGGTTGACTTTGCGACACGGGTTGGCGGGTGGCCGATCGAGCGAATTGCGACGGTGCATGGTCCTTCGAATCACGGGAAGACCGAGTTCTTGCACGGGCTCGGGCTTTCGTTCTTGGAGCAATCACATTTTTACGGCTTTGTCGATGCCGAGTACACGACGCCTTCGCCGTGGCTTGGTGAGTTGATGGGACGCTTTGCAAGTCATCCCGGCTTTGTTGCGTTGCGCCCGTCGTCGTTCGAGCAAACTGTTGATGCTGTGCGAGAGTTCGTCGAATTGATTGCCGAAGCGCGCGAAAAGGGCAATCTTGATCCTGCAACAACGGCGTTGCTTGGGATTGATTCGATTCGCAAGTTAGTTCCAGATCGCTTGCTCGAAAAAATTGCGAAAGAAGGCGCGCAAGGCAAGCGTGGCTCGGTTGATGGAATGGGTGGCCGGGCTGCGATGTACAAGGCGGCGTTGCAGTCGCAATGGCTCGACGAGCTTGTGCCGCTTCTTGCTAGCACTCATACTGCGCTTGTTATTGTTGCGCGCGAAGCCGATGATCCGTTGGCCGATGCAAACGATATGAAATACGACATGGCTTGGCGCGTACAAGGTAGCAAGTCGCTGATTTATGATGCGTCACTTGTCGTGCGTATAACGCGCGATAGTTGGATTCGTGTTGGCGATGGGCCAAGTGCTTCGATTGTTGGCGAGCGGCATCGTGCTCGTATTTGGAAAACCAAAATCGGCGGTAAAGATGACAAGCATGCGGATGCTTTCTTTCATACCGGAAACGGCGCCGAGGGATTCGTTGGCTTCGATCGTGCGCGTGATGTGTTGGAGCTAGCGAAAGAGCTTGGTATCATAGAAAGCGCGGGCGCTTGGCTGAAGTTTGAGCGGCATCGATGGCAGGGCGAGGCGAAGTGCCTGGCCGAATTGCGGCAGGGACTCGTTGACGACGTTGAAGCCGCAGTGCGCGACAGTTTCTTACAAGCGCAAAGCGATCCTGCCGGAGAAAGTAGCACCGAAGCTGCCGCCGAAGAAGAAATGCCAGGTGCCGAGGAACCCGTCAATACGGTCGAAGCCGACAATACGTTCGAAGGTTAGCGCGTTCGAATCCGTTGCATAAAGGCAATTGTACTATGCGAATACTGGTAACGAGCGATTGGCACTTGGATGCGAGCACGGCCGGATACGAGCGCTTTGACGATATTAGCGCGGCGGCAGATCGCACAGTTGAGCTTGCGATCTCGCAAGGTTGCGACATGTACATGTTCCTAGGTGATTTGTGCGACCCCAGCGCAAATCGAGCGCCGCGTTGTATTGCAAAGGCAATTGAGATCGAACGACGATTGCAGCGTGCAAACATCGTTTCGATTTGGTTGACTGGTAACCACGACGTCATCGAAGATGGTTCGGGGACTAGCACGCTCACGCCTCTTGCCGCGTCTGGCGCGATTGTGCACGACACGCCATTTGTTGCTGACAGTGGCAGTGTGCGATTTGTGTTCTTGCCCTTTGTGCCTCGCGTTCGTGACTATGACGCCGCCGAGTTTGTGCGAAGTGTCGGCAAGTCGGATCGTGACGAAAAGAATCTTACCGTTGTGCTAGCTGGTCATTTGATGATTCCAGAGTTGGCGCCCGGAAGTGAAACGATCGATATGCCGCGTGGGCGAGATATGCGATTCCCCGTCAATGATGCTGCGCAACTATGGGGCGATAAGGTTCTCATGCTCAATGGTCATTATCATCGACGGGTTGTTGAAGGTCGTGGCGTTTATGGTGGCGGGTTGATTATTCCTGGAAGCCTCGAGCGCCTTACGTTCGGTGAAGAAGAGAATACGCCAGGTGTTGTGATTGTGGAGGTGAATGATGCCTCGTAGAAGTAGAGCTACTGGCGTGCAACCAGAAAGCAAAGAACTGTTTTGTGTGCATATTGTTGAACATCGTGCGCGCGAGCTTATCACAATTGCGGAAGATCATCCAGTGTGGACTAGTAAGGAACCGTTGCCTGAGCATGATTGCGAGGGAAAGATCGTGCGATTGCGGCCGCCTCCAGGCACGCCCGCCGAGTGGACAGACGCCGTTGTTGCATCGCTGCGAGGGCATGCGGTTGCGGTGCGAGTTGTGCCGCCCGTATTGGCTCCGGCCGTAGTTACGGCCGCATCGGTCGACACGAAAGAAGGTCGGTTGACGCCGCGTGACGTGGTAACGCAGTTGGCGTCGGAAGCGCGAATGCCGAATCCTGCGGATCTTGCAGCTTTGGTTGCAATGGTTGCCTCCGTTATGGATGAAGAGGGGTTGTAATGACACCGATCGAATTGGCCGAGAAGATGAAACAAGCAATTGCATTGCTTGATGAATTGGCGGATGATATGGATGTGCGCGCGCATGTTTGCGAACATTGCGGATTGCTTGTGCGGGAAAATCTCGATGATTTTCAAGCAAAGCAGGCATTCGAAGCTGCAAGCAATCGGGTTGTTCGCATGTATGAGAAGCTAATTACTGGAGCATGGGCCGGTCGTCAGTTGATGCCGGTTGTTGACGCAAGTGCCGTGAGAGAAGGATTGAAGGGGGCGTCACATGCGCCTTGAGCGAATTCGATTGCTGAATTGGCTTCGTTATGCCGGCGAGCATTCGATATCGTTGGACGGAACGATTTACGGCATCGTGGGGCAATACGCCGATGATAAGCGGCGTTCAAACTGGTCTGGGAAGACGTCATTCGTTGAAGCGATACGATTCGCGTTGTTTGGAGTGCATCGAGCCGCACGCGAAGATGGTTGGATTACGCGCGACAAAGAGAGTGGATTTGTTGAGTTGGTGACGGATAATGGTTGGATTATTCGTCGCGAACGCAAGCGCGGCCGTGTGACGCAGTTGACGGTTGAAGGGCCGGGCGGGTTCTCGGTTGGCGATGATGCGCAGGATCTCTTGAATCGAGTTGTTGGATTCGACAAAGACGATTTCGAGGTAACGTGCTGGTTCGGACAGAAGCAGCTTGCGCGTCTTGTGCTTGCACGGCCGTCGGAACGGTTCGACCTGATGTCTGGCTGGTTTGGGTTGGCGCCGTTGCAGCGGTGTGAAGAGAACGTGCGCGGGAAGCTATCGACGCTTTCGATAAAGGCTTCGGATCTGCGAACAAAACGCACGGCGTTGGAAGCGCAATTGCAACGATTGGCTTCAGAGTATGGTGCAGTTTCTGTCGATGACGATGAATTGAAGAAACATCTCGAAGCAAGTTACGAACAAGCGCGTCGAGACGTAGAAGCCGCGAAAGTGAAGGTCGATGAGGCGCAAGCTATGCTTGCGCAACAAGAAGAAATTCGGCGCACGATAGAACAAGCAGCCGAGTTTGATCGTATTGTTGCCAAAGGAAAGGAATTGAATCGTCAAATCGCTGAGCTATCCGGCACCGACGCGAAAGAAAAGGAAGCGCGCGAACAGTTGATGCAATTGCGTGCGGCTGTAGTGCAAGCGGCTGAGAATCTGAAACAAAAACGCTCTTTGGCGCGTGGTGAGTTTGATGGTCGTTGCCCCGTTGCAGGTATTGCCTGTCCTGCGGCGCATCAGATCAATGCGGCGATGGATCGGAATCGGCAACTGCACGATGACGCCGCAGTGCAATACGACGAGGCTTGCCGCGCAGAAGCCGCCGCGCGACTAGACGTAGAAAGTGCTGCAAGTAATCGTGATCGATTGGTGCGGCTTGTGGCGCAGCGAGATTCATTGCGTCAACAAGCTAGCGCACTCAAATCGGCGGTTGAAGTTGCCAAACATGCGCCGCAAATCAAAGCTTCGGAAGTTAATGCGCTGCGAGATTCTGCCCAAGCGGCGCAACGCGAGCTTGCGGTAGCCGAGGCCAAAGTTGAACAAGTGCAGCATGCAATTGAACTGATGACTCAATTGCATGCCGAGCTTGCTGAAGTAGTTACGCAGCTTGCGACCATTGCCGACGAGGAACGAGTTGCACGTGCAGCGTTGCGCATCTTTGGTCGGCAGGGTGCACAGCGACGCATTGCCGAGACTGCCCTTGGCGAGATCGAAGCCGGCGCGAACGAGGTGCTTCGGGAAGCCGGCATTGCGCTCGAGGTCCGTGTGCTATGGGGCCGAGAAGGCGTTGGCCTTGCCGCATGGTGCGGTGAGTGTGGGGCTCCGTTTCCCCCGTCGACACGTGTCAAGCAATGCCCCCGTTGTGGAGCTGAGCGTGGCCCAAAGGTTATGGACCGGCTCGACGTCGAGCTAAGCGATCGTAGCGGGGCCGCGGAGGATCTTGCAGGCGCGGCGCTTCAGCTTTCGGCGGCATCGTGGTTGCGGCGCAATCGGGATGTTAGCTGGTCGGTTGCGCTCATCGACGAGCCGTTTGGCGCCCTCGACGAAGCCAACCGACGTGCTTTCGCGACGCATCTTGTAAGCATGCTGCGCGGTCGACACGGGTTCGAGCAAGCATTTGTCGTGGCGCACGATCGCGATGTGCTTGATGGTCTTCCCGCATGTTTGGTTGTGCAGGCGGGGGATTCTGGTTCTACGATCGGTGTGTCTAATGGATGACGCACTAGCAGTGCTCGAGGGCCGCGCGCGTTGGACCGTTATTACCGGCGATAGCGCGAGCATTTTGCCGGCATTGCCTGCTACTTGCGTTGACCACGTAATCACAGATCCGCCATACGAAGTTGAAGCGCATACCAAGCAGCGAACGAAACTTGGCAACGAGAACGAGAGCCTTGCGTTCGAACCGATGACGCAAGAAATGCGATCATTGTTTGGGCTTCAAATCGCAAGATTGACACGGCGTTGGGCGCTTGTTTTCTGTCAAGTTGAAGCCGCAATGTTGTGGCGAGAAGTGTTATCGTCGATGTCGTATCGACGCACTGCGATTTGGGTAAAGCCAGATCCGACGCCACAATTCAGTGGTGACCGCCCTGCAATGGGATATGAATCGATTGTTTGTTGTCATGCTCGCGGCAAGTCGAGGTGGAATGGTGGCGGGCGCGCGGGCGTGTTCATTCATAGCAAGCACGCCGCCGAGTGTCGCGAGCACGAGACACAGAAACCGGTTTCGTTGATGCTCGAGTTGATCTCATTGTTTACCGACCCCGACGAAGTTGTGCTCGATCCTTTCGCTGGGGCTGGTACTACTGGCGTTGCGGCCGTGCAGCAAGGACGGCGATGTATTTTGATCGAGAAGGAACCGCGATGGGCAAACATTGCGCGTGAGCGATGTATTGCGACCGAGAACAACATGACGCTTGCAGCATTGCGGGCCGGTCAACTGCCTTTGTTTCCTGGGCGAGGGTAAGCAATGGGTCGTGTGGAACAACCTCGAGATTCGTCTGCAATCGGTCGTCGAAGCCGTCGCAAGGGCGCAAACAGCGAGCGTGCGGTTGCCGCTATGTTGACGCAATGGTGGCGACGACTCGAACCTGATTGCCAGTTTGTTCGTACACCGTCGAGCGGCGGTTGGAGCACGAAGCAGGTGCGCGCGGAGTTTCGTGCGAGTGGCGATGTTATGACGACGGCCGCGAAGTTTCCTTTTTGCGTGGAGATAAAGCGGCGCGAGCAGTTCAGTTGGGATCGCGTTCTCGCGAGCAAGCCAAGCCCGGTTTGGGCATGGTGGGCGCAGACGTGTCGTGCGGCTGAGGAACAGAAAGCGATGCCGATGTTGTGGCTTCGTCGGAATAATGAGCTTTGGCGTGTTGTGTTGCCCGACGCCAAAGTAACGTCGTGGATCTGTTCGTTGATTATGCCACGATTCTTGTTTGCGCAGGATCTTTGCGTTGCAGGTTCGAGCGAACGTGTTTCGATTGTTGCAGCAACGGCATTGCTTGCAATCGATCCGAGTGCGTTGTTGCCGAGGATGAGAAAACGCAACGTGTAGTGTTAGAACTATGTTTTGAACGGAGGGGCTGTGGATATAGATCGGGCGACGAAAGAAGCAATTCTTGCTTCAGTAAAGAGCAGGAACGAAACGGTATCCGAAGAATGTCGTCTTCCGATAACACTTGTTCGCGAAGCATTTTCTTATCGGTCGGTGTCGAAGTCTGCGGTTATCGTGGCAAATACACAAGTTGTGTACGATGAGCACGGCAAGCCGCTTCCGACGGTGCAACTGCGGCTGTACTCGGATGGCCGATGGTGGGTGGGAACGGTAGTACAGCGAGGCAGATACAAGGAAGTGCTTGCTGGTCACGGAACAAAGCATCGCGGTTATTATGTGGCCAAAAAGGATGATGGTATTGTGGTTAGGCAAGTACTTGCCTTTGATGCCGAGCACGCTCGGTTGTTGATGGGGCTCGACGGGGTGAACGTGGTTGCAAAGCGCTGTGTGAGATGAACGATGAAAACTGCGCCACAGTTGCTATACGAGTGCATGGGATATCCAGATATTGGTGTCCCTCTCGAAGCCATTCTCTTTGGCAAAGGAAGCAACAGATGCTGGATGTGCGGTGAGTACATCAACGCTGGAGTGCCAATAGACAAGTGGCTCGGAGAAAATTTCACAGCGGCCAACCGCGTTGCATCGCCGGCCTCGAGGCATGTTTGTCCTGCGTGCGTATACATTTGCGCCAGGGTGTCTTCGGTGCCTGGGCGCGAAGCAGGCCCATGTTCGAAGTGCAGAGGCGAGCCTGGGAAGCGCGAGTCGTGCGCGCATTGTGAGGGAACCGGAAAGAATCCGCACGGAGGATCGTTCCGCAACTACTCGCATCTATATGATGCGGGGTACTACGACAACGCGACCAAGGCGGAGAAGCCGAAGATTCTCAGCTTCCTTCGTAGACCGCACAAGGGCCCGTGGTTCGCTGCGATCGCGGATTCGGGGCAGAAACACGTGGTGCCGTTCACGCCAGTGAACCCAAGCGGATCGCTGCGCGGGATCGTCATGTTTGAGGAAGCTCGCGTCGAACTGCCACGCGATACAATGGGGTGGAGCATCGTTGACGACGCGGCGAAAGCGCTGACGGCGGGCGCGACGAAGGGGGCGATGGAGACGGGAGAGTACGTGGCCGGGGAGTGGGAGCGTGCGCGCGCAGAGATCGAGGAGTTCGAGCGCCGCTGGGGTCGGCTCCGAGGCGGAGCGTGGTTCTCGCTGGCATTGTGGCTCGCGCAGCGAGATGAGGAACAAGTAGCAAGGAGGCAAGCTGATGAAGCTAAACGAAAAGGAAAAAGAAAAGCTGCGAACCGAAACAGTCGAGGTGTTGTTGTCGATCCGGGCGGCGTACCTGGCGCAGGGAGCGAATGCGATCAAGCACTGGACGCAGTTGTCGGACCGGATGAGGGGAGCTGTGCGGACAAGCGAGAGCCCGGAGGAGTGGTACACGACCATGCTCAGGACGTTGCAGATCAAGGCCGCTCCATCCCTACTCAGCTCGACCTGTTTGCTCGAGCTCGCTGACCACGTGCGTGAGCTTGGAGCAGCGGCCGAGTGGCTAGATATGGTGGAGCGCGAATACGGGCTGCTGATTGCAATGGCGCGGAAGACAGTAGAAGAGCGTCGGGATCGCGAACATAGGGAGGATGCACATGGAACAGAAAAGGTATGAGTTCATTCTTGAAGCACAACAACCGATTTGTCACTCGGAGGGAACGATCGGCAATGAATCATTCTTGATGCGAACGGAAGTGAGGCAACCGAACGGAAGCTTTGCACATGTACCGATCATCAGCGGAGACACGATGCGGCACAAGCTACGGGAGGCGAGCACCTACGCGCTGCTCGACGCGGCCGGACTGCTCGGCAGCACGCTCAGCGAAGAGGCTTTGCGCCTGTTGTTCGCAGGAGGCATGATCACTGGCTCTGCCGGCGGTGCGGTGAAGCTCGACATCTACCGCGAGCTCTGCGAGCTGATTCCTCCGCTCGCGTTGTTCGGTGGATGCGCGCAGAACCGTTGCATTCCAGGGCGTCTACAGGTGTCCGAAGCGTTGCTGATCGCGGACGAGACGATGCATGTACTTCCTGGATGGGTGGCAGAGTACATCTCGACCGTGGGGGCGACGACGGCACCGGCGCGCAAGCACATCGAGAGCGTGCAGCGAGTACGCATGGACCCGGTGCTGGACCCGCAGAAACGGGTGCTGTTGACGGAGGGGGCGCAGGTCGCTGTCAACGAGCGATTGCGGCTGAGCGAGAAGGCGAGCGAAGAAGCCGACGACGCGGAGCGCGACAAGGAGAAGTCGACAAACATGCCGCGTCGGTTCGAGCGAGTGAAGGCTGGTAGCTTGTTTTACTGGACAATCGGTGCAACGTTGATGAATGAACTCGACGTCGACACCTTCAATACGACTGTGATGGCGTTTTTGAGCAACGCGGTCGTTGGAGGAAAGTCGGGGACGGGACATGGCCGCGTCAGGGCTATTACGGCGAGACAGATTACGCTCACGAGGCCGCGCGATGCGGCGAACGATCTGGACGTCGCATCGCTAGCACCGCGTGTTGGAGCTTTGTTTCGTCGGCATGTTGCCGATCGTGCAGAACGTCTACGCGAATTCTTGTTGAGGGTGGACGCATGAAACCGCTACGAGTACAGGCAAGAATTAATGGGGCGATTGCGATGCCGAACGGGCCGATTGCGCTTGATTCGTTGCTCGCGGCACAAGTAGCATTGCGCGATAATATTCATCCTGCAACATGCCCCGAAGAGGTAGTGCGGATAGAAATTCCCGTGCAACGTGAGCCGAAGGGACGGTTCCACCTTGCATCGTTCAGCGTCGCGCAGATTGAACGGCATCGAATGCATCGAATCAACCGTAGATTTCCAGTCGAAGAAGCGCAAATGTTTGGCGGCCCCAGGTTGCGTCGTTTCTCGACGAAAAGCGGGCGCACGAAGTCGTATCGGTTTCCGCTCGACACGGTTTATCTCGTCGACGATATGTTGACGTGGTGGTGCATCGGCGACGAGGCGGAGATAAGATCGCTTGTCGAGATGTGTATGGGGCTCGGGAAGAAGCGAGCGGTGGGGCTCGGACAAGTGGCGGAGTGGATTGTGGAGCCGTGCGACACGTGGGACGGGTTCCCGGTCGTGCGCGACGGGAAAGCCCTGCGCAATCTTCCGCTCGATTGGCCCGGGCTAGTTGATCCGAACATCGGATATGGAAACTTGACGTATCCGTATCCGGGTCGGCTTAACCCTAATGAGTGTGAGATTGCAGTGCCATGACTTCCGATGCAATGATTTTCAATGTTGGCCCTCGCCGATTGCATCGATTGATGCATGCTGATATTACGACCGGCGCCGTTGCAGAATTGATGGGTTCGGAACGCGCAGACGTAATTTATAGCAATCCACCATCCGACGAGAAACATCATAAGTATTGGTACAGCATCAACGGGTCGGCGCGGCGAACATCGTGGGCCGAATTTCTCAATGCTTTTTGCGATGTTTGCGCTTCATTTCGTACGCCGGATGCACCGGTATTTGTAGAGATGGGAGTGCAAGGGCTTCGTGATTTGGATTTGGCCATGCAAAAAGTTGGACTTGTCAGGCAACGTATATGGGAGAACCTCAAAGGTTCGCCTATGCGTCCATATACGTTGACACTATATGGCTCACGAGATATTTCGATCAATCTTCCCGACAAGCATGGCCCGGCATTAACAAAGGCAGTGTTGTCTGCGGTGGTGCTTCCAGGAATGATTGTGCTTGATCCATGCACTGGAAAAGGTGTTACGGCTCGCCATACGCATCGGCTTGGCGGGCGATTTCGCGGGTGCGAGCTCAATCAGAATCGGCTTGACGTTGCAGTTGATTGGTTGCGCAAACAATTCAGAAAGTAATGTTGGCATTTGCTTCTTCACTTGGTGCGTGGAATCAAATTGAACGAGTAGAGCGGATTGTTAAGCACCACGGATTGGCGTTTCCGCTTGCGGTTGTTGAAGCGATTGGTCGTCCCTATGGCCTACGCATGGTAGCAGAAGAGGAACGACGCCCAAGTGGTGTTGATGCAATCATGATCTCGGTGCTCGATTCGCGTTTGATGATGGAGACTTCTAAACACTTTCGTGCTTGGAAGATACCCATGCGTCGTCAACAACGTGGACCGAATCATCCGTGGGTTATCGCCGGAGGTCAAGGATTGCATAATCCGATGCCATACTACGACATCGCTGATGTGATTGTGGTTGGCGATGCGGAAGAACCGCTGCCAGCTATTCTTGGTGCGTGGGAACGTCATCATCGCACGCCAGGATTCCTTGCCGAGTGCTCGACAATTCCTGGCGTGCTTGTCCCAGCATATCATGTTCCAGGCGAAGCAACGATTGTGCAATCGGTTTCGCAAGACATAGGGATTACTTTGCGTGCAGACGTTCGAGTAAACTTGACCAGCTTGCGCCGTATAGAGATTGCCCGAAATTGCCGTCACAAGTGCTTGTTTTGTGGGCTTGGTTGGCGTGCTCCGTTGCGTGAAAATTCAACTGACGCAATCATTTCGGCGATAAAGATGAGCCCGCGGCAGTTGCATTTGCAGGCCGGAGATGCCGAATCCCATTCTGGAATCACGGCGATTCGGGCTGCGCTGCGAGAACGTGCGGCGGTAGACAATGGTTGGACCGGTAGGCTCGATAGCATCGAAGGTGACGAGCCGATTGTTGCGAACAAGCGATACGCCTTTGGTGTAGAAGGCATGACAGAACGTGTGCGTCGTGCAATTGGGAAGGGATATTTGACAGACGAACGACTCATCGATAGTACGCTTTCCATAATGGATCGAACAGAAGGCGATGGGAAAGGACGGCTTGCATGGCACATGATTGCTGGATTGCCTGGCCAAACTGCAGATGATCCAATTGCATTTATGCGAGTGCTTATAGAGCTTGATTACAGACGAAGAGGTAAAATAGCGCGCAATTTGTCGTTGCACTGGCAGCCGTTTCAGCCGTTACCGGGAACGCCGATGCAATGGTGCTCGTGCGGTGGTGGTGCTCGGCGCTTAGCTGCCACGATACGTGGTGTTGAGGATCTGTCGTGGGTGTGCATTCGTCAGCATGCCGGGCGCACCGATGACGTGGCGAAGGTGTGTACAGTGCTTGCGCGTTCAGATCGGCGTGGAGTCGACTTGCTCGAGGCGCTTGGCGAACGCAGAGTCACGCCCGATGTCGCGGCGGAAATTGCCGGTGTAGGATATGGCGAGTTGGATCCAGACGCGCCGCTTCCTTGGGATTGGATTGCGCATGCTTATTCGCGTCGTACACTTCGCAAAGCATACGATGTAATGATGAATCGGTTGAAAGGCGATGAATGATTCCTGGACGATGGTTCATTACTCCGCATGCGGTACGACGATACATTATGCGCGTGCGTCCTGGTTTGACATACGAACAAGGACTGGGAGAGTTGATTCAATTGTCGGAGCGTGCGCATTATGTTAAGAATCTAGATAACAAAGCGCAGTTGTGGAGATCTGGAAAGCCAATTCGATTGAGATTTGTTGTTATACCATCGACGCGAGGATTATCGGCACTTGTTACGGTGCTGACGGAGCACGATGTAGTCATACAACGAGGTATTAACGCGCCATCACTGTATGGCCGGAGGCTTGACGGTAACTTTATCGGTTGAATGCTCGTATCCGCGCGGTAGCATATTCGGCATGAAACCGAATCCGTTGTTTACTTGGGCGCGAAGCATGGTCGGTGGTCGCGGCGATGGTAAAGGCTACGAGAAGGCGCCGCCGAACGTGCATCGAGACATCTACGCCGATCGGCCCGAGATCCTTTCGTGGATCGATCTTGCGCCGCGCGACTTCGAGCGGCCCGACAACCCGCCGCAGTGGGTCGCGAACGAAGCTCTGTGGGAGCGTGCGAAGAAGGCGGTGGAGAAGTACTGGAGCAATTACGACGAGCCGTATGCCGTCGTGACGCATGTTTATGAGAACATGGGAGGAACATTCCGATGAACGAAATGAGTTGGAAACTTGCCGTTCTTGCATTTGTGTTGGCCGTATTTTCAACGATTGGTTGTGCGTGGTTGCGCGGAGCATGCGCAAATGCTACGCCGGCAATGTCGTCAGCGCAGATGTACGTTATGGACGCCGAGATTGCGCTCGATCAAGTTGATGCTGTGTTGCCGTCCCTTGGCTTGCCGCCCGAGCGACTTGTGACTGCACGTGTTGCCGTCGAGAAGGCGCGCGACACGCTTGCGGCAAGCACGGCAACTTTGGGTGCGCTCGGTAAAGCATGCACATCGCCTGATATCGCAACTGTGTTCGGCGATTTCGTTGCAGCATGGCAAGCAATTGAACTTGCAACGCAACTACCGAAAGTGATGTCGATTCAAGTGTCGTCGACAGTAAACGATACAAAGCCGCAATTGCGAACCCCGGCAGTTGTGCTTGCGTTGCGAGGCGCACGGTGACACGGGTCGGGCGCATGCTGCGTAACGTGCTCGAGCGGCTCGCCAAGCGGTATTACGAGGGTCCGGAGCCGCCGATTCGATATGCCGAACAAGTTGTCGCGTTCGCGAAATCGCATCCGCAAGCAACTCGCGAACGATGGGCGCAATTCGCAACAAATCTAGCGCGCGGTGCGTATCGTGCCGGGTGGACGCGCGGATTTGAGTGGGCGGAGCGCGATCTTGATCAATTGCGACCCGACGATCCAGAACGACTTGTCGATCAATATGCACACGATTGGACCTGGCATGCGCCGGACGCGCTGACGAGCGACGAGCTGACGCAGGTAGTTGTCGGTGACTTCTTGTTGCAACTTCCCGATGACGAGGCGCGCGCGCGATATCTAGACGTACTTGGTCGGTACTACGGGACGTTTCGTGTAGTTGTCATGCCGAGCCGCGCGTCGGGTGGTAGGCCGTCATAGTCAGGGGACGCCAGGGCGTCAGACGAGGCCAGGTACAGATAGCCAGGCGATGCCAGGTACAGGTAGCCAGGCGAGGCCCGAGCGTCGGGGGGAGTCGGGCCAGGAAGCCCGGCGTCGGGCATGTAAAGCGCTCGTGCGCACGAGAAACGTCTTGTCGCAGGGTTGCTATTGCAGCCGTGAAATGCGTGTTTTCGCGGGCATTTCTGCTCATTTTGCGAGCGCTTTCGTAAATCTGACGGGAAAGTAAGCAGTTTGCAGGCTTGCAAGGCAGCCCTTTCATTCCTGCAATGCGGGTTGAAAAGTGCCGCGCAAGTTGTTGAAATCTCGTGGCCGGTCCTGGCACCGCACGTGCACTATCCAGGGGTGTCAACAACGAACGGCCAGCCGCGGGCCGACGCGCGGCGAAGGAGATACCATGCACCGTCATCGGGCAGTGAAAAGTAGAATTGAGCCGTTTTTTGGCTGTTTGGGCGACGTGGACCGCCGTGGCTGCAACCCGGCCAGCCACGGATGGGCGTGCCGCCACGAATGGTGTTCGTGCGGCGCCGAGCGCCGCACGAACTTCAATCAAGGTCGTGACGAATCTACCGGCTGGTACATGCCAGCCGACAAAGACGCAGACGCTTGACCGTCTGCCGACCGCGTCCGAGCGACGGCTCGGGTGCGGTAGAGAGCCGGTCAGGCTCGGTCATCAGGCCAGCCGCGGGCCGATGCGCGGCAAGGAGACGACCATGACCAAGAGGCTGATTGAGGACCTCGTTGAGGTCCTGGAGTGTTGCAACCCATTCGAAGTAACGCGGGACACCATTGAGTTCCTGAGTTTGAGGGACAGGCTCAGCAATGAGCCTGTCCCCGAAGAATTCCAAGAAGAACTCGCGGCTCTCGATGAGAGAGCAGCGAGTTTGTTCGAGAACTGGACGGAGACCGACTGGGCGCTAACGGGAGCGACCTGGCGGCCGCGGCGCACCCCCACCCCATCCACCATCCCATCGGTGAAGCCATGATTCGCACCATTGCCGCCTGGCAGCCTGACGCGCGGCACGAGCTGGCCGCACCCTCGGTCGCGAGCCTGACGCACGACCTCGGCTCACAGCCGTGGCTTCAGGCTGCCGCGGAATCCTTGATGGAGAGTTCTGCCGCGATAGATAGGTGTGCGGCAGTCGGGTTGCTTGGGCGACTATGGCTGCCGCTGCGCAAAAACGATGTCCAGGCGGCACTGCAAATATCGTTGAGAGGCGCCGGGCCAGGCCAGACGGGGCGCACATGGTGGGCGGCGCTGCCGCCCGAAGACCGACGTACCGTGGTCCGAGATGCGCTGTTGAGAATCGACAGCCTGATGGACGACTTGCCGGAGCTGCGGAGCAGGGTTGCCGCGGATCCGGTGACGGCGGCGCCGCTGGCGCTGGACTGGCTACGACGTCGAGACGATCTGGAAGCAATTCTGTTTCTGGCTCGCGGCACGGGCGATGCCCTCGTGCTCGAAGGCGCCTTGCAGACCCTGGATGAACGCGCCGCTGCCGAGCATTCAATATGGTTCTTTCTCCCCCCCTTCGATGACGAGCGGCTGCGCGCAGTGGCGTCCGCGGAGCCCGACGCATGGTGGGGCGACCTTTCGTCACAACGAGGTTAGGCCGTGCAACCAATCACTTTCATCGAGCATGAATATGGCGTCCCGGCGACGTGTGCCGGGGCGCGCGAGTGGGCCGTCCTGTCGAGGACGGCCCGACCCCACCATATTCGGACGGCAGGCGAGTATGTCGCCGCCTGCCGTCGTCTCGACCCGGGGCTGCGGCTCGACGGGGAGCGCCCAGTCGATGGTCGGCTAATCGCCGTCGGCTTCAGGCGCGTTCCCCCCCGGGAATGGGTGCTTGGCGAGCGCGACGACGGGCGCCCCCCTCGGTTCCTGGGGGATTTCCTAGCGTGGTGGGACGGGACGCAGCCGCGTCCCGGCGCCGTCGGGTCATTCTACAACGCCGACCCCGACGTTGCCGGAACGCTGTGGCTCGCCGGACCGGCGGTCCAGCGCGCGGCGCGCAGGCTGCCGCCGGACAGGTGGGCTCTGCTTGTCTCGCGCGATCGCGAGACGGGCGCGCTTCGCGTCTCTCGGCGCGCGATGCGCTGGCTCCCGGAGATTGCGCGGTTCGCGCGCCGGGCGTCGGCTTACCGATGGTGGACCGACGCGCGCACTGCGCGTGCGCTCGGGGCGCTGGATGCCGAGCTTCAGCGCGCCGCACTGTCGACCGTGCGCCTCGAGGAGGGCCGCACTGTCGTGCGGATGCACGACATCGATTGGGAGTTCGTCGCGCGTGTGCGCGACGAAATGGCGCGGGACACGTCTGGCCGCGTGCGCGCGGCCTGGGCGGTGGATCCAGAGTTAGTCGCCGTCGGGCGCGGCCCGGGCGAGCGCTTTCGCCGCCTGGCCGAGGCTGCCGGCGTGTTGTGCTACGACGGCTTGGTGCCGTGGCTCGCCCCGGCATATCCGCTGGTGTCGCTGGCCATCGCGGTACGCCTGTGCCGGGGCGAGACCCCGGTGCAGATCAGCGGCGGCCTAACGCGCCGCGAGGCGCACGAGTGGCTCTTGTCGGGAGCCACGATGGAGCCATCGTATTGGCTCGCCCGCGAGCTTCCCGATGCGCGCCACCTGCGCGTCAACAGCGTAGCTGTGGCGCGCTGGCTCCTCGACGTGTATCGTCGCGGGGGGTGGGGCGGCATCGTCCGGGAGCGCACGATGCGCGCCCCGGGCGGGCGCATCGTGCGGTTTCGCTATGTTGACCGCCTCGACGAGGTCCGTGACGAGGACCTCGTCGGCGCGGGCGGCACCGGCGTCGACGCCGTATTCCGGCGTGCCGCCGAGCGGTACGCGACGAAGTACGAGGAGATCTTTGTGGATGACCATACGATCCTTCACGAGCCGCCGAAATGGCGGCTGTACCCGTGTATGCGAATTCTCAATACTCCTGCACAACTTGTGCAGGAGAAACGAGACATGAATCACTGCGTGTCGGCCATGATCCCGGCTGTCCGCGCGGGACGGTCGGTGATCATTTCGCTAGAAGTGTGCGGGCATCGATCGACAGTAGAGATCTCGCCCGATGGCCGCGAAGTGCGTCAGCACTTCGCCGAGTGGAACCAAGAACCGCACCCGCTTTGCGCGCGGGTGCTCGATAAATTCCTGCGCCGGAACAAACTGGCGCAGTACAAGGAGACGCCATGAATAATAGCGTATTCCGCACGATTATAGGCGTGCATTCGCGAGGACCATCTGCTTTGCGCTTTGGCCGCCGAGTCTGGCGCTTGGTGGCCGGGCTGCACTGATGGCTCGCACATGGAGGCGTCATGAACGGGAATGTTGGCGCATGGGTGAGATACATCCATGCGCTACAAGAGGACGACGCGGTTGCGCGCGCAGCCGCGTTCGAGGAAATAAAATCGTTGGGCGGTCCGTGGGCCGACCCGACCCGATATCCGGTGTGGGAGGTCCGCAAAATCGAGTACCGGGGGCAGCGGACCCCGGAGGTCGATGAGATCTGTAAGTTTCGGCCGTATTTCCCCGTAAAGGTTGCAGTGCCGATATGGGGAAATGTCATCGACGAGTTGCGAAGGCCGTTTGTGGCCTTTGTTCGTCGATACGAAGAAGGACAGTGGATTATTGCCGGGGACTCCCTCGAGGGATGTCTCCGGATGATCCCGCCAATTCGTCGCGGGTCAAATGGTCCGGTAGATGGTTACGAGTGGCTTCGGCCGCTCGTGAAAATGAGCAGAAGTGGATGGAAGGTCGTGTCCAAATCTGTAATTGGGCGCAACGTGACCAAAGATTTGGACAGGCCCCGAGTCGTATGTAAAGGGTGCTACGACGATAGGGATGACTGGCGATATCCCGTCGTCTATCGCGGTCAAGGATGGCGGGGAGAGGCGACTTGCTGTCGATGCGGCAAGCCGCTCCCACTGAATCCTAAAGGCCCGATGTGGAACGGGTGGGCTTAGCCGCGGGCTGATGCGCGGCAAGGAGACAACGATGAGAGTGAAGCAAGGAAGTGTCCGTGCGTTGCTCACGCGGCGCACGGCATGGATGGGATTTAGCGTGCCGCCAACGGTCCTCCGTCGTGCGGTGGCATTCGTGGAGCCGCACACGATGCCGCATGGGCTGTGGAGCACGTTGCGGCTCGTCGTCGCGGCTGCACGTGCCGCATGGATCTGTGCACGTGCGGCGAAGAATAGTGCGGTGAAAAGGAGGTCGCGATGAAGTATATCCTCAACAGCGCAGTCATTACTTCTCCAGGAAGATACGAGTATCAACTGATCGATGTCGCGGCCGCGACGGCGTGGCTGGCTTCTGGTGGGTGGCAATCCACCATTGGGTATGCCGAAACGGCGGAGGCGTTGTCCGAGCTGACCGGAATTGAGATTCCGGTCAATCGTGCAACGATCCGCATGGAACCAGGCGACGAGGCGCTTGTGTTTCGCCTGATTGTCCCGCCAGGGTCGCGCCGCATCGACCCGTCTACCAAAGGTGGGCTCGGGCGAGAATTCATCCTTCAGCATGCCGAGATCGGCATGCTGAAGCGTGAGGCGTAACCATGCGCCTCATTTTCTTGCCGCACGTGCGCTCGCAGATTGCGCAGTATTTGCGCTTTCTGCAGCGTTATGGTGATACTAGTATCGTTGCCACCGATACGGAGTACGATGGCGTGTTGCGCTTGACGTTTCGTATCGAAGGCGAAGACGTTGCCGTGTTCGAGGTTCCCCCTGGTGAATGGGCGAAAGTTTGGGGAACCTCGAGCGCAACAATGCGTAGCGATCCGCTAACACACGGTGGATTTTCTGCGCGTATTGTTGGCTCCGATATCGAATGGTGGCATCTTCTTGCTCAGGTGCCTCGCAGCCTATCTGTTGTCGATCCGGCGCGTGAGCCATGGTGGCACGCACCGACGCACGCTCCCCTTCTCGCCGCTTTGCGCAATGCCTTCCCTATGCAAGTCGAATCGGCTGCCTAGTTGACGTGTCCTCACGGGTCCGCGCCATAGTATAGGCATGCGACCCACTACATTTAGCAACGCGATTGTGGCCACGGTGAGTGCCTACGCCGAGGCACTAAGCGAACAAGCGCAGCTTGTCGAACAGATGCAAGCTGCGCTTAAGCAAGCCGCACAACCCAAACAAGAGCCAGCGCATTCGAGCAAAGATTCGTCTTCGATTGTGGCGGCGGCACGTGCCGTTGTTCGCGCCGCGGCAAGACAAAATCCGGAACAACCGCCGTCGCATCTGCTACTCGAAGCTTTGCATGCGCTTGGTGTTGTGCTGCGAGCTTTCGACGGAGGCCCGAATGAAGGCGGTTGAGCTTTGGGCCGAGGCGGCGAAAGCGCGTGACGAATACCTGCGCCTTGCGACACGTGCAGCGCGAGGTGAGCGTGTCGACACGCAACGGCTAGCAGTACTAGCGAATGCCGTGGTTGAAGCTGAATGGCAAGCACGAGCGCAACAAGCGCGGGAGCATGTTACGCGATGGCGACCTCCAGCGGCGCCGCACGTCGAAGGTGAATGGACTGATCGCGTGTTTGATGAGCGTGGTATGCCCGAACCACAATTGATCAAGATGCGATGCGAAAAGTGCGGCGAAACGTGGCAAACACAGTGCACAAGCGGACTTGTCCGCAATCATATACAACGATTTGCGCTTGTACATCTGCATCGCGATGTGTTGAATCACGTGCCGAAGAAGATTGCGGAGGATGAAGAATGAGTAATCCTTGTAATCCGCAATGGGTCAAGTACGGAGAACGGCACGGTTGGCTTATAACGGGAGCATTGCCTGCGAATCGTCTTTCGGGCGGTGATTTCTGGTCACAGGCGTCGCGCGTAGCATGCGCGGCCGAAGGTGGTCATGTCGACATGGTGCAATGCTACGATGCCGGCATCATGACGGCCGGGCCGCTCGGGTTTACGGCTGCGACCGAAACGTTGCCGAAGTTGTTTGCGGAAATGCCACGATCCGTGCTTGCGCACCATCTTGGCGATCGATTCGCGGCGCATGGCATCGGGCTGCAAAGCAACCCGGCGCACGGGGTGCCGCGGCTTGTTCGCGGGTTGCGGCCGTTGTCGTTGATCGAGCAACGAGAAGTGTTTCTCGGTGGTAGTAACGGCATCGAATGGACAGAAGAGCAGCAACGCATTGCATTTGAATGGGTTGTCGCAATCAACGCACTACTAACTGATCCTGCGACATTGCGTGCGACGGCACAAGCATCGGGAAAGTTGTTGAGCGGCTACGTCGCGCAAGAAGCGGCAACACTTCTTGGCTTTGCGAGCCCGTATAGTCCGCCGTCACAAACCGGGTTGCGACGTGCCGCCGCGTGTTATCTGGCCTATGCGATCAACCATCCTCGCGGAGCGATGCGCCTGCTAAAGGCGGCCGGACCCGACGCCGAACGCCTCATGGAGCTAGCGCAACATGCGGGTGCTTGGCCCGAGACGTTCGCGCATCGAACGGGGCGGCTGCGTGCTGCGCTCGATGCGGAAACGTGGTAGCTTGCACGTGTAGGAGGTCATCATGTTGCTACTTCTCAATCGAATCACGCTGGCCGATCGTGGAATGGTTGCCCCCGGGCATTTGGTGGACGAAGTGTTCGAGAACACTTCGCCGTACATTGATGCAGGCGCAATGTTCGTTCCAGATACGATCGATGAACGGCAATGGCGAGAGATTGTCGATACGTCAACAAGAATGCGGTTGCGCGGTGAGGATTGGGGCGCCATCGAAAAATATCTGGTTGGATGGGCAGCCGAGACGGTGCGTAGCGCAACCGAACGCAGTGGTCTGTTTCAATGCGAACGGCTTGGTTCTCACATCAATGTTCCGTGTCCGCCGATTGTTGTTTTTCCGACGCCATTGCCGCCAGGACCTGCGTTGTTAATGCGCGGTGCATATATTGGGTCGCGTCAATATTGGGCGGGAACGGTAATGACCGATTCCGACGATCGAGAAGCTTTGTTTGCCGCGGGTTGCGAGTTTGTGCCGACAAGTTCGCTTTGGATTGGTACGGCCGCCGAGCAATTCGCAGCGCAAGCGCAATTCGCGCGATTGACGGGGGCATGGTCGTGGGACGAGTGCGAGCAACATGCAACGACCGCAAGACTTCGCTATGCACAAGAATTGTGCGGGCGAAAAAACGTGCAATGCCCGCATGGTTATTTCCCGCCGGTTGGAAACTGCGAGTGCAATCCAATCATCGGTTGATGCATTATGCGCGCGCGCGAAGAACAACGAATATTTGCCGAAGCCGAAGTGCTTGCCGCATGGGAGCAATTGCAACGATGGAAGAGCATCGAAGATGCAGTGCGAGGACATCGAGCGGACAAGGCAATTCGCACAATTGTCGAACGCGCAAAGCAACGATTTGGCCAAGCGCTCGACGTACTAGCAGACGTCGAAGAAGACTCGAAGCATTAGAACGAGAAGCTTGTGCGGCACTTGAAATCGCAGCCGGATTCGTAAAGGAAACGATTGTTCTTGTTCGGCAGGCTTGGACTGTGCTTGCACGTGCAGGCCGTTGATTCGTCATGCCTCGAAGGTACCTATCGAACGTGCCCGACTATCAGCCCGCGACCGACAGCGAGCGTCGCGTGCACGTTGTGCTTCCGGCCGAACGCCGTAAGCGGCTCGATTTCATCGAGAAGTTGCTTATCGCGGGCGTAAGCATATCGCGCATCGAAAGTGCGTGCCGCGAAGCCTTCAACCCGCCGATGTCGAAAACTGCCGTGCGCAACTATATCAGCCGGGTGCACGCGCGATGGGCCGAGGAGGAGCGCACCAATCGTGCGCACTACAAGACGCAAGCAATTCGTCGGCTGTACGGCCACATTGCCGAGGCCCGAAAAGCCAGCAATTGGGCCGCCGTTGCACAACTCGAGCGGTTGCTTTCCGACATTCAGGGTACGAAAGAACCCATCGAAGTGCAGGTAAACGTCGACGCTACCGTGACCGAAGCCATGCTACACGTGGTTGCCAACCTTAGCCCCGAGCGCAAGCGCGCCTTGATCGAGGAGCAACGGCGGTTGCGCGCTTTGGCGCAAGGTGCGACGGTCAATGTTTCGGCTGCGAGCGCACCGGGTTCGACGTCGTCACAAGCATCGAGCTCGCCCCCGGGCGATGCCGCACCCGCGTTGTCGACGAACCCTGAATAGGTGTTCGATCGGTGTGCATACCAAGCATGGTACCATTATCGACGCGGGTGCCGTACTCGACGAACACCATGCAACCCCTGGCAATCGTTATGGAACACCGAACTTTCGTGCACAGTTGAAACTCGAGTTTCAACTGTGCACCGATGTGTTGTGATAGTTGCCGTTCAACGAGTTACGACAAGGAGTTACCTTATGCGCGACGCTACAAGCCCGTCCCATCAACTCGAAGCGCAGCAAGCCATCGCCGCGGTTTGCGACAACCTGAAGCAAATGCTCATCGACAAGAACAATCGCTATGGTAACAGTGTGTTCGAGCCAATTCGAATCTTCTCGCAAGCCCCACAGCTAGAACAAATCCTCGTCCGCATCGACGACAAACTCGCCCGCATCAAACATACCCTCCCCACACAAGACAACGAAGACTCCCTGCGCGACCTCGCCGGCTACCTTATCATCCTTCTCGCAGCCAATAGCTTCCACCTCCAACCTAACACACAAACTATCCCACCATCACCTAACCCCATCCCACCTCACCCAAATCAACTACCCTCCCGGCTACAAGAAGCCCTTTCCGCATATCAACTACTCCTCGCCGACTACCATGCCCTCAAACTTCACCTCGACCTCATCTCCGCCGATATCCATGACGCCCTCAATGCCGCCTCCCTCGGCTCCCCGCTCCCTCCTAACTTCCCTCGCTCCTATATCTCTGCCCCACTCCGTAACCTCCCTCCCCGCTAACCTAGCCCCACACCTATCCCTCGCCAACCACAAACACGTTCCCCTACCCCACCTAATCCTTCGCACACGAAACATCTATCCGCGTCGCGCTCGAATACCCATACCCCATATCACTTGCTCCACCCATACCCGCCCCAACATATCAGCCCCGGTTACAAGTTCCCCCATCCCAGCTCCCACACCATTCCAGCCTCCACACCATACCTGCATTCGTTCCTATCCTAATGTTTCGTACACGAAACATCCCCCTCTACCTTCCCCCTATACCTACATCCCCAACACACGCGCCCCAAGCATACGCTCCCCAACACACGCGCCCCAAGCATACCTGCTCCCACTTACCTGCTCCCACTTACCTGCATTCGTTCCTATCCTAATGTTTCGTACACGAAATATCGTCTTCCCCCATACCTACATCCCCAACACACGCGCCCCAACACACGCGCCCACCTTACCTGCTTCCCCTTACCTGCATCCCTTCCATTCTGAATATTCAGAACGCTCAGCATCGCCTTCCCCTTACCTGCTTCCCCTTACCTGCATCCCTTCCATTCTGAATATTCAGAACGCTCAGCATCGCCTTCCCCTTACCTGCTTCCGTTCCTATCCTAATATTTCGTGCACGAAACATCGTCTCTCGCGACCCCCACCGCGCGGCGCTTCGCGCGTTCCGCGCGCGCGCGAGAACTTGCGTTGTTTCGCGGGCTTACGAGCGATCCTTGACTGTTTACTTGAGGGATTGGTACCACCGCGGCGCACACAACATTATTCGCACAATATTCGTGGGGTTACGAGCGATCCTTGACTGTGTACTTGAGGGATTGGTACCGCGCGCGGCGCGGTCGTGCGGGCGGGGTACGCATGCGCGCCGCTCGGCCTGGCGATGGTGCGGACGATGGTGCGCACGGGCTCGAGGCCGGCCTTTGCTGCGACGTGTAGCGCGCATGCATGATGTTGTGCGCGGCGCGACGTCGGGCGAGGGCGGCCGCCTGGCGGACACCGAAACGTGCGTCTTGGTGTTCGCGCGATGCGGCGCGGTCGTGCGGGGGGCGGGTGCGATGCGGCGTGGCCGGCGTGCAGGTGGGGGGGTCCGGGGGGAACGAGGGGGGTCGCGGCGCAAGGTACCCGACTCGGGTTTGTGCAAAAAAATTTGGGATTGGCGAGGGCGGTGGAAGGGCGAAGCCGTGGCGGCGGGGTGGTATGCGCGTAGGTACTACAAAAAGCGATGGCGTTTGAAGAAAGAACTTGTGCACCGGAGTTTGGTGCGCTATAGTGTACATATCAAAGGCGGCGCAAGGACGCCGCAAGGAGCAAGGACGATGGCAAGCGCCAACATTACGATCAAGTTGGAAGGGGTTGAAGTTGCGGCGGTAGTCGCGGCGGTTGTTGCGGCTACCACCGGGGTGGTGGAACTGTTCCGCGACACGTATTTTATTCACGTGTCCGGCGGGCGGAAGTGGCGGGTCGGATACGAAGGGGATAAGTGTTGGGTGTCTATCCCCGAGGTTGTACTTGACGACCTTCGGGCCGTCTCGGAATTGTTGGCGGCGGTGAGGAGCTAGGCACGATGGCCACCCGCGACAAGAAACACGAGGCGGTCCGTTGGATGATGGACCGCCTCACGTTCGGGGTTGAGATTGAGGTGGAGGGCGTCAATAAGTCTAGCGCGGTCGCGGCGATACGCGCCGCGCTAGGCGGCGAGTACCTGTACGCGATGGGCGTCGCGTACGGGGTACGCACGTCCGATCGTCGCGAGTGGACCGTTGTGAACGACGGTTCGCTTGTTTGCGGCTGCGAGGTCGTGTCGCCGATCTGCACGACGGTCGACATTCCGCGCGTGCAGGAGGTTGTGCGCGCGCTTAGACGTGCGGGCGCACAGGTTAGTGATAGATGCGGGCTGCACGTGCACGTGGGGGGGATCGAGCGCGATGATCGGGGGGCGAAGATGATCGCGCGGTTGGCGGCGGCCATCTGCCGGTATGAGCCGGTAATTGAGAAGGCGGTTGGCCGGCCGGGCAATCGGTACTGCAAGCGCATGGACCCGGAATTCGCCGACTATGTGTGGCGGCACGGCAGTCGCGTCACCCGGTATTCGCTCGAGGGAGCATGGTACGGGCGATACCTTGGCTCGCCGACGCGCTACGACGCGAGCCGCTACCACGGGCTAAATCTGAACTCGTGGTTCTACCGGGGGACCGTCGAATTCAGATATTTCGCGTCGACGCTGCATGCGGGTAAGGTTCGGGCCATGATTACCTTGTGTCTGGCCCTGGTAGCGCATGCGGTGACGGCGAGACACGTCAGCGGCCGCCCGGTCGATGCTGATGCCAGCGATCGCGAGCTGATGCGTCGGCTAGTAAAGCTGACGCTCGGCATCGACGACCAGACGGTGCTCGAGCATCTCATGAGTCGGCTGCCGAAGCGTGCGCCTGCACGTCGGGCCGTGGCCGAGCAAGCCGCCGTGGAGGTCGCATGCGCGTAAGCAAGCATGCTGGCGGCATGGTGCGCGTGTTCGGCTACGGGTCGAACATGCGCACCGAGCAATTGCGTGCGCGGTGCCCGAGCGCGACCGACTTTGCGCCGGCCTGGTTGCCAGGGCATCGGCTGGCGTTCGTCGGGCATAGTGGGGCCTGGGGAGGGAGCGTGGCCACAGTCGAGCCGCGGCGCAACGGTATGGTTGGCGGCGTGATAGCGAGCATCACGTGCGACGACTTGTTGCAGCTCGACGTGTACGAGGGCGCGCCGATCGTGTACCGTCGGCTGTGGTTGCTGGTGCGGCTCGGGTCGCCAGCCGGGCGGCGTGTGAATGCATGGGTGTACGTGCACACGGGGGCCGAGGTCGGCGGACCTAGCTACCGATACCTTGCGGCCCTGGTAGCGGGGGCTACGGAACACGGCTTGCCGTGGGAGCCGATCGTCGAGGCGGCGGAGCGTTGTTTGCGGGCCGAGGTTGTCCGAGAGGAGTAGCATGATGAGCGGGAAGCACTTTGTGTTCGTGTACGGGACGCTTCTTCGGGGCGAGCCCAACCACGCTCTACTTGCCGATTGCGAGTGCGTGATTGCGCATGCGGAAGCGGGCGGCCTGATGTTGTGCGTGACGAGCCGGCACGCTGGATTTCCCTATGCGGTGCTTACGGGAAATCGGCGGGATCGGGTGCGGGGGGAAGTGTGGCGAGTTGATGAGCCGACGCTGGCGAGGCTCGACGTACTCGAGGGTGTCGCGGCCGGACACTATGTCCGGGTGATGCGTTACGTGCACGACTTGCAGACCGACGAGGCTCTGCAAGCGTGGATGTATGTTGCAGCGAGCAAGCCGCAACCCTGCATCCGGATCGATAGCGGGTCGTGGCGCACGTGGCGCACCTTGCGCGCCTGAGCGTACACGTCTGGCGAGGGAGATTGTGCACCAAGCTTTGGTGTGCTAGTGTACACACATGACTAGAAACTCTGTTACAGTTGCAGCCGTGTCTCGCGCAGTCATTTACTGCCGCGTGAGCACGGCGATGCAGGCGCGCGACGGCGTTAGCCTCGACGCGCAAGAAGAGCGTTGCCGCGCGGTGTGCGCGGCTCGGGGGCTGACCGTGGTTGCTGTTCGCAGCGATGCGGGCGCGAGCGGTCGGTCCGAGGTAGCCGAGCGGCCTGGCTTGCGCGAAGCGATTGCTTTGTGCCGCGAGCACGAGGCTGTCTTGGTTGTCTATAGCGTGTCGAGGGTAGCCAGGTCGCAGCGCATTCTTTGGACGTTGCTTGACCCGGCACGGGGCGACTCAATTGCGCTGGTTAGCGCGACCGAACCGTTCGACACGGCGAGCCCGATGGGGCGAGCCATGCTCGGCATGATCGGCGTATGGTCGCAACTCGAGGCCGATCTGGTAAGCGAGCGCACGCGCGATGCCTTGGCGCACGTGCGGGCGCAGGGTCAGCGGCTCGGCGCGCCGTCAATGAGCATGATCAACCCCGAGGCCGTGCGAAAAGTGCACGAGCTTCGCGCGCAAGGGTTGACGTTGCGCGCGATTGTCGAGCGGCTGAATGCCGAGGGTGTGGCAAGCGTGCGCGGCGGCAAATGGTGGGTGAAGACCGTGCGCGCCGCGCTTAGGCAGATCCCCGGTCAACCTACCACAGTTTCTCCGGACATTGATTAAGCTACACGCTCAACGGTGCAGCCATTTTGCACCATACGTTCGAGCGTGAGCGCGACGTATTCGGGCGCGATGTCGATGCCGTAGCCTCGGCGATTTGCCTTTTCACACGCAAGTATTGTCGAACCGCTTCCGACGAACGGATCGAAAACAACGGTACCGACGTCGGAAAGCATGTTGACGAACATCCATGGCAACTTGACGGGGAAAGGTGCAGGATGCGACGCGCGTGTGACTTCTCGATGTCGTATATGCGAAGCACCGCTAATATTCTGTGCCGAGCTCGATGGTAGTTCTTTGGTAGAATTGCTAGCATCGCATGATATAACATCGTCGCGCAATTCTTCGATGATTGTGATGTTGCCACCATAAGCAACCTTGCCCTTCGAATACAGCAAGATGAGCTCGTGCTTCATGTTTGGCGTAAAGAAGCGCGCGGCGATTCGTCGTTTGTTTACATACCACAACGGCATCGGTACGTTGTTCTTGGACCATACGATCTGCCGATTGTATGTTAGTCCACACTCTTCGAGAAGCACTGCTTGACGATGAGGAAACACTCTTGGTGCAGTGCCGATGTTCCACGCAACCATGCGGCCCTGCGCGAGATATGGCATGAATGCTTCTATTGTATGTCGCAATGGCTGCGAGTATTGTTCCCATGGCAAGTGTATATCGGAATGCGAAGCGTATCGCACGCCGACGTTGTATGGCGGCGATGTGAATACGAAGTCGAATTGCTCGCCACCTGCGCATTGAGCGACGTGTTGCGGATTGGTGCTATCGCCGCACACGACAACATGGTCGCCAGCGGTGCCATGGATGACCCATCGTTGTCCGAGTTCTACTTGATACCGTTCGACAAGATTTGGAGCCGGTTCGGGTGTGGATTCTTCGGGAAGCGGCGTTAATAGGCGGATGAGTTCTTCTCGGTCAAAGCCGATGGCATCGAAGTATTCGGCGCCATCGTTTCGTAATTCGTCGAGAATACTACCAAGAAGTTCGGTATCCCACTCGGCTTCTTCGGCGGTGCGATTGTCGGCCAGGGCGTAAGCGTGTGCTTGCTCGGGTGGCAGATCGATGAAGCGCACGGGTACCGATGCGAGCCCGAGTTTGCGTGCCGCCTTGTAGCGCGTGTGGCCGGCAATGATTTCGTTTGTCGCGCGGCACACAATGATCGGCGCGTTGAAGCCAAATTGTTTGATGCTCTTGGCGACCTTGTTGACGGCTTGATCGTTCTTGCGCGGGTTCTTGTCCCATGGTTTGATTGAGTCGATGGGAACGATTTGGGAGGCGTTGTCAATTGTAGGGGTTGCAACTGGAGACGTGGCAGATACCTTGAGTTGACGGCGCATGGTGGCCCTCCGTGGTATGAGGTATATCGTAAACTATGATGCAAGGCGATAGGTACCAAGAAATTGTTGCAGGAGTCGGCATCGATCCGAAAGCGATCGAAGAAAGTGAGCTACTTGTTGCGCATCTTGAATGGGTAGCTGAACGTGCACGTTCCGATGTGAAAGAATTCTTTGGCTTCGTGATGCGCGAAGAACATACAAACGCGGAACTTGTAATTGCACCGCATCAACGAGTGTTGTTTGATTTCGTCGAGGCGCATAGGTTCTGTGTTGTGCGCATGCCGGTCGGCACAAGCAAGACGTTCTGCATGGCGACACTTGGGTTGCACTTTCTCGGGCGCGACCCGGCAAGCCGCGGTGCCTTGGTTAGCGCGACGCAAGGTCAGGCCATGAAGCCGCTTGCTATGGTGCGCGACTTGATCGAAGCCAGCCATGAGTTGCGGCTTGTGTTTCCTCGGCTACGCAAATCGGTTCGTAAGACCGACCCTTGGACGCAGACGGAGATCACGGTTGATCGACCTCCGGCAATTCGCGACCCGTCGCTTGTGGCAGTAGGCATTGACGGTGCAATCGCGGGGTCCCGTCTTTCATGGGCGGTTGTGGATGACATACTTGACCGCGAGAACACGAGTACGACAGCCGGGTTGCACAAGGTTCATGAGTGGTTCGATTCATCGGTGCTATCGCGTATCGATCCGCATAAAGGAAGACTTGTCGTAACGAACACGCCATGGTCGCCCGACGATATCACATATCGATTGGAAGCCGCTGGTTGGCCGACACTGACCATGGATATTGAGGGCAACATCAAGCTATCGAATTGCCCAGATTGGGATAGTTCGGATATTGTTCCGAGTGCACGCCCTGGCGAAGTGTACAGATTGACGGCGCACAATGAGGCGCGCAACGAACGCGGCGAAGTTATTACCGAGAACGTGCCGCTTTGGCCAGAACGCTATGACTGGGATGAGATTGAACGATTGCGTACAAAGCACTTGCCGCATCGATATAATCAACTTTATATGTGCGTCTGCCGTAACGACGAAACGGCTCGTTGCAAGATCGATTGGATTGAGCGTTGTAAAGAGCAAGGCAAGGGTCGCACGCTGGTTAGCGAGTACACGGGCTCAAACGTTACCGTGACCGGGGTTGACCTCGCGGTAGGCAAAGGCGCGCAGCACGACTTGACGGCGTTGTTCACGGCCGAGTGTTTGCCCGACGGGAAGCGGCTCATTCTCGACGTCGAGTTCGGGCAATGGGATGCACCTACAATCGTTCGCAAGATCATCGAGAAGTGCGAACGATATAAATCGATTGCTCGGGTTGAGAACAATTCGTGCTTTGTTCCGGGAACGCGCGTGCTGACGAAGAACGGCTATGTTCCCATCGAACTGGTTACGCCTGGCACCGAGGTGTGGACGCATCGTGGCCGCTGGCGCCGAGTCCTAGAACGGGTCGCCGGTGTTGCTCACGCCGTTTGTACGGCTCGAGCGTATGGTTCTTTGCCGGTTGTGACGACGCCGAATCACTGGTTCTGGTTGCGCGAAGCCGAGCACGACGGGTTGGAATATCGTAGGCTGGTTGGCGAGGCGACATGGATTTCGCTTGGGCTACGTGACCGCCCGGCCTATGCAGGGCTTGCGGTTCCGTGTTGGCCAGCGGTCGACCCGGTATTGCATGTCGGCAGCGTTGACGTGTCTGTTGGTGAGCGCGAAGCGCTATTGCTTGGGCTATTCATGGCGCGAGGGGAAGTTGTAGATCATCAAGTTCGATTTATATTCGGGCGACACGAGTCGCATCTTGCAGAGTTTGTTCGTTCGGTGTTGTACGACATAACTCGCAACGCTAGCTGCGAACAAATTGACGATTTCGTCTTCCGCGTAGATGGTGCGGCAATTGCAGACATGTTTGGCGCGTTCGGTGTTGGCGATGCAAAGTGTCCACCGATCCCATTGTTTGGCTGGCCGCTAGCACAACGACTTGCAATGGTGCGCGGTTGGCTCATGGGAGCCGGATGTATGCGCTCGACAAATATGTTATTGCATGAGATTTCCGGCATCAGTATATCGCGCAATTGGATATTGTTTGCACGAACGACGCTATTCGAATTTGGTTGCCGTGCGATGCTGACAATGGATAATGAAAGCTCGTATCGATACATCAAGCCTGGCGTTGTCGATCGTTCGATTTACACGCTTTCGTTGTACGCCGATGATGCGTTTCGATTGTGCGAAACATTCACGAGCGAGATCGAAGATGTGCAATGGGCGCCGTATGTAACTCGCAAACACGCTTCGAACTCGAAGTTTGCGATCGATGACAAAGGTGTATGGGCGAGCATATTGCAACCGGAACCAGGTGTGGTTGAGAAGTATGATGGTCCGGTGTACAACTTGATCGTTGAAGAAGACGAATCGTATGTTGTCGAAGATTACATCGTACATAACGCGCAAGATTATATCTTGCAGTTTGCGCGTGCGCAGAATGCGAGTGTGCCGATCAAAGCACACACAACTGGAAGAAACAAAGCGCACCCGGAATATGGTGTCGAAAGTTTGTTCGTCGAGATTCAGAATGGCGCGTGGATTATTCCGTGCGATCACGCAGGAAGATGCCATCCAAATGTGCAACGATGGGTTGATGCGTGTTTGTATTATCAGCCTGATGCGCACGTTGATGACGTGTTGATGGCATCATGGTTGGCAAGAGAACAAGCACGAGCCATGGGGCTGACGGCCGGTGTATCGCATGCGGCAGGTGCGGGTGGATTGCGACCGGGCTTGGCAGCATCGCTCATGGCGCGGTAATGTGCGCGCAGAGGTGCTGATATGTTTCACGTTGTTGTTGTTCACGATCCGGCGGGTGTTGAACCCGAAGGCGAGGTGTTGATCGACAACCGAGCCGAGGTTGCTCGTGCACGTGGCGTCGCAACGTTGCCCGTGGTTCCCGAGTTGATGAAACGGGGAGCATTCGCTGGTTGGGCAAAGCGCGCTTACGGTCGCGGTTGGGTTTTTGATCCGCGGCGCAGCTCGCGTGGTTGCCCGCTCATGCTGCACGTCACGCCCGAGTACCCCGTCATTCACTGGTTAGCGCGCGTCGTTGTTGATGCCGAGCTTGGTTCGTTGGGCGGAACGTTGCGCATCGCAAGCGACACGGCGCAAGTAGGAGCGCATGCGACGGGGCTCATGCCTGAAACGTCACCCGTGAGTATGCTGCACCTTGGACCGCCCGATGCTGGCGGCGGATGGTTCGTAGGTGGCCGAGCCCGGGCTGATATCCCAGCGGATATGTTTCTTGCGGTGCAACTGTATGGCACGCTGATGGGTGCTCGCGTGCAATGGTTCGCGATGAGTCAAAGTCGATGACGCCAAAGCAATTGTTTGATGCATGCATTGCTCTCGCACCTGATTTCCGGGTGTGCATTGAGTACACGACGATGCCGACGATGCAACGAGTGCTTGTGTGGCATGGTCGCAAGCCAACTGATATGACGGCGCGAAGCGCTGGCATTCCGTTCCCAGAAAATACCGAGTTTGAGCCAAAGCTCGCGTTCGTGCTCGAGCAAGCACTCGCTATGTTGCAGCAACCATAGTATATTCGATGTGCGGAGGTTCCCGTGCCGTTCTTCTTCCCAGCCCCAGGCATTGCAGTTCGACCGCTCGTTGCCGTTAATGGTGGACCGACGGCATTGCGGCCGTTCGGGCCATCAAGCGGGTTCGCGACGAACATGCTTGCGGTCGTCATGGTTGGGTTGGGACCTGGCTTCTTTGTCTGGGATGCGCTCAGCACGGCGGCCGACGACGGGGCAACGGTAATCAAGCCAAACGACGTCGCACCGGCGGCACCGGGGCGATGGGTGTTGATGTCTGGAGGTAGTTCCATGGCGGCTGAGGCATTCGTGTTCCGGCTCGAGGGCGATTACTCGGGCGCGATTTTGGACGGGTCGTTCGATGGCCCGATGCTTGTTATCGCGGCGCGCACCATTGCTCGTGTTTGGTTGCTGCGCCGAACGGCTGGTTCGGCAGGCACAACGCGCGTTGCTGTGCTTGTCAACGGAGCCAACATATTCCCGGCACCGGCAAACGAACCACAAGTTACGTCGGCAATGGGTGATTATGCGATTGCTTCTTCGACAACATTTGTACCTGGTAGCACTTCACTTGTGCAGAACGATACAATCGAAGTAATCTTGCGCGATAAAGAAGATGCAAGCGCAACGGGGCCAGAAGGATTGTGTGTTGTAATCGAATTCTCGTCATAAGGAGAATACAATGGGAACAATCTATCCGCCGAATGTGCGTAATAGCGTCGGAAGTCCAGTTCAGTTTCAGTGGGGCCCCGGTGCACAAGCAATCATTGATGGTTGGGCCGCCGACTTTGCATCGATTGTTGGTGGCGAAACAGTCACAATCGCAGCGGGCGGTGGCGCGCCAACTGTCGTTACAATGCATGCTGGAGATACAACCGCTGCCGCAGTTGCAGCCCGAATTAATGGTGTGTTCCCAGGGCTTGCGTCGGTCGTCGATGGGCATGTTCGGTTAACGCACGCGACACAAGTTTCGGTAACGGCAACGTCGAATTATACGAGAATCGGATTGCCGATTGAGAATCGCAATATCGCAACGCCATTGCGACCGTATGTCAAATCTGCATTGCAGCCACAGCAAGATCGCATCGCTGAATTTACTTCGGCAAACTACATTGACATTCCAGACAATGTAAATCGGTTGGGGTTGGCAGTTTGGATCGAATCGCCCACAGGCACATCAACATTGTGGGGCGCAGATTTCATGGTTCTTTGGAGCGATAACGCAGTGCTTGAAGGCTGGACGTTGAAAGGCGCTATCATAGCGGGCAACGATCCCGTAATTGATTGGGTCACTACCGATGACCCGATGGGTTCCGTAGAACGATACTCGTATATGGTGCGACGACAGGTAAGCAGTGCACCCGGGTTCGAAATCCCGCATTACCACGAATTCGAAGTGCCGATCGGAATGAAACGCGCACGAGTATATGTACGCGGCATGGCGAGTATTGAAGCGACGCCATTTACACCGGTAAACCCGCCGCCAGTCGAGGCGGTTCAGGTATTCGCAATCGGATATCTTGGGGTGCGGCCATGAGAAGTATACATGGACGGTTTGCACCGAGCATTGATCGCACACTGGCTGGCGACAATGTACTCGCCTTCGATGCCGATGCGGCAATCGAAGTACCAAATTTTGGTGTTAGGTACGAAGTGTCGAACGGCAGTAATCCGGATCGAACAATCGTCGATTATTCCGGATTGTATCTTATAACAATGTCAGCTGTGTTGCGATATCCGGATCCAAGTCCGAATGCTGCATTCAATGCGCGATTGCACTTGACACGAGGAACGCAGTTTAGTTTTCAGACGACTATTCGCGATTGGATGTTTGTTATGCCAGTCATGCCGAACATGATAACTGCGCGATATTCGTTGCACGCAAGTGCTGTGCTTGCACTAGAAGCTGGCGCGTGGTTTACTTTCCAAGCCGAAAGTGCTAAGGAGTTCTTTGTTCAAACGGACTATGGTTATCCGGGTTCGTTGCTCGAAGTTGTGCGAATTGGCGACGTATTTGTGCCGCCTAGTAGAATTCATATTGGAATCTAATGCGACGTTTACTCGCTAGCATCTTGGAGCGTCTTGGCGAACGATGCTTTGCGCTTGCAATGCGATTTGGTGGCGCGGGCGCGTGCAATGATGAGTTCGACGCCGTGCCGCCCCAAGAACCATTGACGCCGCAAGCGCGAGCAATGATGTGGCAACCACCATCGCCGCCGCCATTATCGCAGCCGGAACCGCCTTTGACGGGCAGCGTGCATGCGCGGATGCAATCTGCGCGCGGTTCGCGCTAAACTCGTTGCATGAGCCAAGCCTATGCATTCGGCCAGGACGTGTTCGTGGCGTCCAGCTTCGGCCTTGATCAAACAACACTAGGCCCACAGTTTCGCGCTCGCAGCATCATCGAATCCGAGCGCTACAAGCTGCTTGATCGAAAGCAGAGTTACTACTCGTGCACGCAACACGACTGGAAACAGTTTGACTTCGAGGGCCGTCCAATTCCAGCAGGTAACCCGTTACTCGGGCAGCCGAACCTAAGCGGCGAGCCTTCGCCGTGGTATGTGCCGCTACGCTTGCGACGTCCAAGTGCACCATACCGACTCGCTCGTGTCATCGTCGATTCGTTTACGAATCTTGTGTTTGGTTACCAGCGATGGCCGAGCATCGGATGCCCTGGAGATCAAACGACCGAAGAATTTGTGCGTGCACTTGCTGATGCGGCTGGACTTCGCACGTTGATGATTCGAGCTCGCACGATCGGTGGCATGGTTGGCACTGTCGGCTTGTCGTGGCGGTTCGTGAAAGGACGTCCGGTAGTGCAAGCGCACAACGCGAAACACTTGTACGTGCACGAGTGGGAAGATCGTGAGCGGTTGATTCCGCGTCACGTCATGGAGATCTACAAATTCCCGCGTGATGAATGGGACGAAAACAAGAAGCGCTTTGTGCGAAACTGGTACTGGTTCAGACGAGATTGGACGCCCGTTGCCGATGTGGCGTTCCATGAGCAATTGTTCACACCGTCATTAGATCCGCAATGGGTTGTCGACGAAGCAAACACTTACTCGCACGGCGATGGATTCACACACTTTGTTTGGATCCAAAATCTGCCAAGCGAACACAGTGAAGAAATCGACGGTTCGACAGATTACGAAGGGCTTTACGAGACATTTGATGCGCTCGACATTCTGCATTCGACGCTTGTGCGCGGCACAACGTTGAACCTTGATCCTACGCTTATCCTAAAACTAGATCCTGATATCGTTGCGCGTACCGGTGTCAGCAAAGGTTCGGATAACGCATTGCTGGTTGGGCAAACAGGCGATGCTCACTACATGGAGCTTCAGGGAACCAGCGTACAAGTCGGCACGCAGCTTTTCACGAAGATGCGCGAAAGTGCGCTCGAGGTAGCACAATGCGTGGTTCCCGACCCGAATCAGATCGGAGCCGCGGGAACAAGCAGCGTTGCGCTCAAGGTTATCTATGCGCCGATGCTCGGTAAAGCAGACATCTTGCGCGAGCAATATGAGCGTGGAATTCGCGAGTTGCTAGTACAGATGATTCGTAGCGCACGGCGCGCGCTCGAGCTTGTGACCGTCGTGCAAGACGAACAAGGCAACGAGGTTGAGCGCTCCTTCTATCTGGACTTGCCGCCGCGAGCCGTTGAGGTACCAGAGCGTGACGAAACAACGGGCGAGCCTACCGGCGAAACACGAACCGAATATGAGGAACAACGTCCCGGGAAGAGCGATGTGCTTGTGTTCGATTGGGGTGACTACTTCACGCCGACGGCGCAGGACCAGCAACAGACCGCAACCACGCTGACGCAGCTTGTGAGCGGCTCGTTGCTTTCGCAGGAAAGCGGAGCCGATTTGGCTGCGCGTATTGTGCGCATCGATCCTCGGGCGGATTGGGAGCGCATTCAACGCGAGAAGAAGGAAAAGGAAGCCGCACAAGCGCAAATGTTTGGCGACACGGGGCAAGGCATGGGCGGCATGGGCGGCCGAGTTAGCAGCCAAGATGAGCTACCGCCCGATGCATTGCCGCGCAGCAACTGGAGCCGCGTATTGGATCGCGGAGCAGACCTCAAGCAAGTCGGCATGATGCGCGTGAACGAGCTGCGCGAACGAATGGGATTGCCGCCGTTGGAGGGCGCCGATGGCGACATGACCGTGGCCGAGTTCTTGTCGATGGCAAAGGCAAGCGAGCGCATTGCGGTCGAACGCGAGAAAGCTGCCATCGAAGACGAACGCCGCCGCAATGCAGCACGCGAGACGGAGGCGAGCGATGCCACGGCTCGGCCGCGCGGCTGATGTGCTTCGCCTGAATCGCGAACAAGCGCTTGCGCTGGCAGATCGTGTTGGGCGCAAGGAAGTCGAAGCCTTGTTGCAGCGGGCGACGCAAGATCTTGCGCACCGGCTCGACGTTGCGGTTCGCGCCGGAGCTGCAACGCCAACTAGCGTTGCGCAAATGCAAGCTACGTTGACGCAGCTTCGCGCAGTAATGCGAGATCTTGCGCAACGACTTGGGCGCACAACAACAACGACTGCACGCAAAGCGGCCGAGCTTGGCGCGCTTGGTATGTACGATTACTTGCAAAGCGCCAATCAGGAACTTGGCGCGCGCGCGCGCCCGCTTGGGTTACGGGAAGCCTCGATGTTGTCGCGTGCGGTGTCGGGTGCGGAAGCGTCGGTGCTACGCCGCTTAGCGACTCGCGAGAAGGAAGCCGAAGCGGCGCAGGAATCGCCCGACGAAGACGTTACCGAGGCCGTGCCGCCGCAACCTATGCGCGAGGGCGGTGTGCTTTCGAGGTACAGCATGGCAACCATCGGCGAGTTCGAGAAGGTGCTTCAGGTTGGCATCGCAACCGGAAAGCCGTGGGGTGACGTGCGTGCCGAATTGATTGAGCGAAGCCCGTTTCTGCAAGGCGCGCCGCGCTATTGGGCCGAGCGCATCGTGCGAACGGAAACGATGGGAGCTTTGAATCGAAGCGGATGGGAAAGCATCCGCGCGGCAGACGACGAACTCGGCGACGTGGTAAAGATCCTTAGCGCAACGTTCGACGATAGAACCAGTTGGGATAGCTATCAGGTGCACGGACAGATACGACGTCCAGACGAGGCTTTTCAATGGGCCGGCGGATACTACCAGCACCCGCCGAATCGGCCGAATGACCGCGAAGTTGTCGTGCCGCATCGCATCGCATGGCCCATTCCTGATGAGCTTCGATGGCGTAGCGACGCCGAGGTTGCAGCCGCCTGGCGACGCGAAAGACGTCGTGGCGCACCTCCGCCGCGCGACCTTTCGACCATGACGACCGTACCGCTCAACCGATTTGGTAGGGAAAGCGCATGAGCAAGCTAACGACTTGGGCGCGTGGTGTATTGGCCGACGAGATTGCCGACCGTGAGCTTGATGTTGCTCGTAACAAGGTACGCAGCGCAATCGAAGATGATGAGCTTGATGGCGATGCGGATACGCTTGAAAATGAAGCCAAACGAGTGCAGCGCAAGCATGCGAAATCGGCCGAGGCATTTCTGCGCCGACTGCGCGAGTTGTTTCCTGATGCCAAAGTTGGCGTGCGACTCAAGACGTTGCATTCGATGCTCGAGAAGTTACCGCGTCGTGCTGACAAGTACGACGAACCCGAAAAGCTTGAGGATGTAACGGGCGCATCGGTTGTTGTTGATACGCTCGATGATGTGGATGCGGCCGCACGTGTACTGCATGACGAGTTCGACGTTGTTGACGATGACGATATGTTCGACGCGCCAAATGAGATTGGTTATCGAGCGCGACACGTCACGGTGATCGATGACGATGGGTTGGCGAAGGAAGTGCAGCTACGAACCAAGCATGCCGACGCATTTGCGCAATGGCAGCATGCCGTGTACAAGCCGACGTCGCCAGAACAACGACGCGCAATCGAAGAGAACTACGATTCGATTGCGAAGTTTGCGCGAGCTGCAAGCGAATACCTACACGCGCTTGATCTCGGGATATCGGCGCCGCGACCCGTTGCACCGCCCGAAGTTGTGCAGGCGGTTGGATTGCCATGGCCGACGCCTGAAGAAACGCAAGCGCAGATTCGTGTTGCACGCCGACAACGATTGCCGCAACGAGAACGCGAATCGCATCCGATGCCATTTGACGCGGCGCAAGTGGCCGAAGGCTTGTGGGTTGGATCTGCGCCGCCAAAGGGCGTTGAGATCGGTCGTTACTTTGATGCAATTGTGCTTGCGGCAGTTGAGTATCAAGCGCCAGATGAGAAGTTTCCTGGCGTCGAAGTGTATCATGCTCCGATGTACGACGATCCTGTGAGTTTGCGCGATGCACTTATCGCACGCGATGCGGCACGATGGGTAAACGAACAACGAGCACTTGGGAAGCGCGTGTTTGTAACGTGTTTGCGCGGTATGAATCGTTCTGCGATTATTGCTGCGATGGCGATGCGACTTGGTCCAGAACATCTTACGATGCAGCAAGCAATAGATCGATTGCGCAAAGTACGAGGTGGCGGTGCATTGACGCGAGAAGGCGCCGCCGACGCAATAGCATTAGCTCAATAGGAGCCAACTATGAAACGAGTATTTCTTCAACGACCCGGAGCTCCAATTGCGGAGATTCTTGCAGGCAAGCCAAGCGCATTGCTTGTTGATCCAACCATTTTGCGAGCGGCGGCGGTTGCACTTGGGCGTTTCGCCGTGAATGGCGAGAAGGGTCGCGATGTAGGCGACCCCGTGTATGATTGGGTTACCGAGAACAGGCGCAAAGAAAACGAACGTCGGCGCGCGTGTGGTTCACCCGAGGTGTCGTATTCGTCTTGCGGCGATTTGGGCAACTGGCTTTTGATGTGTCTTGGTGTACGCGACGAGCGCATCATCAATCGCGATTGGGATGGCGGCGTTGTGCCGTGGAAGGTCGGCGCAAATGTATCGAGACTTGTCAATGCGCCTGGATATGTTCGCGCCGAAGAAGGTGCGTTACCAAAGCCCGGTGACGTGCTGCATATTAGCGGAAGCGCGCCCAATAGCGATCATATCATGATCTTTGTTTACTTTGAACTTGCGACCGCAACGTTGCGATCATACGATTACGGTCAACCGTATGGCAGGCAACGCGACCGAAAGTTTCAGCATACAAGCAATGGTATGTTACAGATTGGCGATCGAATACTTCGCGGATGGATCGATTTGGAACGGCTTGTATTGAAGGAAAGTGCTATTGTTCCGCCAGATTTCGAAGGCGGAATCCCCGATGATAACCCCTACGAAGAAAGCCTATACATCCCGCCTGGCGTTCCTTGAGTTGCACGCCCCCTCCAACTTGCGGTATCGTTGCAGTAGGTGATGCTATGCCGAAGCCATTCAAGTTGACGACGCCAGAACCGACAATCGGGCGAAGAAGCGACGGGAAGTTTGTGCGTATTCAAGCACCGCTTCCAGCACAGGTGATTGCAAAGAATAGCGCCGACACGGGGGCGACGAACAACGAAGCGTTGCGCGCCGCACGTGTTCCAGATCGCGAGGTCGGTGACGATGAAGTGAAGGATGTTAGCGGGCCGAATGCGAATGCACCGGCACCGGTATATCCTGATGCGATTCCATGGCCAGAGGCCGGGCCAATCAACGACGCCGGCAAGGTTCCATTCAAGCTGACGAGGTGAATCATGGGTGATGGGAAGACAACGGGCGATGGGAAGACCAATCCGTTTGGTGGACCAGGAGATGGAAAGATGGCAGGCAACGACTTCACGAAGAATCCCGCGGGTGCAACGCCTGGAGGGCCAGGTGCCGATTTCGTCGCGAACCCCGTAGGTACAGGGCCAACCGGTGCAACGCCGATCGACTTCACCAAGGGTGGCAAGAGTGCACAGAAAAGCGGCGAGCCCGAGGACCTAAATCCGGAAAGCACGATCAAACAAAGCGGGCAACGTGTTCCTTTGGCTGACGTGCCGACGGGTTCGCCTCGTGCTCCATTGATTGGCGTCGGCTCTATCGGTGATGGCCGTAAGCCGTTCAAGGGGATCTAGTCGTGGGACAAGTTTCGATTGCTGGAACAGTGCTTGGTGGCCCGGTGCAGGTTGGCGCCGGATTCCCGCAAGCGATCTTCACGACGACGCTCGGCACGACGCCATCGCCAAAGCCTTTCAGCGCGGCGACGGGCGTTCTGCAACGACGAGTGAATGTTGCAGCTCCCGCATTCGCTGTGCTAAGTGGAGTTGGCGTTGACGATACGGTAACGAAGGGAGATTTGCTATACTTTCGCAGCGATTCGCAAGTGTTGCTTCGATTGTCGCAAACCGATCCGCTAAATCCGTCTGGTCCTCCGCTGATACGCGAGTTGTTCGTCAACGGGCTTGCGGTAATAGAATTCCCCGCCGCGTCGCCGTTGATCTTACTTGAAGCACAAGGTTCTGCAACAATCGAGTATGCGATTACAGGGCAATAGGAGCAAACATGAGCAACGAGATCAAGCAACAAAGCATCAATCGTTCGGATCTGAATACGCTTTCGGATATTCTTCGCGCGATGAAGTTTGGCGACGTGCTTCGCGCACTTCCGACGGCATTGCGCAAGAGCGGCACTGCAACAAATGCGTTTGTTGCATCGAATGTGCATGTATTGACAAAGCAATCAGATCTCGCACCGGCGGCAACCGTGTTTTCGGTTTATGCACGGGCAGGTGCGGGTGTTCCCGGCATGCTCAACAAGTCGGCTAGTTATCCGCCTGCATCTGGCGAATATGCAATCGCGCCAAATGGTAAGATCGTTACATGGGGCGCGGATGCATGGACGGACGTCGATGTAATGTATCTGCCCGAGAAGGGTGACGTCGAAGAATTCGATTTTACTGTGGATCCTACAACGGGAATTTTGGCGTTGCCGACGAACATTACAATGATCGGCGCCGTCATGTTGCTGGAAGCAACGGCGTTGACTGGAACCGCAACGGGAGCGAAGATCATTATGTCGCCCGGTACGGCTGTCGCTGCGGGACAAGCCGCATTGAATACAAGCAAAACACAGATTGCATTTGCACCGGCAGATGGGGTAACGAGTGCTCACATCAAGTTGCTCGTGGCATCGAGCGTTGATGTTAGTGCAATGCTTGACAGCATGAGCGAGTACGTCTGAGAATATATAGACGAGTAAAGGGAGGATTCTCGTGTCAGATCCGAATACAGGTTCCATTGCCGCTGGGACGCCAGCGGCCCCCGTCTCTACTAGTACGAGTGCACCGGTTCCTAGCGGTGCGCCGGTTGGCGCAGTTGGCCCGACAACGAGCCCGTCGCCGTCCCCTGCCCCAACACAGCCGACACAACCTGCCGTCGCACCCTCGAGGCAATCTAGCGGCAGTAAACGCCTTCAACTCTCGACGGAGGAGTTGAACGAACGCTTGCGACGGGCAAAGGCAGCGGCGCTTCGAGACGTGTTTGGTACCGACGATGCTGCCGCTATTCGCGAGCGACTTCGCAAGGCCGAGGAACTGGAGAAGCAAGCCGAAGCGGCGCGGCTCGCACAGATGAGCGAGATCGAGCGTATGAAGTACGAACGCGATCGTGCTCGACAGGAAGCGATTCGATATCGCAGCGAGCTTGCACAAGCGAAGGAACGTGAGATCGTGCGCGAACAACAGAGCTTTGTTGAGCGCATTGCATCGCGACATGTCAACCCGCTATATCTCGAGGAAGCAGCGATTGCATTTGCTCGAGATATCGCGCAGCGCGATCCACGCGAGGTGGCGCGTTACACGGAGAAAGATGTTGCACGATGGTTTCAGCGATATGTTGAGCGCAAGCCAGCGCTTGCAGCATCGCCGAATGCACGTCGTCAGCAACGCGCACCGGCAGGGGCAGCAACGCCGCCGCCGAGGCCACAGAATCAAGCGTCGCCGCAAACAAACGGCGGCAAGACATTCAAGCCTGGTCTGCCAAACAGCATGACGAGGGAGGAAGCACGAGCCGAGGCGCGACGTCTCGGCTATCAATGGTAAATGCACCAAGGCTTTGCGCGCGACGGGTCGGTCGCACAACGCTAACGTCGGCGGTCAATAGACGGACCATCGGCGAGCGGCACGGAAGCGGCGAAGCAACAACCACAACGCAAGGAGATAACCATGCCGCTAGTTCTAGGAATTCCGCCTGCCGTCGTACAGCTCGTCCAGCAAGGATTGCTTGAGCGTGCTTTCCACGATGGTTTGTATCCCGCCCTACAGTATCGACAGGAAGCACTTGTCGAAGAATGGCCAGCGAACACGGGAACCGAGTTGTTCATGTCGCGCCCCGGGTTGCTGGCTCCAATCACGAAGCCATTGTCACCTGGGAACGATCCGCTTCCGCAGTCGATCAACTTCGAACAATGGATTGCACGGCTCGCTCGATATAGCGGAACGATCGACACTCACATGCCGACTTCCGCAACGGCATCGGCAAATCTGTTTCTGCGCAACGTGCATCAGCTCGGCTTGCAGGCCGGGCAGTCGCTCAACCGCATTCCGCGAAACGAATTGTTCAAGGCGTATCTTTCGGGCCAGACGCTTACCATTGCGGCGGCGGCGGCAGGCGACACGTTTATTCGCGTTGCAGCGCTCAACGGGTTTACTGACGTCGTGATTCCGTCGACCACGGTGCGGCCCGTTCCAGTCAGCCCCGCGACGCCGCTTGCCATCAACATCGCGACCATCGGTACGCGAAATGTTGTTGGCTTCACGCCCGACAACCCCGACGATCCGTTTGGCCCGGGAACGCTTCAGCTCGACGCTGCGATTGGTGGGGGTGGTATTCCCGCACGAACCCCGGTCATCTCGAGCGCAGCCCCGCTTGTGATTCGATCCGGCGGCGGCACCTCTGTCGATGCACTTGGCGCAGGTGACGTGTTCACGTTGCAGGATGCGATCAATGCGGTGAACAAGCTGCGCAGGAACAACGTTCCGCCGCACGAGGATGGTTACTATCACGCACACATCAGTCCGGATGGCAACGCGCAAGTGTTTACCGATCCGGCATTCCAGCGGCTCAACACTGCGTTGCCGGATTATCACATCTATCATGAAGGATTCATCGGTACGATTGCCGGCATCATGTTCTTCATGAACACCGAGTCGCCCGATAGCCTGAACGTGGGAGCGCTTACACCGACGGGTGTAAATGCGATGTATGGTGAGGATATCGGCGGCGAAGTAGTGAACGAAGGCGGGATTCGTGTCGGTCGAATCATCATTACGGGTCGCGGAGCGCTTTACGAGAAGTGGCTGCCTGGCAATCTGTACGTGAGCGAAGCCGGTATCACTGGCAAGATGGGCGAGTTCGAGATCATTAACGCAGGTGTGTCTGTGCAAACCGAGCGCATCGATCTCATCTTGCGTGCACCGCTGAATCGGTTGCAGGACACAGTTGCTGCAACGTGGCAGATTACGACTAGCTTCCCGGTGCCAAGCGACATGACGAACGGAACGGGACCAGAGCGATACAAGCGCGCCGTCGTCATCGAGCATTCGCTTGGCTGATGGGCGTCATGCGCTTTCAGATCAAGTTCACGCGAACGGTTGGCGAAGGCGGAACACTCGGCACAGACGAACCGCCTTCGCATGCGCCGCGTGCAGATCGCGACAACCTATTGGAGTTGCGGCCGGCCAACATCAACGGCTTCCCCGTTCAGCGAGTTGTAATTGGGCTCGATGCACCGGAGGGCGCATGCATTCCGGTTGCGGTTTACGTGCACGACGATTTGAGTGATCGGTGGTTCAACACGCAACCCGAGCATGACATTGTTGTGCGAGCCGGACGACTCGCTTACGTCGAGACACCGACCGTTGCGCATTTGAACGCGCGGTCAAGCGACGGAGCGATCTCGCTTTGCATCGTGCCGCGCCTGCCGAATGATGTTGCGCAGGCGCCGGCGGGCGAATATACTTTCGTTGCCGGTGGTGACGTCAGTAACCCCTCCTGATGGCACCGCTCGAATCGCCCGCGTTGAGACGTGCTGTTATTGCCCCCCTCCCCCTCCAGTTGCACGTCGCCGCGGGCGATTCCCTATTTGCGATGTCGTGCGGTAATATTGGGTCATGCCGCTCAAAGAAGGTTCGTCGAAGGAAACGATAAGCAGCAACATCCGCGAAATGATGCGAGCTGGCCATCCGCAAGACCAAGCAGTTGCAGCGGCCTTGCGCAAGGCGCGCGAGTCGGGTGGTTGTGCGCGAGGTGGACGATGTAGTGCGCGTCGCGGCAAGGGCAAAGGCGCGCGACGTGGAATGCCGAGTGCACAAGAACGGGCCGCGTTCGACATTCCGCTCGCAAGATGGGCGGCCGCTATGGGCGGGAAAGGCGGCGTAGGTGTGCGAGTGCCACGGGTTCGGCAGGTGACGAACTACACGTGCGGCCCGGCTGCGTTGCGTGCCGCACTTGCGGCATTCGGCATCGGCCGCGAGGAAGACGAACTTGCGGCCTTGGCTGGCACAACTGCCGATGGCGGCACAAGCATCGAAGGGTTGGCTTATGCCGCGCAACAATGCGGTGTGGAGCCCGAGAAACGGGAAGCCATGCGCATTGATGACGTGGTTGACGCGCTAAAGGAAGGTGCCGTTGTGCTTGCATGTATTCAGGCATGGAAAGATCCAAAGAAAATGCATGCAACGGATGGTTCGCCATACGAATCGAGTTACGATAACAGTCATTGGGTTGTACCGTGTGCGATAACCGATATGGGCGACGCTGTCGTTGTCGAATGTATGGACCCGAGCGTCGACAACGCGCGTGCGATCATCTCGGTAAACGAATTCGAAGAACGATGGCACTGCATCAACATGATGAAACAAGTGAATGGTTTGGCGCTTGTTCTGCGTGGCGACAGGCCAGCAAATCACACAAAGATTTTGGAGGCAGTGACGCCGCTTCTATGATGCGGTATGTTGAGCTTGGAGGTGCACGATGGCGCGTAAAATCAAGACCGACGAACAAGAAACAACGTTCGACCCGTATGTCTCGAGCCCGCATGGCATGACCGAGATCATCGACACAAGCACCGAGCTGGTAAACCCGTCGCCGCTGATGCCAAGCGCCGTGCAGCGAGATGGCGAGGCCTCGGTAACGGTGGCCGCGATGCCGAAGTTTCGTGTCGTACGGCAGGCGCTTGTTATGAATCGTGGTTCCCGGGTTTTGTTGCGGCCTGGCAAGCTAATTGATGGTGCAAATTACGACATCGAAGCGCTTGTACGACAAGGTGTTGAACTCGAGCGCTTGGCTTTGTAATGAGAAAGCATGCAAAGGATGTTGCGAGCGAGTTCTTGTTCCGACTCGAGCCGGATACATGGTCTGCTTTGCAAGACAACAATCTTTGCATGTTGGCATTGTTGTGGTTCATCGCACGATATGACATAGACGTGCGCCGTGGTGTTGCAACGATTCAGGTGACTAAACCGATATAGGAGTAAGAGCATGCCGTTTACGGAAGAAGAGAAAGTTCGAATCCGGCATCATCTTGGTTATCTGAATGTTGCAGCGGCCGCGACATTTGTTCTTGGTGCGCCGGCGGGCGTTGAAACAACATTCATTATTGAATCTGCAATGAACAAGGTTCTTCCGGCGGCCGAAACGTTGGCGCGCGAGCTCATTGCAAAGTGCGATGCCGTTGAAGCGCAGTTGATCGAGAATCAAGAGTTGCTTGCGGTAACGCAAGTCGATGAAATCGGTGTGCGCCAAGACGAATTCCAAGCACTACTGCATCGATATCATTATTGGCGCAATGGTCTTGCAAATGTGCTTGGCGTTTATCCGAATCCATTTGACAAACGATTCGAAGGTGGTGCTGGTTCTATCAATTTGCCGGTGATGCACTGATGAAACCGAATCTTCTCATTTGGGCTCGCGCTCTTGGTGGCGCAGGAATACGCGGCGGCGGTACAGAGTTCCCAACCGAAGCCGCATTACAAGCGTATTTGCGGCAACATCCAAAGGCCGACGTATCGAAGCATACGGTTGCACAGAAAGAATCAACCGAGCATAAGGAACAAGAAAAACCAAAAGAAAAGCCAAAGGCAAGTACGAAATCGTCAACAACCGCATCGAAACACGGCGAGCCCGTTGTAAAGACGCCGCAACAACTTGCTGCCGAGCTGCCGCCTGCACCAGAAGGCAAAGAGCAGCGGTATATGGGATATCCGCTTAGCAAGATTTTGAAGGTGCATGAATTCCCCGGCTCGACAGAATTGAAAGCGGTAATTCATCGTATCGATCGTAATGGCCGCGAAGTAAAGACATACAAATACACCGAAGAACACGAGCAGAAAGCGGCGGCTAGAAAGTTTGCGCGTACCGCAAGAATGGCGAAGGCAATGCCTGAGCTACTCTCGAAAGTAAACAATGATTTGAAGAGCAGCGATCCTCACGTGCGCAACGCCGCAACGGCAGTAGCACTTATCGCCGAAACGTCAATGCGTATTGGCGGAAGTGAACACGAAAAGCGCACGGGTTCTCGCGGAGCAACAACACTGCGCGTCGAGAACGTTACACAGCAACCTGACGGCACGATGCGATTGCAATTCAAGGGCAAGAGCGGTAAGATGTGGGATCGTCCTGTACGCGATCCGGCGCTTGTGCAAGCGTTGCAAGAAGCCGTGCGAAATAAACAACCTGGCGATCGATTGCTGAATACGACGGCGGAAGATGTGAACGATTACTTGCGAAAATCTTCGCCTGTAAAGATTACAGCAAAGGATTTTCGCACACATCGTGGCAGTGCGGTTGCGCTTCGCGAACTCGAGCGCATGGGTACGCCGCGCACAATGGCTGAAGCCAAGCGAAACGTAAATGCCGCAGTAAAGGCCGCTGCGGCAGAGCTTAACAATACACCCGCGGTTTGCCGGAAGAAGTATATCAACCCGGCGATCATCGACAACTACATGCAAAGCGTGAGGCCCGCATGAAACAAGAATTGACGCAAGCCGATTTGGAACGATACGCCAAATGGTTGTCGCAGCGAAGCAAAGATACTGATTACGGTTACGACGACGAGGCGTTGGACTTGGACGGCCCCGGCGACGAAGACGAGGAAGGCGAAGACGAAGACGACGAGTTCGACGAAGAAGCTGCCGACTCTGACGAGGAAGAAGCCAACCCCGATGCGGAGTGATATGCTCCCATTATGCCGACTCCTCGAGCACTGCAACCGTTCGAAGCAAAGCGCACGCTAGCGCATCGGCTGCGCCGACAAGTCGATCGGCTACGACAATTCAGCACAAAATTTGGCTTGCGGCCGTATCGCGTGTTCCTTGTATGGACGACGTTCGACGGCGAGGAACGTGGCGAAGGCGTTGAACGCGAGATTGCGCGTGTCGAGATTTTGCCGACGCCAAAGGTTGCCGATTTAACGGCGCTACAACAGAATCCGTATGTTGCCGGCGTGTTGACGACTGGTACTATTCGACTCGAACGAATCAGTGCTGGGTTTACGCAGGCGCAACTAAGCGGCTTGGAGATTCCAGGCATGGGACAAGTCGCCGATATGCCAAAGCAGATCGATTTCTGGTACGAGATGCGAGAAGACGGGCGCGGCGGCGACCGTCCCGTCGCGTTGCGCTTTCGGTTGAGTTCGCAGCCGTTCCGTGTTGCAGGGAATGTTTCGTGGACGGTGATGCTCGAACGCCAAGACGAAGCAACGCAGCAAGACAACCTACCGCCGTTCGGGGGTCGTTGATGGCAATGTTACGCATTACGATGCGTGAGGCGGCGGGATACTTCGCTCCAGATGGGCCGCTTGCTGAGCAACTGCGCTCGGCTGCACTCGATGGTCTGTATTCGGCGGCGTTGCGTGCGAAGCATGATATCGTGGTCAAGGAAATCCCAAACAAGATGCCGAGGCCAATTGATCGCGGCATTTACCGTGCGGGATGGCAAGTTGAACGATTAAGCACTGGGGCCGCCGTTTACAATCCGGTTCCGCATGCAGCAATGATCGAATACGGCGTACCTGCTGCGAATGTTGTTATCTCACGAAAAGCTATTCTTGCAATAGCAGAATGGGCGCATCGAAAACTCGGTATTCGAGCGGGTGCCGAAGCAATGCGTGTTGCGACCGCGATTATGCATGCACTCAAGCGGCGTGGTATCTTTGCGCGAGGAAAAGGATTGCGAGTAATGGAGGATTATGCTCGCAATACGCTACCTGCTATCATACGACAAGAAGTCGCGCGTGAAGTTGCAAAGGTGGCTCGGAAATGAGCACGAAGGCAAACGATCTACAGGGTCCGTTTCCGCCGTCGCCAACACGGCGATTTGGAGAACCGCCGCCCTATCCTGAGGTGCCGTTGCCTGACGTAGACGCGCGAACGCATGCCTTGCGCGTGTTCGCCAGATGGCTTTCGGCGCTTGTGTACCGCCGCACGATGGCTCCGGGAATGCCGTCTGAGCCGTTTAGCATTACGCCCGATCGTGTTTTCATCGAGCAGCCGGATAATGTTGAAGGATTGCAGTTTCCAGCGATTGGTATTCTTCCGGGCCGTGGTTCGTATTTGACACGCGGAATCGGGGGAACGGAACCAGACGATGCAACGGCAACTGTTGACGGGCTCGCCCTTCTTGTGCCGTATGACTATCAGGAGCTAATTACGGTCGAAGGATGGGGTTCGAAGATTGCCGAACGTCGCAGCATCGTTGCAGCAATCGAAGTTGCGATGGGTACATACGAAGGCACGACAGATCTTCGTCTTATCATGCCCGATTATTATGGACTTGTTGCCACGTTTGCGCTTATGGAGCGTGAGAATCTCGAAGATGAAAGTGTACGTGGGAGGCGACGAGTACACTTGTTCGTGCAAATGACGGTTCCCGTGGTAACTGCCGCAAGATTCCTACCATTGAACCCAAACATTGCTGTGAATATAACAAATAATGGGTTTACCGATGGGCTTGGAGCCAAGGCGGTTGCTGCATCGGCCGGGTTATCAGGCGAAGCCGGGTTGCGAGCAATGGGCATCGATGTCGCATTTGCACGGCAAATCGCACGTGCAACGCTAGGCTTGACGCAAGCGCAAGCAGCCGAGTTGACCGCGGACTACTTACTCGCTTTGATCCAGACGATGGCAGCCGAGAACGCTTCGTTCGAAACGGCCCAAGGAAGGCCCCCTTACTCGCCGAGTGAAACAGTGGCACAAGCGGTATTTCGTGGCTTGCCGCGAACCGCGTTGCCGTGAGACATTTTCGCAAGAGGAATCGCCATGAGCATGTTCATTCGTCGTTTCACGACCGATCCAGGCATCGAGGTTCTACTCGAGATCGAAGCGGTCAACATCTTGGATCTTGAACCGCCCGGTAGCATTAGCGGCGTCGGCACAGGAACGGCGTTGCTCGTTGCCGAGTTTGAGGATGGACCGTTCAACGAACCGACCGAGGTCACAAGCGCGACGGACCTCGCCAACACGTTCGGCGGCTTTGGATTCGTCTACAACGGCGACGTCGCAAACAATCCATGCGCGCGAAGTCGCAAAGCAGACGGCGCGATCGTGCCAGAATACTGGAACGGCAACGGCATCATCGCGCTCAATGGCAAGAAGTTTCGACGTCTCATCTTGTGCCGAGTTGACACGAGCGTCGGCTCGGTAGAGTTCGAACGGCTTGCTTGGCTTGGTGGCTCGTCGCTGTTTTCGTACCCGCTTTCGAGCGGACAAACGCTTGTCTTCGGGGACGCAACGTCGTCGTGGACGGCAACGTTTACCGGAACACCTGCAACGTTGACGAGTGCAGCCGGGACCTATCCCACTGGATTCGCTGGCGGCGAGGTAATGACAATCAACCGAGACGGCACCGATTACACCGTCGTTTTCCAGGCGACAGATCAAACGCAGGCACAAGTCATCGCGCGCATCAACGCGGCGCTCGGATATACGGCCGCGGTCGATGCGGGCGGCGGCGTCACAACGTTGTCGTCGCTTGTGCAAGGCACGAGTGGAAAGATCGAGATCAAAGCGCCGACAACGGCAGGTGTGCTTGCGGCGACGGGGTTCGCTCTTGCGTCGGCAAGCGGCGGCGGCAACGTCGCCAACATTGCAGCCGTGCTTCCAAACGAAATTGACGCGGTTGTGAACGCCGCATCGGTTGGCGAAGTGCGAGTGCGTCAGCTTGCGAGCGGGCAGTTGCGCATGGAGAACGTAGGCCAACCATTGACGGGCGTGTTGCGTGTTACGGGAGGAACCGCGTTCGCGCTTGGGTTCGCCGCCGGTCAGAACGCGGCTTGGCAAGACGTGCCGAACACGATTGCCATCACGGCAATTGATGCCGTTGTCGCGGCCGCAACGGGGTTCGCGGTGTCCAGCGCGCCGGAAAGTGTCTTGACGAGCGGTGCCGGTACCTATCCGACGGGGTTCGTTGGCGGCGAAACGATGACCGTGCAGGTAACGGGTCGCCCCGCAACGAAAATCACTTTCAAATCGACCGACCAGACCATCACGCAGGTTGCGTCACGCATCAACACGACGCTCGGCTATACGGCGGTTGTCGTGCAAAGCGCAACGGTGTTGGCCCTTGCTGGCCCTGGCACGAATAGCTCGAAGGTCGCGGCGGGAACACCCGTGCACGACTCGTCGGCGCAACAATGGGTCACCATGCAAACTTTCGTCATCGCAGCGGACAATCCTGGCCCGTACAGCGTAAAGGTACGACCTGCGACGGATGATGGTACGGCTCCAGCAGTGTCGCCGCTAGGTATCACAGGATTGGCTCGGTATAACGATTCGGTTGCACTTGCTGTAGTCAATCCAATCGGTCTTTCGGCAGCACTTTCGGAATACGCGATCGATGCCGCATATTTGACGGCACTCGATGCAACACTGAATCCGGCATCGGTTGCGGCGCAAGCCAATCTCATTTGGTCGGCACGTCAATCGAATGCAGTGCGTTCGGCGTTGCGACAGAACACAATCGATGCAAGCGTAGGCGGGTTGTACGGGCGATGCTGCGCCATTCGGCCTCCGCTTGGAACGACGACCCGGTCGCAGGCGCTTAGCGGCGCGGCACAACCGGGTGTTGGAGCATACCGCGATCAACGTGTTTGGTATTGTTATCCGGGGGTTCAGACGTTCGTGCCGATCATTGCAAGCAAAGGGCTTGCGGGTGGAGACGGCTTCTCGGCGGATGGGATCATCGACGTCGGGGCCGATGGGTTCCTGATTTCGGTATGCTCGCAGCTCGCGCCGGAAGAGAATCCCGGGCAACTGACGTCATTCGCTGGCGGCGCGATCGGCCTTGAAAAGAACAATCCCGACGTTCAGTCGATGACGATCATTGACTACACAAACTTCCGCGAAGCTGGCATCTGTGCGCCGCGGATGGATAACGGTACTATGATCTTCCAAAGCGGCGTGACTAGCGTTGATCCGCAAGTGCAGCCGAATTTGCGCAACATTGCGCGACGACGCTTTGCTGATTTTCTTCAGGATTCGCTTGCGCGGCGACTTAAGGCGTTCGGGAAGAAACTCAACACGCGCACGCGACGCGCACTCATTACTGGCGAGATTCGAGCATTCATGAATACGCTTCTGTCGCCTGGGAATCCTGCGGCACAGCGTATCGACGGATTCAAGTTAGATGTCGTGAGCGGTAATACGCCAACCACGCTTGCGCTTGGTATCTTTCGAATCATCTTGAGTGTGCGCACGCTATCTTCGCTCGATGCGATCGTGCTACAAACAACGGTTGGCGAATCGGTTGACGTGTCCGAAGCGGCGTGAGGTGAACAATGAGCAACGATCCGAGGCTCCGAGGTCAAGAAGTCGAGGTTCGTATCGTGCGTGATGGTACACCCGAGGCAACCATTACAGCGATTGCGACGTTCGAGGAAACATTCAAGCTCGAGAAGAAGGAAGATGGGTTCTTGGGCGAGACAACGAATCGATACGACCACATCTACAACGGTATCGATGGCAAAGTAGAGTTTCAAGTCAACACGAACGATTGGATTCAGTTGCAGAATGCGATCAAGTTACAAGCGCAACGCAAGCAACCGGAAACCGTAATCAACATGGTTCGCACAGACTATTACGCGAACGGGCAAACGTCAGTCATTACGTATAGCGATTGCAAATTCGGTCCATCGCCGACAAGTGTTGCGGGACGTGGCGAGTTCGTAAAGGTAACGCTTGATTTTAGTGCAAGCGATCGCGATGAGCAGTTGCTCAACTCTGTGCTGTGAGTAAACCCCGCGCGCGACGGCGCGCTTGCAAGGATGGATGCGGGTTGCGGCGCGCAGCGCTGACGAGCGAGGCACCTCCCAGCCGTGACCCGCATCCTCTATCGAAACGGGAGGATGCGATGGAGGATGTACGCAAATTGTCGAGCATCGTGCTTGACGAAGAACCCGAAGCGACGGTTGAACCAGAAGCCGAATCTGCCGAAGCGGTAAAGCCGGCTCCGAAGATCCCAGAAGCGCAAGGCGATGATGTGCCCGATTGGGTAATCATGCCGAAGCACTTGAAGGTGCCGCGTGGTAAGCAGATCGTGTTCTTGCGGTTCCCGGCTTCGCTTACCGACACGCCATCGAAAGGCGATCGACAGTGCATCGCATGGTCGTTGACCGACGGAGAAGAAAAGCTCGCGGCCGATCGATGCGATGGCAAGCCGAACCGGGCAGCGGCCGAGTACTCGAAGCAAATGTTGCGCGCCGTGGATGGGGTTGTTGTGGATTGGAGTAAACCTCGAGGGCCAGGGTCGGTTGATGAATTTTGGCGCGAGATTGGGCCGAAAGGGCGCAACATTCTCATGCGCGTTTACACGCAAATGCATCTTGCGAGCGATGAGGAACTGCGTGATTTTTTCGAGCAGTGCGTCGCAGTAAGAACGGCTGGCTAAGGTACACAGAGGATGGTGCGCACCTACAAGATCCCGATGTTGTGGAGCACGAGTTACGAATACTCGTGCTCCGCACGGGATCGCGCTATGTTGATGCGACCTTTGCGATGGCAATTGCATCGGCGTTAGACCCGGACGAGCTCGAGCGTCAACGGTTGCGCCGACACGTGTTCTTGGCGCGATGGGGGAGGCAACCCGTAACGCAATGGGAGAACATGGACGGGCGATTGGTGCGTCAATACGTGGCTGTGCTAGCTGAGCTACTACAAGAAGAGAACGCCGCGGCGAAACGTCAAATCGAACAATACGAGAAAGACAGCGATGGCCGCTAAGACCGAGGTTCGAACCGAGCTAAAGCTAGATGATCTAGCGAGTGCAACGCTTGCCAAGATTCAGAGCGGGTTCAAGCGGGTTGAAGCTACGGTCAATACGGTGCAGTCGCGTGTGTTGGCGTTCGCTTCGCAAACCGCGGCGATGGCAATCGGCGTAAACATCGGCAACATTGTCGGCGGCATTCAAGACATTGCAACCGGTGCAGTGCGCGCAGCCTTGGAAGGCCAAGAACAAATGCGCGCGCTAACGAAAACGATTGCTGGCATGAGTGCCGAGCGTGGTGTTGGCCTCGAAGGATTCGACAAACGCGCGAAGGATGCCTACGAGACAATTCGTAAAATGAGCATCGAATCGGGTGTTGCTCGAGGCGAGATTGTTGCGGCATTCAGCGAGCTCGGTGCAAACACGTCGCGCACAAAGGAGCAGGTTCTTGATCTGATGGGCAAGGTAACAAGTGCAGCTCGCGCGCTTCCTGCCCCGGTTGGCGATATTGTGAAAGGCTTTGGTGAGATCGAGAAGAACACCATTAGTGCGTCAAACCCGCTTATCGAAATGGTGAAGCAAGCCAACCTGATGCGAGGCCACAATGAACAAATTGCCTTGCGGCTACAAACGATGGGTCGGCAAGGCATGTTGAATTTAATGTTGAAAGCGCTCAAAGAAATGCAGGAGCGCGCGAAGAAAATGCCCATGACCTTGAAGGACATGGGTAACATGCTGCACGATATGAAAACCGACGTTATGCGCATGATCGGAGAACCGATGGTGCGCGCTATAACGCCGGCCTTCAAGAATTTGTACGATAAAATCATGGAGAACCGCGGAGCCATCGAGAAGTATGCAAAGATGGTTGGCGAGAAAGCGGGCGAATGGATTACAGAGGCGGCGAAGAAAATCGAAGAGGGGTTCAAATATGTGCAATCGCACGCCGAGGAAATTAAAGCCGCAATTAAGGAAGCATTTGAGTTCGCAAAGTCAGTTATTGATTTTGCGATCGAGCATAAGACTGCACTTACGCTTGGTGTTGTAGCGACGAAGGCAGCTACGCCGGCAATTGAGGGAACGAAGAGTGTCTTGGAATTTGGGCGGGCGCTAACAACGCTTGCCAAAACGGGCATTCCGGAGCTTGGGATTGCTGCAAGTGGAGCTGCGGCCGGACTTGGAGGCATGGCAATAACGCTTGGCGCGTTCGCACTTGCGCTTGGGGCTGTAACGGCGGCGGTTTGGCAATTCTCGAAGTATCTCGACGAAACGCACGGACACCTAACCCCAAGTGCAGGAATGGCCGAAGAAAACGTAACGGCTCGAGTTGGCGCCTTTGAACGGCTTGCAAAGGATTATCACGTTCTATCCGTACAACAAGCTAAGGATTACGATTACATTCGCGCGAAAGCAATTCAAGAAGCCGAAGCGGCTGGCCAGAATGCGGCCGCGGTTGGCGAGCGCATCGATGCGCTATATCGCGAGCATAAAGCACTTGTAGACGCAACACGCGATATGCAACGCGCCGAAGCATTTTTGAATCGTATACCGTCCGACATCGCTTCGCGAAGTGAAGAAGATCAGGTAGCAGCCGCACGGCAAACACAGGAAGCTCTTGATCTATTCATGAAGAATTATAGCGAAGTGTCCGCGGCGGGAAACAAGGCTGCCATGGAAGCGGCGGCGCAGATTGTTATCGGAAACAAGCGATTGCAAATTGCGCTGTTGCAAGGAGGCGATGACATTAGCAAAGGACTTGCAGAGCTTGCCGATATTATTGGTGACCGAGCAAAGGATTTCGTTGATAAGGTCAAGACAAAGCTCGGCGAACAAGAGAAGGCTGCGAAAACCGAGGGTCCGGTTGCAAACAATATTTTCAACGGCGGACAAGTGTTTCAAATCAAGCAAGATTTCCGCGACCAAGACCCCGATCGCATTGCCGTTATTTTCCAGCGTGATATTGCGCGAGCCGCCGAGAGCAGATTGCAGGCACGGACCGCGTTGCCATTCGGCGGATGACTTGCACAAGGCCGCTTGGTTGCGGTAATTTCAACCTAGGAGAACGACCATGAAAATTATCGTCATCGGATTGCCCGAAAATCTCCCGCCCGAGCTGGCGGAAAACCCCGATGTAATCGTAATCGACCCACAGCAACTTGGCGACGACACGATGGCCGCCTTGAATGCCGCGTCCGGTGGGCTTGCGCTTGAAGACGAGAAGGGCGGCGAAGGCGCCCTTGTCGATTGGGCGCAAGAAGAAGAAGCCGAGCATGCGCATTCTGGCGAAGGCCCTGACGATGAATCCTTCGACGATGATGAGGATGAAAAGAAGCGAGAAGGAATGGGTCGTGGCCGAGGCGGCCGTGCCGAAGGTGATCGCGATTCCGATATGCTTGACGAACGCGGCGGCGAGGGCGACGACGAAGACGAATACGACGAACGCGGCGGCGAGGGCGACGACGAAGACGAATACGATGACGAAGATGACGACAAGCCGTCTGGCACGGGACGTGGCCGAATGGGTCGCGGTAAAGGCGGCCGTGGCCGAGGTGCACTCATGCCCCCGCTTGCAGCTTGGGCGCGAAACATGGTCGGCGGCCGAGGCCGTATTCGCTGACGCATCTGTATCAGCGACCGCTCACAAGAAGCACGGTCGCTATTCGCCTTTGCCGTTGCCCGATGTAAACTTGTGGCGTGGCAAGTAGCGAGATCATCATCAAGGAGTTGGCCGGGCGTAAACGAACGCTTCGGCTTGTTGGCGCGGGATTGCCTAAACGCGGTGCAAACTGGCCGGGCAAGCAACGGCTTGTTACGACGTGGTATCCCGGCAACATTGCGCAAGCGTCACAACAAGTCATCGGGCCGATCGAAGCGCAATCGCAATGGAGCGGCGAATGGAACACGACACGCCTTGTTAGGTCGCCTGCGATCTACGAAGAGGGCGGTTCCTCGATGAAGCTCGCGTTCGCGCATTCGCTCGCGCTTGTGCTCGAGGACATCTTTCGCAGCGGCGTATTGCTCGAAGTCACTTGGGCCGTTGACAACGAAAATCCATTTGTTACGCCGCAACAAATCAGTCGGCAAGGACGTGCAAGCGATTGGGATTTTGCTTACGATCGCATTGACGATATCGTTTGGAAGGTAACGTGGGATTGGATTGGGCGTGGACTCGGACAAGATCGCGTTGCACTTCGAAACGATGGTGCGGCAACGCAGTCACTCAACTCGCTTGATCTCGTTCTGCTTGCAGTAGACGAATCTGTAAACAACACACAGATTCAGTTGACAAGGCGTACAATTCCACGAAGCGCAAACACGTTCTCGTTGGAGCAATTGGATGCAATGCTTAGTGCGCCAAGTAAGCTCATGCGAGATTTTGCGCAATCATGCAACCGAATCAGCAATCGTGTTCGCACACTTGGTGATTTGATCGGCAAAGCTGCAAACTTGCCGTTCGAGGTTACGAACCAAGCAATTGATATTGCGACAACCGCTGTACAATCGGCAATAAAGTTCTACGACGATTGTACGCGAACCCCGCCAGATTATTACGACACGCAACAACGGCTCGGCAGCTTGACTCGCACAGCAAGTTACTTCAAGGGTGGCTTGGATTCGTCAATGCGCGTTGCCCGCGAGGCAAGCAATGCGCGGGAACAATTCCGCGCGACGCAAGCACAACGGGCTGGAACCGGCATCGATGGCAAAGGCACGAAGAATCTTGGGCCATATCAAAAACCGCACAAGCACACCGGTGGCGAACAAATGCAAACCGACGTGTACATCGTGCGTCCTGGCGATACGCTCATCGGTATCAGTCAGCGATTTTACGGAATGCCTGACGGAGCTGCTGACATCGCTTATGCAAACAACCTTTCGTTCAAGACGGCAACGCCGCCAGTTGGCAAGGTGTTGATCATTCCGCCATACAAGGGAATTGGAGCAATACAGGCTGGCAAGGCGAAGCCGCCAATCAAACCGGCGTTGTCCCAGAATCCGACGCTACCGAACGGAATTGGTCAACAATATCCTTATACACCGTAGGTGACGCATGACGACGGGCGAATTGGAGTATCCCGAGCAAAGTTACTATCCAAGCGCTCGCGTTAGTTTCGTAGTACGATTCGATGATCCGAAACGCAAGCGATTCAATCGCATGCCGTATATAAAGCCCGTGTCGCGATTGTCCAACAAGTATCCGCTTGCATTGGACATGAAAGACGAGGGCGGAAAGATTGTTCTTGTACCGAAAGGTTCCACCGAGAAGCCAAGCAAGCTGCGCCCATCGCTGCTTAGCATCGGTGGCGATTCGATGACGCAACCGATAACGGGCATCATTCCGCTTCGCGCAACGCTCGCGATCAACGGTATTCGCACAGCAAGCACGCTTACCTTGGAAATTGCGTTCAGCGACTTGCCGGTCGAACCGCGCATGGTGCGAGGTGTAGCCGTTGACTTCTACCTCGGCACCGTAACGGCGAGTGATTTTGCGGCGGGAATTGCCGGGCAAACACGCACGACATCGACGGGCGAACGAGAACCCCTGAACATTATTCCGACCGAATACGTCGACGGCTTTGGCAGACAACGAACGAACCTACGATTTAGTGGTTGGGTTGACGAGTGGGAAGTTGTTTGGAGCGAAGGCGCACCGATTGTGCGTCTTCAATGCCGAGACAACGGATCGATTTTGATCGATACCGAGGCGCCGCCGATGTTGACGATCGATCCGAAGCTACCGCTCGACAAGGCGTTCGCGAAGTATCTTGCCGTGTTCCCACAGTTTGCGGGCATCAGCGTGCAGTATCTACCGGCAGGAACGCAAGCACCGGCATATCAATCTGCGGCGCAGAAAGCGAGCTTTCGAACGCCGTTCGGTCCGCCCGGTATGATGGGCGGTAAGATGTCGGTGCTCGATTACTTGTCGGACATTGCGGCGCACCTTGGATTGGTCGTGCGATTTGATGGAATGACAAGTACGCTCATCATTCAGATGCCGCGCACCATCTACTCGAACAAATTCCCAAAGCGAGAAGAAGATCCCTACGCGCGCGAAGGCGTTAATGGACGAGCGCTACCGTATCGATTGTTCGTTTATGGGCGCAACGTTGCCGAATTCTCAATGAAGCGAAAGTACACGGTTGCCGGGCCAAAGACAATCGAGGTGCGCAGCTACAGCACGAAGCTTAAGCGATACCTTGTAGTGCGCTATCCGTTTAAGGCGGAGCGATTGGAACGCGGGCTTCCTGGCGTGATCTTGCCCGACGAAACGATCGCGCAATTTTTCTTTCCTGGTATCGAAGACCTATCTACATTGCGCAAAATTGCGCAAGCGATCTACGAACAACTTGGTCGCAACGAGATCGAGCTAAACCTGCGCACGCGAGATCTTGGTTCGTTCGGCGGCAGTGCACTTGATCCTGATGTGCTTGATCTGAAAGCAGGGGATACCATTCAATTCGAGGTAACAGAAGATGTACAGACGGCGCAGCTAAACATCGCGTCGGAAGTAGAACAAGCACAAACGACGGAAGCTCGAGCGGCCGAATACATGCGCAAGCTTGGTTACACAGACGAGTTCGCGCAAGCGTATGGTGTTGCGCGACAGAACGCGGTGATGCAGCCATACTTTCGCGTAAAGCGCATCGACTTCGGATGGGATATCGAACGCGGATTGGACATTGCTATCACAGCAATCAACTACATCGAGCTACGCGGTGATAGCCTACCGCGCGGCGAAGAACCAGATCCCGGGCAATCGCCAGAGAGCATCTTGCGCACGATCATCGATGCCGCGCACAACTTTAGCATCGCCAGTTTGCTGCGAGGGGGAGGCAAGGATTGATGTTTCCGACGGGGCGACAGACCGATCAAACAACGCTGGCACAAGCGTTCGCTGTACCGGGCATCGATCCGCGTGTTTGGATCTCATATGGCGTCGTCGATGAAGCGGGTGCCGGTGAAGACGAACAAGCAATTGAGTTTGATCGCGATGACGGGCAGGTATACGCGAACGTGTTGCTCAAGCCCTACGACACGCCGATTCGTTGCCGCGTAGGGCAACTTTTCGCTGGCCCGGGCGAGGCGTGTTTTTTCCCGCTGGTTCCAGGCGACGAGGTGCTGGTTGCGATTCCAGAGGGACACTTTCGTGCGGGTGCCGTCATCATCGCGCGGCTGAACAATGCCTATGACGCCTTCCCATTCGATAGCGTTGCCGGCGCAGACCCGACGAAGAATAGCTTTGCCGTGTTTCGCACGCGCACTGCGCTCACGATCGAATCGGGAGCTTCGGTCATGGTACGAAGCGCGGCCGCGGGAGCATTTTTGCTACTTTCGGGACAGGGCAACGTCACGTTGCGCGACTCGGCAAAGAACGTGCTTCAAATGTCGCCAGACGTGTTCGGCTTTCAAAATGGCGATGGCGATATAGTGTTGCAACTCGACATGAATGCCAAGCGATTCAATCTCGCCATCGGCAACGCACAATTGACACTTTCTGGTGATGGTGGCGGAAGCAATCCACAAAGTGTGCTTCAGGTACCAAGCACGTTCGCTGTAACGGCGGCAGGGCAAAGCATCATTACGGCCGTTGAACACGTCTTGACAACCGAAGCATTCTGCAATCTGCTTGCGCAGATCATGAATACGCTTGGGCTGCTTATGTTAACGCTTCCAAATCCTGTTACACCGAATGCACTTTCGGCGTTGTTTGTTGATCCGGCATTTTCAGCTTCGTGTATTGCACCTGGCGCATCAGTTGCTGCGCATTCATCGCTCAATGCGGCCGTTGCGGCTGCACTATTCGGCGCATTCACAAGCGCAACGTTGAAGCCGCCAGGTGTGCCGGGGCAAGGGCAGCTCATGCCTGGGATCGGTTGCGCTGGCTTTCTGGCCGGATGAGGATAATGCATCATGGGTTCGCCTCCACCGCCTGATGCTCCGCCGCCTGAAGATCAAGCCATCGTGCAGGCTGACATCAGTTTCCCGCCAAGCCCGACGGCGGCTGACATTTGCGGGTTCAAGATTCCGCCATCATTCAGCATCCATTTTGCGCTGAACATTCCCTTCCCAAACTTCTCGTTGCCCCTGCCGTTCAATTTCTCGCTTGCGCTCAAGTGCGACTTGAGCGACCCGCTCGAGGCCGAAGTGTCGTTTGGTGGCGGGAAGAAAAGCACGGGCAACGCAAGCGCCGAGGATCGCGACTACTGACGGCGCCGTCGGGCGGAATTGGCCCGAGAACGCGACAACCGAGTCGGCATGGGTTGTCGCTCACGGGGCGCGTCATGGTCGTGCGGTGGAACGTTCGTCGGGCGGCAAGACGTGGTAAGCTCGTCGCATGTCAGTGCAGATTCAAATCGATCAACCAGGCTCTGGCGCACCGATGGGTGTGCCTGGACGTGCACGAGAAGATCTCGTGCTTGGGTTCCCCGTGCAGCTCACAGCGATTGGCGGGCCATATCTCGCGTATCAGTGGAGCATCATTGACAAGACGGTCGACATCGCACTCGGCACACAGTCGGTTGCGTTGCTCACGGCGCCGAATGCACCCATCACACAGATGCAGCCGATCGACATCGAAGGCACCTACTATGTACAGGTTGTCGTCGATTCGGGTGCTGGACTTGGCGCGCTTCCAGACGACATCGCACGCATAACGTTCTATGCCGGGCCGACACTCAACGCGCTTGCGAGCGACCCTGCCGAACTACCGCGGCGAGAAATGGCGTTTCGCGAGACGACCGAACACAACGTGCCCGACGCCGTGTTCCCGCTTGGCAACGCTCGAGGTTGGGCGCAGGAACGGCAACGATGGCAAGAGGTTCTCAAGCGCATCTACAAAGGGAAATCTTGGGCATGCGGGCGCGTCGCAGTTGCGATTGGTGGGCCAGCAACGGTTGTGCAAGGGTTCAACATTGCCGGCGCAGTTTGGATTTCGACAGGTGTTGTTGATGTTGTGTTTGCGCGACCCATGCCGAACGCAAACTATGCCGTCATTCCGTCGCTACGCGGCACGAACGGGCAAGCATACGCTGATTCCGAAACGGTCAACGGGTTCCGCATGTATCGCGCAGATTCGTGGGGCATGCTTACAGACGGTGACTTCTCGTTCGAGGTAAAGGCGACGCCATGACCGGATGGGGGATGCTACCGTGGGGAGCCGGGCCATGGGGCAGCGGTAGTGGTGTCGCGTTGCAGTTGCAACGCGCGCTTGCCGTGCGCGAAAATGTGGTGCGATTGTTCTTCAACGAGGCTCCACTATTCACTCGCCTTCTTACGCCAACCGATGCATCGAATCCCGAACGCTACACAATCACTGCGATTGCTGGTTCCAGCGGCCGCGATGGGCAACCCACGCGCGACGTGCGCGCCGTGCTTGTTGAGCAAGCTGCGATCCCCGAATCGTTTGGTTCGGTTCTCGATGTGACAGTCGATCGTCCTTTTTCCCCGTGGGGCGCGATGTACATCGTTGCATGCAACCAGCTCGTTACAACGAGCGGCAACTTACTGGATCCAAACAAATCGAGCGCATCGTTTGCTGGCGTGTATCGTGAGCTACGACAAGCGTCGCTTGCCGATCCTGTACCTTCTCGCGACTTTGCGAACCCGAGTACGTATACGGCGCAGCTAGATCCGTTGCCGCAAGCAGGCGACCCGCTTGCGCTTGGTGTTATTCCCGTCGGTAGCGATGGCGATTATGCGTTCGATCATGGCATTCCACAGATCAAGAAGCGCATCTTCCGAAGACTACTTACACGCAAAGGCGCGTTTCCTACGCTACCAGAATACGGAATCGGTGTGCCATCATACGGCAAACATTTGTCTATTGCCGGAGTACGACAACAACTTGCAGCCGAAGCCGAACGACAAATCGGTCAAGAACCAGATGTTGAAGCAGTAAAGGTGCAAGTTGTTACCGACAAGAAGAATCCGAACGTGACGGTATTCCAAATCAAAGTGCGTATTGCAGGAACGCAAGGCAACGTTGCCTTCGAGATACCCTTTGCACCAGTATGAGTGAACCATGCCTGCCGATTTCCCGAGCCGCTTGGATTTGTACTCGCTCGCACGAACCTATGTGTTGACACGCGCATCGAAGATCGATCCCGCGCAAGTAGACATCGCAGGAAGCGATGTGAATCTGTTTGTTGGTATCGCATCGGTCGTAGGTTATCAGATCGTATTATCATTGATTCAAGCAATCAATTCGTTGTTGCTTGATGGCGCATACGATGAAGATTTGGATCGTTACGCATTCGATCGATATGGGTTGACGCGCAAAGGTGCATCGCCTGCACTCGGAACAGTTAGATTCTTTCGCGCATCAACCGCCGCCGGTGCGGGTTCAGTACCAATCAACACAACACTGTTGACGCTAAATGGTATTGAGTATGTTACAACGACAAGCGCAACTTTCGGCGCAACCGATCTAACGGCAACTGCCGAAGTACGCGCAACACAAGCGGGGAAGACGTCGCAAGTTGGCGCAAATCAAATTCGCCAAATCGCGAAGCCAAGTGCGCTTTGGGATACAACGTTGCAAGTAAACAACGATGCGCCAACCGCCGGCGGCGAAGAAGCCGAAGATGATGATACATTCCGAGAACGCATACGCAAATTCTGGAACACCGCGCGCCGCGGAACACTGTCGGCAATTGAATTCGGAGCATTGACAGTTAATGGTGTAGTTAGTGCGAAAGCCGAAGAAGTGTTGACAGCCGATCCACGTCCGGCGCGCGTCGTAATGCTTCAAGCAGCGGATAGTTCGGGCTCGAGTTCCACGGCACTTGCGGCAACCGTGCTTGCCGCGCTTGACGAGTATCGCGCCGCAGGAATCGCCGTCGTGATTGGAACGGTCGCGCCTCAGCTCATCGATGTACAACTCAAACTAACATTCGGTGGTAACGTCAACACAACGTTGCTCACGGAGAACATTCGCGCCGCTGTAGCAGAATACATTAATTCGCTTGGTGTTGGCCAGACACTATTGCGCGCCGATCTATATGCAGTGCTCAAACGATTCACAAGCGCAGGGCTTATCGTCACCCAGGACAGCATTATCGCGCCGGCCGGTGATTTGGTACCAGACGCCGGCAAGACGCTACGCACAAGGTTCGCAAATGTAACGGTGGTTTGATGGCTGGCGCGTATACGTTCGAAGAATTGCTCGCGGTACTCAAATCGGCGGCCGATCCAGAGTATCTTCGACCGTTCTTCGAGGCCGGATATGGTTCCGGGCTCGAAGCTTTCGAAGCATTGCTTGCCGTAATGCAGCGAGTTGATGAGGCCATCAATCGCACGACGCAAGCGTTGTACATTCGACCATGGTCGGGTCAAACTGCGCCGCCAGCAATGGGACAAGTGTTCGCAACGTTGGAAGTGCAGTTTACGCGAACACACCGGGCAGACCTTCCGATGACACTTGGAGCAGGCGCTGTCCTATTCGAAGAAGTCGAGATTGATGCCGGGGAAACTGGCGGCATCGAAGTGCGCACGGGGCGTAGGTTTACGCTTACGCGCGACTTAACGTTTCTTCCGGGCGAAACGGGGCCATTGACGGCGCATGTTGTTTCGATGCGCCCTAGCTTCGGTGACGCAAACATCGCACCGGGAAAGCTACGCGGCATCTATCAACCAGGTGCAACGTTTCAGAATACTCGAGCAACCGTTGTGCAAACACCATCGGTTGCTCGACTACAAGTGCAACCAGAACCCGATGTGATTGTGCCAGAACATGTCGGGCAATACCTCGAGTTCGTCGGTGGCGCGAATAGCGGGGTCGTGCGGCGTATTGTCGGGTATGAGCGAGCCGACCCGAGCGTACCGCATGGTGGCGTAGCACTACTTGCAGGCACCTTTGTTGGACGATCTGTCAGCACGGTGCCGGCAGGTTCGTTCGTCATCGGCGAGACGGTCGAACAATACGACACGTTAGGGCCAACCCTCATCGCACGAGGAATTGTGCTTGCTGTAAGCACAAGCGGGCCGCCTTGGTATATTATCGTTGAGCATAATAACGGCGCATTCCAAGCAAGTGCCGGTACCATCGGCCCCATTGTTGGCGTACAATCAAGTGCAACGTTCCCCGTCGAAGACGTAACCGATACGGGCAAACTCACGCCCGAGTTGGAAACGGCTGCTTGGCGCATCGTTCCTTGGGCCGAAGGTATGGGGCTTTGCATTGCAAACACAGGCGTTGCAACACCTGGAGCAATCGGCGTGCTTGATGCGCTTGGCGCGGAACGAGGCATCGACCGGGCACCAAATGAAGACGATGATAGTTACCGAAAGCGCATCGCAGAAATTGCCGATGTGGTGAGCCCAAACGCAATTCGACGCATCGGCAATCGTATTTGGGCGCCATGGGGAGCTGAGATTTGCCTGCGAGAAGTTGGCAGCGCATTATTGCCGGGATTATACTGCGATGGCAGTCCAGGTAATCCGCTGGACCTTTCCCGTTATGCTTACGATTTCGATGGACTGCTAATGAGCGGCGCCAAAGTTGGCGAATTCTTCGACGGTGAGCTCGTCGTGCAAGACAACGGAGGAACGCACACAACCGCGCGCGTTACGAGTACACTTGTTGCGGCGCCGATTGGCTCGCCGGTACCGCATCCGGGAGTGCTTACGCTCGAGGTTGCAAACGTGCGAGGCCCTGGATTTCAGGTTGGCTTGCCTATTGTTGGCGACGTGTCTGGCGCAGTATTTACGCCTGCGGCAATCCAATATGGGTTGCGTATAGAAGATCGGTTCAAGCTGAACCTCAACTATACCGAGTTCCGCGCGTTCTTTTTGATCGGTGTGCCGCCATCATCGCTTGGTGAATTCGGTGTGCCATTCGATGCCCCGCATCCATACAATGCGTTCGATGCCGCACCATATTTGGTGTTCTTCGATGGCTTCGCAACTACGGCGGCAGAGTTGTATCGGGCAACATGGCAAAGCATCGATCGTGCACGTGCAGGTGGTGTTA
>Ga0272448_1000393_pt1 | contig 68018 bp, 58 predicted proteins | sample YNPCB0191_FD_202220 | JGI IMG/M metagenome (GOLD analysis project Ga0272448, IMG submission 202220) | Hot spring sediment microbial communities from Yellowstone National Park, WY, United States - YNP-CB-019-1 | ecosystem: Environmental > Aquatic > Thermal springs > Hot (42-90C) > Sediment... | reverse complement strand
TCCCGCGCGCACGATGGCGCCCGCCGTAGCGAAGAAGCTGTAGGGGGTAGTGAGCACCTCATCACCGGGCCCGACGCCTAGCGCCATCAGCGCCAGCAACAGCGCATCGGTCCCGGAGGCGCATCCCACCGCTGCGCGGACCCGGCAGTACGCCGCCAACTCCCCTTCCAACGCCGCCACTTCCTCGCCCAGGATGAACCGCTGCGAATCAATCACTCGCAGGACCTCCCGGAGCACCTCTTCGCGGATATGTTGGTGCTGGGCTGCCAGATCAAGCAAGGGTATCTGCATCTGACCGCCGGAGTTCACTTTGCGGACCGCTCCATGCTGGGAATTGTAACGCGGCTGGCCCTCAGCGAGCGGCTTTTGCTATAGTTATTAGTTCATGCGATCGCTGCCCGTCCTTGTGCATCATCGTGCCCGACACCATTCGGGCTACGCCTGCGCGACGGGCTGACTCCTTGGCCGATTCCGACAACATGCAGCAAAGGAGGCCCGCCGGCGCCAGGCGGGCGTTTTTGTTGGGGGATGCACCCCGAGCGGAGTGAATGCATGGATCTGAACTTCGACAAGCTCGGCGGACTGGTTCCGGCGGTCATCCAGGACCACCGCACCGGGCGCGTCCTCATGGTGGGCTTCATGAACCGGGAAGCCTTCCAGCGCACGCTCTCCAGCGGCTTTGCCACCTTCTATAGCCGCTCCCGCGGCGCGCTCTGGATGAAAGGCGAGACCTCCGGGCACCGCCTGGCGGTCAGGGAGATCTTTACGGATTGCGACGCCGACTCTCTGCTGATCCGGGTGGAGCCGCTCGGCCCGGGCGTCTGCCACGAGGGCTACGCAAGCTGCTTCTATCGCCGCTGGCAGGATGGAGGCTGGCGGGAGGCCGAGCCGCCGAGCTACGATCCGCGCGCAGTCTACGGGGGGCGGCCATGAACCAGTTGAAGCTGGGCATCCCCAAGGGGAGCCTGGAGCAAGCCACTATAGAATTGTTCCGGCGCGCCGGCTTCACAATTACCACCACCGCGCGTTCCTACTTTCCGGCCATTGACGACCCCGAGATCCAGTGCATGCTGGTCCGGGCCCAGGAAATGGCCCGCTACGTCGAAGACGGCGTGCTGGACGCCGGTCTAACCGGTCGCGACTGGATCGAAGAGTGCGAGGCCCGGGTCCAGGTGGTGGCCGATCTGATTTACGCCAAGCAGAGCTTCGGCAAGGTGCGCTGGGTTCTGGCCGTGCCCGAGTCCTCGCCTTTCCACTCGGTGCGTGACCTGGAAGGCAAGATCATCGCCACCGAGCTGGTCGGCGTCACGCGCCGGTATCTGGCCGCGCACGGCGTTACCGCCAAGGTCGAGTTCAGTTGGGGCGCTACCGAAGCCAAGCCGCCGGAGCTGGCCGACGCCATTGTGGAGGTCACCGAAACAGGCTCGTCGCTGCGCGCCAACAAGCTCCGGGTAATTGACACGGTGATGGAATCCAACACGCAGTTCATCGCCAACCGGGAGGCGTGGTGCGATCCTTGGAAGCAACGCAAGATTTCCGACTTGCACCTGCTGTTGGAGGGCGCCTTGAATGCCCTGGGCAAGGTGGGGCTGATGCTCAACGTCCGCCATGACAATCTGGCGGCGGTGCTCGAAGTGCTTCCGGCGCTCAAGAAGCCCACGATCTCACACCTCAGCGACCCGGACTGGCTGGCGGTGAACACGGTTCTGGATGAGAACACCGTTCGCTCGATCATCCCGAGGCTCAAACAAGCCGGCGCCCAAGGCATTGTGGAGTATCCGCTGAACAAGATCGTGATGTGACCATGATTCGGATCCTGGATTCCCGTGAGGCGGGCAAGTGGTTACGGCGCCGCGGCGCGCGGCTGACCCAGGCTGAACGCGTGGTTAGGCCAATTCTGGAGGCCGTGCGGCGCCACGGCGACAAGGCGCTCATAGAGTACGCACGCCGGCTGGACGGTTTGGACCGGCCGACCGTCCGCGTCCCGGAAGAGCAGTTGCGCGCGGCTTCGGCCCGCCTGAGCACTGCCTTCCGCGACGCGGTGCGCGTGGCCTCCAAAAACATCCGCGCCTTTGCCCGCATGCAGATGCCCCGGCCGGGTTTCCGCCAACTATGTCGCGGGTTGCGCGCCGGCCAGATAGTGCGCCCGCTGGACGCGGTGGCGGCCTACGTTCCGTCGGGCCGTTACCCCCTGCCCTCTACCTTGATGATGACCGCAATTCCCGCGCAGGTGGCCGGCGTGCGCACCATCTGTGTGGCCTCGCCGCGCCCGGCGCCGGAAATCCTGGGCGTCGCCTGGCTGCTGAAGCTCACCGACGTCTTCCAAATGGGGGGCGCGCACGCCATCGCCGCCTTTGCTTACGGAACCCGCACCGTGCCGAAGGTGGACCGCATCGTGGGCCCCGGCAACGTTTACGTGGCGGCCGCCAAGAAGCTGCTGGCCGGCGATGTTGGCATTGATTTCATCGCCGGGCCTACAGAAACGGTGATCATCGCCGCCGACGGCGAGCCCGCCGTGTTGGCCGCCGACATGCTGGCCCAGGCCGAGCATGACAGCGATGCCGCCGCCATACTGCTGACCACCTCGCGTTCGCTGGCTCAGGCCGTGGCCCAGCAGATCGAGCGTCAACTCCAGGACTTGCCGACGGCGGCTGTCGCGCGCCAGTCTATCCAGAACAACGGGGCCATCATCCTTACCGCCTCGCTCGAGGAGGCTGTGGAACTCGCCAACCGCTACGCGCCGGAGCATTTGAGCCTCCCGGATGCGTCCTTGCTGGACGCGGTGCGCCATGCCGGAAGCGTCTTCGTGGGACCGCACAGCCCGGAGGCCGCAGGCGACTACGCTGCCGGGCCCAACCACGTGTTGCCCACCGGCGGCGCGGCGCGCTTGCGGGGCGGACTCTCGGCGGCGGATTTTGTCAAGGTGATCGCGGTGCAGCAGCTCAGCGCCCCGGCGCTGGCGCGGCTGGCCCCGGCCATCACCACTCTGGCGCGTGCTGAGGGTTTGGAGGCTCATGCCCGATCGGTGGAGGCGCGCATCCGTGGCTGAAGGACCTCGCGTGCGGCAGGCGGTCCGGCGCATGAAACCTTATTCGCCGCCCACCGGCGGCCGGCAGGGCAAGCTGCGCCTGGATTTCAATGAAAACACCCTGGGCTGCTCGCCAAGAGTCCTGGACTGGTTGCGGGAACGATTGACCCCGGAAGCTCTCGCCGTGTATCCCGAATACGCTGAGGCGCGAAGCGAACTGGCGGCTCACTTCGGCGTCAGGCCGGAACAGCTTTTGCTGACTAACGGGACTGACGAGGCCATCCAGTTAGTAGTGAACGCTTACGTGGATGCGGGCGATGAAGTTTGCCTGCTGCGGCCGTCTTACGCCATGTACCGTTTCTATGCCGAAGTGGCCGGAGCAGAGTTGCGCGAGCTGGACTATCATCCCGACACCCTGGCATTTCCGCTGCAAGAGCTGTTGGCCGCGCTTTCCGACCGCACCCGCGCGGTGCTGGTGGCTAACCCCAACAATCCCACCGGCGGAGGTCTGCCGCGGGAGAGCATCGTGCGCATCCTAGAGAAGGCCCCTCACGCGGCCGTGCTGGTGGATGAAGCGTATTATGAATTCAGCGGGGTTACCGCCCTGGATTTGATCCCGACTTATCCGAATCTGTTTGTCAGTCGCACGTTCTCGAAGGTTTACGGTCTGGCGGCGCTCCGGCTGGGCTGCCTTTTTTCCAATGCGGACAACATACGCTCGGTCGGGAAGGCCCAGTCCCCTTATAGTGTCAACGCCCTGGCGGCGCTGGCGGCGCGCGCCGCAATTAGGGATCAGGAGTATATCCAAAGCTACGTAAGGGAGGCTTTGTCGGCGCGCGACTTACTTTGTCGGGAATTTGAGCGCTTAGGCGTGCCTTACTATCCCAGCCAGGCGAATTTTGTACTGATGCGCGCGGGAGACCGCGCTATTGCCATCCGCGATCATCTGCGCGAGGCCGGCGTGCTGGTGCGTGACCGCAGCTACGAACTGCCCGGATGCGTCCGGGTCACGGTAGGCACACGAGAGCAGGTGCGCCGGTTCATCGCCGCCCTGGAGCAGATCTGGTGATTGACCCGCTGCCGCAGGTTCTGGTTTTCGACATGGACGGGGTGCTGGTTGACGTCAGCGCCTCCTACCGGGAGGCCATCCGGCGGACCGTCGAGCATTTCACCGGCCGGCTGGTGGATCACGCCCGCATCCAGGATTACAAGAACCGCGGCGGATTCAACAATGACTGGGATCTGGCCCACGCTTTGATCCGCGAATTCGGGCTTGAGGTCGCCTACCCGGAAGTTGTGGGTCGCTTCCAGCGCATCTTCCTGGGCGAGGACGGCGACGGCCTCATCCGCTGCGAGCGCTGGATTCCGCGGCCCGGCCTGTTGGAGCGGCTGGCGGAGCGTTTCCGCCTGGCGATCTTCACCGGACGCCTGCGCCAGGAGGCCCGGATCACGCTGGGGCGGTTCGCCGGCGGACTGCGCTTTGATCCCGTGGTTGCGCACGAGGACGTAGAGCGACCCAAGCCGGCGCCCGAGGGCCTGGTGAAGATTGCGGCCGCCGCCGGCGGCGCGCGGCTGTGTTACATAGGCGACACGGTGGACGACGCCCGTTGCGCGCAGGCTGCCGGGGCCGCCTTCCTCGGGATCGCCGCGGCTTGCAATCCGCGCCGAGAGGAACTGGCGGGCCTGCTCTTTAGAGAAGGCGCCCTGGCGGTGATCGAGGACGTCAACCGGCTGGAGGATTTGCTCGCATGAGGACCGCTCGCATCCGGCGCCTCACCAGCGAGACCCAGATTCGGGCCCGGCTGAAGATCGAAGGGCGGGGTCAATACCGTATCTCGACCGGCGTGCGCTTTCTGGATCACATGCTGGAGCTGTTCTCCCGGCACGGCCGGTTTGATCTGGAGCTGGCGGCCAAGGGCGATCTGGACGTGGATCAGCACCACACCGTCGAAGACGTGGGTATCGTGCTGGGTCAGCTTTTCAAACAGGCGCTCGGCGATCGCCGGGGCATTAACCGGGCGGGTTACTTCGTGCTGCCGATGGATGAAACTCTAGCCGTGGCGGCCGTGGACCTCGGCGGCCGGCCTTACCTGGTCTACCGCGATCTGGTCCGGGCGCGCCGTGTGGGCGATCTTCAGGCGGAGCTTTTGGAGGATTTCTTCCAGGGCTTTGTGACCCACGCCGGAGCGAATCTGCATCTGCGCGTGTTGTACGGGCGTTCCAGCCATCACAAGCTGGAGGCGATCTTCAAGTGCTTCGCGCGCGCTTTGGCTTACGCTTGTGCGCGCGACAAGCGGCTGCGTCGCATGTTGCCGTCCACCAAGGGGCTGCTGTGATCGCGATCCTGGATTACGGGGCCGGCAACCTGCGCTCGGTGGCCAACACGCTGGACGAAGTGGGTGCTTGCTACTCGATAGTCCGTGATGCCGGCGGCTTGCAACGCGCGGCGAAGATCGTTCTGCCCGGCGTGGGCCACTACGGCCAACTGCTGCGGTCGCTGGAAGTCATGCAGGTGCGCCGGACGCTGGTGGAGGCCCTCCGGGCGGGGGTCCCCTACCTGGGCATCTGTCTGGGACTCCAAGCGTTGTTCGAAGGCAGCGAAGAGGCGCCGGAGGCGCACGGCCTCGGCTTGTTCGCCGGACGCGTGGCTCGTTTTCCCTCCGGCACGCGCGTTCCGCAGATGGGGTGGAATCAGGTCCGGGCGCGCAACGGCTGTCGCCTGCTGGCCGGGATTTCCTTGCCGGCTTACTTTTATTTCGCACACAGTTACTATGTTCCGATAACTGAGGCGGCCGCGGCTGTAGCTACTTACTCGGTGGATTATACGGCAGTGTTGGAGCATGGCACGATTTTCGGCGTGCAGTTTCACCCCGAAAAGTCCGGGCTGTTGGGATTAAAGGTGATGGATAACTTCGCGAGGTTGTAGGCAATGCTGGCCAAACGCATTATCCCCTGCCTGGACGTGACCGCTGGGCGGGTGGTCAAGGGCGTGAATTTCCTGAATCTCCGTGATGCCGGAGATCCGGTCGAGCTGGCGGATCGTTACAACCAGCAGGGCGCCGACGAGCTGGTTTTTCTGGACATAACTGCTTCCAGCGACGACCGCGAAACCATGGTCGAGGTGGTGGCCCGCACGGCGCGCAAGGTTTTCATCCCGCTCACCGTGGGCGGGGGAATCCGCTCGGTGGCCGACGCCCGGCGCATTCTGCTGGCGGGCGCGGACAAGGTTAGCGTTAACACCGCCGCGGTGCGACGCCCTGCGCTGATCAGCGAACTCAGCGCGGAGTTCGGCTCGCAAGCCGTGGTTTTAGCGATTGACGCCAAGCGCAAGGCGGCCGGCGCCTGGACGGTGTATGTGCGCGGCGGGCGCGACGACGCGGGCCTGGACGCCGTCCAGTGGGCCGTGCGCGGCGAGCAACTGGGAGCCGGAGAGATCCTGCTGACCTCGATGGATGCCGACGGCGTGCAAACCGGCTTCGATTGCGAGCTGACGCGCGCGATTTCGCGCGCCACACGCGTTCCGGTGATCGCCTCCGGCGGGGCGGGGAAGCCCGAACATTTTCTCCAGGTCCTCACGGAAGGCGAGGCCGACGCCGCCCTGGCGGCTTCGATCTTTCACTACGGAACCTACACGGTGGGCGATCTGAAGCGATATCTGGCCGCGCACGGCGTGCCGGTGAGGCCGGCATGATCCTGCCCTGCATTGACCTGCTGGAGGGAAAGGTGGTCCAGCTCGTCCAGGGCCGGGAAAAGGCCTTGGAAGGGGCTTCGCCGGCCGAGATGCTGCGGCGCTTTGCGGGTTTCCGTGAGATCCAAGTGATTGATCTGGACGCCGCCTTGGGCCGGGGCTCGAACGATGCGATCATTCAGTGGCTGGCCCAGCGCGCCACGATTCGCGTCGGCGGGGGCGTGCGCACTCCGGAGCGGGCCAGGCAGCTCATTGAGCAAGGCGCGCGCAAGGTGATCGTCGGGACCGCCGCCTTCACGGCTTACGGCGTCAATACGGCGTTCTTGGAGGCCTTGGGCGGGGCCATCGGGCGGGAACGCCTGATCGTGGCCCTGGATTCCTTGGGCGGGCGCATCGTGGTCAAGGGCTGGCGGGAAGCAACCGCTCTGCGGGCTGAGCAGGTAGTTGCGCAACTGGAGCCTTACTGCGCCGGATTCTTGTGCACTTACGTGGACAAGGAAGGCATGCTGGCCGGCACAGACCTTGATTGGTTTCGCCGCTTGCGCCGCGCAACCGAGCACGAGTTGACGGCTGCCGGGGGCATAACGACCTTCGAGGAGGTGCGCGAGCTGCTTGGCATGGGAATCCACGTGGCGCTGGGTATGGCGATATACACGGGTAGGCTGGATCTGACCGAACTGGCGGAGCTGGAGCGCACCTGCTGAGAGCTTGACGCCGGCCTCGCAGCGGTTCGCAGCCCTATCCGCCGCCGTATTTGGTCAGCAGCGAGTGCACCCTGGAAAACACCACGTTAAGCGTGGGCGCCATCGGCGTCAGGATAGCGCCGGCCGCCACGGCTACAAAGCCTGCCATCAGAGCGTACTCGATTAGATCCTGACCCTCCTGCCCCCGCCAAAGGTGAAGGCACCGCTCACTAAGCGTCATCGGCCCTGCTCCGCCTCTTCATAGTGGCGCGAAATGCAGCCTCGCTCAACCGGCAAAAACCACCAGGTCGGCGCCGATAAACCACTTAAGTTGACGTATATCCCCGTCTGTAGATAATATGTTCACCCGAGGAGGATTTTCACTTTGGGTCACAGGCTGGTTCTGGCAATCTGTCTCGCTTTTCCAGTTTGGTCGCAAGTGGCCACGGGATCCTTGCAGGGAACCGTAACCGACCCCGCCGGGGCTGCGGTCCCGGGGGCACAGGTCGTTGTGCGTCACGAGCCGACCAAGCAAGAGTTCAACACTGTCACCACCGAGGCCGGGCTGTTTGTCTTTCCCAGCTTGCCGGTGGGGCCGTACTCTCTTACCGTCGAGAAGACCGGGTTCAAGAAAGCCACCCAGAGCAACATAGAGATCCGCGTGGCCTTGCGGCAAATAGTGGATTTACGTCTGGAGCTTGGCGAGGTGCAGCAGACCGTAGAGGTCAAGGAAGCTGTGGTCTTGCTGGAGACGCAGGTGCCGGAACGGGGCCAGAATTTCTCCCGCAGGTTCATGGAAACCTTGCCCTTGTTCACCGGCGGCATCCGCAATCCGGAGGCCTTTGTCACCTATATGCCCGGGGTTAATTCCGGTTTTGGCGAAACCTCCATCGCCGGCTCGGGCGGGCGCGCTAAGGAGGTCTTGCTGGACGGCGCCAGCCAGACGATTCCCGAATCCGGCGGCGTGGTCTTTAACTTTCCGGCTTCGGAGCAGTTCGGCGAATTCAAGCTGATCACCTCCAACTACAGCGCCGAGTACGGCCGCTTCGGCGGCGGGGTGGAAGTCTTCATCACCCGCTCGGGGACCAATGCGCTGCACGGCGGGGCCTTCCTGAACATGCGGCGCGATATTTGGAACGCGGCCGGTTACAACGTCAATCGCGTAGTCGGTCGCCCGGCCGGCTACCGCCCCAAGGAGCGCTTTAACGAAGCCGGCGGCGTGGCAGGCGGACCGGTCTGGTTGCCGCGAATTTACGACGGGCGCAACCGCACCTTCTGGTTCTTCACCCTCGCCAAGGACTTGCGCCCGGCCTCCATCAGCCAGTCGGTGGCGACGCTGCCCACGCCGCGCATGAAGCAAGGCGATTTCAGCGACGTGTCCCAGTTGATTTACGATCCGCTGACCACGGCGGGCAACGTGCGCCAGCCCTTTCCCGGCAAGATTATCCCGCGCAGCCGCTGGAGTAAGGTTTCCCAGAACGTGGTCCCGCTGGTCCCCGACGCCAATCTGCCCACCTTGACCGGCAACTACCAGTTCACCAATCAGCAGGTGATCAACGACACGCACTGGAGCCTGAAGTTCGATCATGCCGTCACTCCGGGCAACCGCTTTGCCTACTACATGAGCCGGCAGAACCAGGACGTGCAAAACACCTACACATTCCCCGGCCCGTTGGGCACCGGCCTGGGCTCCAACACCCAGCGCCCGGAGAACTACCGGCTTAATCACGACCTGGTGATCAACCCCACCGTCTTGCTGCACAGCACCTTTGGCTTCACGCGCCAGCAGCAGGGGTGGGACAACCCCGCTCAGAAAGGTTGGGGTTCCAAGATCGGCTTGCCGCTTTCGGGCCTTTCCGACGCCTTCCCGGTGGTGCAGTTCACCGGCGCTGACGGCTTGAGCGCCTGGGGCGTCCAGGACGGCAAGGTTTCCACCGGCACACAATTCAACTGGACTTTCCACTTCAGCCAGGGACTCTCGGTGATTCGCGGCAAGCACGAATTCAAGTTCGGGTGGGACTTCCGCCGGCTGCGCACTTTCTCGGATCCATTGGATCTGGCCGGCACCAACGGACGCTATGTCTTCTCCCGCGCCCAAACCGCTCTGCCCACGGCGCTGGCCAGTACCGGGCATGCCTTTGCCAGCCTGTTGTTAGGCGCGGTAGATCAGGCCGCCATGACGCCTCTGCCGGTGATTCCCGGCGAAGCGCGCTACGGCTATCAGTCGGTGTACTGCCAGGACAACTGGAAGGTGACGCCCAAGCTGACCGTCAACCTGGGGCTGCGCTATGAGGTGCCCGAAGGCTGGTACGAAAAGGACGGAAACTACTCGCATGTAGACCTGAGCAAGCCCAATCCCGCCGCGGGCGGCCTTCCGGGCGCTTTGGTGTTTGCCGGTTTCGGCGCCGGACGGGTCGGCAAGAAACGCTTCTACCCCACCGATTTCGGCGACATCGGCCCCCGCATAGGCTTTGCTTACAGGGTGCTCGAAAAGACTGTCCTGCGCGGAGGTTATGGCGTTTACTACCAGACCCTGGGCAACGGCGGATGCGGCTGCCGGGTCGGTTTCGGCGCTTACTACGGCGTTACGTGGAACTCCGACGGGCTGAATCCCGTGCTTAGCTGGGATGCCGGCATACCGCTGCCTCCGGGCTTTCAGCCGCCGCCGTTCCTGGATCCCAGCTACGGGAATTTTCAGGACGTGGATGTCATGGGACCGACCTTCGGACTGGCGCCGCGCATTCACAACTGGAGCTTCAACATCCAGCATGAGTACAAGAACTTCTTGTTCGACATCGCTTACGTAGGCAACCGGGCCAGCAAGCTCAACTCTTCGGTCGAGCTTAATCAGTTGCCCGTCAGCCGCCTTTCGCTGGGCTCCTTGTTGCAACGCCCCATCACTCATCCCGACGTCGTGGCTGCGGGCTACCGCAAGCCCTTCCCAAACTTTCCGGACAACTACACCCTAGCCCAGGCGCTGCGGCCCTATCCCCAGTACTTCGGCGTGGTTTCCCGCAACGCCGGGGTGGGGCGAAGCTGGTACGACTCCCTACAGGTCAAGGTCGAGCGCCGCTTCGGCTCCTGGCAGATGATGGCGGCCTACACCTGGTCGAAGAGCCTGGCCCTGGGGCACTACCGGCAAATCTTCACCCAATCGCAGGTCTGGGCGCAGGATAGTTACAACATCAACGACATGAAGTCCTACCTGCACTTCGATCAGCCTCACGTGATGAACATACTGAACAGCTACGACCTTCCCTTCGGACGCGGCAAGCGGTTCCTCAACACTCAGAGCCGTTGGCTCGACCTGTTGGTCGGGCACTGGACCATCGCCGCCGCCCAGCGCTACTACAGCGGCAACTTGATTCAGGTTTCCGCCCCCAACACGCTGGGATCAGGCGTGCTGTTCACGCGCTTCAAGAAGGCCAACGTGACGGGCAACCCGATCCGCACCGGCGTCAGTCGGACTTCGCTCGATCCCGACAACCCCAACATCCGCTGGTTCAACAGCGGCGATCGCTCGCCCTTTTCCCTGCCGGGCCAGTTCCAGCTCGGCAACGCGGCGATCTTCTACGGCGACTTCCGCAACCCGCCGATCCTGGCTGAGAACCTCTCCATCCAGAAGCGGTTCAAGTTCGCCTACGCGCAAGACCGCTCAATTGATTTGGTCTATCGCGCCGACGCCTTCAATTTGTTCAACCGCACCAACTTCGGCGGCATTGTGGGAACCGTCGGCAACGCCAATTTCGGACGGCCTACCGGGCCGCAGCAAGGGCCCCGCGTCATCACCATGGGGCTGCGGCTGGATTTCTGAAGGCTCGGGCGCCTCTGGGGAGGCGGGCGCCGCCGGCCCGCCTCCCTCCAAAAAATCTCCGCCGCAAAACCGCGGCTCGCACGTTATATCTGAGTGAGGAGGTTCAGCATGGGCCGCTTCTGGCAAGAGTTGCAGGATATGGCGAGCAGCCCGGATTTCCTGGCGATCCTGGTACTGAGCCTGCTGCTGGGCTGGGGACCTCAGCTCTGCCGCCGGCAGACTCCGGAACTCTGGCCTCTGCCGGTCCTGAGCCGCCCCTGGACCATCTCCCCCGCCATCCCCCTCCAAGAAGCCCTCGAAGAGCCGCGCTGGGAGCTGCGCCTGCCGCGCTGAGCTGTCGTCACCCGCCATTAATTACACTGGTCATATGCCCGATCGCAGGCTGACTGCCCGTGTGAAGGCCGCCGGTTGAGCTTCCAAGCTAGGTCCAGGGGTCCTGGACCAGGTGCTGGCCGCGGTCCCTCGCGTGGCGGATGAGAACGTCTTGGTGGGCTTTGACACCGCCGACGACGCCGGCGTGTACAAGCTGACGCCGGAGTGTGCCCTGGTGCAGACTGTGGATTTCTTCACCCCCATAGTAGACGACCCTTACACCTTCGGCGCCATCGCTGCCGCCAATGCCCTGAGCGACATCTACGCCATGGGCGCACGCCCCTTGTGTGCGCTTTCCATCGTCGCCTACCCTGCCAAGGGCGATTTGGAGGACCTGCGAGAGATCCTGCGCGGCGGCGCAGAGAAAATGCGCGAGGCCGGCTGCGTCATTCTGGGCGGCCACAGCGTCGGGGATGAAGAAATCAAATTCGGCTACGCGGTCACCGGCACAGTAGACCCCGCGCGGGTGCTCACCAACGCCGGGGCGCGCCCCGGCGACGCACTGGTGTTGACCAAGCCGCTGGGCACCGGCGTGATCGCCACCGCTTTGAAACGGGGCATTGCCGATCCGGCTCACGTCGAGGCCTCCGTCGCCTCCATGCTGGAGTTGAACCGCCGGGCCGCGGAAGCCGTCGAGCATCTGGAGGCGCACGCCGCCACCGACGTCACGGGCTTCGGACTGCTAGGGCACGCCCGCGAGCTGGCCGCCGCCTCCGGCGTTACCCTGGAAATCGTGGCGGAGCAGGTTCCGCTGTTGCCCGGGGCGCTGGATTACGCACGGCAGGGCGCCCTGGCCGGAGGCCTCAAGAACAACCGGGAGTTCGCCTCCTGTGCGGTTGAATTGGCCCGCCAGGCGCCCGAGGAGCTGCTCAATCTGTTTTACGATCCGCAGACCTCAGGCGGCTTGTTTATCGCTCTGCCCGAGGCGGTCGCCGGACAGCTTTGCCAAAGCTTTCCGAAGGCCCGTTTGGTGGGCCGCGTCGTCCCGCGCAGGGAGCATCTGATTCGAATCCTATGACCCGCAACCCCATCATCGTCGCTCTGGATTTTGACTCCGCCGAGTCGGCGCGCGAGCTTGTCGAGCGTCTCGGCGATGCCGTCAGCTTCTACAAGGTGGGTCTGGAGCTTTACGCCGCCGCCGGGATGAGCTTTGTGCATGAGCTTATCGGGCGCGGCAAGGACGTCTTCCTGGACCTGAAGCTCTACGATATTGGAGAAACCGTCAAGCGGGCCACCGTGCAAGCGGCGCGTAGCGGCGCACGCTTCCTCACCGTGCACGGCAGCAAGGCCGTCATGCGGGCGGCGGTGGAAGGCCGCGCCGGATCGCCTTTGAAGCTGCTGGCAGTTACGGTCCTCACCAGCTTCGACCAGGAGGATTTGAGGGATCTGGGCTACCCCTGCTCCGTTTCGGAATTGGTGAACTTGCGCGTGCGTAACGCCGTGGACGCCGGCGTAGACGGCATTGTCTGCTCGCCGCTGGAGGTGGCCGCTGTGCGGTCGCTTGCCCCATGCGCCGTCCTGGTTACTCCCGGAGTACGCTCCGCCGGGGCTGGCAAAGGGGATCAGAAGCGTGTCGCCACGCCCGCCGAGGCCGTGCGCGCCGGCGCCGATTACCTGGTGATCGGGCGGCAGATAACGCGCGCCCCGGATCCTCGCAAAGAGGCGCTGAACATTCTGGCCGAGATAGAAGCAGGAACGGCTTCGGTATAGTGTTCGGATGTGAAGCCAAACCTGCTGATTGCCACGTGGTGCCTTTCTGCCGCTGCCTGGTCTGCCGAAATCGCTCGTTGGGATGCCGGCGGCGCGGCGCGCGGACTGGAGCTGGTCCGCGGACCCAACGCAGAGTTTTCCATCGTCGCCGACCGGACCGGGTCCGTAGCCCGCATCGTCCCGGTCCATGATTACTTCCACCGCGCAGCTTTCTTGCTGCGCTGCCAAAAGGCTGCCGCCTCTCCGCTCTGGCTGGTTCTCGAATACCCCGACGAAGGCTACGGCCTGATCTCGCTCAGCGGGCCCGGAGTCGCCGTGCGCGAGCAGTTCGGCATCGCGCGGCTGAACACCGGAAGGCTGCGCCGCGCGGTCTTTGAGCTGGAGGCGCTCGCCGCCGGCGCCGAGATTCGCATCGAAGGCCTGGAACAACTGCGCGCCGCCGCCTTGAGCGACACCCCGGTCAAGCTGGAGCCGCCGCCTTTGGTGGCGCCGGCCGTGCGTTTCAGCCGGCCCTCGCAGAGAGTGACCACCGCGGGCGCCGACGCCAACCGCCTGGAGGAACTGCCCCAAGCGCTGGCCCGCCTGCGCGAGTTGCTCCCTCTGGCCCGCGCCCTGGGTTTCAATGGCATCGAGAGCTACGTCAAGTGGGATTTCGTCGAGCGCAGCCCCGGGGTGTTCGACTGGAGCTTTTATGACGCCGTGGTGGCCGAGATCGAGCGTCACGGGCTTCAGTGGTTTCCTCTGTTGATCGTGGGCTCGGCCTACACCCTGCCGGAGTGGTACTACCGCTCGAAGGAGAACGTCGGATTCCAGTGCTTGGAGCACGGCCTGCGCAACGACATTCAAAGCATCTTCTGCGACAACCAGGTCAAGTACGTGCGCCGCTTCCTGGCGGAATTCGGCAAGCATTACGGAGGGCGAAAGGTCTTGCTCGGCGTGCGCCTGGGGCCCAGCGGAAATTACGGTGAAGCGCAGTACCCGGCCCGCGGGGAGTGGGGCTGGCGCGGCACGCCCATCCACACCCACATCGGCTACTGGGCCGGCGATCCTTACGCCCGCGTCAGCTTCCGGAATTGGCTCAAGCTGCGCTATCCGAGCATAGAGGAGCTTAACCGCCATTGGGGCGATCGTTTTCACTCTTTCGACCAGGTGGAGCCCTTCCTGCCCGTCACCGCCGCCACGCGCCGCAAGCGCATTGACTTCGCCGACTGGTACATGGGCGCTATGAGCGAGTGGTGTCAGAAGTGGGCGGAGTGGGCGCGCGAGGCTTTGCCCCAGGCCGTGATTCATCAATCCTCCGGCGGCTGGGGGCCGATCGAAATCGGAACCGATTACACGCACCAGGCTCGCGTTATGGGGCGCTTGAAGGGCGGCATGCGGCTCACCAACGAGAGTGACAACTACCCGCAGAACTTCGCCATTACGCGCATGGCCTCTTCGGCCGCCCGTTTCTACGGCGCCGCCTTAGGCTACGAGCCGGGCGGCTTCGGCAGCGCCCGCGGCGTCGTAGCCCGCTTGTTCAACGCGATCACCAACGACGGCGAGCACCTGTTCTACTACCACGCCAACTTGTACGGCAACGATCAGGCCATCGCCGCCTGGTTGCATCACGCGCCGCTGCTGGATCGCCGCGCCCGCCCCGTGGTTGACGTTGCGGCCTTTTATCCTGACACCGCCATCAAACTGGACGACGAGGTCATTCGCTACCTCTGGGCCTCGGCTTTTCTCACCCGGGCCGAAGCTATGCGCTCGACGGTGGATTTCGATTACCTCAGCGAGCCCATGATCCTGGACGGTGCGCTGGAACGCTTCCGGGTGCTGATCTTCTTGTGGGGTCACGTCACCGAGAAACCCGTGCTGGAACGCGTTGCGCGCTGGGTCGAGCACGGCGGCGTGCTTATTTATCCTGAGCGTCCGCGCGGCTTGCTCGAAACCGTAGAAGGCGATCTCTCGGTTTCAAGACGATGGCGCCAGGGCGAAACCGGCAAGGGCCGCGTCATCTTCTTCCGCGGCGATCCCGAGCCCGGCGAGCCTTACGCCCGCTTCGTGCGGGATGAACTGCGCCGCGTGGACCGGCTCCGGCCGGAGATCCGCCGAGCCCTGGCGATGGAAAAGCCGGCCGGGGTTTACTGGAGCGTCCTGGAGAACGGCTTGCTAGCGCTGCTGAATTTCAGCGACGACCCGGCGAGCGTTCGCTTGAGCGACGGCCGCACACTTGCGATAGAGCCCTACAGCTTCCGCCTGGAATCATCCTGGTGAGGCGCGGCGAGCTTGCGACTGCCGTCGCCGATCTGAGACACTCAGGTTTCATGCGAACCCGCTCCCGCGTCCCTCGGCTGGGATTCGCTGTGCTGGCGCTGGCAGCCGCTCATCCGCAAGTTGCGCCGCAAGACCCGCCGGCCGGGGCTGCCGGCGAACCGGCCCCGTCCGGCTACGCGCTTCCGGGCAAGGAAGAGTTGAGCTATCGCGCCGAGTGGCGCCTCATCCATGCCGGCAACGCTTACCTGAGCTGGAGCCCGGCGCCGGAGAACGCAGGCTGGCAAGCGCGCTTGAGGTTGGAGTCGGTCGGGTTGGTTTCCCGCCTTTACCGCGTAAACAACGAATACATTGCTGTGCTAGATGCGGGCTTGTGCGCCACAAGCTCTGTGCTGAAAGCCCACGAGGGCCGCAAGCGACGCGAGACCCTGGTCAGCTTCGACGCCGCACAGAAGAAAGCCAGTTACCTGGAGCGCGATCTGTTGAACAACACCGTGGTGGCTGCCCACGAGATAGACATTCCCGGTTGCGTGCATGATGTGATCGGCGGGCTGTTCCGCTTGCGCAGTATGCGCCTGGAACCGGGTCAGGTGGTCCAGTTGCCAATCAGCGACGGCAAGAAGAGCGTGCTGGCCCGCGTGGAGGCGCAGGAGCGGGAAACCGTGCGGGTCGGCGGCGTACCCTACCAGACTATCCGGTACGAAGCCTTTCTGTTCAACAACGTGCTGTACAGGCGGAGCGGGCGGCTGTTTGTTTGGATCAGTGATGATGCGCGGCGCCTGCCTGTGCAGATCCGCATACGGTTGCCCTTCTACATCGGAACGGTGACCTTGGAACTCCGGCCTCCCGCGTCCGCCGGCGCCAGGCGCCAATTCGCCAAGGAGATCGAATGAGAGCTCTCATCCTGCTTTCTTTGTCGTGGGTTTTGCCTCTGGCCGCCCAGCAGCGCGGCCTGCTGGCTTCCAAGGAACTACTGGCCGCCTGCGGGCGGGCGAGCGACCTGATGGAGTCCACCGCCGTGGCGGTGCCGGAGCTGGTCCGCGCCGGGGCGCCGCTGGTGGAAAATGCCCGCCAGGCTTGCCGAAACCTGGCCGTCATCTCGCCCCAGCACGGCGGGCTGACTTATTCGCTGCTGGTGAATCTGCGAGCCTACTTGGCGCTGGCCGACGCTCTCCCCAAATCAGAGCCCCTGCCTGCCGAGGCCCGCAGGCAGTTCATCGAACTGCGCGAACTGGCCGACCAGCTCGAGGTTCACTTCCGCGCTTTGCTCGAGCAGAAGGAGTTGGCGCTGCGCCATCCCGATCGTGACAACCTGCGGCGCTACGCGGAAGCCAACCGCAAGCTTCCGCCTCCCGAGGCCGGTCGCCCGCGTGTGGTTTTTCTCGGCGATTCGATCACAGACGGCTGGCGCTTGAATGAGTACTTCCCGGATCGCGATTTCGTCAACCGCGGCATCAGCGGGCAGATCACCGGCGAGATGCTGGGACGCATGAAAGCCGACGTCATTGACTTGAAGCCCGCTGCGGTGCTGGTGCTGGCAGGCACAAACGACATCGCGCGCGGCGTTGCGATGACGACCGTTCAGAACAACCTCACCATGATCGCGGATCTCGCCGTGGCGTACGGCATCAAGCCCCTGTTTGCCTCTCTGCTGCCGGTCAGCGACTATCACAAAGACAAGAATCCGGCTTGGGAGCAGACTCGCCGCCGCCCGCCGGCAGCCATTCGCGAACTGAATGCCTGGTTGGAAAGCTTCTGCCGCCGTCGCAACTTCGTCTACGTTGATTACTTTTCTCACTTGGTCGATGCTGCCGGCTACTTGCGCGCCGAGCTGGCCGACGACGGGCTGCATCCCAATGCCGCCGGCTATCGCGCCATGGCCCCGGTGGCGTTGGCGGCGATTGACAAGGCGCTGGCGCCTGCTCCCAAGCGGCGACGCTGAACGGCATGCGCGCCCGAGGCCGCGCAGCCACGGTCACCCCCCCGCCCGGCTCTCATCCGCGGCGCTATGAGCGTGTCTGCGCTTCGAGCGCCTTGCTGAGCTCCTCGATGAGTTGCTCCCGCCGCGCGGCTTCGGCTCTTAGGTGCTCGGCCTCGCGGGTGGCCGCCTCCAGCGCCTCCAGCCGCTCGCGGGCCGCTTGCTGCTGCCTCAGAACTTCGGCCCTTAGACCCTCGGCTTCGCGCCTGGCCGCCTCCAGCGCCTCCAGCCGCTCGCGGGCCGCCTGCTCCAGCTCAAGGATGACATCCAACCGTTCCCTCCCCACTCGCTGCGCCTCGCGGTACCGGCCGTCGGCGTCCGCGATGAGGCGTTCGGTCTGCTCTGGCAAAGCGCCTACCGTGCGTACTTCCGGCTGCTCGGGAGGACGGCGCAGCACGTCTCGCAGCGCCTCTCTCACCATTTTCTCAGTGACCTGTTCCATGCACACGCCGCGTCCGAACATGCAGTCCCAGACACAACCGAAGCACGGCAGCGGGTGTACCAGCCCGATCGTACCCGCCGCCCAAGGAGCATAAACAGGCCAGGCGCCCCCTCCGTAGATCGTCACCCCGGGGACTCCAAAGGCAGCCGCCAAGTGTACGGGCCCGGTGTCGTTGCCGAAGTATGCCCGGCTGTGGGCGATCAATCCCGCCAACAACGGCAGGTCCTCGGCCCCACCCAGAAACAATGCGACGCCCGGCAAGCCTTCCGCCAGCCGGTGCAATGCGTCTGCCTCTGACGAGCTTCCGGTGATCAGGACTGGCAACCCGTATTTCGAGTTACATTCGCGTATCAATCGGCGAAAGCGTTCAGCCGGCCACCACCTCACAGCCGGCCCTGCGCCCAGAGGGAAACAGGTCAAATACGATCCCGGCTTAAGCCCCAAAGCGGCCAGCTTGGCTGCGGCCTGCTCACGCACCGTCTCCGCCAACACCCAACGTTCTCCCTGCCTCGAGGGAAACCCCAGATGCTCCAGTAAACACCGGTAGCGCTGTCTCTCGTGACGCTCCGGCTCGAACTCAGGCCCCGAAAACACAGGCTCGGCCAACCCGTAGTGCCGCAGCACCAGCCGCAGGAGTGCTCCCGCGGGGGCCTCCTGGAAGCATCCCACGCTCTGCTCCGCGCTCAAGACCGCGGCCATCAACCCGTCGAACCACGTCGGCTTCAGTTCAGCCGCCAGAAAGGTGCGCACCTTCCAATTGCCAAGGCGCGCCGTTACAGGCTCCAAGGCCGAGAAAAGCGCCTGGCCGGGTTCAGCCCAGCGGTAGGGGTCGAATTCGATCGCCACGACATGGTCCGGCGGAATTGGATAACAGCGCGTTATGGACGCCAGCGGCGCACGACAAGCCAGTGCCACCGTGGCATCGGGGTTCGCCAGCTTAAGCCCGGCCACCAGCTCCGCGACCAAGACCAGATCGCCCAGGCCGCCCGTTTGCAGTATTAGAAAGTCCGCCTGTAGCTTGTCGGCGCGCTCTTCAGGATTGATCATAGAAGTGCCTGACGAAGGTGAGATTATTGGTGGCGCGCGCCGCCAGGTGCCGGCGAGCAAGATCAAGCTGTTTGAGCAATCTTTCCCGTTGCTCCACCGCTTTGCGGACGGCTTCGACCAGCTCATCCGCCGAGACCTGTTCGATCGAGCCGGCCGCGGCTAGGCCCAGCTCCTCGATCAATCCCGCCATCTTCTGGCCCCGCGCGATGTTGACCGGCACCGTGCCCGCCAGCACGGACTCCACCGTGAAGTGGTAGCGCTCGGAAACCGTCGCCGTGGCGTAGCTCAACATGCTCAGAGTCTCGTCCGGCGAGTAGTACTGGTTCGGCACGCGTACCGACGGCTCCTTCATCAGCGCTTGGATTGAGCGCGCCGCCTCAGCATCAAAGAACTCCCCGGGTCGAGCCTCGTTGGCGAAGAACGCAATCTGGAGGCCGTCGTGGGCGGAAAGCTCGTCCAGGGCCGCCGCTATCGCCTTCTTGACGTCGGTCAGCGATTGCCAGATCAGGTGGACTACGTTCACCACCAGTAGAGGCTTCTCGGGGTCCGCGCCCAAGCCGCGCCAGATTGCCTTCGCCCACTCCTGGCGATCCTCGTGCACCCGATAGAGCCAGGACCAATCCGCACCTACCACGATCCGGCTTTCCGCCACGCCCAGATCCAGCAGGGCTTCCCGGCATCGCGACGAGCGTACCGTCCACGAGCGAATGGGCAGGAAGCAGCGCCGGAACAGTTCCCGGCCTGCGGCTGAGAGCAGGCGATCCACTCCCACACCCACAGCGTCCACGGGCAAAGAGTGCTTATGAAAGTACTCGAGCCGCGGGGCCAGAAACTCCAGCGGCCAGTGCAGGCCCTCGGCTTCAGTCACCGGCGTGTCGCCGACCAGCAACCCCGCCGCTTTTCCGGCCTGCTCGCTCTCGTTGCCGTAGTAGATCACCGGGACGTAGCGGTGCCGTTCAGGATAGGGCTTTCGGCGGGGCGGCCCATCGGCGAACACCGCAACATCCAGTGTGATGTGCGGCGGCAGTGCGTCCCAGAACGCAAACGCCATCAGATCGTCGCCAATGTTGCCTGCGCCCAGCCCGTTAGCTATTTGGAACAGGCGCACCATGCCTCAACAGGCAATTCTTGCACAACATACCGGCACGCTTTATCGGGAGGGATCCCTGAGTCAGCCTGTGGGACGTTTTCGGCGCCACCACGCCGTCGCCAGCAGCCCGCCGGCCAACAGCGCCCCGGAGCCGGGCTCGGGGATCGGAACGACCTCGGCCTGGCCCGAGAATTCCGCCCGCACGCCGGTTTCCCACCCGCCGTTGTTCACCTCAAGGATCAGCTCATTCAAGCCCGGCACGAAGCAGCCGCCGGGGCAGCTTTCGTTGGTGATCAGGACCGGCGCCAGCGAGCTGTAGTTGACCATCTTGTTCGGCTGCGGGTCGTGCGTGGTGATGCCCGTGGTTTTTCCGTTGATCAAGATGTTGGATGCCCAGCCATCGGCGGCCCACCATCCGCTGATCACCAGCGTAGAGGGATCAACGCCGCTCAGATCGAAGTGCGTGCGGTACAAATACCGTCCCACCGGCAGCGGGTCGTCATCCTGCAAATTGGCCGCCGAGATCCAGTGCGATCCGGCCCCCGTCGTCCAGCAGCCTCCCGTCCCCGGGCATATGGTTGCTTGGTTCAGAACGAGATAAGCCGGAGCAGCCGGCATCAGCGGGCCGGATGGCAGGTAGGTGATCTCGTAATAGTCGTCAATCCCATCCCCCAGTGTGTCAATGCCGGTGCTGGGAATTAGCACGTCCTTAAGGGGCGCCGCGGCGCAGGCTGCCGCGAGGCAAATAGCGAGAATCCACCTCACTTTGCCCATTTATCCCAATGCCCTCGGCTAGAGTATATCACCTATTCGGCCCCGCGCCAGCACAAAGCGCATGGTTTTGCCGTCCGCGCTTCGATCCGGCTCTCCGCTAGAGAGGGCAGGGGCTACCGGGCGCGGCTCGTCCCGGGGAGGCGCCCGGGCGCATTTGCCGGCTTAATCTTGCGGTTTAATCTTTGGGGTGGCTTGCGGGTCCCAGTGAGTTGCGCCGGCGCCCCAACCATGCCATTGCCAACAGACCGCCGGCCAACAACGCCCAAGTGCCGGGCTCAGGCGTGTGAGCCGACAACTCCGCCAGGCCCGAGATCTCCGCCCGCACGCCGGTTTCCCAGCCGCCGTTGTTCACCTCAAGGATCAGCTCGTTCAAGCCCGGCACGAAGCAGCCGCCGGGACAGCTTTCGTGGGTGATCAACATGGGCGCCAGCGAGCTGTAGTTGACCATCTTGTTCGGCTGCGGGTCGTAGGTGGTAGCGCCCGTGGGTTGTCCGTTGATGAATATGTTAGATGCCCAGCCGTCGGCCGCCCACCATCCGCTTATGACCAGCGTCGAATGATTAAAACCGGTCAGGTCGAAGGTAGTGCGGTAGAGATACCGCCCGACGGGCATCTGCTCGCCATCCTGCAAGTTCGTCACCGAGATCCAGTACGAGCTGCCGCCCGTCACCCAGCAGCCGCCCGCCCCCGGGCATATGGTTGCTTGGTTCAGGGCGAGATAAGCCGGAGCAGTCGGAGTCAGTGGGCCGGAAGGCAGGTAGGTGATCTGGTAATAGTCGTCAATGCCGTCTCCGAGTATGTCAATCCCAGTGCTCGGAATGAACACGTCTGCCAGTGGTGCGGCGCTACAGACTGCCGCAAGCCAAAAGCTAAATAGCCATCTCCGTTTGCTCATCTATCCCAACGTCCTCGGCTAGAGTATATCACTTATCCGGTCCCCGCCCAACAACGGGCGCTTGGCAACTGTCTCCAGTACGTACTGGGCGATTTTGCTTAGGAACACGCCCGCCAGTCGCTCCTGCCCTCACCTGCTCAGCTTGCCCAGCACCACCGGCCGGCGCGCGCCGGTCGCCGCGGGCAGATTGGCCGGATGTCCGTGCCAGCTTTGATAAGCGAGCACCGCGAAGGCGATGGCCTCCTTGGCGTCTACGTCAACGCCCAAATCGCCGGAACTGATCAGATTCACGCCAGGCAACAGTGCGGCGAGCTGTCCCAGTATTTGCGGGTTATGCGCTCCGCCGCCGGAGACGATCACATCGTCAACGCGCATCCGCGGGCGCACGAAGCGTTCGATTCCAATGGCTATGGTGGCGGCGGTCAGCACCGTGGCCGTGGCGATCAAATCATGCGGCCGCACTCGGCTGCGCAGCAGTCGGCGGAGGAATTCCGCTCCGTACTGCTCGCGGCCGGCGCTCTTGGGCGGCGGCTGGCGGTAGTACGGCGCCGACAGCAGGCGGTGCAGCAGCGCGCGATTCAGGCGGCCGCGACGCGCCAGCCGCCCGTCGCGGTCGCACTTCCAGCGCCCGCGGGTGTAACGCTGCGCCAGCGCGTCAATCACCATGTTGCCGGGCCCGGTGTCAAAGGCGATCACGTCTTCGGGGCGGCCGCCGGCGGGGATGGCCGTCAGATTGGCGATCCCTCCGATGTTCAGCGCCACGCGCCCAAGTTTGGGGTGCCGGAACAACAGGTAGTCAACGTAGGGGACCAGCGGCGCTCCGCGCCCCCCCGCCGCCATGTCGCGCGGTCGAAAATCGGCTACCACCGGAATGCCGGTGCGCTCGGCCAGCACCGCGGCCTCTCCGATTTGCAGAGTACTAGCTATAGGCCGACCGAGGAAGCGCGCGGGCACACCTTGGTGGTAGATCGTCTGGCCATGCGAGCCGATCAACTGGATGGAATCGAGCGGCACCCCTGATTTTCGGGCGGTCCGGATCAGGGCTTCGGCGTACAATTCGCCCAGCAAGAAATTCAAGCGCGCAATCGCAGCGGTGTGCGTCCGCGTGTTGGAAACTCCCAGGATCGCTTGTCGAACGCGCTCCGGGTAAGGCGTGGTCTGGAACGCCACGGTGCGGATGCGCTGCCCCCAACCGCGGCCCTCAATGTCCACGATGGCCACGTCAATGCCGTCCAGCGACGTGCCGCTCATCAGGCCCGCCACGCGCATTGCTGCCCGTTTGCTGCGTGCCGTCTCAGCCTTCCTCACGCTTGAGTTCCTCCTGTAGCTCGCTTAGCAGCCGCAGCGCTTCGATGGGCCGCAACTGATCCAAATCCAATCTGCGAATGCGTTCCGCTATCTGATAGCTGAGCGGCTCGAACAAGCGGATCTGCACCGGCTCGCAGGCCGGCTCCGGACGCGGTGAAAGCTCCTCGGTGACTTGCTGCTCGGTGCGCTCGTGCAAGGCCAGCACTTGGCGCGCGCGTTCGATCACCGCCGCCGGCAAACCTGCCAGGCGCGCCACCTCGATGCCGTAACTGCGATCGGCCGCTCCGGGCTCCACCTTGCGCAGGAAGATGATCTGGTCTCCGGCTTCTTTGACCGAAACGCGCAGGTTGCGCACGCCCTCCAGTTGCTCGGCCAGCTCGGTCAGCTCGTGGTAGTGCGTGGCGAACAAGGTCTTGGCCCGCAGGCGCTGGTGGATGTACTCGATGACCGCCCAGGCCAGCGCCAGTCCGTCAAAGGTAGCCGTGCCGCGCCCGATCTCATCCAGCACGATCAAGCTCTGCGAGGTGGCGGTGTTCAGAATCTCGGCCGTTTCCGTCATTTCCACCATGAAAGTGGAACGCCCGCGTGCCAGGTTGTCGGAGGCCCCAATGCGCGTGAACACGCGGTCAATCAGCGGCAGTACGGCCTGTTCGGCAGGCACGAACGAGCCCATCTGCGCCAGGATGGAGATCAAGGCCGCCTGCCGCAAGTAGGTGGATTTGCCCCCCATATTGGGCCCGGTGATTACGGCGATGAACTCGCGCTCGGGATCCAGGTACAGGTCGTTAGGTATGTAGCGGGTGGCCTCGCGCTCGCACAGCTTTTCCACCAGCGGATGCCGTCCGGCCAGCACGCGCATTTCGCCGGTTTCGGAAAAACGCGGCCGGCTGTAACGGTTCTCCGCCGCCGCCTGCGCCAACGCGGCGGCTACGTCCAGTTCCGCTATCGCCGCAGCGGTTTGCCGGATGCGAGCGGCTTCCGCCGCCGCTGCGGCCCGCAATCGTCCGAAGATCTCCTTTTCCAGTTCCAGGATCCGTTCTTCGGCGGCCAGGATCTTCTGCTCGAGCTGCTTGAGTTCCGGGGTGGTGAAGCGTTCGGCGCCCACCAGGGTTTGCTTGCGCTCGTAATCGGGCGGCACCAGGTGCAGGTTCGGCTTGGATACTTCCAGGTAGTAACCGAAGATGTTATTGAAGCGGACCTTGAGCGAAGCTATGCCCGTGCGGGCGCGTTCGCGCAGCTCGATCTCGGCGATGTAGCGCCGGCTGTTGCGGCTGACGTCGCGCAAGGCGTCCAGCTCGGGGTCGAAGCCGTCGCGGATGGCGCCGCCTTCGTTGAGGGTGGCTGGGGGGTCCGGGGCGACGGCCTCCAGGATGCGCCGGCGCAGTTCAGCCACCTCATCCAGGCGCCCGAGCAGCTCTTGCAAGCGTGTGCACCGCCGCTCGCCCAGGGCCTGCTTCAGCTTGGGAATCTTCTCCAGCGTGCGCCCCAAGGCCAGCATCTCCCTGGGGCCCGCCGTGCCCAAGGAGACCTTGGCCAGCAACCTTTCCAGATCCGCGATCTCGCTGAGCACCTTGCGCAGCTCGCTGCGCGCCACCACTTCTGCCAGCAGCTCCTCGACCGCGTCCAGGCGGGCTTCGATCTCTGCCCGATCCAGCGACGGCCTTAGCAAACGATTGCGCAGCAGCCGCCCGCCCATGCCGGTCTCGGTCCGATCCAGCACCGCCAGCAAGCTGGCCTGCTTGAGCTCGCCCGGCCCGACCGGAAACAGCGGCTCAAGCAGTTCGAGGTTGCGGACTGTTACTGCGTCCAGCCGCATGTACTGCGCCCGGTCGAAATAGCGCGGCGGCGCCAAATGCTGCAAAGCGGCGCGCTGAGTCTCACGCAGGTAGGCCAGGACCGCTCCGGCGGCGCACACCGCCAACCGGCGCCCCGCCAGCCCGCAGCCGTCCAGGCTTAGCAAACGGTACTGATCGCGCAGCGTGCGCTCGGCCTGATCGTAATCGAATGTCCAAGCCTCGCGCTGCGTGCGCAGCACGGAGAGCGAGCCCTCGGGCAACGGCAGTGAGGAGCCCTCCGGCAACAGGACCTCGCGCGCCTTCAGATTCTCGATGGCGCCGGGCAGCTCCGCCATTTCCAGTTCCGTGGCCCGGAACTCTCCGGTGGATACGTCCGCCCAAGCCAGGCCCGCCTGACCGGCGCTGCTGCAAGCTGCCGCCAGATAGTTGTTCTCGCGGCTTTCCAGCAACCCGGATTGGGTGGCGGTGCCCGGCGTGATGATGCGCGTGATCTCGCGCCGCACCAGCTTGCGCGCCAGGCGGGGATCTTCCATCTGGTCGCACAGCGCCACGCGGTAACCGCGCGCCACCAGGCGCGCGATGTAGTTCTCGGCGGCGTGGTAGGGGACGCCGCACATAGGCACCGGCTGCCCCTTTTCTTTGTTGCGCGAGGTCAGCGTAATCTCCAGCTCCCGCGCCGCGGTCACCGCGTCTTCGTAGAACAACTCGTAGAAGTCCCCCAAACGGAACATCAGCAGCGCGCCGGGGACCTGCCGCTTGATGGCATGGTACTGGCGCATTAGCGGCGTGGTGGGTTCCGAATTCATTTCCGACCGCTCAGCCGCGGCGCGCGCCGGTGCCGCCTCAGGCGTAAATTCCGCGCAGCTTGATGGCGAAGGCCACCCGATCCAGGGCCAGCATGTACGCTGCGATGCGATTGTTGACGCCGTGCTTGGCGGCGTAAGCGGTCACGTCGCGGAAGCTGTTCACCATGATCTCTTCCAGACGCGAGTTGACCAGATCCTCGTTCCAGAAATATCCCTGACGATCCTGAACCCACTCGAAGTAGGAGACCGTCACGCCGCCCGCATTGGCCAGAATGTCCGGAATTACGAACACGCCGCGCTCGGCCAGGATCCGATCGGCCACCGGCGTGGTCGGTCCGTTGGCGCCCTCGCACAAGATTTTGGCCCGGATGCGTTCGGCATTTTGGGAGGTGATGACGTTTTCCTTGGCTGCCGGCACAAGCACTTCGCACTCCATCAGCATGGCTTCTTCGCGAGCAATTTCCTCGCCGCCGGGGAACCCCGTTATGGAGCCGGTTTCCTTTCGGTGCCGCATGAGCGCGGGCACGTCCAGGCCTCGCGCGTTGTAGACGGCGCCGTCAATCTCGATCACCGCGATGACTCTGAAACCTGCGCGCGAAAGCAACTTGGCGGCCATGCTTCCCACGTTGCCGAAGCCCTGGATGACTACTCGCGTGGCGGAAGGCTGCAAGCCGAAGCGCTTCAGCGCCTCGCTGATGACGATCATGCAGCCGCGGCCGGTAGCCTCCACGCGACCGCGCGAGCCGCCCAGATCAAGCGGCTTGCCGGTGACCACCGCCGTAGTGGTCTGGCGCACGTGCATCGAATAGGTGTCCATGATCCAGGCCATCACCTGCTCGTTGGTGTTCATGTCCGGCGCCGGCACGTCGAGTTCCGGCCCTATGAACGGCAGGATCTCAGCGGTATAGCGGCGCGTGATGCGCTCCAGCTCGGCTTCCGAAAGCACGGCCGGATCGCAAACCACGCCGCCCTTGGCGCCGCCGAAGGGAATGTTGACCACTGCGCACTTCCAGGTCATCCAGGCCGCCAGAGCCCGGATCTCATCCAGGGTCACGTCGGGCGCGAATCGGATGCCGCCCTTGGCCGGACCGCGAGCGATGGAGTGCTGCACCCGGTAGCCCGTGAACACCTCCAGCCGCCCGTCGTCCAATTGCACGGGGATATAGACGGTGATTTCCTTGGACGGCGTGCGCAGCACCTTGCACAAGCCGTTGTCCAGGCCCAGCCGCTGCGCCGCCTCATCGAAGCGAGCTTCCGCCGCCAGCCAGGGATTCAGTTCCTGCTCCAGAGTAATATTGGTCGCCGTCGCCATGCTTCGCCCTTCGCCCTCATTATGCCATTGAGGCGCGGCCCTTGCCGCGCAGCCGGCGGCCCAGCTCCTCGATGCGCCGCGCGGACTCCCGGCGGGCCTCCGCGTAACGGGCCGCATCACGCGGACCGGTCTTCAGGAACTCCAGAATGACGGCTTCGGCGGCGGCGTACTCGGCGGCCGCCTCGGCCACTTCCGAAGCGATTTCAGCCGGGATGTTGGTGACGCCGTTGGCGTCGGCGTGCAGCCAGTCGCCGGCTTCTACGGCCAGTCCGCCGACACGCACCGGCTGGTGGATGGAGACGATGTGCGGGTAAGCGTGCGCGCAGATTACACCCGCGGCGAAAGCGGGAAACCTCAATCGCCGCACTTGATCCAGGTCGCGCCCTGCGCCGCTGGAAATGATGCCCACCGCGCCGAAGGCCTGATAGCTGGTGCACATGACCTCACCGAAAGTCGCGGCGACCGCCGGATCGTCCAAATCCTGGATGACCACGAAAGGCGGGCCGGGCAGTTCCTGGAAGCGCCGGAGCTGCTCTTCCAAACCGGCGTAAGCCGCGCCGCCCGGGGGCGGAAAGGCAGTGCGCATGGCTGCGGTCGAAGCGCAGCCTACGGCTGGCGGCAACTCCGGAAACAGAGCGCGGATGCGAGCGTCCATGTAGCCGGCGTGGCGCGGGCGCAGGCCGAACAGCTCGATCACGTTGGCGATGGTCGGCGTATCGTACTGGCGCAGGCGCTCCAGGGTCTGAGGGGGGATTTCGCGCGCGGGCATAAGTTACTTTATAACGCAGGAGATTCGGCCTCGGCCGGCGGTGCGGCTCAGCGCAGCGGTCCGAGCTTCTCTAAAGGCCAGTAGACGAAGACCGCCTTGCCGTAAATGTTGCGCTTGGGCACCAGGCCCCAGTTGCGGCTGTCGTTTGAGGAATTCCTATGATCGCCGAGGACAAAGTAAGTGTCCGGCTCGACCAGGCGCGGGGGCATGTCCTGGCGGTCCCGGAACTGTTTGGGAACGTAATCTTCCTGTAGCGGGCGGCCGTTGATGTAAACCACGCCCTGGCGGATCGCCACCACATCGCCCGGCAGTCCGATCACGCGCTTGATGTAGGACTTGTTGGGATCGCCGGGATACCAAAAGACCACCAAGTCGCCGCGTTCTATGGGACTGATGCCCAGCCGGTAGACGAACTTGTTGACGAATATGCGCTCTTGGTCGGCGAGCACCGGCAGCATGCTGGTGCCTTCCACCTTCACCGGCTGGTAGATGAAGATGATCACAACCGCCGCGATCAGGCCGGATAGAAACAAATCCCGCAGCCAGACCCTCACGGTGGCCAAGGCTGCTCCCGACCGCGGCTGCACCGGCGTCTCGCTCATTATCTGCCGTTCCGGAAACCACGATTATAAGGCAGGGCGCCGGGAGGAAGCGGGGCCGCCATCACGGCTTGTGCCGGCCGGAGACCCTGGGTACAATGGCATCGCTATGCGCGCGCGTTACACGTTGCTGTTAGTTGTGGTGCCGCTGGCGGCCGCAGCGGTCTGGCTGGCGGTCTCGGCGCGGGCTTCCGCCGCGGCCGGCGCGACGACGGCTGCCGCCGAGGCTCTGACTTCGTTCCGCATAGAATTCGGCGTCACCGACTCCGATCCGGCTGCCTGGGACGGCGCCCTGAATGTATCAGGGGGCGAGCTGGTGGCGGTGCGGCCCTGGCGTCCCCGGCCTGGGGACCGCGTTGAAAGCTCCGGCCGCTGGACGCTCGCCACGCGTCGCGGTCCCACGTTCGTTTACCGCGCATGGGAGCCCGATGAGCGACTGGGTGATCCCCCGCGCTACCTGTTGACGCCCGGGCTGGTCGCGGACGTCAAGGGTCCGGGAGGTGCACGTGTGAACGTGCAAACCAAGCAAGGCGCGTTCAGTTTCGCCCTGCGCGAGCTGCGCGTCGGACAACCTCTCAGCCTGCTTGGCGGCCGCGTGTCGGTGGAGCGGGTGCCCAGCGCGGATCTGCTCTCCTCACCGGATTACCAGAACGACTTCGCCAGCCTGGCCGAGGCGGGCAAGATCTGGGTGGCTTGGGTCGCCTACCGCAACGGCGCCAGCCAGGTGCAGGCCCGCCGGCTGGAGGGCGCCGTCTGGAGCGCCCCGGAGACAGTGAGCGAGAAACCGGGAGACATTTTCATGGTGAAGCTCGGCCGTGACGGCAAAGGCGGCTTGTGGGCGATTTGGAGCCAGCAGGTGGGCGGCAACTGGGATCTTTACGGGCGGCGCTATGACGGGCGGGCATGGTCCCGGACCGAGCGGCTGAGCGACGACCCGCAGCCGGACATCTACCAGGCGCTGGCCACGGACTCCGGAGGCAATTTGTGGCTGGCCTGGCAGGGTTTCCGCAACGGGCGGGCGGACATCTTCGCGCGCCGTTGGGATGGCTCAGCCTGGAGCGCCGCCGAGCGCGTATCCACCTCGCCGGCCAACGACTGGGCGCCGGCGGTGGCGGCGGATTCCGCCGGGCGCGTCTGGGTGGGTTGGGACACTTACGATCAGGGCAACTATGACGTGATGATGCGTTGCTGGTCGGGCGGGCAGTGGTCCGCGCCGGTGGCGGTGGCGGCCACGCCGAAGTTCGAAGCTCATGTGAGCCTGGCTTGCGATCGGCAGAACCGCGTCTGGGCGGCCTGGAACGAAAGCGGCTTCAACTGGGGAAAGGACACGGGCTTTCTGGTGATCAAGCAAGGCACGCGTCTTTACCAGTCGCGCAGCATGGCGGTGGCCGTCTATGACGGCCAGAGCTGGCAGGAGCCGGCGGTCGAACTGGAAGCCTCACTGCCTGAGGCGCTGCGCGGCTACAACGATTTACCCCTAGTGCAGGCGGATTCAGCGGGCCGGATCTGGGTTTTCTTCCGGCACCGCACGCTGCGCATTCGCGACGTGCCCAGCTACGCCCCGGCGCACCGGGCGGCTTGGGAGATTTTCGGAGTGTGGTACGAAGCAGGGCGCTGGAGCGCGCCCCTCAGCATTCCCTTCAGCCAGGGGCGCACCGACATGCGCTGGGGGCTGGCGGCGGACGGCGAGGGCCGGCTGTGGGCCGCCTGGCCCACCGACAATCGCGACTTTGAAGAGTTTCTGTTCCAGCGCGCCGACGTTTATGCCGGGAGACTACCGGCCCCGGAAACAGCCCCGTCGCCTCCCCAACTGAGGCCCCGCAGCTTTCCGCAACTCAAGACCGCGCCGATCCACGCCGAGGAGGACGCCGACCTGGCGCGGATCCGCAATTACGTAATGGACGCCGGCGGGCGCCGGTATCGCGTGCTGCGGGGCGACATCCATCGCCACACCGAAATCTCCATGGACGGCCACAACGACGGCTCCCTGCTGGACGCCTACCGCTACGCCCTGGACGCGGCAGCGCTGGATTTCCTGGGCGTCAGTGATCACAACAGCCTAGGCGGTCCGGACGTTGAGTACATCAACTGGCTGAACCAGCAGATGGCTGATTTGTTTTTCCTGCCCGGTACGTTCGCGCCGCTTTACGGCTACGAGCGCAGCGTGGGTTATCCCAACGGGCATCGCAACGTGATGTTCGCCCGGCGCGGCAACCCCACGCTGCCCATCCCGCCGGCCGAGCAGAAAGCCAAAGAGGGGGCGGCGGCGCTTTACGCCTACTTGAAGCGGCTGGGCGGCATCGCGGTCTCACATACTTCCGCCACTAACATGGGCACGGACTGGCGAGACAACGACCCGGAGGTTGAGCCGCTGGTGGAGATCTACCAGGGGGACCGGGTCTCGGCCGAGTACGAGGGAGCGCCGAAGGCGGCCGTGAGCGGCAAGCCGGCTTCCGCTCCCGGCGGCTTCCGCCCGGCCGGTTACGTCTGGAACGCGTGGGCCAAAGGTTACAAACTGGGCGTGCAGGCCAGCTCCGATCACCTCTCGACCCATATTTCCTACGCCTGCACGCTGGCCGAGGAGTTCACGCGCGACGGGCTGCTGGAAGCCATGCGCCGGCGGCACTCATATGGCGCCACAGATAACATCATCCTGGACTACCGGCTGGAGGCCGGCGGGCGCCAGCATCTGCAAGGCGACATCGTGGAGGCCCCGGGCGAGTTCCGCCTGGCGGTGCGGGTGGTGGGCACGGCGCCCATACGGCAGCTCGACCTGATCAAGAACAACCGTTTCATACACACCCGGCACAACCTGGGGCGGGAGGCGGCCTTCACGTTTGTGGACGCAGACGCCGGTCCGGGCGAAAGCTACTATTACGTGCGGGTTCAGCAGGCCGACGATCAGATGGCCTGGTCTTCGCCGATCTGGGTGAAGCGCTGAGGGCTGGTTGCAACTGGGAAGCGGATGCGATAAAATCGCAAAGGGAACAAGTTTTCAAATGGCTCCGGAAAGCGAAGCCGCCCGCTGGGAGGCCCTGTGCCGCGAACGGGGCCTGCCTCTGACCGTACAGCGCCGGGCGGTGCTGGAGACGCTGCTGGCGCGGCGGGACCATCCCACCGCCGAGCAGATACACGCCGCGGTGACTGAACGGCTGAGGGGGATTTCCCGGGCCACGGTCTATCGCATCCTGGAAGTCTTGGTGCGCGCCGGCGTGGTTCGCAAAGTCTGGCATGCGGCCGCGGGCGCACGTTTCGAGATTGCCGCCCGGCGTCACCATCACCTGGTCTGCGTGGCCTGCGATACGGTGAAGGACTTCGAGGATCCGGGCCTGGAGGATTTGGAGCCGTCGCTCGGCCGTCGCTTCGGGTTCCGGCTCATGGACTATTCGATACAGTTTCTGGGTTTGTGCCGCGATTGCGCGGCCCGCCCGCGATCTTCAAGGAGAGTAAAACATGCGAGGTAACGAAACCATCATCGCGCGATTGAATCAGGCGCTTCACAGTGAACTGACCGCCATTCACCAGTACATGCTGGATGCGGAAATGTGCGAGAACTGGGGCTACGGCCGGCTGGCGCCCCTGTTCAAGAAACAGGCCATGGACGAGATGAAGCACGCCGAACGGCTCATCGAGCGCATCCTGTTTCTGGACGGCACGCCGGAGATGGGCGGCGCGTTTACGATCCAGCCGGGCGCCAGTGTAAAGGCTCAACTGGAGCTGCAATTGAAGCTCGAGACCGAGGCTGTGCGGGAGTACAACGAGTCGGTCAAGATCGCGGCTGATCTGAGCGACCAGAGCACTAAGGAGTTGTTCGATTCTTTGCTGGCGGACGAGGAGGAACACGCGGACTTCCTGGAAACCCAGCTTAGTCTGATCGAGCAAACCGGCCTGGGAAACTACCTGGCGCAGCAAATCCGGTCGTAGGCCGGCGTCACTCGAACCGGGGGCGGACCCGCAGGCCGTCGCGTAACGGGCGATCGAAGGCCAGCGCCACCCGGTCGCCCTCGCCGAGCCCCGTCAGGACCTGGACCCGCGTGAGGCTGGAAGCGCCCAGCTCGACCGCGCGCCAGACCAGGCGATCGCCCCGGCCCAACAGGTAGACGCCGGTCTGATCGCTTTGCCGTCGCACAGCTTCCTTGGGGATTATGATTCCGTCGCTGACAACCCGGGTCCTGACTTCGGCGTTGACGTTGGCGCCGGGCAACAGGTCCAGGCCGGGATTCTCGATGGTGAGCACGACCTCGCCCACCTGGCGGGTTCCCAGCGCCTTGACCTGAAGCGGCATCTGCTCGATCCGCCCCTGCCAGCGACGGCCGGGCAAAGCGTCCCAGGTGATGACGACCGGCATGCCGGGCGCCAGGCGGCCCAGTTCCGGTTCGTCAACATACACACGCACGCGCATCGGATTGAGTTTGCCCACGGCCGCCACCAGATCGCCGGTGCGCACCAATTCTCCAGCTCGCAGGGGCAGATCATAGACTACGCCGCCGAGGGGTGTGCGGATGCGGCATTGTTCAAGGCGGCGAGCGGCTTGCTCGCGGGCGGCCAGGGCCTCCTCCAGGCGCGCGCCAGCCGCTTGGCGATCGCCGACGGAAACCAGGGCCGCGCGCTTTTTCTCCAAACCTCGGATGTCGGCGCGCGCTCGATCCAAGCGGTCCGCGGCTACCTGCATCTCATGCGGTGCGGCAGCCTGTTTATCCACCAATCGGCGCAGGCTCTCATAGTCCCGCTCGGCGGCCTTCATTTCCAGGCGCGCCCGTAGCAGCGCGGCCTCAACTTCCGCCAGTTCGGCTTCCCGCCCGCCTCGCTCGAGCACCTCAACCGCCGCGCGGGCCTGTTTCAATCGGGCTTCGGCGGCGGCAAGTTCCGCACGCGCCTCGCCTTGGTCAAGCTGAGCCAGCAAGTCGCCGGGGCGGACCTGCTGTCCTTTGGACGCCGCCAGGCGCTCGAGCCGGCCTTCGCGCTGCGCGCGCACGATGACGAACTCGTACGGTTCGGCCTTGCCGTTGGTGGTGAGGGTGCTGACCAGGGTTTCGCGCTTCGCCGCTGCAAAGGCCACCTCCGGCGGCGCGGAAGAGCCGCGGCGGATGAGCCATGCCCCTGCGATCGCCGCGACTGTCAGGACTGCGAGCAGAAGCCTTCGCCTAGTCATAGCGTCCCCTCAATTCTGCCAGATTGCCGCACTGCTACGCCGACGCATCATGCGCTCTGCCGGGCGGATGCGCGACAATGTCTAGCTATGGCGCTGTGGAAGATCCACCGGCTGAAGGAAGCCCAGCAGCAGCAGTTTCGCTGGGCGCCGCACACCAGCGGGGCCAGCATCGTGCGGGCGAAGGATTATCAGGCCGACGGTGAAGTGGAGGCTGCGACGGCTTATGCCGCCTGGACCGCGCTGCGCGAGCGCGGCACGCCGCTGCGTGTGGGCGATTTGTTAGAATCCGAAACAGGCGAACTGCGGATTTGTAAGTACGTGGGCTTCGAGGAAGCGCGCTGGGAGGCGCCTCAAACTGCGACGAATGGGGAACTACAGACCTGCTCGGGACCTGATAGCCCACCGCCGCCTTCGCCGTAAGACTGCATGTTAAGCTCGCACGATTCCCCCCAGGGATTAGCAGGGCAGAACCGGCCCGGAGGCGCAACCGGCAGCGTGACGGGGGCCGGAGCAGAGACCGAGGGACGGCCTGGCGGTCCGCCCGCCGACTCCAACCTCATAAACAGTTACGCCCTCGTCACTTACATCCCCGACCCGCTGGGGGCTTTCTTGGACGAGTTGCGGCGCGAGCTGGTGCCTGACTGCATCCCGCACGCGCACGTTACCATCTTGCCGCCACGTGCTTTGAGTCTGCCTTCCGAGGAAGCCTGGCGGCTCATACGCGAGAGGGTGACTAGCTTTCCGGCATTCGAGATTGAGCCGGACGACGTCCAGGTATTCGAAAGCACCACGGTGGCCTACATTGCGGTGCGCAAGGGCTGGCAGCAACTGGTCGAGTTGCACGACGCCCTGACGCAGGGGCCGCTGTGGTACGCCGAACCGTTCCCCTACCATCCGCACATCACGGTGGCGCAGGATTTTGCGTCTGATCGGCTCTGGCAGGTGGCTGAGCAGGCGCGACGCCGCTGGGCGGAGTTTCCGCACCGCCGGTCGTTCTGGGTGGACTCGGTCACTTTCGTGCAGGCCACCGCCGACAACCGCTGGCTGGATTTGGCGGCCTGCCGTTTGGCGGCGCCCTGCCGGCGCTGAAGGCACCGCCTCACTCGAACAGCCCGATCTGCTCTTCCTTGCGCCGGCGGGGGGCCTTGTGCGGGCGCAAGGGGCTGCCCACCACCCCCAAGACCATGATTTCCGCCAGCGCGCTGCGCGGGACGAACACCCGCTGGCGCCGCGAGGAAGGATTGGGCGGGACGACGGTGAAACCTTGCGGCTCCCATTGCAGGAGGTTGTGGGGCAGCAGGCCGTCCATCAGCTCGCCGTCGCGGAAACGCATGCGCACCCACAGGCCGCTGATCTTTGGGCGCGCCTGAAAGACGCGCGGCTCCGGGGGCGGGGCGTCGCTTTCGAAGTCGCGTACGAAATCCACCGCCTTGACCTCCTCGAAGGGCACCAACAGGACGGCGCCGCCGAGGCTGAGCAGCTCGACGCCGCCGCGCTCCAGGTAGGTCTGCGGGTTGACGTAGCCGGCCAGCGGCTCCCGGTCGAAGCGCCGGATGATCACTTTCTTGTTGGTCGAAGGGGCCACGGGGAGGCGTCCCGGCGGAAACATTCTCGCTGGTATTGTAGCGCGCCGGCGCCGGCCGAGGCGGCGCTGCCGGCCGGCGGCTTGCGTGCGGGGATGCGCCGGTGATATACGGGTTGCTGAGCCGGATGGCCGGTGGGGGATCGGCCCCGGCCGGGGAGGTTGCGATGTCGCGTTACGCCGCGTGGACGGGTTGGGTTGTTCTGTGGGCGGTGACGGCGCTGCCGTGCGCCGCTCAGACCACTTTCGCTTCCATCACCGGGACGGTCACCGACGCCACCGGGGCCGCCGTGCCGGGGGCTTCCGTAGAGGCCGTGCACCAAGCCAGCAACTACCGCTACGCCACGCAAACCAACGCTATCGGCGCCTATACGCTGGCCCAACTGCGCGAAGGCGTTTACACGCTGCGGGTGAGCGCTCCCGGCTTCAAGGAGTTCGTGGCCTCGGCGCTGGAGCTGGTGGCGCTGGACGTGCGCCGCCTGGACGTGCGCCTGGAGGTCGGCACCGTGGACACGCGCATCGAGGTCACCGCGGGCGCCACGCTGATCGAAACCGAGACGGCGCGCATCGCCGACTCCAAGTCCGCCCGCCAGCTCGCCAGCCTGCCGCTGAACACGCGTTCGCTCTGGGACTTCATCGGGCTTTCGCCCGGCGTGGTGCAGGCCGGGGCCGGCTCCTCGACGCGGCGCTTCGCGGGCTCGCGCGCCAACCAGTCGGACTCCTCGATTGACGGCATCACGCACTCAAACGGCTACGACGGCACGCAGATCTCGCCCCTGGTCTCGGCCATCGAGTCCTTCGCCGAGGTGCGCGTGGATATGGCCAACAATACCGCTGAGTACGGGGGCATCGGCCAGGTAACTATCATTTCCAAGAGTGGGTCCAACGAGCTGCACGGCTCGCTTTTCGATTACTACGTGACGCCCTGGTTCCGCGCGCGCAACCCCTTCGCCGCTCAGCGCAGCACCGGGGTGCGCCACAATCCGGGCGGCTCGGCCGGCGGCCCCATCCTGCTGCCCAAGATCTACGACGGCCGCAATCGCAGCTTCTTCTTCTACACCTTCGAGACCACGCGCGGCTCGCAGGTGCTCTCCAACCTGAACGCCACCGTGCCCATTCCCTCCTGGCGGGCGGGCGACTTCAGCCGCGAGGCGACCGCCATCCGCGATCCCTTCGCCGGCAATGCGCCCTTTCCCGAGCGGCGCATCCCTGCCTCGCGCATCAACCCGGTAGCTCGCAAGATCCAGGAGCGCTTCTACCCGCTGCCTAACCAGCCCGATCCGGATAGCTTCCGCGCCTTGAATCATCGCTTGCAGCTCCTGCGCCCCTTCGACCCAAACACTTACTGGACCATGCGCCTGGATCATCGCTTCAGCGAGAAGCACTTCGTTTTCGGGCGCTACACCTGGAACCGCTCGCACTCGCGCGATTACGACAGCGCGCTGCCCGCCATCGGACGGCGCTGGCAGACCCGAGACACTCGCGCCCTCCAGGCTTCCTACACCGCCACCCTGCGCCTGAACCTGGTCAACGAATTCCGCTGGGGCTACGCCTGGAACGACAATCCGCGGCACGGCCCGCTCAAGGGCTTGGAAGTGGTGCGCGACCTGGGGCTGACCGGCCTGGTCCCCGACCTGCCGGACGTCAACGGCGTCTTCCAGGTCTCCTTCTCGGGCCTGGGCCTGACCGGGATCTCGCAGACCCAATGGCGCCATCCCGGCTTCAAGAATTTCGCCCAGCAATTCCAGGAGCACCTGAACTGGTACCGCGGCCGGCACAGCCTGAAGAGCGGCGTGATCGTGGGCCGCACGCAATTCCAGGACTGGCAGATGCCCAGCAACCTGTTCGGCGCCGCCACCTTCTCGAACCGCTTCACGGGCCATCCCTACGCCGATTTCCTGCTGGGCATCCCGACCTCTTCCTCCCGCGCCGCCCCCAGCTTGTTTATTGACCGCCTGCGCTGGAACTGGGACTTCTTCGTCACTGACGAGTGGAAGGTGCGCTCGAACCTCACCCTGAACCTGGGCCTGCGCTACGAGGTGCATCCGAGCTGGCGTGAAGCCTCGGGGGCCCAGGCCCTCTTCGATATAGGCTCGGGAAAGATCGTGGTTCCCGACGGCGCTCTGCGCAAGGTCAGCCCGCTGCTGCCGGCGGCCTACGTCGAAGTGGTCGAAGCTTCGGCCGCGGGATTTCACCCCGGCCGGCTGGTTTCGAACGAGTACAACAACCTGGCGCCGCGGATCGGGCTGGCCTGGCGGCCCTTCGGGCCCGACACCGTGCTGCGCACCGGCTGGGGCATCTTCTACGACCTGATCCCCCGCGCGGTTTCCGCCGGGGGCGCTCCCTTCGTGATCAATGAGCCGACTTACACCAATCCGACTCCCTTGCCCACCATTGTCCTGCCCGTGGTCTTTCCTACCTCGGTGGCCGGTCCTTCCACCATCTCGCTGCCCGGCGCCGTGCGCAAGGACCTGCGGGCGCCTTACTCGATGCAGTATAACTTCACCATCGAGCACCAGCGTTGGGATACCGGCTTTCGCCTCTCTTACATCGGAACCAACACCCGGCAGGGCGAATGGGGTTATAACATCAATCAACCCCTTCCCGACAATCGGCTCTATGTGGACAAACCGCGGATGTTTCCCCGCTATCCCGGGATCACTTACATCTCTAACGGCGCCGGCCATCAATATAACTCGCTGACCGTGGAGGTCGAGCGCCGCCTGGCACGCGGACTGGGCTACCAGTTCTCCTGGGTCTGGGCGCGCGATATCGGCGACCTGGAACGCGGCGAGTCTCCCGAGAACGCCTACGACCGGCGGCGGGAGCGCGCCGTGTGGCTGGACATCCCCACTCATCGCGTCACCGGCAACTTGATCTACGAGTTCCCCTTCGGCAAGGGGGCGCGAGGCGCCAGGCGAGCTGTGCTGGACGGCTGGGAGCTCACCGCCGTCTACAGCCTGTTTTCCGGCGAATTCCTGACCCCGCAGTGGACCGGGCCGGATCCCACCGGGACCGCCTACACCTCCTCGCGCACCCCGGCCCAGGTCACCATTCGGCCGGATCATCTGCGCAACGCCAATTTGCCCGAGGACCAGCGCTCGACGGCACGCTGGTTCGACGTTTCGGCCTTCGCCCCGCCGCAGCCCGGCCAATTCGGCACCTCGGCCAAAGGCGTGATCAAGGGGCCGGGATCGAAGGTGTTCAACGCCGGCCTCGCCAAGCACTTCGCCTTCGGCGAACGGACCCGGCTGCGTTGGGAGATCACCGCCACCAACTTCTTCAACCACTCGAACTGGAACAACCCGGGCGTCAACATCACGTCAGTGGCCGGGGCGGGCGTGATCACGGGGGCCGGTGGGGAGCAGGATCTGGACGCCGGCGGTCCGCGCTCCTTCCGCACCGGGTTGCGTCTGGAGTGGTAGTCTGGACGGGATGCATCGCTGGATCGTCTGGCTGATCGCGCCGCTGGTGCTGGCGGCGCAGGCCCCTTCGCGCGAGGAAGTCCTGCGCGCCATGCGCAAGGCGGCTCAGTTTTACCGCTACAAGGTTTCCACCGAAGGCGGTTATCACTACTACTACACCGCCGATCTGAGCTACGGCCGTTCGGAGGCCGCCGAGGGTCCTACGCAAATCGAAGTGCAGCGGGCCGCCACGCCCACGGTGGCTTTGGCTTATCTGGAGGCTTACGAAGCCAGCGGGGAGCGCGAGTTTCTGGATTACGCCGTGGCGGCGGCGCGCGCTCTATTGCGCGGGCAGTTGTGCAGCGGCGGCTGGGATTACCTGATTGAGTTCGATCCGGAAAAGCGTCGGGCCTACCAGTACCGTGCGGACAACAATTGCGGCGAAGACAAACGGGGCGTAACGAACCTAGATGACAATGTAACCCAAGGGGCGCTCCGCGTGCTTATGCGGGTGGATCGCGCGCTGGGTTTCTCCGATGCCCGGATTCACGAAGCGGTCGTGTACGCACTGGACAAGCTGCTGGCCGCCCAGTATCCCATCGGCGCCTGGCCGCAGCGCTTCCGGCGCCCGCCGGATTTTTCCCGCTATCCCGTCAAGCGGGCCAGCTACCCGGAGGATTGGCCGCGCACCTGGCCGGGCCCCGACTATCAAAGCCACTACACTTTCAACGACAACACAATCCTGGATGTGATTGACATGCTGCTCGAGGCGGCGCGCATCTATAAAGAGGCGCGCTATCGCGCGGCCGCGGAAAAAGGCGGGGAGTTCATCCTGCTGGCCCAGATGCCCGAGCCGCAGCCCGCCTGGGCGCAACAGTATGACGCCGACATGCATCCGGCTTGGGCGCGAGTGTTCGAGCCGCCGGCGGTGACCGGCGGCGAATCGCAGGGCGTCATGCGGCTGCTGCTGACGCTGTATCGTGAGACGGGCGACCGAAAGTACCTGGAGCCCATCCCCCGCGCCCTGGCTTACCTGAAGCGATCTGAGATTCCCCGCGGGCCGGAGGAGGTCTTCCGGCGGATTCCTCCGGGCCCGGTGCTGGCGCGGTTTTACGAATTGAGGACCAACCGCCCGCTGTACATTACCAAAGGCACGCGATTGCAAGCCGCCGGCTTGGGCTCGCGCATGGTGGACGGCTACCAGATAAGTTACTCGCCGGCCTCGGTCATCACTCACTACGGCGTGCTGGTGAGCGGCCGCGAGCTGGCGAACCTTGAAGAGGATTACCGGCGGCTGGCGGCGGCCGATCCCGCCACCTTGCGCCGGCCGGACAGGCTGCGCGGCCTGTCCCCTTGGGAGGAACGTCCCAGGCCCAGGCCGCAGCCGAGCCGGGAGGAGCTGGCCGCCGACGCACGGCGTTTGATGGCCGAGATGGATGAGCGCGGGGCCTGGGTTCGGCCCGGCGTCATCGGACGGCCCAATCGGCTGGTGTTCGCCTACGCCGCGCGCGACATGGTGCTACGCATAGGGCGCGGCCGCAGCGACGGCTCAGCGGCAGGCGAGCCTGAAGCCCGCAGCCAGATCATCCCGCTGCGCGAGGACGACACGGTGGAAATCTTCCTAGGTCCTCAGCCGCTGGTGGAAAGGATCATCCGCTCGAGCGACTTCGCGCGGAATCTGATGCGGCTGGCCGAGTATCTGCAAGCCCTGCGCTGAAGCTGCCGGCGGGCGCGATCTCGGATTAGAATAGGGCGTGTCGACACCTGAACGAGGATCTCATGCCCGAACTCTCAAAACTTTATGACGCGATTCTGAACGGCGACGCCAAGACCTCCGTGGCCGTCACCAAGGAGGCCCTGGCTGAAAACACCGACCCCATGGAGCTGGTGACGCGCTACATGATCCCGGCCATGGACGAAGTGGGAAGGCGCTTCGAGTGCGAGCAGTATTTCGTGCCCGAGCTGTTGCTATCGGCCCGCGCCATGAAGGGCGCGATGGAGTTGATTCGGCCGTTGCTGGCCGCCCGCGGCGCCGAACCGCTGGGGCGGGTGGTGATCGGCACGGTCAAGGGCGACCTGCACGACATCGGCAAGAACCTGGTGGCTTCGATGCTCGAAGGCGGCGGCTTCGAGGTGATTGATCTGGGCGCGGACGTGGCGCCGGAGAAATTCGTGGAGGCGGTAGCGGCGCGCAACGCCAACATTGTGGCGCTCTCGGCCCTTCTGACGGTGACCATGCCGGCCATGAAGACGACCATCGAAGCGCTGAGAGCGGCCGGCCTGCGCGACCGCGTGAAGGTGCTGGTGGGCGGGGCGCCGCTGACCCAGCGTTACGCCGACGAAATCGGCGCCGACGGCTACGGCGAAAACGCCAGTGTGGCGGTGAGCCTGGCGCGCCGCATGGTGGGCGTGCAAGCCGCTTGAGAGAGGCCGCAGCGGTGCTTGCGCTGGGTTTTCACACCGACGCTTTCAATTCCAGCTACTGGAGTTTCCAGCAGTGTCTGGAGTGGGCTCAGCGGCAGGGACTGCATTACATCGAATGCGGCGTAATTGACGGTGTCAGTTGGATCCACGGTCTGGGCTACCAGCCGCACGTGGCGCTGTGGGAGGATCCGCTGTTGCTGCGTCGCCGGATGGAGCGCTACCAGGTGGCCTTTTCCCAGCTCGATGCGGCCTTTCCGCTGTCCCGCCCGGAAGGCGCCACGCTGGGCGTCGAATACGTGCTGCACACCATACGGTGGGCGAAGTTGGCCGGCTGCCCGCGCGTGGACACCACCGACGACCGCCGGCCGCCGCCCGGCGCCGCCGATCGCGAAGTCATGGAGCATCTGCGAGGCATATACCGCCAGATCTTGCGCGTGGCGGAGGCTTACCAGATCACGGTCAATATCGAGCCCCACGGCTACTACACCACCAAGCCTGAGTTCATGGCCGAGATGCTGGCCTTCAGTGAGTCGCCTTATCTGCGACTTAACATGGACACCGGCAACACTTATATCGCGGGCCAGGATCCGGTGGCTTTTCTGGAGCGGTTTCTGGAAAAAGTGGACCACGTGCACATCAAGGACGTCAGTGCTGAGCTGGCGCGAGCGCTGCGGGGTGAACTGACCGGCATCGCCGTGAGCCACTGCGCGATCGGCGACGGCGTCAACGCGGGGAACATTCGGCGCGTGGTGCGAATGCTCAGCAAGGCGGGTTTTGACGGTGTCTTGAGCCTGGAGTGCGAAGGGCAGGGCGGGCCGCTGATCGAGCGCAGCCTGGCGTGGGTGCGTCAACTGCTGGCCGAAATCGGCGCCTGAGGCAGGCGCGGATCAGCGCAGGCCGAACACCTTTTCGGCAAACTGGCGGCTAAGGCGCAGGTTCTCTTCCAGCGAGCGTGTGATCCGGGTTTCTTTGCGATAAGCCAGCTCGACAATGAGCAGGCCCTGAAAGCCGATCTGCTTCAAGTGCCCGGCGACGGCCTGATAGTCAATGTCGCCCTCGCCGAAATCCTCCGTCCAGACGCCGTCGTGCGAGTTGCGCAGATGCAGGCTGAGCAGACGCGTTCCGGCCTCTTTGAGGATGGCGAGGGGTTGCTGCCCGCCCTGGCGCACCCAGTCCAGATCCAGGCAGAAGCCGACCAGCTTGGGGTCGGTGTGGTTTAGCAAGTGACGCCACTCGCGAGCTTCGTCAGCCATCTCGGGATCATGATGGTGCAGATGGAGCCGGAAACCTTGCAGGTGGAGTTTTTCGCCCAGGGCGTTGACGTAGCGCGCCTGGGCGTCCAGTTCGGCGTCGCTCTTGCGCTCCTTGTTGGGCTTGGGGCTGGGATTGAAGTTCAGCAGATAGGCTCCGGCCGGCTTGGCGGCGGCCGCCAGACGCAAGGTCTCGGCGATGGTCTGTTCGGCTTCGGCAGCCGTGTGCATCGGGCCGCCGTTATAAACGCTGGGCATCTCCAGCCGGTTCTCGCGCAGGGCCCTGAGGGTAATGTCGCCCACATCGGGCGTCAGGCACTGTGCCATCAGCTCCACGGCCCGATATCCCGCGCGGCGGGTGGCCGCCAGGGCCTCCGGGATTCCTTCGGCCAGCGTCTTGTTCTGTGTCCGGAACTGTTGGGTCCAGACGTAGAAGGCGGCCGCCAGTCGCGGGCGGTAAGCGACGGGGTTGCCCGCGGAAAAGGCCGGGAGCAGGGGCGCCGCAAGCAGCTCCCGGCGGCTCATAAGATGCCTGCTGGAGTGCATGGAAACTGGGAGTATAGCAGAGCCGCGCCTTCCGACGGGGTATACTCAAACGCATGAAGAGGGTTGTGCCGCTGCTGTTCGCTCTGTCGCTGAGCGCGGCGCCGCTTTTCCGGCAATCGGGATTCACTGCGGGTGGCGACGGCGCGCCCGCGGGGTGGAAAAGGTGGGCGGCGCGGCAGGAAATCGCACCCCGTACGTTCGTAGATGAGATTCACTCGCGAGGCGAGCCGGGATCGCTGGCGATCTCCGGCGCCAGTAACGCCGCGGCTTACGGCGGTTGGGAGTACGTCGCGGCCGGCGTTCAGCCCGGCCGCTGGTACCGGCTCACGGCTTGCTACCGAGCCGAAGGCCTAAACTACGAACCGCTGGAGGTGGTGGCGCGACTGGACTGGCGGACCGCGCAAGGCAGACGAGCCGGGCAGCCGGACTACGCTTATCGCCTCAGGCGTGAAGGCGACTGGCGGGTCTTGTCGCTGGAGGCGCCGGCTCCGGAAAACGTAACCTCGGTCGCAATACAGCTTTACCTCGCCAATGCGCCTCAGGCTACCCTCTGGTGGGACGATGTCACGCTGGAGGAGGTAGCGGCGCCGGGCCCGCGCCAGGTTACGGTCGCGGCAATCAATTTTCGGCCCGCGCGCAGCGCCTCTGCCGCCGAGAATGTGAGCCGTTTCCTGGAGGCTGTCGAGAGGGCCGTGCCCGGCAAGACAGATCTAATACTGTTGCCTGAGGGTATCACGCTGGTGGGCACGGGCAAGACCTATGCGGAGGTGGCCGAGCCGGTTCCCGGGCCGACTACTGCGCGTTTGGGCGAATATGCCCGCCGGCGCAATGCCTGGATCGCCGCCGGCCTATACGAGCGCGAGGCGCCAGCCATCTACAACACGGCGGTGTTGATAGACCGGCAGGGACGCCTGAGCGGTAAGTATCGCAAGGTGTACCTGCCGCGGGAGGAGATTGAAGGCGGCTTGACGCCCGGCAACGACTACCCGGTTTTCCGCACCGATTTCGGCCTTGTGGGCCTGATGATCTGCTGGGACTTGCAGTACGCTGACCCGGCGCGCAATCTGGCGTTACGCGGCGCGGAGTTGATCCTGCTGCCGATTTGGGGCGGCAACGAGGCTTTGCCTAAAGCTCGGGCTATCGAGAATCAGGTATTCCTGGCGGCCTCCGGCTATGATCATCCGACCTACATTCTGGATCCCGACGGCCGGACGCTGGCTTCCGCTGCCGAGCGCGGCCAGGCGGCGGTGGCCACGCTGGATCTAAACCGGCGTTACGTGGACAAGTGGCTGGGATGGATGCGTGGCCGCTTCATGAAGGAGCTGCGGCTGGATATTCCCGTCCGGCGGCCGGATCTCGGACCGTGAGTATGGTTTCGCAGGCCGGTTCCCCTCAGCAGGGCTCCCGCAGTGGAGCCGGGGCGGAAGGAGCCGCTACGGCGATCCCGAACAAGCTTTTTTTCCGCATCGGCGAGGCCAGCCGATTGCTGGGGGTGCCGGCGCACGTGCTGCGTTACTGGGAGAAGGAATTTCCCGGAGTTGCGCCGGAGAAATCCTCCGGCGGGCAACGCCTTTACCGGCGCAAGGACTTGGAACTGCTGCTGATGATCAAGCATCTGCTCTACGAGCGGAAATTCACGATCGCGGGCGCGCGGCAGTGGCTGGCGGAGGGCCGCAGACGGCGGCCATCCAGGGAGGGGCGGCGGGAGCAGGGCAGCCTGTTTACGGACCGCGCTGCAAGCTTGCGGCAGATTCGCGAAGAGCTGGCGGCGCTGGTGGAGATGCTGAAGTAGTAGCGACCGCGTTCGGCTACCGGATGCGCAGAGGGATGGGTTGCGGCGTGCTGCGCGCCAGATGGTCCAGCAACCCGACCCACGTTTCCAGGCCGTCAAGACTCCGGCTCACGCCGCGCCGCAGCGAGCCCAAAGCGCAGCACATGCGATCGGCGACCGCGACAAGCAGTTCGCGTCGCTCGGCTTCTTCCGCCGATAATCCGGCAGGTGGCGGGAGGAGTTCAGCCGAGCCCTGCAAGGCGCGTTCCAGCGCTGGAAGGTCCGCCGCCTGAAGGGCATTCAGGATCCTGCGAGCGGACTCGACTGAATTACGGCTGCGGGCCAAGGCACGCATCGAGCTCCTCCCAAAGCTGCTTATCGGTCCGGTGCGGGTGCATTTGAGGGGCCCGAGGCGGCTCGAAATCGCCCGCTGGCGTCCGATAAGCAACTGGGAAGGTTCCGTCTATGATCTGCCTGACGCGTCTGAACCATGTCCCGGTGATGTTGAACTCGGACCTGATCGAGCACGTGGAAGTCACGCCGGACACGGTAGTTACGCTCACCACCGGGCATACTTTCATGGTGCTGGAATCTGCCGCCGAGGTGCGCGACCGGGTCATCGAGTTCCGCCGGGCGATCTACGAGCGGATGTGCCAGTGCCCAACCCTCCGGCAGCTTGAACGGTCCCCGTCGGAGTCGCAGGAGCCGTCGCCGCCAGAGCGTTAAGCGCGCAGACCAGCCATGGCGGAGCAGGCACAACAGAGCAAGCCCGCGGTGCCGGCCAAACCGGCCAAGAAGGAATCCGGTGGGCGACCTGACGTCGCCACCTTGGGCGGGCTGGCGCTGGCCCTGGGGGGCATTCTCGGGGGCCTGATCCTGGAGGGCGGCACGATCCGCGAGATCTTGCAGCCCACAGCGGCGATGATCGTCTTCGGCGGCACGATCGGGGCGGTGCTGGTGGCTTCGCCGCTGAAGGTAGTCTTTGGCGCTGCGCGGCAACTAATGTCGGTGTTCTTCGAAAAACAGGCGCAGCCGGGCGTGGTTATCGAGGAGATCATCGGTTACGCCAGCAAGGCTCGCAAGCACGGCATCGTTTCGCTGGAGCAGGAGGCCGAAGCCATTCAGGATCCTTTCCTGCGCAAAGCTCTCAACCTGGCGGTGGACGGCACCGATTTGCAGGAGATCCGCAAGATGATGGAGCTGGAAATCGGCTTGGAAGAGCAGCACGCCGAAGCGCAGGCCAAGGTCTTCGAGCAAGCCGGCGGCTTTGCTCCCACCATCGGCATTATCGGCGCGGTAATGGGACTGATCCAGGTGATGAAACATCTGGCCAACATCGAGGAGGTGGGCAAAGGCATCGCCGTGGCCTTCGTAGCCACAATCTACGGAGTCGGATCAGCGAACATCTTCTTCCTTCCGGCAGCCAACAAGATCCGGGCTCGCGCTCACGCCGGCTTACGGATCAGGGAGTTGATGCTGGAGGGCGTGGCAGGCATAGTTGAAGGTCTCAACCCCAAGCTGATACGCAGCAAATTGGAGGCCTACGCCCAAGTCGAAGAGCAGGGCCAAGCCAAGAAGGCCAAGTCCGCCAAGCCGTCAGAGGAAGCCAAGCCCGCCGCCACCCCGGCGGCCGCGCGCGGAGCGTAAACCATGGGTCGCAAGAGCAAACACGCCGCCCACGAAAACTTGGAACGCTGGCTGGTGTCCTACGCGGACTTCATCACCTTGATGTTCGCCTTTTTCGTGGTGATGTTCGCCTCCTCACAGACCGATCGGGGCAAGGCCCAGCAGGTTTCTGAATCGGTGCGTAAGGCTCTGGAGGAGAACCAACTGGCCAGCGCCATCGCCGGGATCCTGGGCGGCACCGTGGGCGAGAAAGGCAAGGGCAACGCCATGATGAAAGGACCCGGCGGAACCAAGACCGAACCCACCAGTAAGGAAAAAAACCTCTTCATGGCCGACCTGATACCTTCCCTGCAAGTACTCACCAAGGAACTCAAGGAGGAAATCGCCGCCGGCAAGCTGAGCGTTAGGATGGAGCCGCGCGGACTGGTGGTCAGTCTGACGGAAGCCGCCTTTTTCGCAACCGGCGAGGACACCATCTACCCGGCCACCTACCCGAGCATCGAGAAAATAGCGGCTGCGGTCCGCAAGCTTCCCAACCCCGTGCGCCTTGAGGGGCATACCGATTCGGTTCCCATTCATAACGAACGCTTCCGCAGCAACTGGGACCTTTCCGCCGCCCGCGCCATCGCCATGCTGAATCTGCTGAGCACCCGCTACGGTGTTGATCCCAAGCGCATGGCGGTGGTAGGCTATGCAGACACCATGCCGCTGGACTCCAACGACACCGAAAAGGGCCGGGCTCGCAACCGCCGCGTGGATGTGGTCATCCTCAACCGCCTGGGATTCGAAGTCGAGCCGCTGCCGCCCGAGCACGCCGCCTCATCCGCCCCCGCAGGGGGGCACTAAGGCAAGGCGCGTTTACGCATTGCTCCCCGGGGCGGATCCGGCGATAATAGAAGCAGACCAGCCATGAAGGTGCCGGCCGCCAAAAGCAACGGCCAGGGAGCCATAAAGTGAGACGTCCGGGATCCGATGAGCCGTTGCGCTGTTCCTTCTGCCACAAGAGCCAGGACGTCGTCGGCAAGCTGATCTCATCGCCCAGCGAATACCCACGGGCTTACATCTGCGACGAGTGCATCGCGGTCTGCAACTCGATTCTGGAGGACGATCGGCACGAGAGCGTCACGGCGGCGCCTCACAAACTGCCCAAGCCGCTGGAGCTGAAAGAGTACCTGGACCAATACGTCATCGGACAGGAAGCCACCAAGAAAAAGCTGGCGGTGGCGGTTTACAACCATTACAAGCGCATCCACATGAGCCGCCAGCGAAGCTCGGATGTGGAGCTGTCGAAATCCAACATCCTGCTGATCGGCCCCACCGGCTCGGGCAAGACCTTACTGGCGCAGACGCTGGCGCGCATCCTGGAGGTGCCCTTCGCCATCGTAGACGCCACGACGCTGACGGAAGCCGGCTACGTGGGCGAGGACGTAGAGAACATTATCTTGAGGTTGCTTCAGAACGCCGACTGGGACGTCCAACGCTGCCAGCAGGGCATCATTTACATTGACGAGATTGACAAGATCAGCCGCAAGGACGAGAACCCCTCGATCACGCGGGACGTCTCCGGCGAAGGCGTGCAGCAGGCGCTGCTGAAGATCCTGGAGGGGACGATCGCCAACGTGCCGCCGCAAGGAGGACGTAAGCACCCCCACCAGGAGTTTACCCCGGTTGACACCACCAACATCCTGTTCATTTGCGGGGGCGCCTTCGTGGGCTTGGAGAAAGTGATCAGCCGCCGGGTGGGCAAGAAAACCATGGGCTTTCTGCGACCGGAGGAGCGAGACGGCGTGCGGCCGGGGACCTACCGGGATACCGAACTGTTGGCGCAAGTGCAACCCGTGGACCTGATCAAATTCGGATTCATCCCGGAGTTCATAGGGCGCCTTCCGGTAGTGGCGGTGCTGGAGGAGTTGGACAAAGAAGCCCTCATACAGATCCTGACTCGTCCCAAGAATGCCATCGTACGCCAGTACCAGAAGCTTTTCGAGTTCGAGAATGTTAAACTGAGATTTAGCGAGGACGCGCTGGAGGCCATCGCCACCCTGGCGTTGGAGCGCAAAGTAGGGGCGCGGGGCCTGCGCATGATTCTGGAAGAGTTGATGCTGGACCTGATGTACTATCTGCCCTCGTACCGGAAGGTGCGTGAGTTTCTGGTCACCAAGGAGATGGTCCTGGCCCGCAAGATCAACCTCGCATTGCTGGAGAAAGCAGGCTAGTCGCTCGCTGGCCGACGCCTACAGCGCGGCAGGCTCTCACCGGGAACCCAGACGCCGCCCGCGGGCGCCGGCGGCCAAACAGCCAGGCGCAGGGCGGCTAGGGGCCCCCCAGGACAGGGAGGGCCGAAGCGGGAGAAGGATCACAAAGATGCTTGCCTCGAAGGAAAAATCCGACACCCGCCGTATACCGATGATGCCGGTGCGCGACGTGGTCATCTTTCCTCACATGATGACCCCGTTTGTGGTGGGGCGGGAATCCAGCGTGCGCGCGCTGGAGGAGGCCTTGGCAGGGGACAAGAAGATTTTTCTGGCCACCCAGCACGACGCCACCGTGGACGAGCCCCGGCCGGATGAGATCTACCAGGTCGGCACCATCGTCAACATTGTGCAGAGCCTGCGACTGCCGGACGGCAATATCAAAGTGCTGGTGGAAGGCGTCGAGCGCGCCAAGATCGTTTCGGTCAGCGACGAGGAGGGTTTTTTCCGGGCGCTGGTGCGGACCTTCCAGTTTCGCGTCGAGCCCGGGCCGCAACTGGATGCGCTCATCGCCCGGGTCAGCTCGCTGTTTGAGCAGTACGTCAAGCTGGCCCAAAACCTCAATTACGAAACCATGGTGGCGGCGGTGCGGGTGGAGGATCCGGGCCGCCTGGCCGACACTATCGCCGCCAACCTCCAGCTCACCATCGAAGAGAAACAGGAATTGCTGGAGATCTTCGATCCCATAGACCGGCTGACGCGCGTGGCGGAAATGCTGGATATCGAGATCGAAAAGCTCAACGTGGACCGAACCATCCAGGGCCGCGTCAAGCGCCAGATGGAGCGCGCACAGAAGGAGTATTACCTAAACGAGAAGATTAAGGCCATCCAGAAAGAACTGGGCCGGGGCGAAAAAAGCGAAATTGACGAGCTGAAGAAAAAGATCGAAGCCGCCGGCATGACCCGGGACGCCTACGAGAAGGCCATGGCCGAGCTGCGCCGGCTGGAGAACATGCCGCCCATGTCGGCCGAGTCCACGGTGTCCCGCAACTACCTGGAGTGGCTGTTGGCGGTGCCCTGGAAGCAGCGCACGCGCGAGATCCGGGATCTGAAGTATGCCGAGAAGGTCCTGGAAGCCGATCACTACGGGCTGGAGAAGATCAAAGAGCGCATCCTGGAGTTTCTGGCCGTGCGGCGGCTGGTGCGTCAGCCCAAGGGCTCGATCCTGTGCTTCGTAGGCCCGCCCGGCGTGGGCAAGACCTCCCTGGGCATGTCCATCGCCCGGGCCACGGGCCGCAAGTTCGTGCGGTTGTCGCTGGGCGGGGTGCGGGACGAGGCCGAAATACGCGGTCACCGCCGCACTTACATCGGAGCCCTGCCGGGCCAGATCATCCAGATGATGCGCAAGGCCGGAACGCGCAACCCGGTCTTCATGCTGGACGAAGTTGACAAGATGTCCATGGACTTCCGGGGTGATCCCTCCGCCGCTCTGCTGGAAGTGCTGGATCCGGAACAGAACCACATGTTCATGGATCATTACCTGGACGTGGAGTACGACCTTAGCCAGGTGTTCTTCATTTGCACCGCCAACGTCCTGCACACCGTACCGCCGGCCCTGCAAGACCGCATGGAGGTGATCCGGCTGTCCGGTTATACCGAGCCGGAGAAGCTGGAGATCGCCAGGCGCTTCCTGGTGCCGAAGCAGATGAAGCAGACCGGGCTGACGGCGGCGCTGGTGGAATTTACCGAAGAGGGCTTGACCCACCTGATCCGCTATTACACGCGCGAAGCGGGAGTGCGCAACCTGGAGCGCGAGATCGGCAACATCTGTCGCAAGGTGGCGCGAGCGGTCGTCAACGCCCGCAGCAGCAAGACGCGCAGCGAGCCGGAAAAGCTGGTGGTGGATGCCGCTACGGTGACCCGGTTGCTGGGGCCGGCCAAGTTCCGCGATCTGGAAGCCGACAAGCGCAACGAGATCGGGGCGGCGGTGGGGTTGGCTTGGACCGAAGTGGGAGGACAGATTCTGACCACCGAGGTCACGATAATGGACGGCAAGGGCAAGCTCATCACCACCGGCAAGCTGGGAGACGTGATGCAGGAGTCGGCCCAGGCGGCCATGAGTTACATCCGCTCGCGCGCGCAGATGCTGGGCTTGCCCAGGGACTTTTACCGCCACTTCGACATACACGTGCACGTGCCCGAAGGCGCCATCCCCAAGGACGGCCCCTCGGCCGGCATCACGATCGCCACCGCCATCGCCAGCGCGCTGGCCAGAATTCCGGTGCGCGGCGACGTGGCCATGACCGGGGAAATCACCCTGCGCGGCAAGGTCTTGCCCATCGGCGGGCTGAAGGAAAAGCTGCTGGCTGCCCACCGCCACGGCATCTACGAGGCCGTGTTGCCCAAGGATAATGAGAAGGATTTGCCGGACATTCCGGAGAACATCCGCAGCCAGATGAAGCTGCACTTCGTCGAGTCCATGGATGAGGTGCTCAAAATCGCTCTGGAACGCGAGTTGCCGGAGCCGGCGCTGAGGGCTCCGGCGCCCGTCGAGATCGTCGCCCAGGCGGGCGAGGAACAACTTCACTAACCACCATCTTCGTGTCTGGCAGGCCCGCGGGCCTGCTCACAGGAGTAAAGAACTTGGCCAACGACACCGAGAATCGTGAACCCAAGGCGAATCCCGGACCGGTTTCCGAAGAGAAGGTCCAGGAAGCCGCCCCGACTCCTCCTCCACCGGCCGGGGCTCAGAAAAAGAAGCACGGCGAGAAGCCGGGTGGCAGGAACGGCCCCAGCTCCGGTCCTACCTTGGACCTGGTGGCGTTGAAGGACATGAGCATCCAGCAGCTCAACCAGATAGCCAAAGATCTGGGGCTGAGCGGCGCCTCGGGGCTGCGCAAGCAGGAGCTGATCTTCAAGATCCTTCAGGCTCAGGCGGAAAAAAGCGGGCTCATTTTTTCCGAAGGCGTGCTGGAATGCCTGCCGGACGGCTTTGGCTTTTTGCGCGCGCCCGAGTACAACTACCTGCCGGGGCCCGACGACGTCTACGTCTCGCCCTCGCAGATCCGGCGCTTCGATCTGCGCACGGGCGACACCATATCCGGCCAGATTCGCCCGCCCAAGGAGGGTGAGCGCTACTTCGCCCTCATCAAGGTGGATGCCATAAACTTCGAGCCGCCCGAGGAAGCTCGCACCAAGATCTTCTTCGACAACCTTACGCCGCTTTACCCCAACCAGCGCATCCGCCTGGAGACCACCCGCGACAATTACTCCGGCCGCATCATGGACTTGCTGACGCCCATCGGCAAGGGCCAGCGCGGGTTGATCGTCTCGCCGCCGCGCACCGGCAAGACCATGCTGCTTCAGTCCATCGCCAACTCGATCACCACCAACCATCCCGAGATCATCTTGATCGTGCTGCTGATTGACGAGCGACCGGAGGAGGTCACCGACATGCAGCGCTCGGTCAAGGGCGAGGTGATCTCATCCACCTTCGATGAGCCGGCCTCCCGCCACGTGCAGGTGGCCGAGATGGTTATCGAGAAAGCCAAGCGACTGGTGGAGCACAAGCGCGACGTGGTGATCCTGCTGGACTCCATCACCCGGCTGGCGCGGGCCTACAACACGATCGTCCCGCCTTCCGGCAAGGTCCTTTCCGGCGGCGTGGACTCCAACGCGTTGCAGAGGCCCAAGCGCTTTTTCGGGGCCGCCCGCAACATCGAGGAAGGCGGCTCGCTGACCATCATCGCCACCGCTCTGATCGACACCGGTAGCCGCATGGACGACGTGATCTTCGAGGAATTCAAGGGCACCGGAAACATGGAGATCCACCTTGACCGCCGCCTGGTGGACAAGCGCATCTTCCCGGCCATTGACATCAACAAGAGCGGCACGCGCAAGGAGGAACTGCTTCAGCCCAAGGAGGAACTGAACCGGGTCTGGGTGCTGCGCAAAGTGCTGGCGCCGCTGTCGCCGGTGGAAGCCATGGAGCTGCTGCTGGACAAGCTTTCCAAGACGCGTTCCAACCTGGAGTTCCTGGCCTCGATGAGCGGCTGAGGCGGAGGACTGCCGGCAGTGGTTCGCCGCCGTCCGCCCCGGCGGGCCCTATCCGAAATCGCGCCGCGACTGCGCCTATAATGGCCCACGTCAAGGAGGATCCCCGTTATGCGCAGACGCGAATTCCTGGGCGGCGCAAGCGCCGCGCTGAGCCGGCAGTCGGCCCCGGCCGGTGAAGTCTTCATAGAGCGCCCGCAGCCGGGCAAGCCGCACGCCGGCAAGGTGCTGGCCGCCATACAGCCGCACGCCGACGATATACCGATCTTTGCCGCCGGCCTGGTGTTGAAGTTGATTGACGAAGGCTACACCGGGTACCTGATCCGCACCACCAACGACGACATGACCGGCCCGGGCGGCATCGGCGAAGGGGTGCTGGCCAACGAGCGCGACAATCTGGAAGTGGCGCGTGTGCTAGGCCTCAAGCAGGTTTTCGACTTGAACTACGGCAATCATCAAATGGACGGGATTTCCAAGCCCGAGCTGCGCTGCCGGCTGATTTTTGTTTTTCGCCTGCTTCGGGTGGATACGGTGATCTGCTACGACCCCTGGGGCAGCTATGAAGAGAACCCGGATCACTACGTCACCGCGCAGTGCGTCGAGGCAGCCTGCTGGATGGCCGGCATGGGCAAGGATTATCCGGAGCAGTTTGCGGCCGGGCTGAAGCCGCATGCGGTCCGCGAGAGGTATTACTATGCGCGGGGCCCGCAGTTAGTGAATCGGGTGGTGGATATCAGCGCGGTTATGGACCGCAAGGTGGAGGCTAACCTGGTCAACCGGGCGCAGGGCCCGGCAGGTGAGACCGGGGCGCGCCTGCGTCGCAGCCTGGCGGAGAAGGGCCTGCGGCTGCCGCTGCTTGGCGAAGACGATGTCACGGCCAGTCGCAATTACATCAAAGAATTCGTGCTGGGCGTGAACCGGGAGCTAGGGCGCAAGTACGGGTTGGAGTACGCGGAGGCTTATCACTACATCGGGCCGCAGGCCTCGCCGCTAGATGATTACATACGCCGCTACGCGGTCCCGCTCGGGCGCTGAATTACGCGGTCAAATTGACCCCTGCGTGGGAGCGTCCGGACCGGGATCTGTAGGGGTGCGGCGTACGCCGCAGCCGCGCCAGGCGGGCTGCATCGTGTGCTCGTGCGGCCAGAGCGGCCTTGCGCGCCCAGGCCAGAGTGGTGAGGGCTTCGTGCGCCAGGCTCTCGAGCTGGGCGCCGTCATGCGCACTGCGGAGGGCCTCGCCCACCTCGTGCAGCATCGTTTGGGCGTCCGCATATCTGCCGCTCACTACCGCAGCGCGCAGGCGCGACAAGGCCGCCCTCAACCGTTCGTCAGAAGTCATCAAGAGTACATCTGCGCGGCGATGCGCATGGACTCGAACAGATCGCTGATGTACTTGGCCTGCTGTTCCAAGGACGCGATCAGCGCGTCGGCTGCCGCCATCTGGGCCACCAGCGCCTGGCGGATCTGATCTATACGTTCCTGCTCGAGCTCGATGCGATCGTCCTGAGCGCTGATCTGATTCTTCAGCGTGTCCATGGTCAAGGTCAGCGCGCCGTCGGTGGAATCCAGCAGGCTGTCCAGCACATCCGTAGCCCATTTCAGGAAGCCGCTCTCTGTGCTGCTGCCGAGGAATTCCAGCAAAGCGGTAGCGTTGCCGCCGACAGCGCTCTCAAAGGCCGTCGTGTTCAGCGATAGTTTGCCTTTGTCGTCGAAGCTCAGCCCCAGGTCGGTCAGCGTCAGGATGTTGCCGGAACCGGCTTCATAGCGGGTGAGCTGCCGCAAAGCGTCCGTGAGGGTGAGAATAATGCTCTGGCCTGCCAGAGCGCCGGCGTCTTTGCCGCGATGCGCGTCCAGAGCGTCCAGGGCGGCGTTGTAAGCCGTGACGAAGGCCGAAAGGGCGTTGCTGAAGGGGGCGGTGGAGCGGGATACGGTGACGGTGGTGGCAACGCCGCTGTCGCTCTGGCTCAACAAGGTGATGGTGAGGCCGGGCGCCAGCGTGATGGTGCGTGAATCGCTGGACAGCTCGGTGGCCATGCCGTTCACCTTGTAGGTGGCTTCGGCGCCGGTGGCCAGCAAGTCCAGCAGGTCCTGGGAGCCGTCGTTGAGCTGGATGCTGACGGCGGCCAGCTTCGTGCTGCGGATGGCCAAGCGGTAATCGGGCGAGGATGTCGAACCGACGTTGACGATGGAAGCTTCCACATCCAGCCCGGCTTCGTTGATGGCTTCGACCAGCTCGTTGAGCGTGCCTGAATCCGGCGTGATCACGGTGGGCGTGCCGTCTATGGTCAGCGTAAAGCTGGTGGCGGAGCTGATGTTCTGCGTTGAGGGATCGGTGACCGTCGTCAGCCCGTCCTTGCTTAAGGTGCTGGTCCATGAGCCGAGGCTGGTGACCTCGACCGTCCAAACGCCGGTCAGGGCTCCTTCGCTTACGCTGGCGCTCAAGACGGCGCCGTTAGAAACCGCCGTCGAATAGCCGCTTACGCCCGTGGTGCTCGCCAGGCTTTCGACGGCATTCTGAAGGGATTCGAAGGCACTCTGGAGCGTGCTGAGGGCGGAAGACTGCGATTGAAGGTTGCTGCGGACCGACTGAAGCTGCGTCAGGGGCAGGGAAGCGATGTTTACCGCGCGCTCGATGAGACTCTCAAAGTCGCTGGCGTAGCGACTGGCGCCGGTGAACAGCGTGCTGCTGTCAGCCATGGCTCTTCATCCTGAAAAGGGAGAGCCGGGCCGAGGCAGTCTCCCTCTGGCCGGCCCGGCTCTCATGTGCGGCCTTAGCCGCGCAACAGCGCCAAGACGGCCTGCGGCGCCGCGTTGGCCTGCGCCATGGCCGCCAGCGAAGCCTGTTGCATCACTTGGGCTTTGGTCAGGTTGGCCGCCTCTGCCGCCATGTCGGCGTCACGCAGCCGCGACTCGGCTGCCGAGTAACTGGCGATCTGAGATTGAGCAAGCTGAATGGCGTATTGCAGCTTGTTCTGCCCCGTACCTACGCGCCCCTGGACCAGGCCCAGGTTGGCGATGGCGGTTTGGATGGCCGACAGCGCCGCCAGGGCGTTGGCTGTGGTGGTCGCGGTGGTGGAAGGATCGGAGACCGTCAGTGAGCCGGTGCCGGAAGCCAAGCCGGTGCTCGTGCTGCCGTCTTGAGTCACCGTGATGCTGAAGTCGCCCGAGCTCTGGATGGTGACCTGGCTGGAGGTCTCACCTACCAGCGCGTAAATGCCGAGCGAAGCGGTCTGGGCATTGATGGCGCTCACCGCCGCCGAGACGCTGGCCCCGGCCGTGGCGTCCAGCGTAACCGTCGCCGAACCGCTGGCGTTCTGGAATATCAGCACTTCGGTCTGCGTCGAGTTGGCCACCGCGGTGAAGTTGGTCGAAGCCAGCCGGTAGACGCCTTCGTTGTCGGTGGCTGTGGAGGCGGTCGCCAAAGCGTTGCCCGCCGTAGCGCTGCCCGCGGTGACCACAAAGGCGCGCGTGCCGCCGAAGGCCAGGTAGCCGTTGGCGTCGGTGGTGGCCGAAATGCCGTAAGTGTTAAGAGCGTTGTTCAATTGGGTCAGGGCGGCCGAGCCTTGGATGCCGCTGGTGCCGCCGGTCACCGTCACAGTGATGGTTCCGGTGGTGCTCAGCGTGGTGTCGTAGATGTTGAAGGTGAAGGTCTGCGAACCGCCCGCCAAGAAGGTCGTGGTTCCGGTCAGGTCGGTCGCCCCCAGCGTGGCGCCGCCCGCGGCGACGCTGGTCGAGCCGATGCCCAAGCTGTTGGCGTCCACCCGGTTGGTGCTGCCGCTGAGGTCCACCGTCGCCTTGGCGTTGGTCTGGTTGGACCCGCCTCCGATGTAGACCTCCAGCGTGCTGTTGTAGGTGCCGCCGTTGACCAGGCCGATGTTGGAGGCCTGCCGGTTGATTTCCGCCAGCAGCGCCTGGTACTCGGTGTTCAGCGTGGTGCGGCTGCCCGTGAACGTGGTGGAGGCCGACTGCGTGGCCAGGGTCTTCAGCCGGTCCAGGATCTTGGCGATGTTATTCAAGCCGCCGTCAATGATCTGTAGCGCGCTGATGCCGTCGTTGGCGTTGCGCACGCCCTGCACCAGCTCCGCCACGTCGCTGCGGTACTTGTTGGCCACGGCCAAGCCCGCCGCGTCATCGCCGGAGGCGTTGATGCGATAGCCGGAGGTCAACCGCTGTATGGTCCGGCTCTGGAATTCATTGTTCACCCGGAGGTTTTCCTGGGCGATAAGGGAGTTGACGTTGGTGACGACAGAAAACATTTTTTCACATCCTGTTCCGGGGCGCTTCCCGGCTTCCTGCCGGGCCCGGGTTCTCCTTGGGTCGGATGCCCGGGGCGCCGCCTCGTTTGCTCTTATCGGCCCGCCGGCGCGCCGCTTGAGCCGATATTTCAGTTCACAGCCCGGCCGGCGCCGCCAGCAGCTCGCGGTCCTGCTCGGAAAGCGTCCTTGCCGCCAGTCGCCGGTAGTGCGCCCGGAAACGCCGCGCCGTGCGCTGCCAACTGAAGTCCGCCACGCGTCGCCGCCCGCGCTCGATCAAATCCCGGCGCAAGCCTTCTTCATTCCACAGCCGCTCGACCGCCTCCGCAATTGAGGCGCGATCGTCAGGGTCAAAAATCAGCGCCGCATCCTTGGCTTGCTCGGGCAGCGAAGTGACGTTGGAACAGGCCGCCGGCGCACCGGCCAGGAAGGCCTCCCACAGCGGCAGGCTGGCGGCCTCGAATTTCGTCGGGATGATGACCGCCCGGCACAGCTTGTACAGGCACGCCAGCTCGCGCCGGCTCACCACGCCCAGAAAGCGCAGTTGTCCGTTCAGCCCCAGTTGCTCCGCCCGTGCGGCGATCGCCGGGAAGAAGGCGTTCTGGTGGCCGGTTGAGACCAGCGGCGCTCTAAGATTTCGCCGATCGCGCAACAGGGCTAGCGCTTCCAGCAATCCAATGTGATTCTTGTGCGGCCAGGTCTGTGCGGGATACAGGAGGAACTCATCCGGCAGCCCGAACTTTTCCTTCACCGCCCCGAGCTCGGCCGGCGAGGGCGCCTCAATGGCCTCCGTAACCGGGGCCAGCGGCACCACCCAAACCTTGTCTTGATCCAATCCGTACTGCCGGATCAGGTCCGCGCGGATCCAGCTTGAGCTCACCGCCACCATGCGCGCCTGATAGCACATGGTTCGATAGACGACCTCCCGGTAAAGCAGAATCTGCGGATCGAAATACTGGGGCAGGTGCAGGTGTTGCAAGTCGTGCGGATGGTAGACGGCCGGCACGTCCGTCATGAAGCCGTCTTGAAAAGTGAAGTGGACCAGGTCTACGCCCGCCTTCTCTATGGTGCCCTCGGAGACGTACAGCGGCACCCGCACGCGCTCCGGCAGCGACCGGATCCTATCCCAGGCCGCCCCTCCGACGCCTTGGTGATCGCGAGCGATGCGTATTTGCACCCAGTTCACCGCCGGCCAGGGTTTCGGCGGGCCTTCCAGCACGCGGCACGGGCCTGAGAGATGCGGGCGCAGCCAGCCGTCTTCGCCCTTGCGGGTCAGAAAAAGATACTCTTCCTCGCCGTCGGTGAGCTGCGACAGGCCGTAGGCCAGGCCCAGCACCACGCTTTCCACGCCTCCGGCGCGGGATCCTCCCGCCAGGCGCGCGTCAATCGCAATTTTCAGCGGCCTCATTTCAGCCAGCCACCCCCACACGCGAAAGCCCGGCCGCCGACCGGCAGCCGCCGCGAATAAGATCCACAATTCGTTCCAGCTCCCCCTCCTCGATGCCCGCATGCACCGGCAGGCTCAAACCGGCGGCGGCCAGCCGCTCGGTTACGGGCAAGAAATCCCCTCGCCGGCGTGACTGTTCCCGGAAGGGCGGCAACTGGTGCAGTGGAATGAAGAAGGGCCGCGTCTCGACGCCCGCGGCCGCCAGCCGCTCGGCCAACTGATCGCGCGATCGCCCGTAAAGCTCCTCATCCACGGTGATTGAAAAGACCCAGGGCGCCGGTTCCGCCCAGACGGCCTGCGGCGGCAGACCGATGCCCGCCACGCCGGAAAGCAATTCCCGGTAGCGGGTGAAAATGCGCCGCCGCCGGCCCAAGATTTCCTGTCGTCTTTCAAGTTGCGCGCACAAGATCGCACAAGCCAGATTCGTCAGCCGGAAGTTGTAGCCGATCACCGGGAACCAGTAGCGCCGCCCCGGATCCATCCCTTGACCCCTGAGCGTGCGCATGCGGATTTCAAGCTGTTGGTCGTCAACCGTTATCGCCCCGCCCTCCCCGCAACTGAAAATCTTGTTGCCGTAGAAGGAGAACGTAGCCGCCCGCGCCAGGCCGCCCACCGGCCGCCCTTTATAGCGCGCCGCGTGCGCCTCGGCGGCGTCCTCGATCACCCACAGGCCGTGCACGGCGGCCAGGCGGTTGATGGCGTCCATATCGGCCGGGTGCCCGTAAAGATGCACGGCGATGATGCCGCGCGTGCGGCGCGTGATGGCGGCCTCCAGCAACCGGGGGTCCAGGCACCAGCTCTGCGGATCCACGTCCACGAAGACCGGCTCGGCGCCCACATAACGCACGGCGTTGGCCGTGGCGACGTAGGTGAGCGAGGGGACCAGCACCTCATCGCCCGGACGCACGTCCAGCGCCAACAACGCCAGATGCAGGGCCACGGTTCCGTTGGCCACGGCGATGGCGGCGCGCGTGCCGCACAACGCCGCGAACTGGCGCTCGAAGCGCTCGATGAATTCACCGGTTGAGGAGATCCAACTGCTGCGGAAGGCCTCCAGCAAGTAGTGCTCTTCGAGTTCGCTCAGGTCCGGCCGCGCAAAAGCTATCATGTTAGCCTCCCGGCCAAAGCGCTGTGTTCCGCCAGGGCCTCAGCCAGTTGCACCAACCCCAAATCCGGAGCCAAGGTGAATCGCCGCCCGTCAACTTCCACGTAGGCGCCCTGGTGGGGCGGAAACCAGAACGCCCGCGCCTTGCGTTCGATCAGTTCCGCCGGATCGCGCGGGTCAACCCGCATGGCGGCCAGCATCTCGGCGCGCGAGATGTAGCGTCCCGGACCTTGCGGAACGCGCGGTACGGGCCGGCCCGCCTCGACCATCTCGATAAACTCCTCAAACAGGGTCCACAGCTCGGCCTGGGCCTTGCGCTCCAGCGAGCAGGCGGTCTCTTGCTCCGGACGGATCGGAAAACGCCGCACCCGGACCAAATCGCCGGCGTCTATTTCCGGCGCCACCCAGTGGACCGAGACGCCGTATTGGGTTCGCCCCTCCAGAATGGCGAAGTTATAACCTCCCACTCCGCGCAGCTCCGGCAACGGGGCGGGATGAAAGTTGAAGCAGCCGATCCGCGGCAAGCTGATAAGCGGGGGCCGGATCCTGCGCCGGTGCAGATAGGAGATGACCAGGTCAATGTCGTTCAGTTCCGGCTCGAGCGGGGCGCGGCTTAAGCGTTCGTAGACCTGTTCATCCCTCCAGACGGGGATGCCGGCCTCGCCGGCGGCGGCTTGCAGCAGGGAGCGCCCTGGCGGGTCTTCGGCGTCCGAGCTGACCGCCACGGTGACCTGATGGCCGCGCCGCAGCAAGTGCTCCAAGGCCCGCGCTGAGCCGGGCTTGCGCCCCATCAAAACCACGCGCAGTCGCACAGGCGCTCCCCAAGGCCTTCATCGGCAGTTTTCGCTTCCCAGTCCAGAGCACCACCGCCGCCACATTTCGCGATAGGCCGCCTCCAGGGCCCGGGTGAAGCCGGCCGCGTCTCCCAGCGATCCCTCCCTCAGGCGTGCCCGTAACTGTAGCCGGAGGCGCGCCAGCCGCTCCGGGTCCGCCGCCAGGGCGGCGGCGGCCTCAACGTAGGCATCCGGCGTATCCGCCGCCAGGTCCGCCAGGCCGACTGCCGACAGCAGGCTGCATCCCACCCGCGAAACGTGCGCCCGGCCGATGAGCGAGACCACCGGTACACCCATCCACAAGGCTTCACAAGTAGTGGTCGTGCCGTGATAAGGGAAGGCGTCCAGAGCGACGTCTACCCGCCGGTAGAACGCCAGATGCTCCCGAAGGTCCTCCGCCGGCCCGATCAACTCGACGCGCGCTCGCTCGATGCCGGCCTCTTCGAGCATCGCCAGAATTCGCTCGCGCACCGCCGCATCCGCCAGAACGCCGGCCTTCATCAGCAGCCGCGACCGCAGAACCCTCGCCAGCAGGCGCGCCCATAAGCCGAGCAACGGGCGGTTCAGCTTGGCCGGGTTGTGCGCCGAGCCGAAACAAATCTCGCCCGTTTTGTCGAATGCGGGGGCCTGAAGATCCTCCGGCGGCCCCCCATAGCAAACAAAAGTCTTCGGCAGGCGCATCAGCCGCTCGCTGTGCAGGTGCTCGGTCCGGCCCGGCGGATCGGCTTGCGCGTCGCTGACGCGGTAGTCCACGCTCGCCAGGCCGGTGGTGTTCGGATAGCCCAGCCAGCTCACTTGGACCGGCGCCGGCTTGCGGGCGAATGCCAGCAGGCGGTTCTGCGCGGTGTGCCCGGCCAAATCCACCAGGATGTCAATGCCGTCCTCGCGTACCAGATCGGCCAGGGCTTCATCGCTTAAGCCGCAGACCGTGCGCCAGCAATCGGCCAGCCCGGCCAGCCTTTGTGTGACGTCATCCGGCGCCAGCACGTCGGAGTAGCAAAAGATCTCAAACTGCCTGCGATCGTGCGCCCTTAAAACCGGCTCAAAAAAGCACGCCACCGCGTGCCGGCGCAAATCCGGCGAGACGTAGCCCAACCGCAGGCGGCGATCCGGCGCGCGGCGATTGCGGTGAGGACGGGCGGCGGCTTCCAGATGCGCCGCGTGCCGGCGGCTCCACCGCAGATGCTCGGCAAAGATCGCTTCCGGAGTCAGTGCCGGGTCGTAATGCAAGTGCATGAGGAGGGCCGAGTGGGCATGGTGGTCGCCCGGGCGAATCCGAAGCGCGCGCCTGAAACACTCCAGTGCTTCGGACAGACGGGCCTGCCCGCCCAACAGCCCGCCCAGATTCCTGTAGGCCTCCGCATAACCGGGGTCCAGGTTGACGGCGTTCCGATAACTTGCCTCGGCCTCGCCCAGCCGGCGCGCGCGCCGGAGGGCGTTGCCCAGATTGTTGGCGGCGTGGGCGTAGGCGGGGCGCAAGGTGAGCGCTTGCCGGTAGTGGGCGATAGCCTCCTCGGTGCGACCCTGGTTCAGCAGCAGATTGCCCAGGTTGTTGTGCGCCTCCGGATACGCCGGATCCAGCGCCAGCGCTCGCCGGAAGGCCTTCTCGGCGGCCTCCGGTGCGCCCGCCGCCTGAAGCGCCAGCCCCAGATTGTTCCGGCAGGCGGCGTCTTGCGGGCGGAGCTTTACTGCACGCTCCAGATACTGGACCGCCTGCTGGTTGCGTCCCGTCTGACACAACACTACGCCCAATAGATTCAGGGCGTCGGCGCAGTCGGCTTCCTGCTCCAGCGCGCGCCGGTAGGCGGCCTCGGCCTCGGCGATCCTCCCGGCGCGGTGATGCTCGATCCCCTCTCTCAGGATGTCGCGGCTCATTGCCGGGCCCGGCGGCAGGCGCTTTCCACCCAACGCCGCCACATCGTGCGGTAGGCCTCTTCCAGGGTGCGCGTGAACAGCGCAGCGTTGGTCAGCGGAGCGCGCGCCATGCGCGGGCGCAAATCGGCCCGCAAGCGCGCCAGCCGCTCAGCATCCCCGGCCAGCTCGACGGCCAGGGCCACGTAGCGCTCGGGCGAATCCGCGATCAGCTCCGGCAGTCCGACGTTGTTCAGCAGGCTCACGCCCACCCGCGCCGCATGGGTGCGGCCGGCCAGCGTCACCACCGGCACGCCCATCCACAGGGCTTCGCAAGTAGTGGTGGTGCCGTTGTACGGAAACGGGTCCAGCGCAATATCCACCTCGGCGTATTGCGCCAAGTGCTCCCGCCAGGAGCGTGTCGAGCCGAGCAGCAGGATCCGATCGGCTGAAACGCCCGATCGCTCAAATCTCTCCCAAGTTGCGCGCCTGACGCCTTCGTCATTTAGGCCCGTGTACTTCAGCAGCAGCCGGGCGCCGGGCGTGCGCCGCAGTATCTCGGCCCAGACCTCAATGACCTGGGGGGTGATCTTGGGGGCGAAGTTGAAGGACCCAAAGCTGACCGCCCCGCGGGTGGCTGCCGGCGGGGGCGAGGGTTCAGGCGCCTCCGCGGGCGGACCCCAGCAACTGAAGCCGCAGGGCAGCCGCACGAGCTGTTCGCTATGCAGATGATCTGTGGTCCCGGGCGGATCCGCCCAGGCGTCCGTGATGCGGTAGTCCACCGTTCTGAGTCCGGTCGTGTTAGGGTAGCCCAGCCAGGTGACCTGTACGGGAGCCGGCTTGCGGGCTACCGCCAGCAGCCGATTGTCCCAGGTGTGACCCGCCAGCTCCACCAGGATGTCAATGCCGTCGGACCGGATCAGCTCGGCGAGCTGCGGATCAGTAAGTCCGAACACGTCGCGCCAGCGGTGGCCGAGCGCCTTGAACTCCGCAGTCACCTGGTCCGCGTGCGCCACGTTCGCGTAGCAGGTGATCTGAAACCGCTCGCGATCGTGGGCCGCGAGCACCGGCTTCAGGAAGCCGGCCACCGGATGCCGGCGGAAATCGGGCGACAGGTAGCCGACTTGAAGCGAGCGGTCGGGCGCGGGGGTGTTTGAGTGCGGCCGGATCGCCGCCGCCAGCGGATCGGCGTGCCGTCGCGCCCATGCCCGGTGCTCGGCGTAGACCGCCAGAGGATCGGCGTCCGGCAGAAAGTTCAAACACATCAGCAGGCCGGAGCCGGCCACAGCCGATTCGGGATCCAGCTCCACCGCCCTTCGGTACTGCGGCACCGCTTCGGCCGCCAGACCCCGGTCACGCGTGAGCGTAGCCAGATTCCGCCACAGCTCGGCGCAATCCGGCCGAATGGCCAGCGCCGCCTCAAGCAGCCGCGCCGCCTCGCTCAAGTGACCGGACATGCGCAATACGGTGGCCAGGTTATTCAGGGCTTCCACCGAAGCGCCGTTCCGCCTGAGCCCTTCGCTCAGCAGCGCCGCGGCCTCGTCCAGACGCTTCTGCTTGACGCAGACGGCGGCCAGGTTGTTGACGGCGGCAGCGAAGTCCGGCTTCAGTCGCAGCGCGCGACGCAAGTTGCGCTCGGCCTCCTCCAGCCGGCCAAGCTGCGCCAGGGCGACCCCGAGATTGTTGAGCAGCCCCGGCGATTCAGGCTGCCGGCGCAAGGCGCGCCGACAACAGAGCACGGATTCTCGGAAGCGGTGCTGCTCGTTGAGCGCCGCGCTGCGGCTTATCGCCTGCTCCAGCTCGGTCGGGTCCGGCTTCATGATCCGCCCTCCTCGCACCAGCGGCGCCACATCAGCCGATAAGCCTGCTCAAGCTCCCGCGTGAACCTGGCGGCGTCGGTGAGCGGCGATTGCGCCATGCGCGCGCGCAGGCCGGCTCGCAGCTCGGCCAACCGCGCCAGATCGCCCGCCAGGCGAACTGCGCAGGCGATGTAAGCCGCCCGCGAGTCAGCCGCCAGCTCCCGGAGACCTACCGCCGACAGCAGGCTCAAACCGGTTCGCGACGCATGAGTCCCGCCGAAAAGGCTCACCACCGGCACGCCCATCCACAGCGCCTCGCAGGTCGTGGTCGTGCCCGCATAAGGGAATGTATCCAAGCCGATGTCTACCTCGGCATACGCGGCCAAGTGCGCGGCCAGCCCGGGCGTGCGCCCGCGCAGCTCAAGCCTTAGGGGATCCAGCCCGCAGTCCGCAAACAGTTCTCGCAGGTGCGCTCGTGCGCTTTCCTCATCTAGCGCGCCGTTCTTCACCAGCAAACGTGAGTCCGGCACGCCCCGCAGAATCTCGGCCCAGGTGCGGATCACCTGGCGGTTGATCTTGGCCAGATTGTGGAAAGCGCCGAAGCTGATGCGGCCGCTCGCCAGTGCGGGCGGCGGTGCGGCTGGCGGCGCCTCCTGCGGCGGACGGTAGCAAAGGAATGGGCCCGGCAGGCGAATTAGCCGCTCTGTATGAAACCTGTCGGTAAGGCCGGGCGGGTCAGCGCGCTCGTCTGTGATCCGGTAATCTACGGTGTTAAGTCCCGTGGTGTCCGGATAGCCCAGCCAGTTCACTTGGACGGGAGCGGGCTTGAGGGCCAGCAGGCGCGGACGCCCGTTGGCCGTGTGTCCGGCCAGATCCACAAGGATGTCAATCTCATCACGCCGGATGAGTTCTGCGGCCTGCTCATCGCTGAGCGCCTCTACGGGGCGCCAGGCATCGGCCAGCGCCCGCAGGCGGACGGTGACGGCGTCTTCTACGGCCGAGTTCGAGTAGCAGATCACCCACACCTGCCTGCGGTCGTGGGAGGCCAGCACCGGTTCGATGAAGTACGCCACCGAATGCGCGCGAAAGTCCGGCGACAGGTAGCCCACGCGCAATTCCCGCTCCGGGTCTCGGTGATTGGCGTGCTTGCGAAGGCGCCCGGCCAGCGGCGCGGCGTGGCGCTCTGCCCAGCGCCGGTGCTCGGCAAAGATGTCCTCCGGCGTCGCCTCAGGGTCGTAATGCAGGGCCAGAAGGAGGTTCGAGTGCGCCAGAGCAAACCCCGGAGCGCACCGTAGGGCGCGGCGGTAGCACGCCAGCGCCTCGCTGAGCAAGCCCCGGCGTTCGTGGAGGTGGCCAAGATTGTTCCAAGCCACCGCGTAGTCCGGCGAAACGGCCAGCGCTGCGCGCAGGCTCTGTTCGGCCGGGGTGAGGCGTCCCAGACGGGCCAGCGCCGCGCCGTGGTTGTTTAGCGCTTCGGGGAATTGCGGCCGCAGTTTGAGGGCCTGCGCGTAGCATCCCAGCGCCTCGCTGAGTCGGCCTTGCGCCTCCGCAACGACGCCCAGCACGTTGTGAGCCTCGGCCAGCTCAGGCTTGGCTTCGAGGGCATGGCGGCAGTGGCGCGCCGCCTCCTGATAGCGGCGCAAGCCGGCCAAGCAGGCGGCCAGCCAGCAATGCGCCTCCGCCCAGCCGGGTCGCAGGCTGAGAGCCTGCTGGTAGCAGGCGGCCGCCTCCTGGAAGCAGCCTTCTGCACGCAGCGTGTTGCCCAGGTTCAGGTGCGCTTCCGCCAGCGTGGGCTTGCAGGCGAGCGCCCGACGGAAGCACTCGGCCGCTTCCTGCCCGCGTTTCTGGAGTTGCAGGCAGTGACCCAGGTCGTTGTAAGCTTCGGCGAATTGCGGTCGAAGCCGGATGGCCCTGCGCAGGCACGGCTCAGCCTCTTGCGCCAGACCCTGATGCAAGAGAACCGCGCCCAGGTTGCGCCAGGCTTCAGGCAGCTCCGGGCACAGACGTGTCGCCTGCTCAAAGCAGGCCGCCGCCTGCCGGCAGCGCCCCTCGGCGAAGTGCGAGAGGCCCAGTCGGAAAGCCTCTTCAACGCCGAGCTGCGCGACAGTCTCAGCCGACTTCACGTTTCAACTCCCCGGCCACCCTGCCGAGCAGCTCCCGCCAGTCGCCCGGGCGCCTTTGGCGAAACAATCGCATGCTCGGGTACCAGGGCGTGTCCTCGCGATCTCGCAGCCAGCGCCAGTCGGCCGTCGAAGCCAGCAGCAGCCAGACGCGCTGCCCCAGCGCGCCGGCCAGGTGCGCCACCATGGTGTCAACTGAGATCACCAGATCCAGGTTGAGGATGGCGGCTGCGGTGTCCGTGATCTGGGAATCTTCCCGCTCCAAGGGCTCGATCGGGAAAGGCGCGCCGGCTGCGCTCCAGCCCCGCTGGAGACTGAAGAAGCTCACGCCCGGCACCCTGCCCAGCTCCCCCAGCAGCTCTGGCGGAACCGAGCGACGCCTGTCATGGCGATGATCTGGGTTGCCGGCCCACACCAAGCCCACCTTATAACCGGCCGCTCCGGCCAGCCGCCGGCGCCAGCGTTCGACCAAACCAGGGTCCACGTGCAAGTAAGGCGCCTCGGCGGGAATGGTCTCCAGCGTGGTCCCGAGCAGCCGAGGCAAACTCAACAGCGGCGCATGTACGTCCCAGCGCTCGTCCGGCCTCACCAGCCAGCGCTCAGGCAGCAAGGGCCGCAAGCGCGGCTGGCAGTCAAGCCGCACGCGCCCGCCGCGTTGCTCGACCAGCGGCAGGTAGCGCACGAACTGAATTGTGTCCCCAAGGCCCTGTTCGGCATGTATGAGAATGGTGCGGCCTTCAAGGGGAGAACCGTCCCAGGCCGGCTCGGCGAACTGCCGCGGCCGGCAGTCTTTGCGGCGAAACCGCCATTCGTACTCCTCAAAGCCGCGCTTCAGATCCCCCATGCGCAGCCAGGCCATGGCCCGATTGCTGTGCGCCTCGGCGAAATCCGGCTTCAGGCGGATGGCCTCCTCATAGCAAGCCAGGGCCTCTTCCAGCCGCCCCAGTTGCTCCATGGCGTAGCCGCGCTTGTTCAGGAATTCTCCCGAGGCGGGCCGCAGCGCCAGCGCCCGCTCGTAGTGTTGCAGGGCTTCGGAGTCCTCACCGCGCCAGGCGCAGATATCTCCCAGGTTGGCGTGAGCCTCGGGCAGGTTTGGGTTCAGGCGCAAGGCCTCCAGGCAGGGCACGCCGGCTTCGGCCTGGCGGTTCTGCTCGATCAGCACCGCGGCCAAGTTCGCGTGCGCTTCCGCCAGCGCCGGCTTGAGACTCACCGCCTTGCGCGCCGCTTGTTCGGCCTCGCGCAGCCGATCCCGCTTGAGCAGAATCGCGCTCAGGTTGGAGTGGGCCTCGGCCAGTTGCGGGTTCAACGCGATGGCGCGCCGGCAGGCGGTTTCGGCCTCCACCAGGCGCTCCATCTCCCGCAGAGCGCTGGCGAGGTTCAACCAGGCCTCGGCGTAGCCGGGGCGCAGCGACAAGGCGCGCTCGAACGCCGCAGCCGCTTCCTCCAGCCGTCCTTGCGCGCGCAGCGCATTGCCGTAGTTGTTGTGCACCTCGGCGCAGTCGGGAGCCAGCCTGAGAGCCTCCTGGTAGTGAGCCAAGGCTTCGTCCAGCCGCCCCAGCTCTTGCAGCACATTGCCCAGATTGCTGTGGGCTTCCGGGTAATCAGGCGCCAGCCGCAGCGCGCGCTCAAAACAGGCCGCAGCCTCCGAGCGGTGCCCCATGGCTTGCAGCACGGTGCCCAGGTTGTTGTGGAACATGGGCACCTTTGGGTTGACCGCGATTGCGCGCTCGATACAGGCGACAGCCGAATGCAGTTGGCCGGTTTGGTAGGCCAACATCCCGCTCAGATGCAAGGCGTCGGCGTTGTCCGGCTCGGCCGCGAGCACCTGGCTGTACAGCGTTGCAGCCTGCTCTAGTCTGCCCGCCCGATGATGCCGCCAGCCCGTGATAAGCGCGTCATTGAGCGACGGCATCCGGCTTGATCTCCCCTTGAGCCACGCGGATCAACTGCCGGCGCACGGTTTGGATTACCGACGCCCAGTCGCCGCGCGCAGGCTGGCGAAACAGGCGCATGGTCGGATACCAGGGGGTGTCCCGGCCACGGCGCATCCAGCGCCAGTCCGGGGCGAACGGAAGCAGGACCCACACCGGACGACCCAGGGCTCCGGCCAGGTGCGCCTGCAATGTATCAACGGTGATCACCAGATCCAGGCGCTCGACGGCCGCCGCCAGCCACGGCAAATTGTTCCAAGTTTCCGGCAGCAGCGCCAGGTTTAATCCGGCGGGCGGCGTCTGTTCGGCGCG
>Ga0272448_1000392_pt1 | contig 68026 bp, 50 predicted proteins | sample YNPCB0191_FD_202220 | JGI IMG/M metagenome (GOLD analysis project Ga0272448, IMG submission 202220) | Hot spring sediment microbial communities from Yellowstone National Park, WY, United States - YNP-CB-019-1 | ecosystem: Environmental > Aquatic > Thermal springs > Hot (42-90C) > Sediment... | reverse complement strand
ACGACGCCCTGACTGGGTCGGCCGATGATGCCAGCACGCCCCTGCTTGCAGCCAGGTTATGGAAAAACACGCTCAGACGTTCGTTGAGACCGGCCTCGCCGTCATAGAAGATGTTGACAATCGGAACGCGTGTTTCTGCCTGAATCTCGCGGGACAGAGCCGAAGCGATGGTGCCGGGCATGCACCCGAATGGTGCCACATTGACCACAAGGCTTGCCCCCTGTCGAGCAAAGAGTTCGGCGCGACCCAGGGTCAGAATCGCCTCGCCGTAGAACTCACGCGGCACGCGCTTCGCGCCTACTTCAATAATCTCGCGGATGTCTGGCTCATGCCGCCCGGCCAACAACGGCCCGACCAAGTCATAGAAGCGGCGTTCCTGGTTAGTCAGGAACTTGTTCTTGAGGAAGGCCTCACACTTCTCACCGATGTTCAGGAAGCGCTTGCCTGCCGCGTGCCGGTGCACGAAGGCGGTATAAAGAATCCACTCCCCCAGCGGTGCTACCCAGGCCTCGCCGCCCTCCCGTTCAATTGCCTCCACCAGGTGGTCGTTGCAGAAGGCGTTGCAGCGCACGTAGATCTCACCTACTATGCCCACCAACGGCTTGCTGCCGACAGCGGCGACGGGGATGCGAGCGAAGCGTTCCACGCACGCTTTGAGGACCGGTTCAACCTCACGGCCCGATTCCAGCGCCTGCGCCAAGTCGCGTAGCCCAGCCGCAAGGGCTTCGTCCACATCGCCAGTGTGTTTCTCATATGGTTTGAGGCGACAGCGGCATTTCCAGAGGATGTCCGCCGAGAGGATGCTTTTCCAAGCGGCAACACGGAGCGATTGGCTCAGGCCGCCGTAGGCATTTTCCGAGGATGGCGCCAGAATAGCTACTTCCGGAAATCCCTGGGTATTGAGGATCATGCGTTGGAGGAGGCCATATTGTCCGAAACGACACGGGCCGCGTGCTGTGGGCATGAATAACGCTTCGCCATTGCCGCCTTGACGTGCCTGGCTTCGCAGCGTGTGAACGATTCCCCCTGTGGTAACGGCGGCGGGCAGGCATTCGCTCCCGCGGAGCAGACTGCGCCCACACTCAAACACCTCTGCGGTCTCGGGTGGCATGGCCTCGGCTCGGTATCCATGGCCGCGCAACGCGGCAGCAAAGAGTGGTGTGCCCACCGGATGCATCGGCGGCACCCAGAGCCGCCGGTTCCCGAACGATGTCGGTGTCTCGTCGGGGGCGGGGATTATGTAGGGTTTGTGAGAGTGCGGTGTCCACGAGCGCACCACATCAAGAAATGCTTCAACACGGGTCAGGTAGCCCGCGTCACCGCCGTGCTCATCGATCTCCAGGGTGAGGAAAGGCTTATCGCCCATGATGTCCTCAACATAGGAGAGGATGAACGAGTCCGGGCCGCACGAGAAGTTGGTGAAATAGATGGCGTAAAGCTGCGGATGCCTTCTCACAAACTCGGCGGCGCATAGGATGTGCTGAGCATATGGCCAGTACATGTTGCGGAAGACGGGGTTGATGTCACGCACATCGTAGGGCAACAAATCCAGGGGGATGACCCTCACACCTAGGTCAGCAATCTTTTGTGGCAGGCTGAGGTTGGCCCCGAGGTCGAGGGTGTTATAAGGACGCCCGAGCACGACAATTGCGCGCTCGCCCGATGCTTCCACCTCGGCGAGCAGACGGCGACCCAGATCGCGCCGTGCCGCTTCAAAGGTTGCCTGAGCTTTCTCTGCCCGGCTCCAGGCACGCACTACCGCCACACGGCTGACCCCCAGCCGGGAGCCGAGTTCCTCATGCAATGCCGCCAGCAACTTCGGGCGGGCACATGCGAAGTCCACTACCGGGCTGAGAATACGTCCAATGTCCACGCCGTGCAACCTCAGAGTTGATTTCACCACACTCGGAAAGGCTTCCACGTAGGGACATAGCACGGTGTTGCTGGCGCTGGGATTATGTGGCAAGCTGATCAAGTGGGGTATGAAGACAAAATCGGCATCCTCCATGACGAGAGCCGCGGCGGCGTGACCGTGTGCAATTTTGATGGGGAAGCAGAAATCTGCAGCCGACAGTTCGATGCCTTGACGGATGATCTCTTCGGTAGTGCGCTCTGTAACCACCACCCGGTAGCCCAATTCTTCAAAGAATGTGCGCCAGAGCGGCAGCATGCTGTACGAGTGTAGGCAGTGTGGGATGGCGACGGTGCCTCGCGCCTGCGCAGGCTCATTGCCTTTTTGCATTATGAGACTGAGCCGCCGGCGGAAGGGGATGAACTCCCGACGGATGCGTGCCCGGTTTTCCTCAGGGTCGCGTCCACACATGTAACCCCATGAAGGACGCGTTGTCTCGCCCTCAATTTCGGCGAAGGTGATCTTGCAGTGGTTCGGACAGAGTTTACAATCCTCGGTGTGCAGAACAATTTTCCGCTGCGAGAGGTCCAGCCCCCGGAACTTAGTTTCACTGCCGGCGTCCGCCATTTTGCGTTTGGCCAGGAGCGCCACGCCGATGGCGCCAAGCACGTGACAATAGGGTGAGACCACCATCTTCACATCAAGAAGGTTCTCAAACGCAGCCACTAGGCCCTTGTTGCGAGCTGTGGCTCCCTGGAAGAAGATCTTTTTGCGGCTGTACGGCCGACGTCCCACGACCTTGGTAAAGTAGTTCTTGACTACCGAGCAGAGGACCGCCGCAATGCATTCTTCTCGCGTGTAACCTGCCCTGATGAGGCGGTCTACGTCCTGTTCCATGAATACCGTACACCGGTCTGACGTCATGGGGGGTGCGATTCCCATGACCACATCGCCGATGGCGTCTAGGTCAAAACCGAGTTTTTTGGCCTGTTCTTCCACGAACGAACCGGTGCCAGCAGCACAGACGTAGTTCATATTGGAGTCGCAGATGCGGCCGTCTTTCGCCCGGATGTATTTTGAGTCTTGGCCCCCGATCTCAAAAATTGTCTCCACCTCTGGATCAAAATGGAGCGCACCGGTCAGGTGGGCAGTAATCTCGTTCTGAATGCAGTCGGCACCGACAACTAGCCCCACCAATTTGCGCCCAGAGCCGGTGGTTCCGACGCTCAGCACCTGCAACTCGGCATGCTTGCGGCGGCAGATGTCCTGCAGCGCCCGAAAGAGCAGTTTGGTGGCTTCCAGCGGCGCGCCTGCGGTTTTACGGTATACATCGCAAATGACCTGTTCTTCCTCATCAAGAAGGACAAGTTTGGTGCTGGTTGAGCCGACGTCAATGCCCATGTGACACCGCACACGGGGGCCATTAGGCCACCTGGTGATCCGCACCTCGTTATTGTCGTCGTCGGTGTACGCCTCTGCCACTGCAAAACTGGGGTATTTGGTCTTGCGGAATCCAAGTGGCGGACGGCGCAGGGTTGTAACTGCACGCGGAGCTGCGCCGCGGAGTGCCGCCGTTACTACGGTCGTTCCCGACACAAGCTTGTCGGCCAGCAAAGCTGCGCCGATGGCGCTGCAGTAGGGCGCATCCGCAAAAGTTTTCACTTGGTCATGATACCGCGCCCGTAGCCATCGCATGACTTCGCGGTTCTGCGACACGCCCCCAGTGATAATGGTCAGCCCACGCAGCGGTCGTCCCCGCAGCAGCGTGTTGAGAAATGTTGCCGTCATCCCCTTGCAGAGTCCGCACCAGAGGGCGGACTTACTGAACCCCTCCTGTTGTCGGTGGACCAGATCGCTTTTGGCAAACACCGAGCAGCGTGTGGCAATGGAGGGTGGATCTTCGTGATGGGTGAATGAGCCCAGTTCCTCGTAACGGATCCCCAGTCGGTCAGCCTGCTGGTCCAGAAACGAACCGGTACCGGCCGCGCAAAGGGAATTCGTGTTGTAATCAAGGAAATTGCCCTCTTCGTCAAGTTGAATGAGCGTGACACTGCCGCCGCCTACATTGATGATATTGCGCACCTCCGGGAAGTGCTGGCGAACAACGCGGATTTCGGCCTGAACAAAGTCCACGGGTCGGAACCCGAGGCTGTTGGCGAGCAGGTGTCCCATCGTCCCCGTCACGCCCAGCAGGAAAGGCTCACTGATCTGGAGCCATTCCAAATGCTCGCGCACGCTACGCGCGGGGTCGCCATGGTGGCGGTCCATCCGCCGCTGTTGTACTCGCCCGCTTTCGTCCAGCATCACCGACTTGACGAAAACGGCACCCATATCAATACCGAGACGAATTTTTGCCACTGTGTATCCCGTAACAGTTCTTGCCGCCCCTGTGTGTGAGTGATTATAGCGACGGGGTGAGCCGCTGGTCAATAAACGAGAAGGGGTCGCCCCCGACGTCGTGAATCTTGACTCCCTCCCGGCGGTTGGGATAGCATGCGGCCCGACGTCATTGTTGACGAATCGCGCAGAAGGTGGTTTTTTCCATGATTGGGCGCGAAATAACATATGCTGAGGCAATCCGCGAGGCGCTGCGGGAGGAGATGCGCCACGACCCCGCAGTGTTTTTGCTGGGCGAGGATATTGGCATATATGGTGGCGCATTCGGGGTGACGCGTGGCCTGTTGGACGAATTCGGCGAAGAGCGCGTACGCGACACGCCCATCTCCGAGGCTGCAATTGCTGGCGCTGCCCTTGGCGCGGCTCTTACCGGATCACGACCGGTTGCGGAAATCATGTTCATGGATTTCACGACACTTGCCATGGACCAACTGGTCAACCAGGCCGCTAAGATTCGTTATATGTTCGGCGGCAAGGCCAAAGTGCCCATGGTGCTGCGCACACCCGCCGGCTCTGGCACGGGAGCAGCGGCGCAGCATTCACAAAGCCTGGAGGCGTGGTTTGCACATGTTCCGGGGCTGAAAGTCGTTGCCCCCAGCACGCCCTATGACGCAAAGGGCCTCCTGAAGACCGCTATCCGCGACGACAACCCTGTGCTCTTCGTGGAGCACAAACTCCTGTACAGAGTCAAGGGCCCAGTCCCGCCGGAGGAATACCTGCTTCCTCTGGGGGTGGCTGACATCAAGCGGGTAGGTACTGATTTAACGATTGTTGCCTATAGCCATATGGTTAGCCGCGCGCTGGCGGCAGCTGACGAACTCGCCCGCGACAGAATCGCGGCTGAGGTGCTTGATTTGCGCACGCTTGTGCCGCTGGATCTTGATGCTCTAGAAGCATCGGTGCGCAAGACCGGAAGAGTAATAGTGGTGCACGAGGCGGTCAAGCAGTGCGGGTTTGGCGCGGAGGTGGCAGCCCGTCTCGCGGAAGGGCCGGCCTTTGATTACCTGGACGCCCCGATAGTTCGTTTGGGCGGTAGGTTTGTACCAATACCTTACAACCCGACGTTAGAGAAGGCTGCGGTGCCGCAGGTAGCAGATATTGTGCAGGCGGCTCGTCACCTGTGCGGCCGCGGTGGTGGGACCGACGTCTGACTACACGGAAGAGCACTCGGTATATGAAGGTCGGTGTGTATCACGGGCCTGGAGACATTCGGATTGAGGACCGGGAGCGGCCCCGACCGGGGCCGGGCGAAATTTTGCTGCGTGTGCGCGCCTGTGGTTTGTGTGGCACGGACGTGGCAAAATACCGCCTCTGTCTAGTAAAGCCCCCGGCAGTGCTCGGCCACGAGGTGGCGGGCGAGGTAGTGGAGGTCGGCCCGGATGTGGAGCATGTCGCTGTTGGAGAGCGCATTGTCGTGCCGCATCATATGCCGTGCTTCACGTGTCTCTATTGTCGGCATGGGAACTACAGCAATTGTGCTGCTTTTAGGCCCAATCAGTTTATCCCGGGAGGCTTCGCGGAATATATCCGTGTCGGAGCACCGTCGGTACGTGCAGGTGTGTTCAAAATTCCCGACAATCTTTCTGACGATGCTGCGGCCCTGGCTGAATCGCTCGCTTGTTGCCTGCGCGCCCTGAAGCGTAGTCACTTCCGCGCTGGTGACTCGCTGGCAGTTGTCGGGTGCGGCCCGGTGGGATTGATGCACCTGATGCTGGCGCGATCTTTTGGCGCGGGCGTGCTTATCGGCGTTGACGTGGTGCCTGAACGTCTGGAAGCGGCCCGCCGTTTTGGCGCGGACGCGACCATTAATGCGAAAGATGGAAACGCCCAGGCGCAAGCCTGCGCTGTTACCGATGGTGCTGGCCCAGACCAGGTAATCGTGGCCGCAGGTAATACAGCAGCCGTAGAATTGGGTCTGCGACTCGCTCGCCGGGGGGGCACGGTGAATGTCTTCGCTGAGTGCCCACCCGGCAGCAGTGTCACCCTTGACCCAAACCGTGTCTATCACGCAGAGGTTTCGCTTATCGGCACCTACTCCAGTTCGCCGGCAGAAATGGCTGAGGCGCTGTCCCTGCTGGCCAGAGGCCGAATTGATGTAGAGGCACTCATAACCCATCGCTTGCCCCTGGCGCGGCTTCAGGAGGGCTTTCACTTGGCCACGGCGGGAAGGGAGGCGCTCAAGATCGTCATTCATCCCAGCGGGAGCGAATAGATGGCCACACGTGTGATGAAAGCGGCAGTACTCCATGGTCCGGAAGACGTGCGACTAGAGGATATCCCTGTCCCGGAGATCGGGCCCGGTGAGGTCCTGGTGCGCATCCGCGCTGCCCTTACCTGTGGCACCGACGCCAAGGTCTATCGCCGTGGTGGTCACCCGACGATGATCAGGCCTCCTGCTCCTTTTGGTCACGAATTCGCCGGTGACGTGGCAGCTGTTGGCAGCGCAGTACGCGGGTTCACCGGGGGTGACCGGGTTGTGGCTGCCAACTCTGCACCTTGCAATCTGTGCCGCTACTGCCGGATGGGGCGCCCGAGCCTGTGTACGGACATTCTCTACATAAATGGTGCTTATGCCGAATATATCGCCATACCTGAACGAATTGTGCGGCAGAATCTGCTTCATATCTCCCCCTCGCTTTCCTACAGCCACGCTGCACTCGTTGAGCCGCTTGCATGTGTGCTTCACGGGGTGGAAGAGTCCCATGTTCACATCGGCGACGTGGTGGTGGTGAACGGCGCGGGCCCCATTGGCTTGCTCTTCGTGAAACTGGCAAAACTTGCTGGAGCATCAGTCATCGCTGTGGATAAGGTTGCGGGGCGTCTGGAATTTGCGCGCCAGCTCGGTGCCGACCATGTTGTTGACGCGAGTAGGACTTCTGAAGTTGTGGCTGCTGTGCGCCAACTGACGCCAGGTGGCGAGGGGGCTGATGTGGCCGTTGACGCCACCGGCTCTGAGCAGGTGTGGGAAGCGGCTGTGCGCATGGTACGCCGAGGTGGGTTGGTCAACCTCTTTGGTGGCTGCAAGCCTGGCACCTCCTTTTCTGTGGAGACCTCATTGCTTCACTATAGCGAAATAACCATTAAGGGGGTCTACCACCACACACCGCACCACGTGCGGCGGGCGCTGGACCTGCTGGCGACCAGGCAAGTTCCAGCGGAATTGTTTATCAGCCGTGAACTTCCTCTCGCCGATCTGCCACTTGCGCTCAACGCCATCATGTGCGGCGACGACATCAAGATTGCTGTGATTCCGTAAGCATCGGGACGAAGAAGCATGGAGTTCACTGTCGAACAGAAAATTCACATGCTGCGAACCATGTGGCGTATCCGCTGGTTCGAAGAGAAGGTCGATGAATTTTTCGCGCGCGCGATGATTCACGGCACGACTCACCTCTATGTGGGAGAGGAAGCTGTGGCTGTGGGTGCCTGCGTCAACCTGCAGAAGGGTGACTACTTTACCAGCACACACCGGGGCCATGGTCATTGCATCGCCAGCGGTGCCGATCTCAAGCGCATGATGGCAGAACTACTTGGCCGGCGAACTGGCTACTGCGGTGGGAAAGGCGGCTCAATGCATATCGCCGATGTGGAGGCCGGCAACCTAGGTGCGAATGGGGTCGTTGGCGGCGGCCTTCCCATTGCTGTCGGCGCTGCTTTGAGTTTGCGCCTGCGACGGAGTGACCGTGTCGTCCTGTGTTTCTTCGGCGACGGGGCAGCCAACCAGGGGGTATTCCATGAATCGCTTAACCTCGCTGCCATCTGGTCGCTGGGGGTCGTCTTCATCTGCGAGAACAACATGTATGGCATGTCGCTTTCCAGTCGGAAGTCAGTGAGCGCCAAAGACATCGCTACACGAGCCGTTGCCTATGGAATTCCGGGCCATCTGGTAGACGGCAACGACGTCTTTGCAGTGGCCGATACCGTGGAGCGCGCAGTGCAGCGTGCGCGTCGCGGTGAAGGCCCGACGCTCATTGAGTGCCAGACATATCGTTGGAAAGGCCACTCAAAAAGTGACGCTAACCTCTACCGCACCCGGGAAGAAATTGAACAGTGGAAACAACGGTGTCCTATCCAGCGTCTTGTCGCAAACCTTGTCACTAGTGGAATCATCACCGAAGCCCAGGCACGGGAGATTTGTGAGCAGGCGCGGCGCGATATAGAGGCAGCAGTAGAATTTGCTCTGGCTTCGCCTGAACCGGGGATAGACGAACTGGAAAAGGATGTGTATGCTTAGTGAAAGAAAGGGGGGCAGAGGTCGCGGCCATGATACGCGGCGCTTTCGTCTGGGTGAGTCTGCTCGTAGGGTTGGCAATCGCTTTCGGCTGTACGGAGCGTGAACGGCCCGCACAGCCGACAGACAAAGCAGAGCGCTCCAACGGTGCGCTGGACGCTGACCCTTACTTACCGCTGCGCATCCGCATGGTGGCGGAGCAGATTGCGGGGCGTGACGTTGTTGATCCCCGTGTTCTTGCGGCTATGCGAAAAGTGCCGCGCCACGAGTTTGTGCCTGAGCCCTATCGTGCGGCTGCATATGAGGATCACCCACTACCGATCGGTCACGATCAGACGATATCGCAACCTTACATTGTGGCGAAGATGTGCGAACTGGCTGCCATCAAGCCGGATGACCGGGTTCTGGAAATCGGCACAGGTTCAGGATACCACGCTGCTGTATTGAGCCTTCTGGCCAAGGAGGTTTTCACCATAGAGATTCTCAAGCCCTTGGCGGAGATGGGGGAGAACAACCTCAAGCGCCTCGGTTATACCAATGTCACCGTCAAGTGCGGTGATGGCTACCAGGGCTGGAAGGAACACGCGCCTTTTGATGCCATCATCGTTACCGCCGCGCCGGACCACATTCCACAGCCATTGGTGGAGCAACTCAAGGTGGGCGGTCGCCTGGTTATTCCCGTCGGCGACCGGTGGCAGGAGTTGATGCTGATTACCAAGACCGAGCAGGGCGTCACTAAGAAGACGATCTTTCCGGTGCGTTTCGTGCCGATGACTGGCGAGGCACAGAAGAAGAAATGAGCCTTGTTGGTCAACGCCAGCCGCGTCGGGTCGTTTATTGCGTGCGGGCCGCGGTTGTTGGTCCTGACTTACAAAGTGGCAGTCGGCCCTGGCATGGAGGTGTCACTTGCCTGCGGCAGTGTATGTCTTTTTGCTGCTGATTCTCTTCGCTTTTGGACTGTTGCTCGGTTCATTTCTCAATGTCTGCATCTATCGGCTGCCGCGTGGCAAGTCACTTCTTTCACCGCGACGTTCCTATTGTCCCATTTGTCATGAAACCATCCGTTGGTATGACAATATCCCGCTTTTCAGTTACCTCTACCTCGGGGGCTTATGCCGACACTGTGCGAGCCGCATTGCGGCACGTTACTTTTTCGTAGAACTACTCACGGCCTGCGTGATTGTGCTATGTTTTCATGTCCTTCAGGCCCGGGACGAGTCCGCCGGGGTTATCGTGGTATATGCGGCGACCACCTGCGTGCTGATCGTTGCCACTTTTATAGACATAGACTTGCGTATCATCCCCGATGAAATCACCATCGGCGGTATGTTCGCCGCTCTTCTTCTCTGCGCTATCTTTCCGGGAGTCCATGATAAGCCGGAGCACGGCAGGGCACTCCTGTTAATGCCATTGCTGAAGCATCGGAGTCTGGGGGCGCTGGCCGCAGCGCTCGCGGGCATGTTACTGGGGTCGTTCCTGATTTACGCCAGCGGAGTTTTGGGGAAGTTTGTCTTCAGGCGTGAGGCTATGGGCCTGGGAGACGTGAAGTACATGGCATTTCTCGGCGCCGTGCTCGGGTGGAAACAGGTTCTCTTTACTTTCCTCTTGGCGCCGGTGCTCGGTGTCGTCGTCGGGCTGGTGCAACTATTGCGCAGCGGTGAACACAGGCTCCCCTACGCGCCGTACTTGTCGCTGGCGGCGGTGACGGTGATGCTGGCGGGCCGCAACATCCTCGCCTTTCTGGGGTTGGAAACGCTCCTTGTGCCTTTTCGTTGGTAGAGTGTCCCGTGAGCGAATGTCAGAGGACCGGGAGGACTATTTTGCGTATCTGCTCGGCAATGGTGGCGGGCGGGAGGAGGGTGCCCGCAGCGGCGCAGTCTACGCGCACCCAATTGGGTTCGCGCGCAGCCAATTCAAGGTAGGCCTCGGCGGCATTTTGCTGGTGTACAAGGTCGGCCTCGTGAACGTCGCGCCCGCGTCCGCCGAGGTAGGCGCGGGCCTCCTTGGCGGCCACGAGTGAGGTCGCCAATTCGCAGGGCACATGTAGAAGGATAGTCAGGTCGGGCTGCGGCAGCCCGAACACGCCATACTCAAGGTCGCGTACCCAGTCGTAAAACGCCTGGCGCAGGGCGCGGTCGCGAATCTTACCTCCTTGGTGGGCCTGATTGGCGCAAACATAGCGGTTGGAGACGACAACCACACCATTTGCCAGCCACTGTTCCAGGATCGGCTTGGCCTGCCAGCGGTCTCCTGCGTACATGAGTGACGCCAGGCGTGGGTCTATGTTCTCTGCCGGCCCATATTCCCCACGCAGATATGCCGCAACCATGTCTGCGAACAATCCCTGCCCATAGCGGGGAAACTCAATTACTTCGGCAGCCTTCCCCTCTGCTCTCAGCCAGTCTTTCAACAGCGCTGCCTGTGTTGCCTTGCCGCTCCCGTCAATACCTGCGAGGGCGATAAACCTGCCGCTTCGCGATGCCATATCCCATTCTCCGCCTTTTTCAACTGTTTCATACTTTGCATGGCATGTGACTCTACCAGTGTCACGATGGGAATGCAACGCTGACATATCCTTGTCGGACATTGCTAGATTGCTGACGCGCTGCTAGAATCTGGCCGAACGTTCACGGGTAGTTGGAACAATCTATTGGAGCCGAGGTTCTGGTTCAGGGTGCTATGATGGAAGGCAGAAAACCTAGGGTGGTGGGGATTGGCGAGGTCCTCTGGGATATTTTTGGAGAGGACAAGCGCCTTGGGGGTGCCCCGCTGAATTTTGCCGTGCATGCTGCGGCGTTGGGCGCGGCGGCGAGCATCATCAGCCGTGTCGGAGAGGACGCAGATGGGGATGCGATTCTCGCAGCCGTGCGCCAATTCGGCCTTCCTGCTGACGCCATACAGCGCGATTCCTCTCATCCCACTGGTCGGGTTACTGTGAGCATCGGTTCCCATGGCCAGCCGTCATTTACCATCATGGAGAATGTTGCGTGGGACTTTTTGGAGGAGACAGAAGTCGCCCGCAGTCTCGTCGTTGCTGCCGAGGCCATTTGCTTCGGTACGCTGGCTCAGCGCAGCGAACGTAGCCGCACGACTATCCAATCGCTGTTGCGCGCTGCTGCCGAGCGGGGGAAGGTACGGTGGTTCGTCTGCGACATCAATTTCCGCCAGCATTACTATTGCCGGGAAGTGGTGCAGGCAAGCCTGCGGTTTGCCAATCTTCTGAAGATGAACGAAGACGAGGTCCCGATTCTCCTGCGTCTTTTGCGAACGCCCGGCCGCGGGGAGCGGGAGCGAATCAGGGCCTTGATGGAGACCTTTGCCCTTGACCTGGTATGTGTCACACGGGGGGAGCGCGGGTGTGTCATCTATAGCAACAGCGCATACTCAGAGGTTGCCGGCTATAAAGTGCGTGTGGCAGATACGGTGGGATCTGGGGATGCATTCACCGCTGCCCTGGTGATGCGCCTTCTTGCTGGCGATCCGCCGGAGGCGGCAGCAGACTTTGCCAACCGGGTCGGAGCTTATGTCGCTACTCAGTGCGGTGCGACGCCTGCCCTTGATTTGGACGCGATTCAAAACATGCGTCGGGCGTAGGTGGCTCGCCGCGCATTACTTGGAGTCAGTTTCGCTTTCGGATTTGCTTCGTGATGGACCAGCATAGGCAAATGCGGCAGCACGTCTATCTGAAATAAGCGATTGACTTACGTCAGGAGAGGGGTTATTCTTCCCGTGATCGTCGCTGTGGCGGCCAAGGCAGGAGGGGAAGGCAGCGGAAGTGCAAAGGAGGCACAATATGCCGAAGACGACTCGGATTTTACTTGCGGAGGACGAGATACCGAAGCAGTGGTATAACATCCAGGCTGACATGCCGCACCCACTGCAGCCGCCGTTGCATCCGAAGACGGGCAAGCCAGTCGGTCCGCAGGACCTTGCCCCTGTTTTTCCGATGAACCTAATTGAACAGGAGGTGAGCACACAGCGTTGGATTGACATCCCGGAGCCGGTGTTGGAGAAATTGGTGCTCTGGCGGCCGACGCCGCTGCATCGCGCGCGGGCGTTGGAGAAGGCGCTTGATACGCCGGCCCGCATATACTACAAGAACGAGGGTGTGTCACCGCCGGGAAGTCACAAACCCAACACCGCTATCGCCCAGGCCTACTACAACCGGGAATTCGGCATCAAACGTCTGACGACAGAGACGGGAGCCGGACAATGGGGCAGTGCCCTGGCCTTTGCCTGCAAACTCTTCGGCCTGGAGTGCAAGGTGTACATGGTCCGTATCAGTTTTGAGCAGAAACCGTTGCGCAAGTTGCTGATGGCGGCATGGGGTGCGCAGTGTGTGCCCAGTCCCAGCCCCGATACCAACGCCGGACGCAAGATTCTGGCGGAAACGCCAAACACCACTGGCAGCCTCGGCATCGCTATCAGCGAGGCCATTGAGGATGCGGTTACTTCCAAGGACACGCGCTACTCTCTCGGCAGCGTCCTCAACCACGTCCTCCTCCACCAGACAATCATCGGCCTGGAGGCTCAGGAGCAGATGAAGAAGGCCGGCGACTACCCCGACATCGTTGTCGGGTGTGTCGGCGGCGGCAGTAACTTCGCCGGGCTTTCCTTCCCTTTCGTGCGCGATAAGATTCACGGCAAGAAGTTGCAGGTCATCGCGGTGGAACCCGCCGCTTGTCCGTCTATTACGCGCGGGCCTTTCGTCTACGACTTCGGCGACACTGCTGGCATGACCCCACTCCTGGCAATGTACTCGCTGGGTCATACCTTTGTTCCGCCCGCCCTTCATGCTGGCGGGCTGCGCTACCACGGCATGGCCCCATTGGTTAGTCAACTGGTTCGCGACGGCCTCGTTGAAGCCCGCGCCGTGCACCAGAGCGAATGCTTTGAGGCCGCGCTTCTCTTCGCCAGGACCGAAGGCTTTATTTCCGCCCCCGAAACCGCCCACGCCATTGCCGTTGTCGTTGCGGAAGCGAAAAAAGCCAAGGAAGAGGGCAAGGATAAGGTTATTCTTTTCAACTGGTCAGGTCATGGTTTGTTGGATCTGACCGGTTACGACCAATATCTCTCGGGCAAACTCCCCGATTATGCTCTTCCGGAAGAGGAACTGCAGAGATCACTGGCGGCCATCAAGAACTTGCCCAAGCCGAAATAACTGGCCACCGGCGAGACCGGGGGAGCACGATGGGGGTGCTCCCCCGCGTCTTTCGAAGAGGGCACTGTGGCAGCTCGTGTATGTCACTTGGCAGCGCCCCTGAGTGTCGGGCCGTTTGATGGACTTCGCTGGAGCGTCGGGATTGCGTTGGAGATTGCCCACGTGCGCCACGTGCTGTTATCTCCTGCCCGGTTTCCCAAAAGGTCCCGACGGCAGGGGGAGACGCGATAATATTTGCCTTGCCATGGCGTTTCGTTACCCGCGACATAGTATGCTTCTACTGCTCTATGGTTGACTACCCCCCAAGACCGCAGGTAGCATCCGTCTGATGGATGGAAAATCTCGGAGTGGCTATGTTGCGGATCCTGCAAGTTATTGCCACGCTGGACCGCGCTGGGGCCGAGAAGCAACTGGTGCGCCTCTGTCTCGGCCTAGACCGCTCCCGTTTCCGGCCGGCAGTCTGCTGCTTGACGCGTGGTGGCCCGTATGCCGCCGACCTGCGTGCCGCAGGCGTGCCGGTTTGGATTCTCGGCAAGCGCGGACGTTTTGATCTAGCTGTTCTCGGTCGGCTCTGTCACGTCATCCGGGCATTCCGGCCCCATATCGTCCACACTTGGCTTTTCACCGCCAACTGCTTCGGTCGGACCGCCGCGCTGGTGTGGAGGGTGCCGGTGATTATCGGTTCAGAGCGGGCAGCCGATGTCTGGAAATCTCTGCCTCACCGCTTGGTTGACCGTATCCTCAGTGAATTCAGCGATGCCGTCGTGGTGAACGCGCAGGCCGTTGGTCGGTTTGCAATGGATCATCTCGGAGTGCCAGAGAGCAGGATTGTAGTGGTGTACAACGGTCTGGATCTGGCTGAATTTGATGCTGCCGCGGCGGGGCCAGTGGGAGCACTGCCGCCTACTTGCCGCCGGCCGATCATCGGCGTTGTTGCCCGCCTGGAGGAACAGAAGGGGCTTGTCTATCTCTTGCGTGCGTTTGCCTTGCTACACAGCCCCGCAGCACAACTGTGGATCGTGGGCGATGGGCCGCTGCGCAGAACGCTGGAGGGCTTGGCGAGTGCGTTGGGCATAGCCGAGTCCGTATTTTTTCTGGGCACACGCAGCGACGTTCCAGCCATCCTGCGGCAGCTTGACCTGTTTGTGCTTTCCTCCCTCTGGGAGGGTCTGCCCAATGCCGTGATGGAAGCCATGGCGGCAGCGCGCGCGGTGGTGGCCACCGCCGTGGATGGCACCCGTGAATTGGTGGTTCCGGGCGAGACGGGCCTGCTGGTTCCGCCGCGCGACTCAGTTGCCCTAGCGAGGGCAATCGAGGAATTGCTGAACGCGCCTGCACGGCGTGAGGCCATGGGTAATGCTGGGCGCGATCGTATCGCGCGTAAGTTCGGTGAAGAAAAAATGATATTGGCCATGGAACGACTTTACAGTCAACTTGCCGAGTCCGCCATACGGGAGGGCCGTCGCATTGACACTCGTTGACAGGCACTTTAGACTCACTGTAGGGCCCAGTCCGGAGCATGAGAGATGTAACATGCGTGCCGGTGGTTGGAGCGTTCGGAAGGCACTTAACCTGAAAAGGCGTGAGTTCTGGCTATGCTTGCCATAGTCAAATTTATTCGCTACGTCTTCAAGGTCCTTAGTTCTGATACCGCTCTGCATGAAATCGGACTCGGATTTGTCCTGGGCATGTGGCTTGGTCTCGCGCCGCTGACGGCCCTCTATAGACTCTTTCTGATCCTAATGTTTCTAGTGGTGCGCTGCAATCTCGCGGCACTCATCCTCGGGTTTCTCGTCTTCAAACCTCTTGCGCTGCTGCTCTTTGACAGAGTAAGCAATGCGCTCGGCCGTTTCCTCCTGTTGTCGGCCGGGCCGCTGAGCGAGTTCATTGGCCGGCTGAGTTACTTGCCTATCCTTTCGTGGGCAGAACTTAACGATACGTTGGTCGTTGGCGGCATGGTACTTGGGTGGCTCCTCGCCATTCCGGTATTTCTCCTGATGGTCTGGTTGGTGAAACGATACCGCTTGGTTGTGCCTGAGAATCGCCGCGACTTCATTCGCCGCATTGTGCGCAAGTATTGGCTCTTTCGTATCGCCTACTGGGTGCTGGCCGGGCCGTTGGACGCCCTCTAGGCCAGAAGTGGGTGTTTTTCAGAGTCCAGCAGCAGGAGTGGGTGATACATCTGGTTGAGTTCTCAAGTATGGCTGAATCACAGCCGGCCCATGCCACCGCCGCCGCTCATCTGTCCAAAGGAGACACCCCCCAGGGGCCGTCCATTTCACGTTTCCGTAGCCTTCTGTCTCGCTACATTCGGGTGAAGGTGGTAGTGGTCCTGGTAGCGTTGGCGGCCGTGGGCATTTTCTCAGCCAATTTGCTTCTCGGCAGGTTTATCAAAGGCCTAGTAGAGACTCATGGGAGCCGCGCCTGGGGTGCGCGAGTTACTGCCGATTCCATAAGCATCAATATGCTCACGGGTCGCCTGACGGTCACGGGGTTTCAGGTGGCGAACCCCGACAATCCCTCACAGAACGATTTTCAGGCCAAGTCCATGACTGTTGCCGTGGCTTTGCTGCCGCTTTTGTCGGGGCGGCTGGTGGTAAGGGACGCGCTGGTAGAAGAGCCGGCCTGGCGCATTGAGCGCACAGAGGACGGGTCGTTGCACGTGTGGGAATCGCCGAAACAACGCGAGGCGAGGAAACGGTCCATCCTTGCCGAAGAGTGGCGTAAGATGAAGGATGTGGCCAGGCAGCGTGACTGGGTTGAAGAAATCCGCCGCATTCTGGAAAAAATCCAGGCGTGGCAAGAAGAGAGAAAGGCCAAATCGCGTGAGATGAAGCCGGAGAAAAGACCGGGGCGCTTCGGCACCAAGGTGGAGTTTCCCGCTCTGGCGCGCAAGCCCTGGTTGCTCATCAAGTCAGCGGAAGTCAGGGGTATGACCCTTGCGTTGGTAGACCAGACGCGGGAGCAGCCACTGCCACCTCTTAGGCACGTACAGGTTCACTTGGCGAACATTGCCGTTCCGCCGGTGCTTGCCCCGGAGCCTTTCCTTGTTCACTTCTCGGCACAGGTTGGTGACGATGCAGATGCGCAAATCACGGGCGACATCCATGCTGACGTGCGCGCTGAACGCACTAAAGGCAGCGGGGCGATTGAGATATTGGCGCGGGGTTTCCCCCTCGCGCATTTCATGCCGCTCTATAGCGAGTCATGGCCGGTTCAGTTCCGCCAGGGCACTCTTGCGGCCGAGGCGAAGTTCACCATTGAGGGTGAAGAAGTTGAGGGTTTCGTGAATTCAACAGTTGCCGACGTGCGTATTGCAGGCAAGCCCGCCTCCCCGCAGAAGTCGGAGCCGAAAAAGGTGTTGGGTCTCCGGCCGGAGGAACTCAATGAGGTGTTGCGGCAGGCTGGGCCACTCAAATTGAGTTTCCATGTGCGCGGGCCCTATTATGCCTTGGAAACCGACCTACCTGATGCAATCATTTCATTGGTAACCGACTTGGCGAAGGACAAGGGGGGTGCGATAGCCGAATCGCTCCTGCGGGAACGCGCTAGCAAGAAACTTGACCGCCTCACCGAGAAATTGGAAGATCGGTTGGACAAGCGCCTGAAAGGGTTGCCGGGCGGTTCGGACAAGAAATAGGGCGCTAGGAAGACTACGGCAGAGAAGTTCTATCCCTGGGAATACGACAGCGCTCTTGTTCTACGCCGGCACCGCGAGCGAAAGGGGCAGGCGGCGCTATTTTTCACTCCCAGGAGGTGAAAAATCACCATGAAGTACAATAGGGAGTGCCAGGAGTTGTCCTACGTTTCCAGTGGAGACGCACTATTGCCATGAAGAAAACAGTTATGGCGATCCCTACTGTTGTCGTGTTTGTGTGGGTGGCTGTTGCCTTCAGGTTGGCACAGGCGGGGGAGCAGGTGCTGGTTGCAATCGCCGATGCCGGGGCAGGCGAACGAGTTGCTATGGGCAAGGCGGAGATTGAAGTAGAGAAAGAAGCGCCGCCATTTTCCGCTGGGCCTGTGCTTTGGCCACTATTAGAAGCCCTGACCCACATGCCCGGTGCCAGGGACATCCTGCGCAGGTATTGGGAGGAACTGGAAGCGGCGGAACACGATGTGCGCGTCGTTATCGCGAAGTACAGCCGCGAACTTATGGCTGCTGGCCGCCAGGGGACCGACGAGGCAAGACGCGGGGAACTGTTGTCACGCGCGCAGGCCGAACTCATGCCCTTGATGGAAAAACTCGTTGAATTACGCCTTCACTGTGCGGAAGAACTGATGCGGCTGGCCAAGGAGGACCAAAAAGCGCTGACTGCACACCTCACCGAGTCGCGCCTGCGGTTCATAATGCGGTCACGGTCTAGCCAGCAGATGCCTGACGCGCGGCCTCCGCTTGCTCCGTCCGCGGAACGGCCGCAGAGCGAGCCGCCCACCCAGGGAGCGGCTCCCAATCTCCGGCCAGGGCGATAGTCACCCTTTTGTGGCCACAGGTCAGAATACCTGTCAGATCCGTATCCCTACTGGATTTTGGTTGTGCGCGCTAATGCTCCGCGATCATCTGGTTTTCGGTCAAAATTTTGTGGTGTCCTTTCCATGGGCTGCCGATAAACACAGTGAAAGACAACCCAGAGGGAAGAGGGAAAGGAGACACATCTCTAATATAGGAGGGGAAGCCTTGGGGCCATCCACACCAAGCGACCACTTTATGATGAGTGGGCGGCAGGGGCTTGGTCCATTTCGTCTGGCCTTGTTCTTCCTCTTGCTCCTTGGGATCTTCAGCCTAATCTTCTTATGCTGGCCCAAGTTGGATGTCCCGTTCGGTTATCGCATCCTTATCCTGACCGGCGTGACGTTGTTGCTCCTCTTCACGTACGCTCTGCGGTTTCTCCGAGCCTGGACATGCGCTTCTGCGGCGAACAACAATGAGGCTGCCATCCACCACCGATACCGCGAAGTTACGTTCAACACGTACTTGCTCGCTACTTTAGGGGTCTTTCTTGTTCTAACGTTTTTCTTGCCCGATGGGTTGACCCGATGGGTCGACATCAAAGTTCTGAGCACGACTATAATTGTTCTCTCTCTGGCCACGATGCTCATTGTCCGCAGGAGCCTTCGCCGCAAAGGAGAGGGCGGAGAGGATCTCAGGCGTGTGGACAGCCTGCACCATCGCTTTGTAGTTTCGCTCATTGTCTTTCTCCTGCTGCCACTCTACTTGGCGGCCACTGCCCTGTGGCCCACGCTTGAGCAGATTGTGGAGTTGCGGCTTCTTGTGCTGGCTATCACGGTGGCATCTCTTCTTGGCTTCTGGTCAGTACGCCAGGATATCGCGGAATTGCGTCGTATCGCCCTTCAGGCGCAGTCGCTCATTCAGGAGCGTCGCTATGAACCTCTCGCCACTGGGCGTGATGGTGAATTGCGCATGCTCACCGAAGCCCTCAACGATATGCTACTTAAATTGCAGAGAGAGTCACGGGAACTGGAGCAGGCAAAGCGGCGTGTGGAATTACTCGCAACTGCCGTTGGTGGTGCAGTAACGTCAGCGGGTCGGATTCGTGACTTGCAGCGACTGGTGCTGGAAACCTGCGTGGAGGCGCTGGAGGCACAGCGAGGCATTCTGCTCATATCGGCAGCCGGAGTGGGTGAGGCGTCTGTGCAGGAGGTAACCCATGGCGTAACTGTTCCCGGCCAGGAACGCGAAGCCCGCCGCAAGGTGGAGGTCGTCAACCGCATCCGCCGTGCGTGTGCAGAGTCGCATTTTCTTGCGTTGCCACTGTGCTATGGTGGACAGCACCTTGGCGTCCTGGCGGTAGGCCGCGACGGCAATGCGCCACCTTTTTCTGCAAGCGATCGGCAACTTTTGGGAACAATTGCCACGCAGACTGCCATTGGGCTGCATGCGAGCCAGGCGCAGCTGGACGAGGAACAGGGGGTGTTTGAGAGCGTAGCAACCCTGGCGCTGGCCGTGGAGGCACGGGATCCATATATGCGTGGTCATTCCCAGCGCGTGAGTTGCTACGCGGCGGCGATTGCCCGCGAGATGGGGCTATCTGCCGAGGAGGTGGAAATTGTGCGCCAGAGCGGTTTGCTCCATGACATCGGCCGCATCGGCATCCCGGATAGCCTGCGCAGGAAAGGTACGCCCCTTACCCCAGCGGAGTATGACGTGGCACGGCAGCATGCAATTACAGGTGAACTTATTCTCCGTCCCCTGCGCTCGCTGGAAAAATTGCTTCCGGTGATTCGCCACCACCACGAACGCATAGACGGCAAGGGCTACCCTGATGGCCTGAGCGGTGAGTCCATTGACCTGAAAGCGCGTATACTTGCCGTTGCTGATGCCATTGACGCTATGCTCTCGGATCGCCCGTACCGAAAGGCTTTTTCGCTATCCGAGGCCATGGCCGAGATAAGGCGGGGGATTGGCGCGCAGTTCGACCCCCGCGCCGCAGAAGCGCTTCTGGCCCTTGTTGAGCGGGGGGAACTGGCTTTGTCTGTCCCGTCCGCTATCACGTCGGAAATCAGGGAAGGGATACCTGCTGCGACTTCCCTCGCAGGTTGAACGGACCGGTTGGCTTGTCGATTTCGTCTCCCCCTGTTGGCCAGGCGACCCACCTATGCTTCCAGGTTGAGCCACCGCAGTTCCCGCTTGCTCAACTGGATGTCCAGCGCTGCCACGGATGTGCGTGTTTCGCATATCTGCCGCGGCCCGATAAGCGGAAATGTCGGAAAAGGCTGGCAGAGAACATAGGCCAGCGCGATCTGGATGGGCAGGCACCCACGCCTACGCGCAAGTTCCTTGGCGCGTTCCAGTCGGCGGAAATTGTCCGGCGAGTACCAGCACTCAACCAGGCTCTTGTCCTCAAGGTAACCGGGGTCGCCGACAACGAAGAAACCTCTTGCCTGGCTTGACCAGGGCATCAGTATCATCTGGGTGCGCTTGAACCACGCCCGCGAGGCCGCGTCTGAGGAATGGATGCATCCCGGCCAGGGCGGCTTGACCATTTCGGCGAGGCTGAAGTTATTGCTCACCGCCGCAAAACCTGTCAGCCCCAGACGTTTGGCGCAGGCGTTGAAGGCTTTGATGCGCGGTATCGTCCAGTTGGAACCGCCGAAAGCACGGATACGCCCCGCGTTCTTGTGTTCGTTGAGGACCTCCACAAACTCGCGCACCGGAATCTCCGGGTTGTCGCGGTGCAGCATGTAAATGTCCACGTAATCGGTTTGCAGCCTCTGGAGACTGATCATGAGTTGTTTGGTCAGGTTTTCCGGATCGCAATAGGGGGTGTGGGCTCCCTTGTCCAGGATGACTACCTGTTCGCGCACGCCACGCGTTTTTATCCAGTGGCCGAGCAACTCTTCGCAACGGCCGCCGCCGTAGATGTATGCAGTATCAAAGCAGTTGCCGCCTCGCTCAAAAAAATCATCAAACATCGCATTGGCGTGCGGCATCGTGCGCTGATTATCCACACCCATGACCAAGCGTGACACCTTCTTGCCGACACCGGGGATTTCGCCGTATTTCATCTGGGAATCTGGTCGCACACGGAGTGGACGGCCGTGGAGTGGTGGCGTTTTAGCCTCCGGCTTCTCGCTGTCATACATCATGCCAATCGCCTCGCGCCACATGTCCAGCGTCTTCATGTTGCCGAGGGTGTCTTTCCAGGTCATGGCTGGCGGCGGGGCCTGACGTGCTGGGATGTTGGCGGCGACTACGTCTGCTTCAATGGCGTACAGCGGCATGTCAGTCTCAACGATGATTTCTCGTGGCTCTTTTTCGCCCTTGCGGTTGACAATTATTTTCGTGGCGCCCCCTGCGCGCGAGGGAATCCACGGCGTCGGAACCAGGATGTTGCCCTCTGTCCCGAAAACGCGCACAACATTCTCCAGATTGAGCGCTACGCCCGTGGCCACCTGAGCGAGAATATCCCCCGGGAATCGCAGGACAGCCGCGGCGTATTCGTCTACTCGGCTCTCCTTGCCGATGTAGCCGACCGCCTTCAGGTCCGTGGGTTCGGCGAATGGTTTGCCGAGAGCGGTACCTGCCAGGAGGCGCGCCATGGAAACCGTGTAGCAACCGACATCCAGAATGCCGCCGCCGCCAAGGGCATTCTTGAAGAGGCGGCTTTCGGGATTGAAGGCGGCGTGGAAACTGAACGTGGCCTGAATCAAACGCACCTCGCCGATAATCTTTTCCCGGATAAGTTCCACGAGTTTGGCTGTCTGCGGGTGGCAGCGGTACATGAATGCTTCCATCAGAAAGACGTCGTGTTCACGTGCTGCCTCAATGACCACCATTGCTTCGGCATGGTTCAAGGTGAGGGGCTTTTCGCAGAGGATATGCTTGCCGGCTTCCGCTGCCTTTACCGCCCACTCGCCGTGCATCGGGTGCGGCGTGGCGATATACACTGCCTCCACATCTGAATCAGCGAGCAGGGCCTCGTAACTGCCGTGGCGGTGGGGGATGTTCCACTTGTCGGCAAATGCATTGGCCTTGGCCAAATCGCGGCTGCCAACGGCAACCAAGCGGCCGAAGCATGACTTGCCGACCGCCTCGGCAAAGGCAGCGGCAATCCTGCCGGTGCTGAGGATACCCCAGTTCAGTTTCTTGTCCATCCTATCTGCTCCTGTTCTATGGCTTCCATGCGTGCCGGCGCGCCGGCGTTCAATTGCAGCGCTAGGTCATCGGCCCAAGGGATACAACATCGTGCACGGTGAGAATTAGTTTGTCAAGGAGTCACTTGCCTGGCGAATGTTCCCTGCTGAAGAGTGGCAGCGCAAGGTTCAGTTCCGCGACCTGGCAGCGACGTGAACCACGAAAACGCGGGGAGTCCCCCTTCGGTATTGGCTGGTCTGGGGAAAGATATCTCACGGCGAGGCGCAGACCGTGATGTGTGCACGCTGTGGTGCCAGGAAACTCATAAGCCGCCTCTTGGCCAAATCCTCTGAGGAAGCGAGACGGTGCCACCTGTCCTTGACTCTCGCAGCGTCGGTCTTTACCATGTTCGGCAATAAATAGACAGACATCCCGATGATAAGGGGTATTATGGGGACGGTGGAGAGTGCGCCGCTGCTTTCGGTTGTAATACCGGTATATAATGAGGCCCGTACTATTCGGGAGGTGATTCGTCGCGTCCGCGCCACTCCCTATGACAAGGAAATTATTGTCGTTGACGACGGTTCAACGGATGGCACTGCCGAATTGCTTGCTCAGGAAGCGGGGCCCGACTTGCGTGTTCTACGCCACGAGGTCAACCTGGGCAAGGGCGCAGCGCTTCGTACAGGTTTTCGGGAGGTGCGCGGCCAGATCACGATTATCCAAGACGCTGACCTTGAGTATGACCCCGCGGACTATGGTGCCCTCCTTGCTCCCATCCTTGACGGACGTGCGGATGCGGTATATGGGTCGCGCTTCCTTGGCGGTCCGCACCGCGTCCTTCTTTTCTGGCACCGTGTCGGCAACAGCGTTGTCACTCTGCTATCTAACATGCTGACAAATCTCGATCTGACCGACATGGAAACGGGATTCAAGGTGATGCGCACGGACCTGGTGCGACGGCTCAATCTACGGAGCAACCGTTTTGGGGTAGAGCCGGAAATCACGGCCAAACTGGCGCGTATGGGTGCCCGCATCTACGAAACGCCAATTTCCTACAGCGGGCGCGATTATGCCGCCGGCAAGAAAATCACCTGGCGAGATGGTATCGCCGCGATCTGGCATATCATTCGCTTTCGCTTCGGCGGCTGAGCCGATTGGCGGCGGGTGCTTGAACGTTCGCCTCTACTTACGGGGTGGCAAGCGGCGAGGAAAATGGTAAGCCGGGAGCAGCGAACGTTGGTAATCTTGCCCACCTACAACGAGCGCGAAAACCTGCCCACACTGATCGGCGCACTCCTGGAGCTGGGGCTGCCCCTCGACATCCTGGTGGTGGACGACGCCTCGCCCGACGGCACGGGGCAATTGGCAGATGAACTTGCCAGGCAGCACCCGCAGGTTCACGTCTTGCACCGCGAGGGCAAACTGGGCCTCGGCACTGCTTATGTGGCCGGCTTTCGTTACGCTATTCGCCAGGGTTATGGGCGTATCGTTACCATGGACTGCGACTTCTCGCATCATCCGCGCTATTTGCCGGCAATGATCGCGGCGACGGAGAAGGCCGACCTCGTTGTAGGCTCTCGGTATGTGCGTGGTGGCGGCACGGAAGGGTGGGGACTCGGACGACGCATCATCAGCGCCACGGCGAACTTCACGGCCAAATTGCTCCTCGGATTACGCACCCGCGATTGTAGCGCGGGTTTTCGGTGTTACCGTGCTGAAGCAGTCCTGAAGCTGGGGCTGAACAATGTTTCGGCTGCAGGATACAGCGCGTTGGAGGAAATCACCTGTCGTGCGGAACGCAGTGGCCTGCGGATCGCTGAGGTTCCTATCATCTTTTGTGATCGTACGCGAGGCGTCACGAAAATGTCTTTCAGGGAGATGCGCGATGGAGTGGCGACACTCTTTCGCCTGTGGTGGCACCGAGGGGCAATGAGGCCGCGCCGGCGGTGAAGACGTTGGTCGGAGGCCGATCTGCGCGAGGGTGGAAACAAGTCAGTGGTGTATTTTGAGGAAGGAGAGGCCATGGCGAGGCGGTTTGGCGGCCGGACGACGTTGGGACTTATCGTGGGTAACCGCGCTTTCTTTCCAGGAGTTCTATGTTCCGAGGGCCGGAAGGTGGTCCTTGATGTCCTGAAGGCGCACGGTTTCAAGGTCATTGCGCTATCGCTGCAAGACACGGCATATGGTGCCGTAGAAAGTTACGCGGACGCGAATAAGTGTGCGGCGCTATTTCGTGCACACGCCGATGAAATTACCGGTGTCCTCGTGACCCTGCCCAACTTCGGCGACGAGAAGGCGGTGGCGAATACTCTGCGTCTCTCAGGGTTGAACGTACCGGTACTGGTGCATGCCTTCCCGGATGACCCGCGCCACATGATGTATGACCGGCGGCGTGATGCGTTCTGCGGCAAGATGTCGGTGTGCAACAACCTGCGCCAGTATGGTATCAGGTTTACTCTCACGAGCCAGCACACCGTGGATCCCAAGTCTGAGATCTTCGGAGCCGACCTGGATGCTTTCGGCGTTACTTGTCGCGTAGTGCGGGGACTGCGCGGGGCGCGGGTGGGTGCCATTGGCGCACGTACTGGTCCTTTCAACACCGTGCGATACAGTGAGAAGATTTTGGAAGCACACGGCATTTCAGTGGAAACGATTGACCTCTCGGAGATTTACGCCCGCGCCGCGCAGTTGCCTGCGCAACAGATACGGCGCCGAGTCCAACGTTTTCAGGCCTGTTTTGACACGAGGGGCGTGCCCGCTGTGGCGCTGGAACGGATGGCCCGCCTGGCGCTCGTAGTGGAGGAGTGGATGGATGCCAACGACTTGGATGGCAGCGCTGTGCAGTGCTGGACTTCGCTGGAACAATACTTTGGCATATGTTCCTGCGCGGTGATGAGCATGATGAGTGAGCAGATGCGCCCGAGTGCTTGCGAGGTGGACGTAACCGGACTGCTGGGGATGCTGGCGTTGCAGTATGCCTCCCAGCGGCCAAGTGCTCTTGTGGATTGGAACAATAATTATGCTGACGACCCCGAAAAGGCGGTGCTGTTCCATTGCAGCAACTTTCCTCGGTCGCTGCTGCAGGAAGCGCGGCTGGGCACCCACGACATTATCGCCGGCACGGTCGGCAAGGATAACACCTACGGCACCGTTACCGGCCGCCTGAAGTCAGGCCCTTTCACTTTCGCCAGGATTTCCACCGATGATGTCGCCGGTCTCATCAAGGGTTACGTCGGTGAAGGTGAGTTGACGGATGACCCGCTGGAGACTTTCGGAGGCTACGGCGTCGCGCGTGTGCCGCATTTACAGGAAGTGATGCGCTTTGCCTGTTCGGAGGGATTTGAGCACCATACTGCCATCACTCCAGGCACGGTCGCGCGCGGCGTGGCTGAAGCCATGAACAATTATCTCGAATGGCAAGTGCGGCTTTTCGCTTGACAGAGGGAATTCGCGTGTGATCGGGTATTGCCTCTCTCTATCTGGCGCACCCCAGGGATAGGCTCAGGCGGGTGCAAAAGACTGGCACCCCCAGCAGGGCTCAAACCTGCAACCTTTGGCTCCGGAGGCCAACGCTCTATTCAATTGAGCTATGGGGGTGCTGCTAATAATTCTCACTTGACAAGCATTTTAGCAGGGAGATGGGGACGCGACAAGTCCTTTTCGGTCGCAGCGCTAGTTGATGTGTGAAGCCTCTTGGGCTTGGCAGGAAGTGAACCTGGCTGGGCCGAGATTGGCGAGCAACCACGGCAACTGTTCAAGGACGCCTTGTCCCACCCGAAAACAGGTTTGGTTGACCCGCCTGACGCACGACTGGTAGAATCCCCGCGACCGCGTTACTCGTAGCCGAATTGGTGTTTGCATGAAAACTGAGCTCGTTGCTGAGAAGGGCAAGGTCCTCAGCCGTGCCTTTCAACTGGAAGATGGACAACGGGTTGTGCTCGGCCGTGGTGAGGACGTTGATGTGCAGATTCTGGATGCGGGTCTTTCCCGGCGGCACTGCTCCATCACGCGCCAGGGCGAGCACTTTGTCATTCGCGACCTTAACAGCCGAAATGGAACCTATATCAATGGTGTTCGTGTCAAAGAGGCCATATTGAACCCCGGCGACAAGGTGCAGCTGGGAGGCCTTGTATTTGAATTCCGCGTGGGCCCCGACCGCCGCCGACGTCCGGCGAATCTGATAACTGCTATTCCCGAAGACTCGCGCGGAGAGATCTGTGCGCGGATTGAACCTGGCGAATCCGCCCTGATGGAACTGCCGCCTGAGTTTCAGAACTTGGAGAATTACCGTCGCATTCAGCGCGACCTCAGCATGATCTATCGCATCGGCAATCTTATCAATGCCGAGCGGGCCCCACAGCAACTGTATCAACGGGTGGTGGAGTCAATCCTGGAGGCTACGGGGGCGGATCGTTGTGTCCTTCTTGTGGAAAGTGCGGATCGCCAGCGGCTGGAGGTGGCGGCAACGCAGGCGCGACCAGGCAGAAAACAGCCCGATGGACCGTGCTTCAGCCACACGATAGTGGAGGAGGCCTACCGCAACCAGGTGTGCGTGTTGCGCTCCGATGCGCTGTCTGACGAGCGCTTCAGCCGGGCCGACAGCGTCATCCTCCAAGACATCCGCTCGGTGATGGGCGTGCCAGTGGAAAGCCCTGAGCGTTGCCTGGGCGCCATCTATGTGGACACGGTCGGTCGCCACGAGGCATTTCGCCGGCACGATCTTGAGTTGCTCGCGGCTATCGGGAAACAGGCGGGCATAGCCATCCAGGCCGCGCAGTTACTGGATCGTGTGCGTCAGTTGTTGCGCGGGACGGTGCGTGCGTTGGTGGCCACGATTGAGGCCAAAGACCGCTACACGCGCGGTCATTCTGAGCGTGTTACTCGGTTGGCGGTGCACCTTGCCAGGGCAATGAACCTGCCCCGGGAGGACTTGGATATCCTTGACCTCAGTGGCTATCTTCACGATATAGGCAAAATCGGTGTTTCAGAAGTCATCCTCAATAAATCCGGTTCGTTATCGGCTGAAGAGTGGGAAGTTATCAGGCGGCACCCCATCGTGGGAGCGGAGATTATTGCCAATCTGGGTGACACTGAAGCCATTGCCCGTGTAATTCGCCACCACCACGAGCGCTGGGACGGAAAGGGTTACCCTGATGGCCTGGCCGGGGAAGATATCCCTCGCCTTGCGCGCATTCTGGCGGTTGCAGATGCCTTTGATGCGATGACTTCCGAGAGGCCATATCGCTCGGCGCGATCAGCCAGGGAAGCGATAGAAGAGTTACGTCGCGGAGCGGGGACTCAGTTTGAGCCTGCTGTCGTCACAGCCTTTCTCGCCGCCCTCACGTCGGAAAGCGGGTCCAACGATGTGCCGCCCGCGTCCTGACAACCTTGTTTTTCCGGCAAATTACGGGTGGCAGTCGTGTAAGCGCCCGGTTTTCAGCCTACGCCATGGGGCCAATGTACAAAAGTGGCTTTCCCTGCGCCCAGAGATGAACCTGTTGGCGATACTGGTGTCTGTTCTTGCCATTGTCTCAGCTTCGTCCATAATTGAGGGGGCGACGGAAGTTCCTCCGGAATTCCTGGTAGCCGCTAGTGATGATGTGGTTCGCCTGGCGGGTCAGTATGCCCAGCACTGGCGCCAAGGGGTGGACGAGGTCTTCTGTTTCACAGCACCAATGTCGGTGAGCCAGGGCCATGTGCAGTTCCATGCGAGCGCAGCAGTCGTTTGGATGCGTCCCACGGTTGAGGCGGGCACTGCTGTGGATGTATTTGCCGAGAAGGGGACGCGACTGGTCATTGACAAGCAGGAGGTTCCGACCGGTTCTTTCGCATACCTGCGGTTTGAGACGCGGCGAGGCGTGGTGTTGGCCATTTCCGCGCTTAGCCGCCAACAAGAGGAGGCGCCGGCAGAGAATGTGCTCTGGCAGCGCGCCAGTCGTGTTCGCCGGGGGGAATCACCCGAAGGTCCGCCTCTGCCCGAAGAGGAAGCGCTTTTTCTGGGGGGTGACATCAAATGGTCGGCTGAGGCAGCACGACGCCAGATGGATGGTCCCCTAGACCGCCTGACACTACGGGGCAATGTCGCCGTTGAACTTATCGCCCGCCGCGTCCGTATTTTCGCTGACACTATTGTACTCTGGGCGGAACACACTAGAGCGGAGGGCGGCAGCAAAGTGCGCCTGCGCGACCTTTATGCCGAAGGGTCCGTTGTGCTTCTGGGCGATCAGGAGACTCTTTATGCTGAGCGCCTTTATCTTGACGCGATCACTAACGAAGGCGAAGCGACTGGCGCACGTGTACAGCTGCGGGATCCCAAGACTGGGTTAACCGTTGTTTTTGCCGCCCCGTCGGTGCGGCAACTTAGCCCGGATATTTTCCTGGCCCCGACCGGGTATGTCACCTCGTGCGACTTTGCCCATCCCCATTATCGGATACAGGGACACGACATTCGCCTTGTCAGGGGCAGTCCTCATTTTGAGAGTGTGGCGGCGCAGGAGGCGAAGGGGCGCGCTGCAGTGGCTAAGGACCTGAAAAGCTCATTTGAGGCAGAGAGTCAGGTGGTTAGTTCCCGACATAACGTCTTCTGGCTCGGTCCTGTGCCTGTGGCATACCTTCCCTACGTGTCACGTGATATCAAGACCGGTGGCTACCTTGTCACGGATGTCAACCTTGGAAGTTCAAGAGAGTTTGGCTTCTATGTGCACACGGGCTGGAACTTGTACGATTTGGGACTGTATCGCAACGATTGGAGCGACCTGACGCTGCACCTGGATTATTATGCGCGGCGGGGGACTGCCGCCGGCATTGATTTTGCTTACGAGGGCACCAGCCGTTTCGGGTTTATCAAGACCTACGGCATCCGTGACCACGCGGAGACCGACGGGGGTGATATTCCTATCCCAAAGGATGACCGTGGACGTGTCCTCTGGCGTCACCGCGAGTTTCTGCCTGCGGACTGGCGGGCCGACCTTGAATTCGCGTGGCGGAGCGACCCCAATTTCCTTCGTGAGTTCTTCCGTGACGAGTTTGAGGAGGCCAAGGAAGAAGAAACGCTGGTCTACCTTCGCAAGGCAGAAGCTAACCGGCTGTATACGGTTCTTGCCAAGACACGCGCCAATTCATTCGATACCGTTGTGGAGAGGATACCGGAGATCGCCTTCACCCAGATCGCGCAGCCGTACTATGGCGGACATCTCCTGTGGTCAAGCCGTGCCTCTCTGGCACAACTGCGTCGCAAGTGGAACGATCTTCTTGATCTGGAGGATCCGGACGCAGTTACCCGTTTGGACAGTACCAACGAACTTTCGGCCCCGCTGTGGCTTGGCCCGGCCCAATTGGAACCTTTCTTGAGTCTGGAAATGACAGGCTTCTCTGAGACAGCCGACGAATCTGGCTCTCAGGGCAGGTTTCTGGCCGGATATGGCCTGCGGGCTGGGCTTCCGTTGTCGCGAACTTACGAATTGCGTGTCCCGTGGCTGGAAATTGACCGGGTGCGGCACATCATGACACCAACTGTGGATTATAGGCGCGTGGCCTATTTATCTGAATCACCCGAGCGCTTCATAAGATTTGACGAGATAGATGCGCGCGACTACGAGCACCGCATCGTATTCGGTCTGCGCAATCGTTGGCAGACTAAGCGGACACCGCCCCCCCGAACACCTGCAGAACTGCACCCTCTGTGGGCTGAACCGCTGATCCCGCCGACGCCTGTGTCTGAGTTAATGCGTAGTGTGGATTTTGTCCTGCTGGACTTAGAGTACGAGGTGAATCCTGGCCGGCGGGGTGCCAATGCTGGGGCCGATGACTGTGTGGGCGTTGATTTTCTCTGGCGCGTCAACCAGCACTGGCTAGTTTCCTCATGGGGAAACAAGTACAATATGCATAGAAACCGCTGGCAGCAGGCGGATGGGAAGGTGGAATGTACTTACTTTCCACCATTCACCCTGGCTTACCGGCACACATATCTGAACCCATCCAACGCGGAAGCCAGTTCCGTGGGGCGGCTTAGTGTGGCCTATGAGCCGAAGGCAGGCCGGTGGCGGTTGGAACTGGAGGAAAGTTACGATTTCCTCGGCCGTCAGGTGGACACGGAGGGCAATCGGCGGAGGAACCTCGGCACCACGCTGGCGGTGCAGCGCGCTTTCCACGATTGGCTGTTGATTGTGGGGGCAGAATTCTTCAAAGGGCCGGAGCGGGGTGCTGAACTGAATTTCCGCGTCCGGCCAGTAAATTATCGCGGCGAGCGGGTCAAGATCTGAGGAGGAGCGCATGGTGCGAGCCATCTATCCAGGCACTTTTGATCCGATAACGCGGGGGCACGCCGACGTCGCCCGCCGCGCCGCGCGCATCTTTGATGAACTGGTTGTCGCGGTTGGTACTAATCCCGCCAAGGAACCGCTTTTCCCGCTGGCAGAGCGGCTGGCCATGGTCCGAGCCGAACTCGCAGACCTTCCCTCAGTACGCATTGAGAGTTTTGAGGGGCTGCTTGTTGCTTATGCGCGGAGTGTCGGCGCACGCGTTTTGGTCCGCGGGGCGCGCAACGTGGCCGATTTTGAGTATGAGTTGCGCATGGCTATGACCAATCGTGCTCTTGCTCCCGAACTGGAGACTGTGCTTGTCCTTCCCAGTGCTGAATATGTCCATGTGAACGCCCAACTCATTCGCGAAATTGCTACCTTTGGCGGGCCTCTGGACGCGTTCGTCTCCCCACAAGTGGAGGCCGCACTGCGCCGGCGGTTGGTGGGCAAATCGGCCGGAGGGCACTGACACGGGGGGAAGAACGGTTGAATATCCTCTTCATTGGCGACATCGTTGGCCGACCAGGGCGACGCATCCTCACCGAACACCTAGGCACAATTCGAACGGGGCTCGCCGTGGATTTCTGCATTGGCAATGCCGAAAACGCTGCCGGCGGCTCAGGCCTGACACCGGATGCTGCCGAGGAATTGTTCCGCGCCGGCGTTGACGTTTTGACCAACGGTGATCACGTGTGGCAAAAAAAAGAAATCCTGCCCTTGATGGAAAAGTCTCCACGTCTCCTGCGTCCTGCCAACCTTTCGCCGCTTGCTTTGGGGCGCGGTTGGTGTGTTTTCACCATTCCAAGCGGTGCAGCGATAGGTGTTCTCAATCTTCAGGGACGAATCTTTATGCGTCCCGTAGATTGTCCGTTCCGCGTCGCGGACGCAATCCTGCCGGAAATGTCAGGGCAGGCTCGTATAATCATTGTAGATATGCATGCGGAGGCGACCGCCGAGAAAGTGGCCATGGGATGGCACTTAGATGGGCGGGTCAGCGCCGTCCTCGGTACGCACACCCACATCCAGACGGCCGACGAGCAGATATTGCCAGGTGGCACCGCGTATATTACCGATGTTGGCATGACTGGACCTTACGACTCGGTTATCGGTCGGCGGAAAGATCGTGTTCTGGAGGCGATGCTGACGCAAATGCCGAAAGTGTTTGATGTTGCCAAAGGCGATGTGCGTCTCTCCGCTGTTCTCGTGGCCGTGGACCCTGCCAGCGGCCGGGCCCAGGGAATTCGCCGCATTCACCTGCGGGAGGGGGAAATGCTGTGACCGTGCAGCCGGAAAAACTGGCCTTTGGCAAGTCACCGATGCCGGTGCTGACGGTCTCGGAACTCACACGCGCCATCCGCGAACTTCTCACGGAGGCGTTTCCGGCAGTAGCCGTTGTGGGTGAGATCTCCAATGTCAGACGCTCCACTTCCGGACACATTTACCTGACCCTGAAGGATGAAGGTGCTCAGATTCCAGCCGTCATCTGGTCCAATGTGGCGCGAACTTTGCGCTTCCAACTGCAGGACGGTCTTTCGGTCATTGTTCGCGGTGAGGTGACAGTATATGAGCGGCGCGGCACATATGAGATTATAGTCCGGGAGATTGAGCCGCGGGGCATTGGTGCTCTTGAACTTGCCTTTCGCCAACTTTTTGATCGTCTCCAGAAGGAAGGCTTGTTTGATACGGCTCGCAAACGGCCGATTCCCGCATTCCCTGCGGTGATCGGTGTCGTCACCTCACCAACAGGGGCGGCCATCCGAGATATCCTCCACGTCATTGACAAGCGCTTCCCGCGCCTGCGCGTGCTCATTTATCCTGTACGGGTCCAGGGAGAGGGGGCTGCTCTGGAAATTGCAGCGGCCATTCGGGATATGAATGCTCATACTGACGCTGATGTGCTGGTGGTCGGGCGGGGAGGCGGAAGCCTGGAGGACTTGTGGGCTTTCAATGAGGAGGTGGTCGCCCGCGCCATTTTTGCGTCGCGTATTCCGATTATTTCGGCGGTCGGGCACGAGGTAGACTTCACCATCTCGGACTTCGTCGCCGATGAACGTGCGGCCACGCCTACTGCTGCGGCAGAGCGTATCACACGCGAATGGGCGGCGGCAACGGAAAGGTTGGATCGTGCCCGCGCTCGCCTTGCTCAGGCCCTCCTCGCACATGTAAGAAAGGCACGCGACCGCGTGGTCCAGCTGGCCAAGGCTCACGCATTGCGTTTTCCACTGGAGGGCGTCCGCCGCCGGGAGCAGCGTGTGGACGAACTCGGGCTGCGCCTGGCACAGGCACAGCGTGGTATCCTGCGCCTGAGCGAAGAACGGCTTGCGAACCTGGCCGGACGACTTGGAAACCTCAATCCGCTTCGCGTCCTCCAGCGTGGATATAGTATCACGACGCGCGCAGGGGACAACCGTCCGCTGCGCGACGCAAGCGAGCTAAGGGTGGGCGATCGTGTACATACTCGCCTTGGGGCCGGTGCATTCACCTCAGTGGTTGAGGGTGGCAGCCATGGCCGAAAAACGTAAGCAGCAAACTTTTGAGGAAGTGCTCAGGCGCCTTGAGACAATCGTGGAGGAACTTGAGGCGGGAGACCTGTCTCTTGACGAGGCTCTAGCGCGGTATGAGGAGGGTGCCGCCGCCCTCCAGCGCTGCCGGGCACTGCTTGAGCAGGCGGAGAAACGCATAGAGATGCTGATCAAGACAGAAAACGGCGGTCTGCAGGCAATGCCCTTTGCGCCGGATTCCGAGACGATTTGTGCGGGCAAGGAGGACGAAAATGCCGGCGCCGAGCCGGAGAATCCGAAAAATTGTAGCGCTCGGTGATACGCGTAAACCGGGGGTGCGGGAGGCTATGGAGACGCTTCCGGCTCTACTGGGCAGGCGCGCCTCGGTCCGAATCATAGACTTGTCCAAAAGAGGCTCCTGCTGCCGGTGTACAGCAGACCTGGCTGTTGCTTTTGGTGGCGATGGCACGATCCTCGCTGCGGCACGCTGCCTGAGTAAGGGTGACATTCCCATACTCGGGGTCAATATGGGTAAATTGGGTTTTCTCACCGTCCTTTCGCCAGAGGAGTTTCGTCGCTCGCTTGATCGCATACTGTCTGCACCGCTGAAGATTGAAAAACGCATGTTGCTCAACTGTGAACTTGTACGTGATAGGCGAGTGTTCGGAAGGGTCACGGCTGCCAACGATGTGGTGATTTCGCGCGGCTCTCTCTCGCGTATCATGCAACTGCAACTAAACATAGCCGGCGAGAAGGTAACGACTTACGCCGGAGACGGCCTGATTGTGGCGACCCCCACTGGCTCTACCGCGCATTCACTCTCCGCTGGTGGCCCTATTGTTGCGCCTCAGGTGGATGCGCTAGTGATAACCCCGATCTGCCCCCACACCCTGAGCAACCGTCCTCTGGTGGTTCCAGCCACGAAAACTGTTGAAATGATTCTTCTGGCGGCGGTTCCTGCGCCAGATGTGGCGCTGACTGTGGATGGTCAGGTGTATGTGCCCATTCAAGCTGGAGACATCGTTCGTGTTACCAAATCACCTCGGTGCCTCCGGCTGGTGCAGAGCGAAAAGCATTCATTCTTTGATACCTTGCGGATCAAGATGAATTGGCGGGGGAATGTTGAATATGGCCAAGGTTAAAGTGAAGGTACTCGCGGAGTTCTGCAAGGGCTGTGGCTTATGTGTCAGTTTTTGCCCCAGGAACGCCCTACATTTGTGCGAGGAAGTCAATGATCGCGGTGTGCATATCGTTCTGGTCCGTGATGATGTTGAATGCACCGGCTGCGGCAACTGCGCCACAATGTGTCCCGATGCGGCGATTGTTATTGAAGAGAGAGTTGAGGCGTGAAGGAGAAGGCCAGCAGGCTGTGTGCGCGATGAACGGATGTTCCAGAGGTATGGTTTGGCTCTCCGCTCCACGCGCTGGTGTGGCATACCCTAGCGTGATTTGACTCAGGCAACCCACCAGTCTATAATGCCCCACGACAATGGCGACGGAAGAAAGACTCCTTATCACCGGCAATGAGGCTGCCGCTGAAGCCGCTATTCGTGCCGGTTGTCGTTATTACTACGGCTACCCGATTACGCCGCAGAATGAACTGACCGCCTACATGGCAGAGCATATGCCGGAGGCGGGCGGGGTCTTCATCCAGGCGGAAAGTGAACTCGCCGCTATCAATATGGTCTTTGGTACAGCGGCGACTGGCCAGCGTGCGATGACTTCTTCCTCCTCGCCTGGCATCAGCCTTAAGCAGGAAGGAATTTCCTATCTGGCGGGGGCGGAACTGCCCTGCGTCATAATCAATGTCATGCGTGGTGGCCCCGGTCTGGGTGGAATCGCACCCGCGCAGAGTGACTACTTTCAGGCAGTTAAGGGCGGCGGCCACGGTGACTACCATATCATTGTCCTCGCCCCCTACACGGTACAGGAGATAGTGGACCTGACGCAGGAGGCTTTTGACCTGGCCGATCTCTACCGCACACCCGTGCTCATTCTCATTGATGGCCAACTGGGCCAAATGATGGAACCGGTGGTTTTTCGGCCACGACAGCCGCCGTCTCTCCCACCTAAAGATTGGGCTTTGACCGGTGCAGCCGGCAGGCCGAGGCGTGTCGTGCGTTCGTTTTTCATCCGCGACCCCGATCTGGTTGCCCACAATGAGCACTTGCAGGCTAAGTTCCGCGACGTAGAAAAGAACCTGGTGCGCTACGCAGAGACGAATGCAGATGAGGCAGAGGTGCTTCTGGTGGCTTACGGCACCGCGGCACGGGTATGCCTGGAGGCGATACGCGAAGCCGGCAGTCAGCGGCCGCGCCTCGGACTACTGCGGCCGATCACCCTGTGGCCGTTTCCCACCGCGGTTATTCGTCAGCGTGCTGCCCAGGGGAAGTTGTTTCTCGCTGTAGAGATGTGCGCGGGACAAATGGTTGAAGACGTGCGACTCGCGGTGGAGGGGCGGAGTCGTGTTGGCTTCTGCGGCCAGGTGGGGTGTGGTACACCTGAAACGGAACGGATACTCGCAGCGGCGAAGACTTTGTGGGATGGGGGATAGCGATATGCCGCGTACCTATGCTCGGCCGAAGACGCTCTTTGACACCAGCACGCATTACTGTGCCGGCTGTGGCCATGGCATTGCTCATCGTCTCCTGGCCGAGGTGATCGAGGAACGCGGCATCCGTGACCGCACTATTGGAGTTGCTCCCGTTGGGTGTGCGGTAATTGCCTATGACTATCTTGACGTGGACATGAGCGAGGCAGCGCATGGACGGACGCCGGCCGTGGCTACCGGCATCAAGCGCGCAATGCCGGACAGATTTGTCTTCTCGTATCAGGGCGATGGTGACTTGGCCGCCATCGGCACTGCCGAAATCATTCACGCGGCCAATCGTGGCGAACATATTACCGTTATTTTTATGAATAACACCGTGTATGGCATGACCCAAGGGCAGATGGCACCTACAACCCTTGTGGGGCAAGTCACCACGACCACTCCCCGAGGGCGAGACCCTGCCCGCGAGGGCGGCCCTATTCGCGTTTGTGAACTCTTGGCGGTGCTTGACGGGGCCGTCTTTCTGGCGCGCGGTGCGCTCTCATCGCCAAGGAACGTCCGTGAGGCCAAGCGTTATCTGCATCGCGCATTTGATACGCAGGAAGAGAAACGTGGTTTCAGCCTTGTGGAACTACTCTCTCCCTGTCCGACATATTGGCGCAAGGAACCCGTTGAGGCGGTGAAGCACATTGATGAGGTACTGGTCAAGGTTTTTCCCACGGGCATTATCAAGGATTGGAGTTGAGGGGCTGACGTGACCGAACGGGTGATACTCGCCGGTTGGGGTGGGCAAGGAATGATTCTCCTGGGTAAACTCTTGGCTACCATTATGATGCGACAGGGACGGGAGGTTACCGCGTTCCCCTGCTATGGCGCCGAGGTGCGCGGCGGCACCGCTCACAGTCAGGTTGTTTACTCCACTGAGCCTATTTACTCGCCAGTTGTTGAAGAGGCAGACGCGCTTATTATCATGAATCAGCAGTCTTATGACCGTTTCTGCGAACGCCTCGTCCCCGGGGGGATCATGATTTTGAACACAACCATGGTAGTGCGCGAAAAGACCCTGCCCGCGGCGACAATTCTCCGCCTGCGCGCAACCGACGAGGCAAATCATCTCGGCGATGTGCGTGTTGCTAATATCATGATGCTCGGTGCCTATCGCGCCGCGCGCAATTTCGCCCCCCGGGAGACGGTTGAGGAGGTACTGCGCGCCGCCCTTGTTGGTCGCAGGGCAAGGCTTCTTGACCTCAACCTGCGTGCTCTTGTCCGTGGCGAAGAACTGGCCGCCGCGCAGATGGCTTCATAGGTGTTCAGTCTCTTTGCATGCTTCGTAATAGCCCCCTTAGGCCAACCAGCGCTCTAGCCACGGCCAGGCCTTGTCGCCGTGCCACTGATGGTCATGCGGGTGTATGTCGCAGCTAATCCGTTCGGGGAATCCGGCGGCGCGATATATGCGCTGCAAGTGCCGATAGGCGCTTGCCATGTCAGGGAAGTGAAAACAGGTCTCCTTCCGGCCCATCTCAAAAAGCACAGGTTTGGGTACAGCCAGACCCAGCATGTCCGGGATGTCGCCATGAAGCAGGAGCCCAGGCACGTGTTGTGTCCCGCAGGTATTGCCTCTCCCGCGGTCGTTTAGCGCGTCGCCACGGATTGTGCTGAGATAACCGCTGACGACGCCAGTCCTGAGGCGGCGGTCGTTGATGAGCATGTGGGCGGCCATGGTTCCGCCTTGGCTCAGGCCGATGACTGCCAGGCGGCGCTGGTCAACGTTTGGGTGTGCTGCCAAGACGTCAACCGCCCGCATTCCATCCCAGATATTCTGCGCAATCAGCGGGCGACCGAAGTAGAGCCAGGCAAGGTCAGTGATATTGCAGGCATCCCGCCCCGGTCGCACCCACCAGTCCGGCGGACGCCTCTCACCGAATGGGCACCAATCCGGTGCAATGACCACGTAGCCGCGCCGCACCGCCTCCAGCCCGTATTCATAGCGGAGTCGCTCCATGCGGGCAATCATAGCTTTGTCGCCAACCTCGCGTGTAACTCCGACAACATCCATTTTGCCTGCGCCATGTCCGTGCGCGGCAAGGATGCCGGGGCGGCGCTCGTGGCGACGTAGCCCTTTCGGCACGAGGAGGTAAGCAGGCACCGTGACGCCCCACGTGGAATCATAGATAATCTTTCTGCGTACATGGTTGCCGCAGTCCTTCTCCTTCATCACCTTGACCCGCAGCGGCACCGGCTCAGGCCAGGGGCCGAGACAGCGGCGGTAGTGTTGCCAGAACGCGCGTCGCCAGGTGAGGAAATCTAGTCTCGTCCTGCCTCTGAAGGCACAATCGGGCTGCCACTGCTGACACCACAGTTGCAAGCTATCGTAGGCGTTGGTTGACCTCTCTACCCTTCGCAATTTGATGACCTCCTTATGGCTGGAATGCGGTTAGCACAAAAACAGCACATGAGTCTACCGGAGTTGAGAGCGGGAGTTCAACCACTAAAGCCTTGGCAATGGGTCCTGGCCAGATGGCAGCAGGTTTTGTTAGCATGCATGAACAAGGGGCCGCTTCAGTTAGGATATGTTACAGTGCGCCCTGCGTTCCTGGCGTTCGTTGGGGCGATGTTGTCGTTCGGTGGGCTTCTGGCTGCGGAGGAAGCAGGGCGTGTCATACGTTTGGACTTCCAACCGGAGGGCGCGCCGGTCGCCCCCTTATTCGTGCCACTAACCCCGTTCATGACCTACACCGGCCAAAGAGGCTATGGTTGGGAAGGCGGGGCAACGGGGCGCGGCATTCAGGCCACGCTGCCTGATTCACTCACGGGCGACTGCATTTTCCAGCCTACTGCCGCTCTCCGCGTGGACGTTCCCAGAGGAACCTACGACATATGTTTTTGGACCGGTTCATTTGCCAGTGAAGTTCCTTACCCGCCCGCCGCGCCATTTGGTGTGTTTGTAGAAGAGCAGGCAGTGCCACTTGTAAACATATCGGCCGGGACGCTGTGGCGTGAATGGCTCTCCCAGGGGCGCAGCGCCCAGCCGGCCGCGGATTGCGACCTCTGGACCAGTTTGGTAGCTGAGCGGCTCCCCGTTTTCCGAATGCGCCTTCAGGCCACCGATGGCGTCATTCGCCTGCGGTTTTGGGGGCCGATTGCCGTTAGTGCTGTTGTTATCTCTCCAGGCGAGGAAGACGAGTTTCGCCGCATCCTGGACCAGATAGAAGCCAACCGGCGCGAGGAGTTTCAGCGGTTGGTAGAAATTGTTGCTACCGAGCCTGTTGCTCCGTCTGCCACTACAGTTGATGAGAAAGCTGGCTTTGTCCTGACCCTCAGCGGGGGGCAGGGAAGTCCGGAACCACTTCCAGAAACTCTGGATACGTTCGCGGCACAAGGTCAGACAGCCAGCCTGTCCTTCTGCTTCTATGCGCTACGAGAGTTGCAGTGGGTCGTCATTTCGCTTGAGGAACTGGCTGCCTCGCGGCGGGCGCGATTGGCGAGGTCGGCGGTTGAGGTCTTCACGGTGAGGCAGACTTTGGATGGACGCACGCCCTGCCGATGGATGCAGCATGCACTGGAGCCGTGGCAGCCGCATTCACTGCGCGCGGGCAGTATGACTGAGGTCCGCATACGGATTCATGTTCCGGTGCCGACTGCCGCGGGCATCTACCGTGGAAGGCTCACTATCCGCGCAAAGAACGGCGGCAAGCGAAGTATTTCCGTGGCACTCCGGGTGCTTCCCTTTACTTTGCCGGATTTTTCCAGCGGAGAAGAAATAGGCCGCCGGCCCGTCCTGTTTGCTTATTGGGAACATCCGCCCGGCAGCAAACAGGAGGATGAGGTGACCTTCTTTGCCCGCCAGGGGTTCGCCCCTTATATGACTATGGGTGCTACAGGCCACTCGCACCCCCAGTCGGCTAGTGAGGTGGTGGCTGATTTCTGTGGGAGGGCCCGAGCCCTGCGCGTCGCGGGATGGAAAGCAGAGATCGGATGGGACGACTTCCAACATTGGGTTGGTCTGGGAGAATCGTGGCGTCGCAGGCCGTCAACGAGTCGCGCCAGGACCGAGGCCAAGACAATACCTGAAACCGCCGGTCTCCGCAGCCTGGTATCAGCACTCACTAATGCCCTGAAGGAAGCGCAACTTGACCCCCACTCCGTCTATTTGACGGCTGCTTATCACGCAGGCCGCGCAACGGGGCCGTCGGGAGCAGATACCGAGCGTTCGTTGCTGACTGTTCTCCGACAATTGTCGCCTTGTGCTTATCTGACCTTTCCCGGCGAGGCGTGGGAACTTGATCTGGGGGAGGTGCTGGGGCACGTGGTGGTGGGCGATGCCATTCCTGCTGACTTTGCCACCCTTGATGAACTTAGACAGAGGCAGCAGCCATTGGCATTCGCCCCGCGAAGTTCAGGTCGCTTCGCCGTGGGCTTTTTTGCGTGGCGCGTCGGGGCGAGGATTGTCATGTGCGGCACGGGCTGGAGGAATCAGGGGGCGCCGTCCAATCCTTTGGACGGGCAGGAGTCTGAGGCATTTTACCTGGCTATGCCGACAGAAAGGGGCCTTGTCCCCACAGTCCACGGTGAGGCTGTTCGTGAGGGTGCGAACGATTTGCGCTATGTCATTCTCCTGGAACGCCTTCTAGCCGAGACCGCAAAGATGTCCGGCAGCATCCCAAAAGCTGTCTTGGGACGAGCGCAGGCGGTGTATCAGGCACTCCGGGACGGAATTCGTCCCTCGTGGGATTTTTATGAGCGTCAGGGCGTGCCGTCGGACGCGACGCTGGACGCCATGCGATGGGACGTGGCCGGTGCTATCATAGCCATTCAGGACGCTTTGCGCGACGCCAGCCGGTAGTCAGGTTTAGCAGTACACCAAGTCGTTGAAACACGTCGCTCCGCGGCAATAGTAACCTCGCTCCAGGTGAAACGCGGAATCTGCCCTCGTCTCGCGCACTGCCACATATCAAGGGCGCAAAGGCCGCAGGCGCTGCGTTTACAGAATGGAGAGGTATCGGTCCAACTCGAACTGCGTTACATGAATTCTATACTGTTCCCATTCGATTTTCTTGTTTGCGATGAATTTCTGGAAGAGGTGATCGCCCAAGGCGTCGCGGACGAGGTCGCTTTTCTCAGCCAGTAGAATTGCAGCGTACAGGTTGCCGGGGAGCGAGCCGATACCCCGCGCCTCCTGCACTTCTGGCTGCATTTCGTAGATGTTGTCATCAACCGGTGACGGGATCTCATATCCTCGCTCTATGCCCCGCAGACCCGCTGCTAGAATTACTGCCAGGGCCAGGTAGGGATTGCAGGCCGGGTCAGGGGCGCGGAACTCAATACGCGTTGCCGACTCGCGTCCTTCTTTGTAGCGTGGCACACGCACCAAGGCGGAGCGGTTGCGCTGGCCCCACGAAATGTACACCGGCGCCTCGTAGCCGGGCACGAGCCGCTTGTAGGAATTGACCCACTGATTGGTAATCGCGGTAAACTCACACACGTGACGCAATATGCCGGCGGTAAACTGGTAGGCCACCTTGCTCAGGTGATAACGGTCGTTCGGGTCAAAAAAAGCGTTCCGCCCATCCTTGGACAGCGACATGTGCAAGTGCATACCGCTGCCGTTCTGGCCGAAGAGTGGTTTAGGCATGAAGGTAGCGTAAAGTCCGTGCCGCAGCGCAACTTCTTTTACTGCTAGGCGCAGGGTCATGATGTGGTCCGCGATGGCAAGGGCATCGTCGTAGCGCAGGTCAATTTCATGCTGGCTGGGAGCAACCTCGTGGTGGACGCACTCCACGCCGATCCCCATATCTTCCAGGAGGAGTGCGGTTTCGCGGCGGAGGTCGCTGGCCACATCCTTTGGCGTCAGATCAAAGTAACCGCCTTCGTCAACGACCTCGGGCGTGCCCTTGGCGCTGCGGAAATAGAAATACTCCAATTCGGGGCCGACGTTGAAGCGATATCCCATGGCGGCGGCGCGTGCCAGCACGCGCTTGAGCGCACCCCGCGGGTCGCCCATATGGGGTCGCCCGTCCGTCTCATACAAGTCACAAAAGAGCCGCGCCACCTTGCCGCCGTCAGTTGACCACGGCATCAGTGCGAACGTTGTCAGATCAGGCTTGGCAATTAGGTCGCTTTCTTCTAGACGCGCCAGTCCTTCAACGGAGGAACCGTCAAAACCCTTACCGGACTCTAGGGCGTCCCGTAGTTCCCGCAGGGTGATTTCGGAACTCTTCAAAAAGCCGAGAATATCCGTAAACCACAGCCGTACAAATTTGACGTCGTGCTCCTTGGCCAGCCGCAAAATGCGAGCGACGGAATCTTCTGCCATCATGGGTCTTCTCCTTGAAGCCATTTTACCCTTGTCGTCTTGTCCATGAGAAACCGCCTAGACACGTTGCTGAACCGGTCATCGGGGCTGCGCACCGTCAGGACTTCAGACGAGGCAATGGTCGTACGGGTCTCCGGAGGAATCTGTCGCCAATCCACCTGAAACCGGCCCTCACTATCGGTCTCGCCCACAGCCACGAGGTGTCCCCCGCACTCCACAACCATGACCACCCGTGCCACCGATTCTAGTTCCAGTTTCGCTGGCATCCATACGCGTTGGCGGCGGAAAATCACTCTTTCCGCGCCAAGGTGTTGTCTTCCTCCCGGATAGGCCTCAAAGGGATTGAGCCAGCCGAGGAAGTCCCGCAGATAGTCTCCAGCGCCCCATGAGTCGGCGCTGTGATGGTGCGGTTGCAACACAGGCATCACAAGCGCCATGGGCAATGAAAAAGGGAGAAAGAGTTTGGCAAACGGTACCGTCCAGTGATAGCGCGTGTAAACCTCCACGCCGCTGAACTCGCGTTCCTCAAGTTGGCGTGACTCTTTGACTTGTACCAGTTGGGCCACCAGAAGTGAACTTGATGCATCCGGCTCTCTCAGCGGAAGTATCATGAACCTTGCCGGTGCGGTGCATCGGCTCTTTTCTAGATTGCGATAGACGACCTCCACGTCAATATAACCGCAATGGTGACGGCATCCCAGGGTTGTCGTCCCGATGAGCGTAAGAGAAAACACCAAATACTGAACCGCTTGCCGGCAAGGCATGTTGTTTCTTAGTTTCCGGTTGGCGTACGCCTACCGCCCGACGCACAAACCTTACCTTTATACCTGGTCATGCGCGCATTGTCAAGGGGAACGAACGCAACCACCGCTGGGAAGAAGACAAGTGAAATTGGGATGGCACTTAGCTCTGTACCGCAAGCGTGATGGCTGCACCGGCAGGATCGGCAGTATGCACGAAAAGGCAGGAAGAACTGGAACCGAAAAGATGCCGGCGCGCCTCACCATTTCCTGCGATGCTCCTGGCTGTCAAGCAGAGGTCAAGTCCGGAAAATGCACAGGTGCTGGAGCCGTGCGTGGGAGGAACCTGGCCATGTGCCAGGGTCGCAACAGCTGCAGCCAGCGCAATCGGTCCTGCAGCCGCAAGTGTCTCCCCGCAGAAAGATTTGACTGCTGTGACGGGTGGAGTGTGGCCTGCAAAAACGTTCAGTAGTGCCTTTGCTTCGCACTCGTCGCCGGCAATGCTCCCTGCGGCTGCGGCGAAGATCGCCTGAGGGCGCGTCTCGCGTGGCAACAGACCCAGCGCCGCTCGGAGTGCCGCAAGGTCAGTGCCTGCGCGAAAGGCACCAGCTAGCCATGCCAGTGGCAACGCGCCGCGTTTGCGCACACTCGCCTCCGATTCCAACACAAACAACGCAGCCCCTTCACCCAATACGAAACCGTTTCGGTCTGGGGCAAAGGGGCGACAGCCTTCCGCCAGTGTGTTGTCATGGGAAAGGGCCATAGTGTTGTTCGGTGCTGTTCCCTGAACAGGTTGTGCCTTCTCCCGAGGGGAGAGTAGGCCGCTGGCAGCATAGACATCAAAGAGTTCCTTGCAGAGAGCTTCTGCGCCTCCGGCGATGACGATGTCAGCGCGACCAGCGAGAATTGCTTCGTACGCATAGGCAATCGCCTCCGCACCGGATGTATGGAAGCCGTTGAAATTAAGATTCAGGCCCTGGATCCCATACTCAATGCTCAAAATGCTGTTGGTAGTGTTCGGATAGGTATGCGGGAAGAGAAAGGGGGGGACAAGTCGCGGCCCTTTCTGTGCCAAGACGTGATGAAAGGCCGCCAATGTGTGAAAATTGGCCCATTCCGTGCCTAGGCACAGTCCCAGGCGGTGGCGTTCAAGTTTCTCCAGTTGCAACCCGGCATCGTGTACAGCCAGTTCACAGGCGACCAGCGCCAGTTCCGTGTTGCGGTCAAGATATGATTTCGTGGAGTGCAGATACTGGCGGACATCAAGATCTACCACTTCTGCCGCCAGCAACGGCCCCTCGTCGGCAACTTCAAAGCCAGTGATCTCTGCGATCCCACATTCTCCCGCTCTTACGGCTTTTTCAAAAGCCTTGCGTCCGACGCCGATGGCGGTTACCGGCCCCACACCTGTGATGGCAACCCGTCGCAAAGTTATGTGCCTCCTCTGGTTTCTGCCCAGCGCCCCAGGACAACTACACTATTGGGACCACCGATGCCCGCGGAGTTGGAGATAGCTATGCGCACCTCATGTGCTCGTGCCTGATTCGGGACGTAATCCAAGTCGCATTCGGGGTCTGGAACTTCCAGGTGAATCGTGGGCGGGATAATTCCTTCCCGCAATGTCAGTACTGTGGCAATGGCCTCCAAAGCGCTGGCTGCGCCCATGGCATGCCCCAGCATGGACTTGATGGAACATATGGGAATGCGACGAGCACGTTCGCCAAAAATTTTCTTGATAGCCTGGGTTTCAGTGGGGTCGTTATACTTGGTTCCGGTGCCGTGTGCGTTGATATGGTCAACTTCATCGGGTGCAACAGCAGCGTCTTCCAGTGCCATGGTCATGGCGCGTGCCATACCCTCGCCGCAGGCGTCAGGGTGCGCCATGTGGAAGGCATTATTGTTGGTGCCGTGGCCGAGGATTTCGGCAAGGCACTCTACACCACGTTGCTCGGCATTGTCGCCCCGCTCAAGAACAAGCGCTCCTGCGCCCTCACTGAAGATGGTGCCGTCACGGCGTGCATCAAAAGGGCGGATCAGGTTCGTAGTCATCGTCCGCAACGCCGTCAGGCCGCTCCAGGCCAATTCGCTGATCGCATCATAGCCGACCACGACGACTGCACGGATGGGGGTTGCACGCAACAGGTCCAAGGCGTAGCCGAGTGCAGCGTTGCCGGAAGAACACGAGAGCGAAATGGCGCTTTTCGGACCAGTGGCATCAAGCGCCTCAGCGACTGTCTCGGAGGCCCGGCCAAATCTAGCGGCGGCAAGGCGCTCTCCATTTCTCTTACCTGCCAGAAGTCGGCATACTTCTTCCATTGCCCCGAAGTTACTGGCGGTAACCACAGCAACGGTGCTGCGGTCCGCGATTTCTTCGAGGCGTGCCATGGTGGCGGCCTCCAGTGCGGCCGCGCGCGCGAACTGGAGGGCAGGATCAGGTGTTTCCGACAGGGCGAAACCTTCCACTTCGCCGCCGATCTTTTGTCGGTGCGCGCTCGTGTCAAAACGGGTCAAAGGGCGAATGCCATACCTGCCCGTTCGTAGCGACCACCAGAACGCAGGCACGTTGCTCCCGAGGCAACTGACTGCCCCCATTCCTGTAATAGCTACACGCGAGCAATGTTTAGGTCTCGGTTTCTGTCCCATTTTGTATGTGCAGTGTTCCTGCCGTTGGCTTCACGAACCTTGTTGACGCGGTTGCAACGCCCGCCAAGCGCGCCAGAGCCGTCGTGGCGCGCGTACATACCACGCCTCGCGCACCTGCACCGCGTCGTGGTCACATATTTCCTCACAACAGTAGCACTGAATGCAACGTCCGGCACGACATGCGATGCGCCCGCGGTGCAGATAGAGTGCCCGAGGTGGACAACTGGCCAGACACCGACCGCACCTGACACAGCGCGAGTCATCCACATGGGCACGTGCCGAAGTGGGCAGCCACATAGCCAGTTGCAATAACGCTTCGGGAGCGAGAGCAAATGCCGCCACCTGTGCTGGTCCGAATGGCTTGCGGAAGTCGGCAACCTGCAATTCCTTCAGGTTTTCTCCGACTACGGCAATCTCGTTGAACCTGTCCACCCCCAGCCCGCATTTCGCTGCAATGCCGAGCATCGGCACATCCTGACGCCTGAAGCCTACAATCGCACATGCGATGGCATCTGCGGCCACATTGTCCCGACTGGCAATCAGGACACCGACTTTTCTGGCAGTCCCGCGGTTCGGCCCCGGACCTTCCATCGCGACAATACCATCTATTAATACCACTTGGGGCCGGACGGCCTCAAATACGTCCACAGCTGCCCTGGCCAGCGCCAGGGGTTTGGGCGCAAAGCGGTGAAGCAGTTTTTTTCCCTTGCCGGGGATGGTCCCGAACATATTCTTGATGGCACCGGTGAAAAACGTGAGGCTGTGGGTTTTGAGCTTGGGCAGATTGAAGACGAGATCAGCGCTGCGGACGGCATCCGTTATGGAGACGGGCGGAGCGAAGCGGCCGAGAACCTGGGGCAATGGGGTGCACGGCGCACGGTCAAAACTCACGAGTTCTGCGCCTAGGTCGGCCGCGACCTCACGTAGGCGAGAAACTGTGAAAGCCTCTTCCGTGGCGCCCACGTGGCCGCACGAATCACCAATTTGGATGCGGCAACCATGTTCTAGGATATACTCGCCCACCGCCCGCACGACATGTGGGTGAGTGTTGACCGGCCACTCAGGGCCGCGGGTATGACTTAGGAGGTTTGGTTTCAGGAGGACGGTACGGGCACCGGCGAGCAGTGAGTCGAGACCCTCTACCTGATCAAGGCATCTCTTAACCGCTGCCCGCACCAGGGAATACTCGTAATCCTCGCAGCGCACAAGCGCTACTGTAGCCTTGGCCACACGAACTCCGCTCTGCTGTTGATTGCCACGTGTTCCCAAACAGCCTTCAGAAACGATGTTAGCAGTTTCGCTGTGTCTGTGTAAACCGAGGGTGCATCTGGGGGACACGCATTTGACTTGGCAGTTGGGGCCTGATATACTACTTGTTGTCCGGCCATGGCGACGTTCGTCTCTTCCATGGAAGAATCCCTGAAGATGAAGACTTATAGTGCGAAAAAGTCGGAGGTTGTGCCGCGGTGGTATGTTGTAGATGCGAGCGGGCAGGTGCTCGGTCGCCTTGCAAGTCGCATCGCTACCATTCTGCAAGGCAAGCATAAACCTATCTACACGCCGCATGTTGATACCGGTGATTTCGTGATTGTTACCAATGCGGCCAAGGTGCGAGTAACCGGCAAGAAACTTGAGCAGAAGGAGTACCGACGATATTCCGGCTATCCGGGTGGACTCCATTATCGCCGCCTTGCTGACCTGTTGCGGACGCATCCGGAGCGGGTTATTGAGTTGGCGGTGCGCCGGATGCTTCCGAAGACAAAATTGGGCCGCGCCATGTACAAAAAGTTGAAAGTGTATGCGGGACCAGAACATCCGCACGCGGCTCAACAACCAGTTCCCCTGGAACTTCAGAAAGTGCAATAGGTGACACATGGGCGAAACCGCTACTGCAACTGTCTACTTGGGCACCGGCCGTCGTAAGACGGCGGTAGCACGCGTGCGCCTGATGCGTGGCTCGGGGCAGATTACCATCAATGGCCGCGATGTTGACGCATATTTTCCGATTGAGCGTACCCGTCACGTCGTTCGCGCGCCACTTAAGGCAACAAAGACCTTGGGCAAGTTTGACATCGTGGTGAACGTTCGTGGGGGCGGAATATGTGCTCAGGCAGACGCGGTGCAACTCGGTATTGCTCGCGCCTTGCGCCACGCGGTTGAGGACGCTGAACCTATCCTCCGCGAAGGCGGCTTTCTGACGCGTGACAGCCGTGAAGTAGAGCGGAAGAAGTATGGGCGTGCCGGTGCGCGACGTCGCTTCCAGTTCTCCAAGCGCTGACCCCCCAATACAACATCAGTCAACCGCCTCTTCCTCTTGGGGGAGAGGCGGTTCTCTTTTGGCCTCGTCCTGCCATTGGCGCTTGTGCAGAGTTGTGGTACATTGCGATGTGCAACTGTGTGCAAGACGGGTGACATGCCTATGGATAGCACGCTTGCCGACGCATACTTCATGCGGCGGGCATTGGAACTCGCTGAACGTGGGCGCGGCCGGGTAGAGCCCAACCCCATGGTCGGATGTGTCATAGTTCGTGATGGGGTCATTGTGGGAGAAGGTTGGCACGAACGGTTTGGCGGGCCACATGCGGAGGTTAAAGCGCTGGCAGCCGCCGGAGAAAATGCCCGCGGCGCCACTCTGTACGTGACATTGGAACCGTGCTCCGCTACTGGCAAGAAAACACCCCCTTGTACAGAGGCTATTCTGCGAGCTGGTATTGCCGCGGTGGTTATCGGTGCGCTAGACCCTACCCAGTCGGGTGCAGCTTTCCTGCGCGGGAAAGGCGTGGTCGTCAGGTCTGGTGTTCTCTCCGATGAGTGTCGTGATCTCATCCGCCCGTTCCTCAAACTCACCCTGCGGGGGTTACCATATGTTATTGCCAAGTGGGCCATGAGCCTGGACGGCAAGATTGCCACATCCACGGGCGACTCACGTTGGATTTCCGGCGAAGCCAGCCGCGCCCTAGTGCACCGCTGGCGCAGCGAGGTGGATGCTGTCGTGGTGGGGATCGGCACAGTGCTCAGGGATGATCCGCTACTTACGGCACGGTTGCCTGGCGCGCGCAACCCTATTCGCATCATTCTTGACACGCATGCCCGCCTTCCGCTGAATTCTCAACTGGTGCGTACAGCACATCAGGCTCCGCTGTGGATTTGCGCGGTGCAGGACGTGCCCGGTGACCGCGTTGGAGCCCTGACCGCGGCCGGCTGCACGGTGCTGAGCGTGCCGCGTGACGGGGAAGGTGTGAACCTTCGTGCCTTGTTTGCTGAACTCGGGGGGCGACGGATCACCAATGTTATGATTGAGGGAGGAACTCGCGTCCTTCGCGCGGCATTTGCGGCTGGCTTGGTGGACGAAGTGCGCGTATTCATCGCACCGGTTCTCATCGGCGCTGGTGGCTACGTGGTTGATGCCGGCGCCGGAACCGCGGAGGTAAAGGCGGCTCTGCGCCTGAGAAAGCCCAGAGAGGAGAAGGTTGGTGATGACGTTCTTGTTGTTGGCTACGTTACTGGAGATGCGGCAGTAAACGAATAGGCTTAGGGCTTCTCTGCGTTTTCTTGGACGTGACATGGGGACGGAGATTGAGAGGCTGGACCCCAACTTAGGTAATGTGGACGCCTCAGCAGGACTGGCCTGGTACGATGCCCGTGAACTGGTTGTGGAAGGCAGGGGCTGGCAAGATACGGCGGAATTCTACGATCGCCTGCCGGCGCGGGCCCAAGGCATTGTCCGTGCCCCAATATGGAACCTGAGTCGCCACTCTGCCGGAATGTGTGTCCGCTTTCAGACTGATGCCATGGCCATCTCGGCACGGTGGGTATTACGGTTCCCGTCGCTGGCCATGGACCACATGCCCGCCACAGGCGTCAGTGGCGTGGACTTATACGTGGAAAAGTGTGGCACATGGCATTGGCTAGGGGTAGGGCGCGGTGCCAGATTCCCTGTGTCAAGCGCTACGCTGGTCAGTGGTCTAAGCCCCGGCTGGAAACATTGCATGCTCTATTTGCCACTCTATAATGGGGTGGCGCGCGTGGAGGTGGGAGTCCCCCATGGTCAAGCAGTTGCCCGCGCCCCTGCTTGGGGGCATGCTGGTACCAAGCCGATTTGCTTCTACGGAACCTCAATTGTACAGGGTGGTTGCGCCTCTCGCCCCGGCATGGCATATCCGGCCATTCTCGGAAGATGGCTGCGGCGGCCCACGATAAATCTGGGGTTTTCGGGCAATGGCAAGGCGGAGCCGGAGATGGGCAGGTTGCTTGCCGAACTTGATCCGAGCGTTTACGTTGTGGACTGTCTGCCGAACTTGGACGAAACTGAGGTGGAAGCGCGGATGAGCACTTTCTTGAGCATCATGCACGAGGCGCGGCCCCACACGCCCCTGGTTCTTGTGGAGAACATCCGCTACCAGCATGCTGATTTTGTGACTACCCGACAGGAAGACTTTGTCAAAAAGAACCAGGCACTGCGAAAAGTGTTCAACCACTTCCGGTCGTCCGGATGGAATAACATGTACTATGTGGCGGGCGTGAGCCTTCTGGGCGAGGACGGTGAGGCAACGGTGGACGGCACCCACCCCACCGATGTCGGCTTTCTCAGGATTGCCGCAGCGCTTGAGCCGGTGCTCCGGCCACTTGTTTGAGCATGCTGGCGGGATGAGGTGTTGTCGGCCGCGGCGTCAAGCCAGGTCTTGCTTGATGGCTGCGGCGACCTTGCGCGCGGATTCCAGCATGCCGCCAAAGACTGCGCCCATGCGATGTCCCCCGCGGACCGCGCTGGCAGCCATGCCGGAGACGTAAAGCCCTGGATATATTCGCCCCGACATGTCCACGACTTGGCACTCGCCCCTGTCGGCCCACATTGAGCGTTCACCCGCAACATGGCCACTTGGTGTTTCCAATGTCAACCCTTTGCGATGAGCGATCGTTGCTACGGCCGCCTCGTGGCCGGTGGCGTCCAGGACGGCGCGTGCCGCAATCGTCAGCGGGTCCACGTGCAGGCCTGTCATATTAATGCTGGTGGACTGAATTACCAGACCTGCTATCGCGCTCTCACGCACCACCACATCCTCAACTGTTATCAGGTTGAAAACATGTACGCCGGCGCTCAGAGCACTGCCGATCAGGGCGGCTGTCGCTTGAATGGAATCAGCTACCCACAGGCCATTGCGCCAAGGCTCCAATCTGATGCCGAGTTGTGCGGCAATTGGTCGGGAAGAATCTTCAAAAACAGCGACGTTGTACCCCATGCCGCCGCCCCACAGGCCCCCACCCGGCGAGAGGCGGCTCTCAAAGATGGCTACACGTAGTTGACTATCCTGTCGGAGAAACCAAGCTGCTGCCAGCCCCGAGGGGCCGGCGCCCACGATGGCGACATCCACCGTTGTGTGTTCGCGGAGGCGACGCCAGTAAGTCTCCAGGATAGCTAGAGTTACATCGGTTTCTGAAATGGGCATGCTTGCTGTCCCCGGCTATGAGGCATGCGGACGACGACGCGCATAGTATTCAGGCAGATGTTTCTTGACCTGCTCCTCCATTTCCCGTTCCGAGATGGGCGTAGTGCGGTGATGCACGTTGTACTGGTCTATGACCCAGCGCGCAATCTTGTGCACCTTCACCTTGCTCAATCTTTCCTCGCCCTTGAGGCCGAGGAAGTCATTTACCCAGAGCGCAACGCCATCCACACCGGATTTGTCGGTGATGGCAACCCGCGGGGGGCGATTGAGAAGTGCGGTGGTGTCAAAGATATTGTAGATGCGCTCGTCACGACTGAGGCCGTCGGCGTGGATCCCGGCGCGCGTCCAATTGAATTCGCGTCCTACAAACGGGTAGTTGTGTGGGATGGGGGTCGCCAGCACTTCTTCGTAGTATTCGGCTATTTCCGTAATCACGCGAGTGTCAATTCCGTTTGTGTCGCCTTTAAGGGCAATGTACTCAAAGATTGCACCCTCCAATGGGGGATTGCCAGTGCGTTCACCGAATCCGAGAAGGGTGGCGTTCAGGTAGTCGCAACCGTAAATCCACGCGGTTGCAGCGTTGATATGGACCTTGTGGAAGTCGTTGTGGCCGTGCCATTCCAGACGGGAGGGCGGGCATCCGGCCTCGTGCACCATTGCGTACACTAGTTTCGGCACGCTGCGGGGCAGGGCGACGCCAGGATAGGATATACCATATCCCATCGTGTCACAGAGCCGGATCTTGACCTTGCGGTCCTCAGGCAACTCTTCAGACATGCGCATCACCTTTTGCACGAAGGGCACGACAAAGCCATAAATGTCGGCGCGAGTGACGTCCTCAAGGTGGCAACGCGGCTGGATGCCGGCATTCAGTGCGGCGTCAATGACCCGGACATAGTGGTCAAATATCTGCCGGCGGTCCTTGCGCAATTTGTGAAAAATGTGGTAGTCGGAACAGGAGGTCAGGATCCCGGTTTCTTTGAGCCCCATCTGTTCTACCAGGGCCAGGTCGCCCATGTCGGCACGTATCCAGCCCGTGACGCGCGGATACCTGCGATTGAGCGCCAGGCATTTTTCCACAGCCTCGCGGTCCTTCGGGGTGTAGAGGAAGAACTCGGTGTGGCGGATAACGCCATTAGGGCCGCCCAGGCGCGACAACATCTCGTAAAGAGTCTCAATCTGATCGGCCGTGTACGGGGCACGCGCCTGTTGGCCGTCACGGAAGGTGGTGTCGCTGATGAGGAGCTCAGCCTTGGCGCGCTCGCGTGGGTCAAACTCCACGACCGTTCCGTCAATCTCCTCGTGGATTGCCCCGTCAAAAACAATCTGCGGTGGCCTGTGGTAGGGGAACATATCCTCCAGCAGGTTCGGTTGGTCCACGTCTATCAGAGGTCGTTCCTTCACTTGTGCCTCCCCGTGACCCCCTGGCCTTTGCTTGTACTCCCGGCGTTGCCCCGTTCAGCGCTTCTTCTCTGCCGATTTTTGCTCTGCTTGAAGTAGTTCAACCGTTGCGCACGAGTCTTCAATCGGCACCATATCCGTGGGCTTGCCCTGGGCTACACATTCCACAAAATACTTGATCTCGTTGTAGTATCCGCCCAGTTCTGATATGTTGCCGGCGCCCGCGGCTGCACCAACGCCCACTTGAGGTACTTCTGGTGCCTCAGAGGTGCCGTCATGTTTGTATAGCGTCAGGGTCGGCTTTTTGGCACATGAGAAGACAAGTGTCCCGCGCTCAAATACGGCCCGATAGGCCATTTCAAACGGGAAACTGGAGGGCATATTCCACCCGCCCTCGGCCGAGACCGCCATGTCCGGATAATGGTAGTTGGTGAAGACGTAGTCCCAGCCGGATTCATCTGACCAAACGCCGACGGTGTCCACCTTCTGTGGCTCCCCGCAGAGGTAGCGGACGAAATCCGTGTCGTGCATATGCAGGTCCCACAGCGCCCCGCCGGACAGGGTATGCTTGACAATCCATCCTTCCCACGTCCAAGTCGGTTTGGGGCTGACGCGAACGCAAGAGAGAACAAGGAGCTGGCCCAAACGGCCCTCATCCTTGTAGCGCTTCAAGACCTGGTATTCAGGCCAGAAGCGTATCACGTGCGCACACATGAAGCGGACATTAGCGGCACGCACGGCCTCCACCATTCGCCGTGCCTCGCGCACCTTGTGCGACATCGGCTTCTCGCACAAGATGCTCAGCCCCGCTTGGGCAGCCTTGATAGTGTACTTGGCGTGCATGTACGTGGGCAGGCAGATATCCACCATGTCAATGTCATCGCGCCGGAAAACAGAGTCGGCACTGCCATACACTTTTGCACCATGCGGTGCCGCGATCTCCTTGGCCAAGTCGGTGCGCTTGTCGGCCACCGCCACGACCTTGGCCTCTGGGATGTTGCTGTAGCACGTACCGTGCATCCGGCCCATGAAACCCGCGCCTAACAATGCGACGCGCACCATAGCTAGTCCTCCGTAAGTGTTGAGGGCGAAGGGCTTGAAGGCTGACCGGCCCCCGCCGGAGCAAGGTCATTTGCCCAAAATTGCATCCATCGCTCGTGATGTATTCCAGATACGCACCTGTGGATGATGCTTATACAGGGGAATCATTTCCGCGGTCAGATACCCATCGTAACCGATCTCCTTCAACGCTTTCACGACCTCTGGCCAGTTGACGTCACCCTCAAGGAGGTCGCAGAACCCTTCTGCTGTCCCCACTGCCCGTTTGAAATCCTTCAAGTGTACACGCCGGATGCGTTTGCCCAGGATGCGAATCCACTGCTCCGGGTATCCGTAGGGCATGACGTTGCCGACGTCAAAATACACCCCGATCCACTGACTCTGGAATGCATCCACGAAGTTCGCCATTTCCATTGGCGAGAGTAGAAACTTGTTCCAAACCGGCTCAATTGCGAGTATGACCTTGGCCTCTTCGGCCGCAGGCAGCACGGCCTTGACCCCCGCCTTGGCACGCTCCATTACCGTGTCGTAGGGAAGCACTGGCGCCGATGGATTGAAGAATACGTCCACTGCGCCCGGGATGGTCAAGAGTGCATCCGTTCCCAGCCAACGCGTGATTTGCACCGCTTTCTTCGCGGCGGCAACGGCCTTTTCGCGCTCCGCAGGGGTGGGCGAGCTGAAATTATATCCCCACCAGATACCTGTGGCCACGCTGGAGATGGCAATGCCCACCTTTTCCGCCTGTTTGCGCAACTTCTCACATTCTTTTTGCGTTGCATTTAGTGGCAGGCTGCCGCCATCTGCCAGGCACAATTCAATGGCTTCAAACCCGGCAGCTTTGGCCTCGCGCATTGCTTCAGCGATATCTTTAGTTCCCTCCAGCCCGCCGGGAAATGCCCAGTAACTGATTGACTTTTTCATGGTCTGCACACCTCCGTGGAGCACAGGGAAACTGATGGTTCCGGAACCGCTCGCTCGCCGCAGATGAGATTATAGCAGTCCGCGCAGGCGTTCGCAAATGGAAAAACGTGGCGGCGCAATTTCGACCTTTCCTGTTCGTGGCAGCTGCACCGCTATTTCCAATTCGCGGGGAGTGCGGCCTGCTCCGCGAAAAACGGGGGCAATTCCCTCCCGACAAGGATGGCCTCAAGAAATGTGTCCTGTTGCAACCAACAACTAACAACAGCTAACTAAGAAGCCCTGTTGCTGCGGAACCCTCTGGTACATTTTATATTTCCAAAGAACTCCTCGTAGAGTGCGCGCACGGCGCCGCGGAGATCCTTCGCCTTAACCCCGAACATCATGCTGACCTCGGACGAACCCTGGTTTATCATCTCAATATTTATACCGGCACGAGCCAGAGCGGTGGTAGCGCGGCTGGCGATGCCCGGCGTGTGCTGCATGCCTTCACCGACAATCATCACCAGTGCCAGATTTCGCTCCACCTCCACGGCATCGGCCTCCAGTTCGCGGCGGATGCGGGCGATCACACGACCTTCCACCTCACTGTCAAATTGGGCTTCACGGAGGATGACCGAAACGTTGTCAATTCCAGAAGGCATGTGCTCGTAGGACAGACCGTTTTCTTCAAGAATCTGCAGGAGTCGGCGGCCGAAGCCGATCTCGCGGTTCATCAGGTACTTGCTGACATAGATACTACAGAAACCGCTATCGCCGGCGATGCCAACCACCGTGCCTGGGGCTTCCTGGCGCTCTGGCACTATCCACGTTCCTGATGCTTTCGGGTTGTTAGTATTCTTGACGCAAACAGGAACACCAGCCCGCAGCACTGGCTCAAGTGCCTCGTCGTGAAAGATCGCAAAGCCGGCATAGGCAAGTTCACGCATTTCGCGGTAGGTCAAAGACGGTATGGACACGGGATTGTCCACAAAGTGCGGGCTTGCGGCAAAGACGGAATCCACATCCGTGAAGTTCTCGTACACCTCCGCTTTTACCGCCGCCGCGAGGATCGCGCCCGTGATGTCCGAGCCGCCGCGCGAAAAAGTTACAATATCTCCATCGCGCGAAAGGCCGAAGAAACCGGGAAAGACAACCACTCGCCGACGTTGCCTCAGGGATGCCAGACGCCTGTAGGATTCGGGCATGACGCGGGCCTTGCCGTATTCCTCACTTACCACCAGGCCGGCAGTAGCGGGGCTGACATATTGTGCCGCCAGCCCTGCCTGATTGAAGTAAGCGGCCACCAATCGCGCGCAATTGTCCTCACCTGCTGCCTTGAGTCGGTCCACAAAGCGACTACGGTGGCTTGCGTCTGTGGCCAGACGGCGGCGCAGGTCTGACTCAATCTGTTGAATAATTCGATTTGGCAGCCCGAGTCCTTCGCCTATTTCCCGATATCGCGCCACGACTTCGCGTAGTTCGTCCTCGGCCTGTCCTTCGGCCAAATGACGCTCGGCCATCCGGATGAGGAGGTCGGTTACTTTGATATCGCCGGCATTCCGCTTGCCCGGGGCGGATACCACAACAACCCGACGCTTGGAGTCAGACTTGACAATTTCCAGGACCTGGCGAATCTTTTCCGCGCTGGCGACAGAGGTGCCGCCAAATTTGCAGACCTTCATTTCCGCTCCGCAGAAACAATAAAAAGGGCCAACACGGGCCTTTGCCGATTGTACGGGGAATAGCCGCAGGGCGGCTTACACCGGGTCACCCCGTTGACCGCATATTTTCCCACTGTGTAGCGCTCGCGTCAAGAGTGGGGCGGCTACTCAGAGTGCTCACCTGGGTCTGCAAGTGGTTTCCGGGGCATGATTGATTAAGGGACACTCCTGAGGGAATAGTGCCCCTTGCACTGGCGCGCGACACCTTACCGGCTCTGGCCGCCTTCTGGGAACAGGCATCACCTTATCCGCAGGAGCAGCGTCCCCGCTCCCAACTGCGCTTCGGAAATGCGCACCGAGACCCAGTCTCTTAGCGCATTCCAGTTCCTTAGAGGTTGCCAGACTTTCCCGTCCCTGCTCATCTCCGCTTCCCGGCCTCTGAACGTCAGTTCGCAATCCACATCCGCCTCCGATGTCCAGGTGCCGTCCTCATTGCGCCTGAGTGACACGTGCGTCGGGATGCGCACCTCGTCGCCCACGCCAAACTCCCAGATGCGCAGGCCGCCCTTCTCGCCGAAATCAGCTGCCGTCACCGGTGCGCCGGAAAGTCGGAAGACATAGCCATCTTCGCGACTGCCGCCCAGGTATTCCGCCCGCCAGAACTTCGTGAGCGCCTCGTTGCTGGCCACCAGGCTCCTGCTCATGCCCGGATACACGACCCCGTCATCGGTCGGGAACCCAAGGCCGCAGCGCACCTCTCGCCTGGCCTCGTCAACTGATACAACACGTGACGAGTAGAAGTCCATGCCCTTGCGGAAGTAGAGGATCGTCCTCCCGCCTTCAACTGATGCGTCCTCAATCATGTAGGAGGTACGGTGGTCTGGTTGCCCCACTTCCATTGAGGTGCCACGCAGCAGTGCCGGATTTGCGATCCGCAGGCCCTCTACGGTAGCTTTGCGCGCGAAGTAGTCCACTTCCACTATACGGCCCCGACGCTCGGTCACCTCGGCGAAGATGTGCAGGCCAGGTACATCCAACTGATTCCCACCGACAAGCGTCGCCTGGCGTAAACCGGCCCCATCCATTAAGAAGAACGCAAACTCGCCACGAACCTGGCACTCCTGATCCTGCACTTTGAGTGTTCGGACTTGTTCCGGGCGCCCATCGGCGAAGCAAATGTCCTTGCGCCCATCGGTCAGCGTTACCTCGACTGCCACGGCACGCAGGGCGTCCTGTTTGTTGTCCGCCACGGCCACACTGCGGACGGACGCAATGCAGGGCTGCCCCTCGTACATCTCTATGATCGCGGGGAAAACGCTTTCCATGCCCTCCTCGCCGTCCTTCTGAGCGAAGAGACACTGGAGCGTTACGTTGGGGGAACTGGCGACCCACTTGCCGGTCAGCACTTTGATGCCTGGATGTTCGAAGAGGTAGAGTCGGGTGTATTTGCGCGGGGCGTTGGCGTCATAGTTGGCGCCGAGGATGCGGGCCTCGGTATTATGGCGGTTCATGCGCTTCTTCACCACGGGCTGGTCCTTTCCGGCGGCGTCTTTCTCCGGCAGCGTCAATTCAATCGCATCGCCGCCGCGCTGGAGACGCCAAGTTGCTTGTAGGATTTCCGGTGCGATGCCGACGGTCTTGCTGGCGGCAACGACGAACTTGTTGAGGTAACGAGCCTCAGGGCTGTCGTCGGCTTTGTCGCCATAGGTGAAACCGACGGGGCGGACGTTTACGGCGTTGGTGGTAAACTCATCTTCCTCACAGCCGTGGAAGCAGTAGGTGTGGCGTTTACCGCCGCGCACGCGGAAAACGTCAAAGACGTAGGCATCGGGGCGCTTGGCCACTGGCGGCAGCCTGAAGGAAGGGTGGAACTCCTTGGGCTCGCTCGGTTGTTTCTCCAGCGGAGTCCCCTCGTCCACATCCACCAGGGCTACCTGACGCTGGAAGAGGCTGACGTTCGGGTGGTTGATGGAGGGATATGACTCCGCCATGAGATAGCGGGCACCTGCGGTATCCTTCAGCGTGCGCACCCAGGAGTGGCCGCGCCAGTTGCCGCTCCGATGGCTGCCGTCGCCATCCACCTCGACCACGTTATGAATGTAGGACTTCTGGTCGGGGGGTGAGTGGACGTCGCCAAGTTGGCGCTGCTCGGGACGTTCGCCACCTTCAGCCGCATGAATGACCCCGTGGCACCAGAGGACGAGGTCAAGCGTGTCGTCGTGCTGATGGCCCCAGCCGTAGCCGACACGCACCATGGCCGCGCGGCGGAAGCGAAAGTCGGTATGCTGAGTTCCAGCCTCCAAGATGCCTGCCCAGTTACTCAAAACACGGGAACGTTGGCTGAACCAAGGGTTGGGCACACCCTGGGCGGCCTTCTGAATCTCCGCCCACTCTGCCTGGGTCTCGCCCTTGGGGCCAAAGTAGTTGGCGAGGACATAGGCAAAGCGCGGGTCCCTGGACCACTTCCAGCCCAATCGTGCCTGGTGTTCGGGCGCGCCGAGGTCAAACCAGTGGCCATAGGGCAGGTTGGGTCCGTTCACGTCACCAATTCCGAGCGGATGCAGGCCAGCGACGCGCCCTTCTATCTGGAAGTAGCATCCTGTCAGAGCTTTCGGAAAACGGCGCAGATCGCTCAGGTCATACTTGCGATCGCCGCCACGGGCGATATAGCTGGCGGTCTTTTCCGCGTAGCGCATGGCCGCCCCGCCGTCCATCGCATAGTACCAGGAGCCGATGTAACTGGTGCCGTCGCGCTGGGTTGAGGTGATGGCATAATCTGGCATCCCGGCCCGCGCCTGCGGATATTCCCAGGTCTCGCGGAAGAGGTACTCCATCCACGGACGGGTGAATTCGGTGTTGCCCACGGCCATCACGGTGGCGAAAAGGTCGTGGTTGTGCATATACCAACGTGCCTGGCGCTTGGCCGTGTACTGAAGGAGATTCATATCAAGGAAAGTCATGAGATCCTGTGATGTGCGAATCCACGGGATGTAACGGTTGACCGCCTGTGCCAGTTCTTCGTTGTCGCGGATAAAGTCGTAGAGTTGGTCATAGGCGGTCAGGTAGCCCACCGCATAGAGTCCGGCCTCACTGCGGGTGAGACGGCGGCTGGTCCACTGGTCCTTACCGCCCCAGTTGAGGTCGCGGGTGCGGCCAACGATGGCGGAATTAAGCGACAGGCGCGAGACGTCAAGCGTGGGCAGGATATATGCCCAGCGCACCAGCGCCATTGCCGCATCGCGGGCTGCTTCGCGGTCGCCGGTGTAGTGATAAAAAGCTGCCAGTCCCGCCCAGTGCACCGCTCGCCCGCTGAGGCGTTCCTGAAAATCACCGATGCGCTGGCTGACGGCATTGGCGATGGTCATCAGGGTGGACGGATAGGGTTCGCCAGGTTGCGGGGGAAAGGTCAATCCGCCTGCGTCCTCGCGGAAAGGCCAAGGCTCCGGCAAGGGCTTGTGAGCTGCCAGGTCCTCCCAAGTGTACCGCAACTTCAACTTGTCGTTGACCAGTTCCCAGCGCGTATCCCAGGGCCCCGCCAGTTTCCAGGTGCCTGCCTCAGCTGCCAGTTTCTGAGCCTCGGGTGAGCCCGGGCCGGTGGGCGCGGTGCCGTAGCCTTTGCCTGTCTGGGTGTTGAGTGGTGGCAACGCAAACCAGATTTCCTCGTCACGTCTGGCGCGTTCCTGAGGAGAAAGTGGTGCCGGACGGTATGGTTTGGTGAGGTCCCGTTCAATGTAGTTTTTCTTGCGAAACTCTGCCAGCCAATCCCGGTCGCCGGCAGCGAGACGCGCTTTCAGTTCCGCCCGCAGTTCATCGCGGACGGCCAAGTCAAAGGTGTTGCATCGCTCCTTGATTGGCCGTCGCACCAAACCGGTGTACATATCGTGCAGGTCAATATTATGCGCTAGGATGTCCACCTGACTGCCCTCGCCCAGGTAGATCTCGGCATGGTAAGCACGTCTTTCAGGAGCATAGAAATAGAATTCAGCGACGCTGTAGAAGTTATCGGTGTAGCCAACGCGGAGGCGGTAACGGCTGACCTCACCAGCAGGGCCATCGTTGACCTTGAATTCCACATACGCGGGGGCACGTATGCCGCTCACATGGTGGGTTTCGGCCGCGCCGATAAGTCGGATACAATAGAAGCTGGGCGACAGCGTCCCGAAATCCAGGCGGAAGATTGGTGCGTGGGGGCGGCAGCGAACTACCTTCACCGGTGGATTGCGCCGCCCTGTGGGGCGTTCGGGACCATACATCGGCAGGTAATACACGGGTTCGGCAAACTCCTCGATTGCGGTAGGAGCGATCCCGGGCAACTCGGTAGCCCGGAAGTTCCTCACCAGCGACTTGATGTCCACCATCGGCCACTGGGGCAGGTATTTGGCCTGTTCAGTCCGAAAGTGCTCCACCGAGCCGGGATAAATCTCCAGTTCCGGATTGCCCCACTTGGGGTATCTGGGGTTGCCTTGCTCATCCTTCTCGTCCAGCACGCCGGGATAGCCGGGCGGCTCGCCGTGGTACGTCTGGCGTAGGCGCGTCTCCTTTTCCGGGAAGAAAACCCCGCTGCCGTCATCAGCTGCCGTCAGGCTGTGCGCCCATAATGCAGCCAGCGTCAACACCACCACAATCCGAATCCAGGTACTCTTCATGGTCTCCGCCTCTGTATTGTGTGTGGCCGATTTTACGGTCGGTTCCTACAAACCGCACCCATTTATATCACAAATTACTTTGCGCGCGCTCGGAAAGTGTGGCATAATATTAGTGCGAAGTGCCATGTGCAATCCGTTCGGCAACTGTCTCCGGGGGCGGGCAGGGCGGCCGCTCCATTCGCACCGCCTGCGCAATGGGGAGGAAAGTCCGAGCTCCGCAGGGCAGGGTGGTGGGTAACGCCCACCGTCCCGCGCGCGTAAGCGACGGGATAGGGAAAGTGCCACAGAAAACATACCGCCCGCCTTCGCGGCATGTTGCGGCGTGAAGGCGGGTAAGGGTGAAAAGGCGAGGTAAGAGCTCACCGCGGTCTCGGTGACGAGGCCGGCATGGCAAACCCCACCCGGAGAAAGGCCAAATAGGGGAGGAGAGCTGGCCCGGCTCGCAAGTCGTAATCACTCCCGGGTAGGCCGTTTGAGGCCCCGCGCAAGCGGGGTCCCAGAGAAATGGCCGCCGCCTTCCGCAACGCCGCATCAGCGGCACGGAGGAGGGACCACAGAACTCGGCTTATCGCTCGCTCCTGGAGACAGTTGCGCCTTATAACGACTTCAGATTGACCCACCGCAGCGAAACGAAAAACGAACGAGGACAGGGTATAGTCCGGTAAAAACCCATCCCAGGAAGTGTACGCCGATCATCAGTCTCGGATATTCCCCCAAACCGCCAACTATGGCACCCTTGCGTTTCACGTGCAGGTCCTGTCCGAGGGGCCACCGCCTCACTTTTGACAACCCCCTGCCCGCTGGATATACTCGGCCCTCGCGAGCCAGAAGACGAGTCCGATGGCCGATTTGATCCCGCAGACAGCGATGATGACCGAGCGGCGGCGCGACTTGGTCGTCCTAGTCCTCCTTGCCAGTCTCGTTACCATCGTTCTCCTGCCGATGCTCCTGACCGGGGAGCAGGTCTGCAGCGACGGAGATGCCTTCCAGTACTACTCGCGACACGCCTACGTGCGCCGCAGCTTGCTTCACGATGGTGTGCTGCCGCTGCGTTCACACCTATTCGGCGGCGGTCATCCGACGCTTGGCGACCCCGAGGACCCGACACTGAATCCACTAGTCCTCGTCACGGTCACCTTCGGGCCGGTGTTCGGCATCAAACTCATCGTGTGGCTGGCGACGGTTGCCGGTGCCATCGGCATGTATCTCCTCGCCCGTCGCGGGTTGGGCTATCCCGGGTGGGGTGCAGCCTTCTCGGCGTGTGCCTTTGGGCTGTCATTCTGGCTACCGATTCGCATGTCCGGCGGCAATAGCAATGAGGTGTACAGCATGCTCCTGCCGCTGGTTATTTTTCTGGCGCTGCGAGCGCCGCGAAGCACGCTATCTGCGGCGTTGCTGCCGGTCCTTCTCTACACCTGGCTCAGCGATGGCAAGCAGAGTTTTCTGGCGATGGTGCTGTTTGCGGGGATGGTGCTGGCGCTGCGCTGCCTGCCCTGGGAGAGGCGCGGCGATGGCCTACACAAGCGGGCGTTGCCGCTGCTCCACTTCGGTCTGGCGCTGGCCTTCGTCCTTCTCATCGGCCTCCTGCGCATTCTGGCCGTGTTTGACCTGATGGTGCTGCGCGGCAGCGCGACGCACCTGCGGCTGGACACGCACGGGCTCTTTTATCATCCGGATGCCTTTGCGCCGCTCCAACTCATCCGTGACGTTTGCGGGTTGCGTGGCGCCCGTCCGCTGGCGCATGCCGGCGTGCTGACGGTGTTTCTCTTCGCCGCGGCCTCGGTCCTGCACTGGCGGCGGTTGGCGGCCTGGACGCTATCGACTTTACTCTTTGCTTGGCTCAGCCTGGGGCCAAATGCGCCGGTGGACCTCCTGGCGCTCCTGGTGAAGGTGCCGCTCTGTAACACCCTGGGGCTGTCCATGAAGTACCTGGTGCCCGGCCTGGTATTCGGCATCTGCCTGGGGGCGGGCGCATTTTTCTTCACGCTCCGACGGCTGCAGCCCGCCTGGCTCCGCCGGGTGTTTCCGGGCATACTGGTGGCGACAGTGGTGGCGCATCTGGCACCGCAGGTGGCCGAGTTCAGCCGCAACACGTACAGGTTCACGCTTCCTCCAGAGGTAGCATCTCCTTCAGACGATTTCTATCATGTGCGCGCGCTTGACCTGCCGCGCGCGCGTGTCCTGCCGTTGAACGCAAATGCGTGCGTCAACGTCCTGAAGGGACTGGGAACAATTGATTGGTATTCGGCAATGACGTTGCTGGAGTACGCCCAGCCGCGGTTCTACATTGACCGGCAGGGGCGCGAGATTCCCAACCCCACCTATCGCGGCGAGGCGTGGCTTGAGCACGCGGGAGACCGGGTCACGGCTCGCTTCGGGCCGAATCGGATCGTGGCGGAGACCCACGTCACTGGGCCGGACTTGCTCGTTTTCAACCAGAATTACCATCCCGGCTGGCGGTCGGACGCTGGCGCGGTCTGTGCCCACGAGGGTCTGCTGGCCGTGCGCCTGGCGCGCGCGGGCGGATACCGCATCATCCTGACTTACCGTCCCTGGTTTCTCAGCTGGGGCTTGGCCGGGAGCGCATGCGGTCTCACAGCTCTTGCTGTGTATGTCTTCATGCGGTGGCGAGGCAGGTTGCGGTTCCTGGCCGGCGCGGTCGGCGAGGCGGGCGATCCCCGCACGCGTGTTGCGCCGCCGCTGGGTGTCAGGACATCGTCGGCTATGGTCGCTCTGCTCCTTGCGTTGTCACTGGCAGCTTACTCCAGCGCGTTCGCCAACTGGGTCGCCTATCGCCTGTACTTTTCTGAGGTGAAGCAGTGGCATCATCTCCGCATGTTACCAGAAGTGGCACGTGCGCTGGTGGAGGTGCTGCGGCATGATCCCGCCTTCCCCAACGTCTATCTGGACCTCGGTGGAGTGTGGGAAGCGCTGGGCGAGACGAGGCAGGCGCGGGCGCTCTATCTGGAAATGGCGCGGCGAACGCCGGACGACGCGCAACTGCTTTGTCGCCTGGGTGAATTGCTGGAAAAGGAGGGCGAGTACCGCGAGGCCGCTGCGTATTATCAGCGTGCAATTGGGGTTCACCCCAGGTGCGACAGGGCACACTATCTTCTTGCTCTCACGCTCTGGAGGGCCCATGACCTTCAGGGCGTCGTCCGACATCTACGCGTCGCAGTGCAACTGAATCCCAATCAGCCCCAGCTATACGTCGCGCTCGGCCGGGCCCTGAGCAATATGGGGGATGCAGCGGGGGCACTGGAGGCATTGTGCACGGCGCTAAAGCTCGTCCCGGACTACAGCGAAGCGCGCGAGGAAATTATCGTCTTGCTCACAGCGCAGGGCGATTTGGCGGGAGCAAGAACCGTCTTTGAGGAGGGCTGCCTGCGTCGCCCGTCAGACGAAGGACTCTACCTGGCCTTTGCTCGCGCCCTGTGGCAGCGGGGCTTGGCAAACGAGGCTCTCGCCCTCTTGCGCGCGGGGCTGGCACGTCTGCCCGAGACCGCGCGACTCCGTGAGTATCTGGCGCAGATAGCGGCCGCCTCTTCCGAGAGCCCTGCCTCCCGGCGCAGTGACTGAGGAGTTGCCACACGACCGACGTCTGGCGAAAACCGCGACGAGAGTTATCTTTTGCGAGTCGCGCCAGAGGGGTTATAATATATTGGGAGCCGGGGCAGGGGCGAGGTGGCGTTGCCCTGCCGAAAAGGCAGTGGTTTTCTGCTTCGTGGCCTGCGCGGCGGAGCAGGTAAGGAGCGGGGCATGCGTCGGAGTGTCCTCAGCCTGCTGGTTGCTCTCATGAGTAGCAGCCTCACCATTGCTCTGGCCGCTGACAGCGTCTGGCAGGGGACCGTTAGCGACCAGAAGGCAGACAACCGTCGCTGGGAGGCGGAGGCCCGCCAGCAGCAGTCCGAATACTTTCGCATCGCTCAACAGAAACTCCTGCAGGAAAAGAATCCAGAGGAGGCTGAGGAGTATTTTCGCAAGGCGCTCAATGTGTACTACGTGCAGTGGGAGTTCCGACAGGAACGCCGCTCGCTCACGCGTGCTGGTGAATCCGCTACTGTGGATATGCCAACTGGCCGACAGGTGCGCGTCCTCCTGCAGACACCCATCAACGAGCAGGCGCAGCGGCAGTTGAACCGCATCGTGGAGAAACGGCAAACTGATGCCGCTGATGAACTCCTCAGACAGGCGCGGCAGAAGGAGACCGAGAAGCGTTTTGCAGAGGCCTTTGAATTATACAGTCAGGTTCTCAATGCAGAACTGCCGGAAAAGGTGCGCCCCCGCTATCAGGATGAGGCACGAAAGCGCTCGGAGGCAATTCTGACCAAGGCAGAACAGGAGCTCAACCGTATTGGCACCGCGGCGGGGGGCAGGGACGCGATCAAGACCGTAACTGAGATGCTTGCTAGGTTTGAGGTGGAATATGGCGCGCTGGCGGAACATCCGCGCGTCCGCGCAGCCCTACTGGCGCTGACAGCGCTGCCAGAGGTTGGAAAAATCCTGCGTGCTCAACACGCCCAGAAGGAACTGGAACGGGCGCTGGAGCGCCTGGGGGCAGGGCGGCTGGGCGACGCCTATGACATGTTGAAGGTAGTTGCGGAGCAGTACGCGGACACGCCAGCTGGCAAGAATGCCTCTGAGGAATTGCACAAACTCTACGCCGACCCAACCCTGGCTCAGGTTATCCGGGATCAGCAGGCCGAGCGGGAGTGCGTCAAGTTACTGAATCTGGCCCAGAACTACGCGCGTAACGGGCTTCTGGACCGCGCCGGGGAGATGTATCGCGACATTATTACCAGATTTCCTGGCACGCGGTGGGCTAACGAAGCCAGCAGGGTCCTCGCTCTCCTAGAAGAGGGCAAGACCACTCCTTGAGTATTCTCTCGTGAACCCTCTCGCGCCGCTCCAATAACGCCCATGCGGCCGTAGTCGGGCGCTTCCGAGGTGAAACGGGAAGGTAGGTTGTGCGAGAGATAAGACCTTCTCCTCCACTTTCGCAGACTCAGTTGCGGCGCATGTGGACCATAGCGATTGGGGGCTTTGTGGGGAGTGCGTTGGCTTCGGTTGTGGCGATGGGTGGCGGCGGACGGCTGATATATGTCGCAGGGTTGTTGGCGTTCATATTCTCCGTGCCGTTCTACTGGGCCTTTGTGCGCCTGGGAGATCATTACGAGGGCCAGGCACAGCATCCTAACCGCCTTATTCGTGCTATTGGAATTGCTGCTCTCGCTGCTGGCGTTGGCTGGTTTGCGCTCGCGCTTTCTAGCGATGGATTTGCCAGGGCACAAACAGCCAAAGGTCTGGCCTTTTTCTGCTTCTTCCTCAATGGTTGGGAAATGGCGATGGTGGTACTGGAGCGCGACCGCCATCGCCCGGAGAAGAAATAGTTGGTCAGCATAGTCCCCGCGATCTGCCTCCATAAGGTAGGCAGTTTCTGCAGTTTTTCTGCGCGCAGTGCCTGAAGGACTCGGGGATGGATTTCTGCTCTAAAAATTTGGTATCCTGCTTTTCAATTTGTCTACCGTATTTTGGACAAGGTAGATAGTTCGCAATGCTTTTTGTGGAGGATAAGGCGGTGGCGAGAAAAGAGGTACGCATTCCCGTGGGTGTGATTGGGTATGGCCCGGCCTTCAACATGGGCAAGCATCATCTGAACGCAATGGCTGCGTATAAGGAGTTTGTTCCGACAGCGGTATGCGATCGCGACACGGAGCGGCTCAAGGTTGCCCGCGCCGACTTCCCAGGTATCCAGACGTACACCAGCGTCAGCCAGATGCTTCGGAAGTCAGAGGTACAGCTTGTAGCCATTCTGCTACCGCATCATTTGCACGCGAAGGTTGCCATAGCGTGTCTCAATGCTGGCCGCCACGTTGTGGTGGAAAAGCCCTTCGCCATCACCGTTGAGGAATGTGATGCGATGATTGCCGCGGCCCGACGACACCAAGTCATGCTCAGCGCCTATCACAACCGCCACTGGGATGCCAATATCATCACCATCATGAAGCATCTGCCGAAAATCGGTCGCCCATTCCGCTGGGAGTCGTTCCAGGGCGGTTACAGCGAGCCGGGTTCTTGGTGGCGCAGCGACAAGAAAATGTCCGGCGGCGTCATTTACGACTGGGGAGCACATTTCGTGGAATGGATGCTGCAGGTAATGAACTATGAGATGGAGGCGATTTCCGGCTTTCAGATTCGCAAGGAGGTATGGAAGCAAGTAACCAACGAGGATGAAGTAGAGGCACTGGTCCGTTTCCGGGGTGACGCTATTGCCTCACACACCGCCAGCACCATCGCCATGGCCGGCAAGGATACCATCCGGATCACGGGAACGAAGGGCGCTATCGTAGCAGGACATGGCTCAGTGGTAGTGCATACGCTGGACCGCCAGGGTAACCGGGTGGCGACAACGGTGAAGATGGAACGCGCTGCACATCACCGCTATTATGAGAATGTGCGTGACCACCTTGTGGAGGGCAAGCCGCTGATCATCACGCCAGAGTGGGCGCGACGTGTTATTCAGGTGCTTGATTATGCCTGCCGCTCGGCAGCACGTGGCGGCGTCTGGCTGAAGCCGAAGTACAGGTGAAACCACGGCAGGGCCGACAACAGCGGGTGAATCCTGGCATGGGAGGTTGGCTATGGGCGGTTAAGGGGGGCAAGAACGGCGGTGGTTGCCTGCGGTTGTCGGTTTGGACCCCAATCGGCTGGCGTGGTCCTGCGCAGGTAGGGAAACGCCGGTGAGTTCGCGTGATGAGTCTCGGGACCGATCTGATTCTGCGCCTTTTTGTTCGCGATTATCGGCAGGTCCACCGTCTTGAGGTTCGGGCGCGTTACGGTTTCTTGGAAGCATGGGTCAGCATTGTTGGCAACCTTCTGCTGTTCGCGGCGAAGCTGAGTCTCGGTTTAGCCAGCGGTAGTATCGCGCTCACAGCTGACGCTTTTCATACCCTGGGTGACCTAGTTACTTCCGTAATCGTGCTTCTGGGCTTTCACGCGGCGCGCACCCCCGCAGACGTGCGCCACCCCTATGGACATGGACGAGCGGAGCCCATCGCAACACTGATTATCGCCGTCCTCTTGGTGGTCACAGGTGTCGAGTTTGCGCAACTCTCGTATGACCGCCTGCGCCAGCCGGTGTCCATCACCGCATCGTTCTTGGCCATAGGTGTCATGACTTGCTCTCTACTCGTCAAGGAGTGGATGGCGCGGTTCAGCGCCGAACTGGGGCGCCGCATCGGCTCCGACATGTTGCGGGCCGATGCCTGGCATCATCGGAGCGATGCCATCGCATCTCTTCTGGTTATCGCAGCCATTGTGGGGGCGCGGCTTGGCTATCCGAGGCTGGATGGCTGGCTGGGGCTGGGTGTAGCGGCGTTGATAGCCGCTACTGGCTTTCATCTCGCGCATACGATGATTCGCACCCTGATGGGCGAAGCGCCGCCTCCCGAACTTGTAGCCCAGATCATCGCTGCGGCGGGTTCCGTGCGAGGGGTTCAGGGTGTGCACGGGGTGGAGATTCATGATTATGGCAATCAACGCGCGGCCAGCGTGCATATTGAGGTGGCAAATCAACTATCCACCGAAGAGTCACATGCAGTGGCGACGCGGGTAGAAGAGGCACTGA
>Ga0272448_1000391_pt1 | contig 68052 bp, 45 predicted proteins | sample YNPCB0191_FD_202220 | JGI IMG/M metagenome (GOLD analysis project Ga0272448, IMG submission 202220) | Hot spring sediment microbial communities from Yellowstone National Park, WY, United States - YNP-CB-019-1 | ecosystem: Environmental > Aquatic > Thermal springs > Hot (42-90C) > Sediment... | reverse complement strand
GACGATATTGTAATCCACGTGCTGGCAGAAACCAAAAGTTTCAATCCGCGCCCTCGCGTGGAGGGCGACGCGCAGCGGGCCAGCACCGTTAGACCATCGATCGTTTCAATCCGCGCCCTCGCGTGGAGGGCGACGGTGTACGTTTTTAACGAAAGAGGCCAAACGGGTTTCAATCCGCGCCCTCGCGTGGAGGGCGACGATTTCGACGCCGGTCTGGCTGCCTCGGCTACCACTGTTTCAATCCGCGCCCTCGCGTGGAGGGCGACACAGCAAGCCGGAGCAACAGCAGCCCAGCTGGAAGGTTTCAATCCGCGCCCTCGCGTGGAGGGCGACAGCCCCTTACCTAACCGGTTTTTATATTTGAACTTACGATGCCATTTTTGCGAACCCCTCCTGGCAGAAAGATTTCCAGAACCATTCGAAATCGTTTTGAGTGCATAAGTGCCTTTCGTTAAATAGGTTATATCCATTGCGAACCTCCCGGGCTTTTGGGGGGTACTGGAGGTCCGCGATTTTTTAGTCGAAAGGGGGGTTAGGCCAGCAGCAGACCTTGCTCCAGGTCGAGGGAGGGCTTGGCGCCCAGGTGTTCCACCCGATGTCTGTTGGAATCTCCCAAAAAGTAGAATCGCAAACTGTCCTGATCAGGATCGATTAAATCTATCAGTTCCTTTTGTAGGGTGAGGTATTGTTCTGGCGTCAGAATGCATTCGAAAACGGAGTTTTGGACGCGTTGTCCGTAGTCAAGGCATTTTTTGGCTACCCGAGCGAGTCGGCGCTGGCCGTCTTTGTCTTTTGTTGACACGTCGTAGGTAACCAAAACCAACATGGTTTTTTCCTTTCATTTGTTAAGGAAGGGCGGGTAAGTTTCTAGTTCGCCTCGGAGATAGCGAGCAAAGAGTCTGGCCTGGATGTGGGGCACCAAGCCGAGGGTCATCTTTTCGTTGAGGAAGGGATGGGTGATGGGTTCATTTTTTCGCGTCTGATATTCTTGCAAGAGCAAACGGCGTGCGGAGTCGTTCAATAGGACGGCGCCTGTTGGCTGGACGATAAAATCTTTTGGTTTGATTTGTTGGCGATTGATGAGGGTCAGAGCCACACGGTCCGCCAAGATAGGGCGTAGTTCTTCCATGAGGTCCAGAGCCAATCCTGGGCGGCCTGGCCGGTCTCGGTGCAAGAAGCCGACGGCGGCATCTAAGCCGGCGGCTTCGCACGCTCCGCGGACATCGGCTAAAAGAACGGCGTAGAGGAACGACAGGAGGGCATTGACGGGATCCCGCGGGGGTCGTCGAGAACGTGTTGTGAAGGAGAAATGGTTTTTCTGGGCGAGGATAAGATGGTTAAAAACAGAGAAGTAACATGCGCTTGCCTGTCCTTCGACCCCCCGAACAAGATCGAGGCTGATGGGACCGTCGAGCAGTGGAAGGATATGATTCATATGATCGATAGTCCGTTGGAGGTCCTGGACGATGGCAGGATTTTCCTGTTCCCGTGCCGCCCGGCGGAGGAGGGAACGGAGGTTGGCGATTTTGCCGAGGACAATGGCCCGGGCCACGTCGGCGGACTTTTGCGGATCATCTGCCAGGCGGTACTGGGTGCGGCGGAGAAGGACGTTGCCGGGTGTGAACCCGCGGGCGACGGCTAACAGGCGGCCATATTCGGTAAAAAAAGCGACATTGACGCCGGCCTGGGCGCAGGCTCCCAGCAGAGGCGGGGAACATGCGACGCGTCCGAAACATACGATGCCGCTCAGATTGATCAGGGGCACGCGAAGGTGCGTCTGCTTTTCGATGCGGACCGCAACGGCTTGGCCGTCTTTTTTCAGGTAAGTTCCTTGGGTCATTACAAAAAGGGTATTGAGGTGCTGTTTCATAGGCGGGCTTTCGTCGAAGTGCTATTTGCCAAGTTGGTTAACTTTCATCGGGCTCGAAGAACATGCGTTTGATATAAGCGGCTACGTTGCGTTGCATGGCTGTGCGAGGCATGCAGATATCGAACAGGGAACAGCCGCGACATTTTCGACCATATTCTGCCGGGGGAGTTTGGGCGGCGTTGAACAGTTGGCGGACACATTCGACGGTTTTTTCCACGGTGGTCCGCAGCTTTTCATCACACGCCACGTCCAAACGGCGTTTTGATTTCGCGAAGAATAGGGTTCCGGAAGGAATAGGCAGATGGAGCATTTCCTCCAGACAGATGACCTGAGCACAGAGTTGAATACGGTACTCGAGTTGGCCGAACCGTTTGTGCTTGCCTCGTTTGTACTCCACCACAACGACCTGAAGAGCGTTTGGGGAGTTTTCGTGGAACTCCACGACATCGGCAGCGCCGACGAGTCCGAGTCGTTCCGATTTCAAAAGAAGCCCGCGGACCAAGTATCCGTCGGGGAGGCGTTCTTTTCGTCCTAAGCGGTGGGCGTGTTGGTGGACATGTCGGCCTTCTACGGTAAAGATGTTGTCCGCCCATTGCTGTTCAAGAAACAGGAGTGCGGCGCGGCGTGGGCAGTAAGCGTACTGGGCCAGGGCGGAGATGGAGACGAGATCGTCGTCGGCAAACATGGTCAAGTCCTCCGGCGTCTCTGACCGTATTGAAACCACAAAAGGGGTTACCGGGGGGGAGGAAGGCTGCCCGGTAACCGGTCCTTCGGTGTGGATTCCCATCGGTGGATGTGAGTTGAATTGACAGAGCCTGGTCGAGGTGTTAGCTCAGCTTATCCATATCCGCGGGTAAGCGAAGCAGATGCGTGCCTGGGGGGATTTTGTCCTCGTGGACGATGACTTCGTAGTCGTCGAAGGAGCGAGGCACGTCGACGGCATCCTTACGACGGACCTGCACAATGTCCTCGAAGAGGATTTGAGCGGGTGCGCAGCCTAGCATGGCCTGGCGTTTGCGTTGTTCGGGATTCGTATCGGTACCGACATGTTTGAGCACAAAGACAGGCTGACGAACGGTCATCATGCCTTTGCTGGCAGAGCGGTCGTGCTCGAACATGCCGAGAAGGGCCTCGAAAAGCAAACGGAGGTCATCGGTATCAAAACCCGTTTGTTGGGCGAGGTGGGCACTGATGAAGCCTTTGCCAAGGTACAACCCGTAAGGGATCAGGGACTTGCGTCCCATGGTGTGGAGTGCATCTTCCTTATGCTCCTTCTCCCACTGTTCATAATCGCGCCAGGATTTAGCACCGGGGACATCTTCGGCGACGGCCACTCGTGTGATTGAGATGTCCAATGGCAAAACGGGATCCAACGACCTGGCAAAGGTCACCTGGACTGGGCCGCGGACCTGTCCTGCGTTAGGACCAGTGGACATGACGGCACCGAATGTACGGATGTCGAAGAAGTTCTTGCACATCCACTTGCGTGCCTCTTCGACTTCAGCTTTCGACGCTCCTTTGGGTTCCGGCAACTTCCCGTTTGCCTCCTCGTGTGCCCGAGTTATCAGCTTGTTGAGGTTGGTCGCGTGCTCGACGAAGATTGCGTGAGGCATCGTATTTCCCCTGGCGATCTGCACGTAGTTGCGGATGCGGCGTTTGATGGCCACATCGGACACCAGGCCGTGTAGGTCTTCCGGATCGATCCGGGGTGCGTTCCCGGCATCGGGATCACCATTGGGGTTGCCATTCTCGCAGTCGAACAGATAGAGGAACTCGTAACGGTTTGCGATCACTTGTGCCATAATTCATCTCCTTTCTTCACTGAAAGTTTTTGAACCTGACTCAATGACTTCGAAATTTCACAAACGGGAAAAACATTCGTCTGTGGTGCAGTTATCCCGTGGCAGATAAGCAAGTTTCAGTATTGATCATGTCACTTTTTGTTCCTCCTTTTTGGGGTCCGGGTTGTCCTTTTTCAGCCGGGTGGCCAACTGATGGTAATATCCCATGGCGAAGAGGGTTTGCTCTTCCAAGCTGAGGGTACGAGGAGGTGGGCTGCTCATCTTGCTCCAGAGTTCGGCGAGCTGGTTTTCAAACCAGTAGCGGAGGCCCTCTTGCTGAATCTTGGGAAGATGGGCAATTTGAGCGGTGCGGATGAGCCGACCAAGGACCAGGGCTGGCGTGGCGCTGGCTGCCGCATAGTAGCGCTGGACCACTCCAGCTCCAACATCACTGAGGGCTTCTCGCTGGATCGAGCCGAGAAGAGCCATCATTCGGCCACAAAGATAAGCAGGGTGCGTTTCGTTGGGATTCAATTCTGCTGTCATAGCTGGAACCCTTTCGCTTCTGATGGTAAAGGCCTTCAGTAAACCGAACCGACTATGTCGAGGCGTTTGATCCTGGACGATATCAATGTGAACGCGTTGCAGCGTTTGAGCCATGATTTCGTAGGGAATCGGCATGCGTTTGAGGGCGCATCGCCAGAGGGCAGCCGCTGCGGGGGCCTGGACTTCGGAAAGATCCCGCGCCGTCGCTCCGAGGACATCCATGAATTTGAAAGATGTGATGACATTTTGTCCATCTCTTGTGATGATGGCCAGGTCATTGAACCAGGCATTGACATTGTCAACAAGCTCCTGGAAGTTGCCTTCCATCCAGTCGCGGACAATCACCCGCCCGCTGTTGGCAGAGAGAGTGATGGCATAGTAATGGAAGTTTTTCAGTTCGGGGTGTTCGCCCGAAAGAATAGCCTGTAAGGCCTTCTCGGCCCGGCTTTCTGCCTGGGCGATATCCAAAGGGAAGCCGCTCTGTTTGGCCTTGGCCTTTGGGGAGGTACTTTCTGCGAGATTGCCTAGGATATCCAGGGCTGGGTCGAGGTCCTCGGGCACAGAGCCGCTATACCAGTAGCCGACCTTGACGCCGACACCCTGCTTAGGGCTGGCAATTTTGCGGCAGCGATGGGCGATGAGATGCTTGAACGCTGTGGTGTAGATGGTGGTGTTTTCCTCGCTCATCGCGGCATTCTCACCCTGTTCCAGACCGTAGGAGGTGAAAGCATCCTTGTCGAACCCGGCCAGAACATCGCCCGTCGGCAGCCCACCGATGTCGGCGAGGCCACTGATCTTGGGATGCGTCTTGTGCGGCGTCACCGGATCGCCCGTCAACAAATCAAGCATCATTCCTGTCGGGGCTGACCGTCTGCGACGAGACCCACCGGCTTGAGCGGAGTCTGCACCGATTCGGTCAAAGTACTGGAACCACCAGTCGTGCCAAGACTTCTCCTCGACGAAGATTCGGGGGGAGGTGTTTGTCTCCAGGGCCAGCGTGCCTACATCGGTCGGCTTGGCCTTTTGTTGGGCCAGCTCTGCGCGGATCGCTTCCAGCGTGGAAGGATTTTCGAGTGCATCCGCGATGGGCAGAAGCTCGGGGACCGGGGATGCTGGTGGTTGGGCGGTCCCGGCCTGGCGGAGAAGATCCACGAAAAACTTGTGTTTCGCGGCAATCTTCTCTGGCTGTTCGGCCTTGTCTGACCAATCGGCGATGGTGGCCAAACTCTCCGCAAGGAAGTGCGATCGGCCGCCGCCTTGGAGCCAGTTAGCCGGTGCTTGCGGAACGGACGGAAAATCACGGCCTTTGCTCTTCTTTTGACCTCCGCTTAAATCATAGACCTGGCGGAACTCGCCGTTCGAGGAAAAAACAAGTAACCATTTGATCGGTTTACTTTGGATCCCGGGACGCTGGATGATCCCTTCGCGCTGGGCATAATCCACGAGATAGTGAAGCATGACTTGGCCTCCTTCAATGAAACTACGGCTTGCGGACCTTCTTGTCGTCTTCAAAACGTGGGACTTCGAGGATGCCGTGATCGATTTTGGCCTGGAAAAGTGTAATAAACGGCGGTGCCTCGCTACCGTTGGGCTTTCTTAGATCGAACACATCATAGAGCATCCAACCGAGGTCCTGGTTGTAATCCACAGGCTTCGCCGAATCTTCCGAGGCTGAGAGATACCGGAAGAAAGCGGCAAACTCGCGGCAACCGAAGCACGGTTGATAAAAGCACTTTCCCTGCGACGCCCGCCGGATGAATTGCTCGTCGTAAGCCGTCTGTTGGGACTCATAGTCAGGGCGAGGCACGATGTGCGCGGTGAGGCGGAACCGGGGATTCTTTAAGGCCATGGTTTGCCGCTGCGTTCGGCCTTTCTTGGCATCTCCGGTAATCGATTCATCGGCGTCGGCATAAATCGGTTTGGGTTGTTCCTTTCCGGCTATCCATTTTTTCACAGCGGATACGGGAATCTTGTCCTTGACCTCATTCCGACGGAGAGGGATGTACTTTGGAATGGCCAGCAGTTCGATGCGATCGACCTGCCAATAGAACTGGGGCTTAAAATAGATGGCCTCAAAGATTCCCCGCGCGGCGCTGGGCGTCGGACAGGGGTAGGAATAGCGTTCCACCTTCATCTCGGGACGCGTAAAACATGCGAAATCGCCCCAGACTTCCAAAATGTGGCGCTGGACTTCGGCCATGGCTAAGACTCCTTTGGGACCAGACGTTACACAATAAACCCCATGTCATCTTCAGGAAAAATGAGACCAAGCCGTCGATCGTATTTTAGACTCGGAAGAAGAGAATACCAGTTGGTTTCTCTGCTGGAAGACGGTTTGGACGAGAAAAACTCGATGGGCTGGAGGTGGTTCCAATGAGGCGAATCTGACCTGGGAGGAAACATTTCTACACTTATTGGTGCTGCCCGACGATACCATCGGCGTATCCTGCCCATCTCTGCTTTGTTGGTGCTCATCTGGCTCCTGAGCGATTCGAAGAGTCCCGGATCGTAAGGAACGAGTACGTGGATCGTCTGTTGCGCAATGAGGCGATAGCGTTTGGCCACATCCTCAAAATTTCCCGTTTGGATTGCCCTCAAAATATCATTTTCCTCCTCCACAACTTCTCTGGAATCCGTATAGCCCCGTAATAGATAAAGCAATTCGAAGTATTTTCTGAGGGCTTCGGGGTCTGAGAGGAGAGTGGCGAGCTTTGAGCTATCCAACGCGCGCATTTGTTTCAAATAATAACGTGTTGCCCGAGATGCGTTCCCATATCCCGGAGGATATGGATCTTTATTATCAAGGGGCGTGAAAACAATAAGGGTGCCGGAGTCCCTCCGGGCATTCCGATTGCACCGGCCCGCCGCCTGAACAATGGCTTCCAAAGGCGCCAAAGCTCGGTACACCATGGGGAAATCCAAATCCACACCGGCCTCGACACATTGAGTGGCGACAAGGCGAAGAGGGGCGCCACGCGGAAGCCACACCTTGATCCGGTCCAGAATGGCGCCACGGTGAAGCGGACAAAGACTCGTCGAAAGATGAAAAAGCCATTTCCGCTCCTTCTCCGGGAGGCATGTCTTCAAATGGCGGAAAAGCTCCACGGCGTGACGCTTCAGGTTCACAATACACATCACCTGGGGGTGTGCGGCCAACTCTTGGGCTAATGTTTCCAAGGCGACAGGCTCTTCGTGCCGCCAGGATACTTCAACACGATGGGCTGTGGCACGGAAAAACTTCTCCGTTTGGTGGACGATCTCGACCGGTTGCCAACCGGCAGGAGCGTACTTTTTCACACGTTCATGAAGGACGCTGAATGCAGGCTGGGTAGCAGTGGCAAAAACGGCTGTGGTGCGATAGGGACCTCCTTCCTCCGTGAGTCGGGAAAGGGCGGCCAGGCTCACGACGGCAAGGTGGATCGGCAGGGTTTGGACCTCGTCGAAAAGAATGACACTCCGAGCAATCCGATGGAGCTTGCGACAACGAGAGGGACGGTTGGCAAAGAGCGACTCGAAGAATTGGACATTTGTCGTCAAAATGATCGGTGCGTCCCAGTTTTCGACCAGCAAATCTCGCAGTGGTGTTTCGTCGCTCGTATCGCCAGACGAGCCATCCGCAAGGCTGTGATGTTCGAGCACAAACCCCTCAGGAAAACCCTTTTCGGGCGAGAAAATCTCTCTGTAGGTTTTGGCCGTTTGGTCAACAATGTTGATGTACGGCATGACGAGAATGATGCGGCGGAGGTCGTGTTTTTGTGCGTGATACAAGGCAAACCTGAGCATCGCCAGGGTCTTGCCCAGCCCCGTGGGTGCTGACAGCGTGTAAATCCCCTGGGGCTGAGCGGCCATTTGACGACACTGATTCTGAAGCTCCTCACGAAGGCCAAGAAGCGGATCGCCTTGACGCTGGTCGCGCAATGCCCGAAGGTGTTCCTCAAGCGCCTGAATCGCTGCGGTGCAATCGAGGAGCGGTCCGTTAGGCCGGGGGCGTCGCGGTTTTTCGTGGTCGCCTTCACAATGAGCCTCCGTTTCCAGGTAATCGGCGTCAACCAGGGCGGAAAGAAGCATCCGTACATCCAGCATCTCAGCCACCAGGTGCTCGCCCCTCAGAACCAAGCCAGATGAAACGTTCGGCAACGAAAGTCCATCTGCCTGAAACCGTTCAAACAGGCAATCCACTCGCGATTCAGTGACTTTATCGCTAGCCCGCAATTGTTTGCAGAGTTCGTTCCAAAGACTGTCGTACGTTGGCGGCAACCAGGTAAGACCTCCATGATGCGCCTGAATGGCCAGTGCTGGATAAATCCCCCATTTTTGCGAGCAGCAGAGTGCTAAAAGGCTGCCTGCCAACTGGTGGTTGCCCGCCCGGGGAACTTTAGCCTCAAGATACTGCTGAAACTTGTCGGCATACTTACCCAAGTCGTGGAGCAACCCGGCAAGTCGGCCTTGTTCCCCGGCATCAAAAGCCTCCGCAAATTCTTTTGCCCGAGTGGCAACCCCTTCGAGATGATCACGAAGCCTATCCCACTGGTTGATTCTGTTGGCGCTATGCGCCCAATACACCCGGCTGCTCATCGAACGGCCCTCCTTATCGAATCACATCCTGACCAGTCCACCCTACGAAGAACGCAACATTAGTTTAGGTTAAGAACAAAAGGACATCAATAAGCCCCCTTCGTAAAAGATTCGTTATACCAGCAGCGTCATCCGGAGATCATCCATAGAACCACTGGAGGAGAAGGACCATGCTGGGAGAAAATTCCCAGGAACAAGGTGGACTAAAAAACTTGTAACACTTTAGCCGAAGGAAGCAACTCGCCTCTCCCGCCGCGGGAGAGGATGGCTCCAGAACGAAGCGAAGCTGGCTGAGGGGTGTCATTCCCGCGGAAGCGGGACCCCAGAACGTAGGAGGAGTCCATGTTGCCTGGCGCCCGCTTGCCACACAGCAGCACCGTAACAGGCACAAGACAGCCTGGACTGCTGCTTACGCAAGCAGTGACGCAGAGACTCCTCCATTCGGCTAACGTGTTACGGAAAAAAGAAAAGGGGACAAGCTAGATCAGTTTTCGCCCCCTCCGACCTCCGACGCGCCCCGCTTGTCTGCCCAGGAGCTCCAAATAAACCCAAGAATAAAAATTGCAATTCCCCTTCTTCAGATGTTCCACGTTTTTATTCTGAGCAGGGGCGTCTGCTTTCCTGGACCAGGGAAACAGACAAGCGACCCCGACGGGATTTGAACCCGTGTTACAGGCTTGAAAGGCCTGTGTCCTAACCTGGCTAGACGACGGGGCCAGAGGCTTCGGATCCCATTAGGAAGGGAAAACGGCTGCTGACTTCCAACAACGGATTAGTTCCCCCGAGGGAACCAGGCCCCATTTCCTTTCTCTCAGCGACTCCAGAAGGCGCATCCAGGTTTTGGAAAAGCTCTAGAGAAGGAAGAAGGCGGGTTCCTTCTGCGGTTGAACCGTTCCGAAAATCAAAAGCTCCTTTTTCCTCCAACAGGGAAGACGAAAGTTAATATATACGCATGATGGGGGTGATTGGTCAAGGGAGGGGGCTTGGTCTGGGATTAAAACACCAGGAATTTCAGAAGGATTCTAACAACGTCCCCAAGTGGTGTCTTTGGAAAAGGGAAGTTTCTTCTTAATTTTTCCCCAAGGTCCAGGAAAGCGCAAAAAAAACGTCCCGATTTCTTGGAGATCAGGACGGAGAACAACTTCACGAAACCCCCTTCCCAATCCGAGGAGAAGGCCTTAGGTTCCCCTTGGGAGAGGGTGGCTTTTTAGTTAGGAGGGGTTGGACGGATCGGTGGGGGTGGCTGTTTTATTGGCAGCCTCAGCCTGACTCCGCCGAATGGCCTCAAAAACCTCTCGGCGATGCACCGGGATTTCTTTGGGAGCTTCCACGCCCAATCGCACCTTGTCACCCCGGATGTCCACAACCACGATCGTAATGTCATCGTTGATGACAATACTCTCGTTCTTCTTACGTGATAGGACCAACATCGTACGTTCCTTCGCCCTGGGGAGGGATGGGTTCCCTTCAAACCCTTCTGGAGCGGATTCTGCCCGCCTCATGCAGGGAACCTCTCTTCAATTGAGCATACTCTGCCAATTTTCTCTAGTCAAGCAAATCTTTTACACTCCAGGGAATTTGTGTAGTTCTTAAGAGGTAAATGAATATAACTTTTAGAGGGGCAATAGGGAAAAGGAAAAGTTTTTTAACAAAAATTCCGCTAAACCTCTGGATTTCCCCTCCCTATAGTGGCATATCTTTACCCCCATAAAATGGGGAAAGACCCCCTAGAAGTATTCCTAGTGGAAAGCCCCTATGAGGGTGATTTATAATGCCTTGTACGTTGTGAGGCTGGGAGGAATAAAAAATTGGAGGGTAACCGCAGGGAAAGGAGGAGGTTTGTGTGCAGCTCATGGGAGTTCATTCGGGGGGTATTTTCGCCCTTTCGCCTATGGTATCAGCAGTGCCCAATCGCGTCCGGTGTCCGACGAGGAGGGAATACCAGGGGGAGTAAAGGTAGCCTTTCCCATTTTGAGGAGGAACTCCTCGTGGAGTTTTCCGACCGGGGAAAAGCCCCCGTCAGCTTTTGCAGGGCGTTTCTCATTTTTCATCTGCCTTCTATGCGAGGTTGTTATTTCCACGGATAGAAAATAGCATCTTATGGTCAGCAAAGGACTTACAGGTTGGCTGTGGAATCTATGGAACGCGGTGGGGAGCATTGGAAAGGCTCTTTGGGTTACGCTGCGCACGTGGTTAAGCACCTATCAGCCTGGCCGAACGACCTTTACCCATCTCTACGAGTACCCAGAACGTCCGGCCGTATTGGCGGAGCGGTTCCGTGGGTTCCATCGGTATGACTTAACCACATGCATTGCTTGCGAGCGATGCGCGCGGGATTGCCCCGTGCGATGCATCTATATTGGAAAACGACGGGTGGAAGGCCGAAAAGGATTTCAGGTAACCGCCTATGTGATCGACTATACCAAATGCATGTTCTGCGGGATATGTACGGAAAACTGCCCAAAGGACTGTATTAAGATGGGCCGCAGTTATGACCTGAGTTGTTACGAGCGAAATGGGTGTATTGTGGATTTTGCCAAGATTCCGTTGGAGATTGCCTGGGGAGGAGGCACTCTAGACGCTGCGGCCGTAGCCAGTTCGGTTCCGGTAACCGAGCCGGTGCATCCGGGGCCAGAACAGGCTCGCTAAACTCCATTTTTCGTAACATTTTAGTTTGACTGTATCCACGGCCAGGCCCCTACGACTTGTAGGGGCTTAAAATCGCTCGTACTCCACAGAGTGTGGCCATGGGTTCCGGTGGATCCAGTCAAATTAGCCGAATGAAGGAGGCTGTTTACCCTCTCCTCTGGCTGTCGAGAGGGTCAGGGTGAGGATAGAGAAGTTGTATCTCAAAGGAGGAAACACTTCTTCTCTTAGAAAGTCCTTCTGCAATACTAGTTGGATATACCTCAAAAGTGTTATTTTTAGTAATTTAGGTGCATTACCATACCCCTCCAAAGATGCAAATTTCCTGTTCGGGGTACTAGAAAAAAGGGGTGTCAAAGGTTAAACTGAAATTTGCCTGAAGCTTTGCCTCTGCTCCTGGAATCTCCAACCGGAGAGGCAGCATATCAATCCGAGCACTAATCTGAAAATAGTCTTTCCTCCCTTATACCCCTTTTAGGGGGATTACAGTAAGGCACTCCACCGGCAAACCTGAAGGAGATGGGCCGGGGGTATTGGGGAATCGGGTGGAGCCCGCAAAGGTTGGGCTTTGTCGGCTTCTGGCAATGTGGGTCAGCAGGAGGAGGATGCCATGACTCTTACTGTCGAATTACGTCGGCCTGTGGAGGGGTTACCGGAGGCTTTAAAGCCGTTGCGGGAGCGGATTTTATCCAATTTAACCATGTTAGCCCGTTTGCCTGCACCCACGGGCCGAGAGCAAGACCGAGTCCAGTTTGTATTGGATCGGTTTTTGGAGGCGGGGTTGACGGACGCCACCACGGACGAGATGGGCAATGCGGTGGGCCGTATTCGGGGCCGACGGGGTAACCGCACCATTTTGGTGGTCTCCCATTTGGATGACATTGTCCGGCCGGGGATCGAGCATGAAATTGTGGTCAAGGCGGATCGGGTCATTGGGCCGGGCGTAAGCGACAATGCCATGGGAGCGGCGGTCGTGGCGATGCTGCCGACGGTATTGGAACATTTAAATATTGAACTCAATTCCCATCTTGTTCTTCTGGGATCCATTTTGTCTTTAGAACGGGGGAATCATCGGGGGATTCGGGCCTTTTTGGATCAATACCCGGATGATATTCATTTTGGCGTCTGTGTGGAGGGGATTGAGCTGGGGCGGTTGGATTTCTTTTCGATTGCCATGGCGAGGGCGGATTTGATTTGCCAGATGCGTAACAGCGGCAATCAGGGGCGTGGGTACGGCTCGGAAAGTGCCCTGGTGGTGCTCAATCAGATCATCAATCGGATATTAGGTATTCCGACGCCGGTACGTCCTTATACAGTCATTCGGATGGGCAAACTTCGAGCGGGGGTCTCGTATGATACGGAGCCTACCCGGGCGTTGCTGGGACTGGAAATTGTCAGTCATGACGACGAGCAAGTCGATCGGATTGTCCGGGAGATGGAGGCGATCTGTTTTGAGATGTCCGCACGTCATGCAGTGGAAGCACGCCTGGACGTGTTTTTCCGAACCCGAGCGGGAGGCATTCCATTTGGGCATCGGCTGGTGAGCACGGCCATTGAGGTGATGAGGAAACTGGGCATTGAACCGGATCAAAAGCACACGCCTTCCGAAGTCTCGGAAATGATCGCTCGGGATATTCCAGCGGTAACGTTGGGGATCACTCATGGTCGGAAGCACCAGCGGCCCAAACCCGACTATGTGCTGATCGAGCCGATTTTGCGGGGAGTGGCTCAGGTGGTAGGTGTTCTTTTGGCCATTGATGCAGGAGCATGTGATGGCATCTGAAGACTGGCTTCAGCGACGGACATATCACCATACGAACTTTTGGGATATTCGCTGGCTCTTGCAGCAGAAAGAGCGTCAGGGTTTGACGATCTCTTTATGTCTGCCCACTTACAACGAGGAGAAGACGATCGGCCAGGAGATTGTCATTTTCAAGGCGGAGCTGATGGATCGGTTTCCGCTTTTGGACGAAATTGCGGTGATTGATTCGGGCAGTACGGATAAGACTTGTCAGATTGCCGCCGAGTTTGGGGCGGATGTGTATGTGGCTTCGGAGCATCTGGCGGAATACGGCGTCCATCGGGGCAAGGGCGAAAATCTTTGGAAGGCTCTGTATTTATTACGGGGAGACCTCATTGTTTATGTCGATACGGACATCGCCAACATTCATCCACGGTTTGTCTATGGGCTGGTCGGCCCGCTCCTTGTCAATCCGGAAGTGCATTATGTGAAGGCGTTTTACGACCGACCGATCGCCCATTCTGGCCAACTCCGTCCGACCGGCGGAGGTCGGGTTACCGAAATCCTGATCCGGCCGCTCTTTAGTCTTTTCTATCCGGAGCTAACGGCCATTTTGCAGCCCCTTTCCGGCGAATATGCCGGACGCCGATCCATCCTGGAGCAGATTCCCTATCCGATCGGCTATGGAGTGGAGACGGCCATGCTCATCGACATTTATCAGCGGTTGGGCATGGAGGCTTTTGCCCAGACCGACCTGGATCGTCGGGTGCATCGCAATCAGGACACGGTCGCTCTGGGGCGGATGGCGTTTGGAGTAGCCAGGGTATTTTTTTCTCGGCTCCGCCGGGATGGTAAAATCCACTACGATGGGGAATTGCCCACCCTGATGCGACAATTTGAGTTCGCCGAGGGAAACTACCGACTCCGAGAACACACGATTGAGGAAATCGAACGGCCTCCAATGATCGAAGTGGAAGCCTATCGACAGAAATTTTACTCTGAAAAAGCACCCTCAGCGCCGACGCATCCAGTGGAACGGCAACCTACGGTTTAGGTAACATTTTAGCCGAATGAAGGGGTCTATGTGTCATTCCTGCGGAAGCAGGAATCCAGATCCCATGGCCTCCTACTTTCTGGATTCCCGCTTGCGCGGGAATGACACGGGATAGGGAGTCTAGCCAAAATTGGTGCGGCTTCATTCGGCTAAAATGTTACGTTTACTATTCCTTTTCGCAAAACCGACGAACCCAAACGTAGCTGAACACCACGGAGTTTAGCGTCTCTCCCATTGGCGAAGATCAATAAGTTTGGGGCGGCTGGTGCGGCCAACTCTTTTCCAAAGCTCGAACCTGTTGGATTCGGCAAGCGGTTTTCCAGGTGCAGTTCCGGGTGCAGGCCGAATTCGGACTAAACACGGGGAATTGCCCGCTTCGGATGGCCCTCACCAGCCGAAACACCGTCTGAACGGCCGTGTGTTGGATTTGTTGGTATTCTTCTGTGGCAGTAAGGGTTTCTGCCTGGAGGGTATGGGCGGAGAATCCCACCACAGGCCCTTTCTTGCCCGGCTCTTGAACTTTCCAATATCCCGCAAAGTAGGGAAGGGCCTTTTGATCGGCCAAGAGGATGTTTTGGGCGGCCAACAGATATAAAGGCAATTGAAGGACCTCCCCTGTTTCCACCTTCTGGGCCTTCCAACGGGCCTGGCCGGTTTTGTAATCCAGAATGTTGAAAACCACCCGTCCGGCGGCCTGGCCCAGGTCGATCCGATCGATGCGGCCTGAAATCCGCACTTTAGGCAGATTCTCCTTGTTCGCCCCTTCCGCAGATAATTCCAACGGCGGATACGGAACGGCAGATTTCGACTGGCCAAAGGCAATTTCAAAATAGACCGGTTTGGGCCGTTCTGTGAAATCCGCCCAGTTTTTGTGGTCTTCGTATTTTTGGTAGGTTTCTCGGTACTGGGTTAGCCAGCCGCTAATGATCCGGCGGTGGACTTCATACAGAGCCGCCCGAACCGGTTCGGCCGGTTTATCGGCAAAAGTCTCTTGGATCACCTGCTGAAGCAAAGTTTCCCATAGAGATTCTTCCAGTTCTGTGGGCGAGGTGGGCCTGCCAAACTGGACGTTCATCCGCCGATGCACCTCGGCTAAAATCCGATGCGTAAGAAGCCCTCGCTCCGAATAATCCTCTTCTAATTCCAAGTCTTCCAGCGGCACCAACTTGAGAACTTGTTCCAGCAGAAAACGAAACGGGCAGGAGGCATAGCTTTCCAGGGCCGTGGCTGAGTAAACGTAATCCGGCGGAAACCGGTCCTGAAGCTCCGCGAATACCGCAGCGCTCTGAAGCATTCCTTCGCCGGGGCCAAAGCGGTCGATGTTACTTCGGTCGGCCATCAGACGTACAGCGGACAAAATGTTTTCCCCCAGGCAGAAAGGTTCCTCGGCAGAACAGCCCAGGGTTCTCCATCGGTCGCCCGACGGATCGAACGGAGAGGCCAGGACCGATCGGTCTCCCTTCGGACCGCTTTCAGAACCGAAATCTCCAGGGGCTGCCCAAGGTAAAAAACCGTTGGATCGCACAATTCCAGCTAGAAGGGAGACATCCCCTTCCAACGCATCCGCCATAGCCCGGATGTGGAAATCTCTCGGACAGTAAAGGGTTTCTGGTTCCGGAATGGGCCGAAGATCGAACAATTCTTGCTTCTTGACTTTGTCGGGGCCGCACACGGCCTCCAATTCTTCCAGATACGGGCTGGGGGCCAATGGTTGGGCCGACTCGTCCAGTCCCGGATAGCTTAAGACCAGTTGCCGGGTTGGTCGGGTAACTGCTTCGTAAAAGAGCAACATCTCTTCGCAACTTTGATCTCGGCGGGCGGTCAAGGGTAATCCCCGGGCAATCAATTCTTCGGTTTCCTTTTCGTTGTAGAGTCGATCCATCGGTTCCGGCGGAGGAAACGCTTTTTCGGAGAGCCCTGCTAAAAAGACATACGGCGCCCGTAGCGGTCGAGCGCTCCGGACCGTGAGAATCCGCACCCGGCCCGCTTCCTCCATGGAAAACGGCGCCGGAGTCCGGCTTAGCCCATCCATCAGCACCGCTAAGGCTTCCTTGGGATTCCATTCCGGCGGGGGTTGGCCCATCCAACTCCACAACCGATCCGCCGACTCCAACAGGTCCTGAAACTGCTGCCAGGCCAATTCCTCGAGGGGGTCCGGTGGATGTTCCGGCCCCCCCGGCGTCCCTGCCTGGGGAGACGTTGGAGGGGTTGCTCGGATAGGTCGAAAGATTCCCACCTGTTCGGCCAGACGCCGCCATGCCCTACCCCACAGGGTAAGAGAGGCTCGTTGGGGCAGAGCGTCCAAAGCTTCTGCCAACCGTCGGAGAAGGGTTAAGGTGGTTTGTACTTCTTGTCTGAACCGGGAGTGTGAACCTTCCAGCTTGTCCGAATGATTTTCCGAGGATTCGGACGCCGTGGGCGACTCGAAGCCTTCTGGGCTGCGACAACGGTCCGGGTGTTGGAGCAGGCGTTCTAGCGCCCGCAAAAGGTTCTCTCGGCCTTGAGGGATTTGAAGCCGACGGATCAGTCGATCGGCTACTATGCCCGCCCGGCCCTGTTGCCACTGCGGCCAATCCGGCTGGAAATAGCTATGGTTCAATACCGCCAAAAGCCGCCGAAAAGGCCAATCCTCCACCTCTAGCCGAATCAGTTCCACTAACGCCGCTAAGGAACGGACCGATTGCAACGGGGGAGAAGATTCCATCGCAAAAGGAATTCCATACCGGCCAAAAACCTCCCGCACCAAACCCTCGACCAGGTCCAACGAGCGAAAGATCACCAGGATATCATCCGGCGCCACTGGCCGACCACCTGACCCGGGACACCCTTCCGTCAAAAGCCGTTTGATACGCTTGGCGAGTAGTTCCACTTCCCCCAACTGGCTGGCAGCGGCGAGGATTTCGATACGATCCTCCTTTTGGGCCAACGGCTGATAGCTCCTGGGGTTGGCAAAGAGGCGTCGTTCGATATGGTCCAAAGCGGGCCAGATCGGAGGGACGGGCCGATCCAACCACTCCACCTTCATCCCTTTGTGCCGACGCCGAAGCTGTTGCAGCGTCCTGGTGGGTTTACTAAACAAATCCTCTCGGCCGGACTCTTTTTCCAACGGGAGAGTGATCAGCATCTGATCGGTCCGATGGGCCAGATGCTCCAAAATCTCATGTTGGGTCCGGGTAAAATCGGTAAATCCGTCCACCACCACAAGCTGAAGCTCCTGGCATCCGGCGGGCGGCAAAAGAGCCCCTTCGCCTAGCAAGCTCCGGGCCAGCCAAAACCGTCCCTCCGCATCGTAGAGGTCATGCTCGGTCAATAACTCCTGGTAGGCCTCGTAAATATCGAGGAGTTCCTGGTCTTTATCGGTCATCCCTCGGTCCTGGCATGCCTGGCGGAATTGGTGCGGCCAGATCTCCAGGCGTTTCATTTCTCGGATCCAGTCGGAGAGTAGATCGATAAAGCCGGTACTATCGGCAATTTGGGCGAAATACCGAAGACGTCCCTCACTCCGCCGCCTTTCCACCAATTGCCGGACCAGATGCCGTTTCATCTGCCCGTCGATCAATCGGGCCTTCTGCCGGGAAAACTCCACAACCGCCTCGGCAAACCGGTCAAAAGTCATGATCCCCGGCGCCAAATATCCTACCCGCCCCTTCAAAAGCCGTCGCCGGATATCCTCCACACCACGCCAGTTCGGCGTAAGCCATAGGGCAGCCCCTGGATGGGATTGACTCAGCACCTGTTGATATTTTTCAAGCACCCAGGCGGTTTTCCCGGCGCCAGCCGGCCCGGCTAAAACCATCCCCTTACCCGCCATGAGCTATCCTCCTTGCAAAACGGTCTTTTCCCAGGATCACTCAAACGCTTCTCCAAGGGATTTCCAAGTAGTTTGACTGTATCTACTCGGCCGGGCCCCTACCAGATGTAGGGGCTAAAAATCGGATCGAACACCACAGGTTGTGGTCGTAGTTCCCGGTAGATACAGTCAAGGTAGGCAGAAACGTTCCGTCAGCCCTCCCCATGGCGCGAAAGCCCCCGGAAGACGGGTTGAACAGAATGGCCATCGCCTTCAAGAAATGGGCGATCTAACGGACCCGGTCCAATGTCAGCACCACCGCCAGGGTCAACTGCACCGTCATGGCGGCGTTGGCTACGTCGGTGCGTTCCGGGATGTCGCCTTCGGCATGGTAGTTCGGGTCGGCGTATGGGTACGAGCCGATCATTACTACGGCAGCCGGGTAGCCGGCCTGGACAAACGATCCGTCATCGTCGCCCGGTCGCTGCCGTTGGACGGTCTTTTGCTCTAGTCCGATCTGAAAGCGCTGGTTGGCGGCCAGGGCCAAGCGGGCGATCGCCTCGCCCTCCGGCAAGGTAAACACAATCACATTAGTCTTCTTTCCGGCGGCCGTGTCCTCGGCCGATTTGACGCCAATGCCGTCCAGGTTGAAGACGGCGATGATCTTGTCGCCTCGCTGGCGGGCCTTCTGGGCGGCCGTTACACTCGTCCAAGGCGTATGCTCTTCGTTGCACCAAAGGAAACGGATGGTCCGATCGCTGTCGTACTTGCTCAACACACGGGCAATTTCCAATAGGCCAGATGTCCCTATGGCATTGTCGTTGGCCCCGGGCGAATCCACCCAGCTTTGAGAATCTTTATGTCCTAGCAGGAGGATGATCTCTTCGGGCCGTCGTCGGCCTTTACGCTCTGCATAAAGGTTGTACGCCTTATACCACGGGTCCTCTGGGGCCGGGCGGGAATATTGGTGGGCCTTCGGCTTTTTCTCGTCCCGCCGGTACGCCTGCACCCGGACCTCTTCCCGATCCACCTGGTAGCCCCATTTCTGAAGTTGCCCCGCAATATAATCGTCGGCCTCATGCAAGGTGCTTTTCTGTTGGCCAGGACGTGTGTAATTCAGTTTTCGAAACGGCAGCGGGTCCTTGGCCAAATAAAACAGATGCCGACGGATTTCCTCCTGCTGAACTGCCTGCAAGAGGGTTTGGATTTCTTCGACCACCTTGGGCTGATTCCAAACCTGGGTCCATCGGACCTCCGGCGTGGGAGCAGCCTCCTGGTTCGCAGCACCCTCCGGTTTCGCCTCCGCCGCCAACCCGATTGCCGCTCCGAGCGCCAAAAAACCACAACCCAAAAGAAACCAACGTTGCCTTTTCATCGGCAGACTCCTCGTCTCGAGTGGTTTCTTCCCAAAATCCTCTTCAAAGTCATCCACGACCACCTTGGAAGGATAAACCCTCCCTGCCCCCTAGGCAGTTTACCAACACATACGAAAAGACAAAAGACAGGCGAAAGACCTATGTTACGGGCGTTACGAGCAGCCCATGCTGTTGCCGCAGTTTCGACAGACATAGCAATTGCCGCTTCGCCAGGTGATGGCGCCGCACTGGTCGCAGGGGGGGGCGTCGTCCTGGAAGATCACCACTTGTTGCATTCGGGAAGAGATGCCCGTCGCTTCTTTGGCGGGCAACCCGAGCGGCTCGGAAGTTCGTCCCTCGCCATCCGACGGCGGGGCGGCGGAAGCGTTTCCAGACCGGGGACCCCCGATGGACGTACTGGACCTCGCAGCGGCGTAGGAAGAATTGCCGCCTGTCGATCGGGCATCTCCGGCCAATTCCCTCTGAGTTCCGGAACCGTTCGGGGAATTGGCGGTGCGTAGCGTTCCTTGCTGGTTTGCAGTCACCCCGCCGACCTTCCCGGCGGCGGGGAACCGCTCTGTTTCGGGTTCCGAGCGGCCGGGCGATTGTTCGCCGTTGGAAGAACCTCCGATCTCCGGAGGCCGTTGGGCCTCCCGATAGCCGGGCAGGAACGTCAATCCCATCCAACGGAAAATGTAATCCACGATGCTTTTGGCGTATCGGATTTCCGGGTTGGAGGTGTAGCCCATGGGTTCAAACCGAGTGTTGGTGAACTTATTGACATATACCTCCAACGGCACGCCGTACTGAAGGCTCATGGAAACCGCCGTGCCGAAGCAATCCATCAGGCCGCCGATCGTGCTCCCTTCCTTGGCCATCGTGATAAAAAGTTCTCCTGGCCGACCGTCCGGATACATCCCGACGGTAATGTAGCCTTCATGGCCGGCGACGGAGAACTTATGGGTGATGGACTGGCGGGTATCGGGCAATCGTTCTCGCCGAGGCGCCGGCAGCATCTTTGGCGCAACCGCCTCTTCTTTGTCTTCCTTTTTGACGGTAAGCACTTGGAGGTTTTTCGAACCGTCGCGATAGACGGCCAGGGCTTTCAGCCCCAAACGCCAGCCTTCCATGTAGGCATCCCGGATGTCCTGGGGCGTGGCGTCTTTGGGGAGGTTAACGGTTTTGGAAATGGCGCCGGAAATAAACGGCTGGGCGGCAGCCATCATCAAGATATGCGCCCGCCAAGGAATGAATCGCCCGCCTTTGGCCGGTTGGAAAGCACAGTCGAAGACCGGCAGATGTTCCGGTTTCAGGTCCGGCGCCCCTTCGATGGTCCCTTCGCGGTCAATATAGTCCAGGAGGGATTGAATCTGGCCGTCAGAATACCCCAACGTGCGCAGGGCCAAGGGGACCGTATTATTGACGATCTTCAACACGCCGCCGCCGGCCAGTTGTTTGTACTTTACCAGAGCGATGTCCGGCTCAATGCCGGTGGTGTCGCAGTCCATCATGAAGCTAATGGTGCCGGTCGGGGCCAGCACGGTCGCCTGGGCGTTACGGAAGCCGTAACGCCGGCCTTCCAGGAGGACCTGGTCCCAGATTTTCCTGGCCGCCTCTGCCAACTCCGACGGAGCACTGCGAATCTTTTGCACCGCATCCCAATGCATTTCCATCACATGGAGCATGGGGTCCCGGTTGATCTCGAAACCCTCGAAGGGTCCCTTGACCGCAGCCAGCTCCACACTGGTCCGATAGGCCGCCCCTGTCATGATCGCCGTCACCATGCTGCACAAGCCACGTGCTTCCTCCGAATCGTAGGGGAAGCCGCTGGCCATGATCAGACTACCTAGATTCGTATAGCCCAATCCGATTGCCCGGAAACGATGGCTGTTGGCGGCGATTTTGCGCGTGGGATAACTGGATCGATCAACCAGGATTTCCTGGGCGATGAAGATGATTCGGCAAGCGGCGGCAAAACGCTGGGCGTCGAACGAACCATCCTCCCGTCGGAACTTCATCAGGTTCATGCTGGCCAAATTACAGGCCGAATCGTCGATGAACATATATTCCGAGCACGGATTGGAGGCGTTGATTCGGCCGGAGTTGGGGCAGGTGTGCCAGCGGTTGACGGTGCTGTCGTATTGCACGCCGGGATCGCCGCAAGCCCAGGCGCACTGGGCCATGGCATCCATCAGGTCCCGGGCGCGGTAAGTCGGACCTTCCTTGCTGGGATCGGTCACCCAATGGGTGGTCCACATCTGATCGGTTTCCACCGCCCGCATGAACTCATCGGTGACCCGGACCGAAAGATTGGCGTTCTGGAAAAGTACGGAGCTCATCGCTTCCTCAGGGCTGAGTCCCTTTTCAATGAGCATCCGGGCTTTACGCTCCTCATGGCATTTACACTGGATGAACTCCAAGATGTCGGGATGGGTGATTTTGAGCGACTGCATTTTGGCGGCCCGGCGGGTCTTGCCGCCGCTTTTGACGACCGCAGCAATCTGATCATACACCCGCATAAACGACAAGGGCCCCGACGGTTTGCCGCCGCCGGACAACTTTTCCCGAAAAGACCGCAACGTCGAGAGATCGGTGCCGGTGCCGGAGCCAAACTTGAACAGCATTGCCTCGCTGCGGGCCAGTTCCATGATGTCTTCCATGTTGTCTTGCACACTTTGGATGAAACACGCGGAGGCTTGGGGATATTCATAGGGATTTTCGGGTTGCTCGGCTTCTCCTTTTTGGGCGTTCCAATGCCAGGTGCACTGAGCCCCTTTAATGCCGTACTGAGGATACAGACCGACATTGAACCAGACCGGCGAATTGAACGCAGCGTACTGATGCAGGCACAACCAGACCAACTCCCGATAGAAGCGCTGGCCGTCGGCCTCGGAGGCAAAATAACCGTCCGCAATGCCCCAATCGGCGATCGTCCGGGCCACCCGATGAATGAGTTGCCGGACGCTCTTTTCCCGCCGAGGGGTGCCGATCTCGCCATAAAAGTATTTGCTGGCCACCACGTTGGTTGCCAATTGACTCCAAGGGGCCGGGATTTCGCAGTCAGGCTGTTCGAACAGCACTTGACCGTCATCGCCTTTGATCACGGCGGTCCGGCTTTCCCATACGACGGAGTCAAACGGATCGGCCAGATCCGGTGGGCAGAAGACCGGTTGGATGGTCAGGCCGTGTTGGACCGATTCCCAATCGGCACTCTGAGTTCCCGGGGATGGTTGGAAAATTTCAAGGTTCATTGCAGAGCCCTCCATTAGCTCAATAAGGTGCGGGGCATTTTTCTTCCACGTTGAGTCCTGCCCTCTTGGTCTCTGGAAAGGTTTTTCTCCTATTCCAGGGGATTATAGAAATAACTCTGAAGAGGGGCAAAAGCTATCTTGCCACCTACTATATATTGTAGTTAATGCCCCATAAACCACAATATAATGGATAGCAGGAAAAGAGTTTATCCTTTCCAGCGGGTTCGTCAAGCAGTTTGGATTTTTTGTTCTAAGTCCTTATAGGAGTGGGAGTTTGAGCCATGTTTTTTTTGCTAGCCCTGCTAGCACTGCCTGCAAGATCAGCGGGGGAAAAGTTGTAACCCTTTAAGAAATTTTAAGTTGGGAAATTCGGATATTTTTGGCCCTGGAGGTTCTGCAGAGAAGTGTTCCCCCGCCATTTTTTCACAAAATAGACGTAACTCATTTTAAAATAAGAAATTAGAATAATTTCCTCGGTTCTTTTTCACCGGAGGCATGGCAAAAGCGGAGAAAATGGGGAATCTGGAGAGAACTAGGTTGGGCTTGTCTATTTTTCCTGGACAACGTAAGCTACTTCGTTGTGTCACGGTGGACGAGAACCTATTTTCAAAACCCGCAAGAGACAACCTGAAATGCGGGACTACCCCCCCTTTTTGGGGGTTTTGAGATAGATTCGAGGAAAAATTATGCAAGGAGGTTCTTCCCGATGCATCCTCCACCTCGATGGAGCTTAGATCCTCTGCCGCAGAATCATCTGTCCGGGTCCCAACCCTCCGCATCGTTTCGGAATCTTTTCCTTTCTCTGGAGGATGAGGTCCAGGAGGCCTTAAGCCGGACAAGCCGATGGCTTTTAGAACATCAGTATTCTGATGGCCATTGGTGTGCCGAATTACAAGGCGATAGCATCCTGGAAAGCGAGACACTGATTTTGTGGGCGTTTTTGGGGCAGGAGCGAAGCGATTTAGCCCGGCGTCTGGCCCAATATCTGTTAGAAATTCAACGCCCCGAAGGCGGCTGGACGAGTTTCCCCGGAGGGCCGGTCAACCCCAGCGCCAGCGTCGAGGCGTATTTTGCCCTGAAACTCTCTGGATATGATCCGGAAAGCGAACCGATGCGCCGTGCCCGTCAGGCCATCCTCCAGCATGGCGGAGCCGACCGGGTCAACAGTTACACCCGTTTTTTCTTGGCCCTGTTAGGACAAGTGCCCTATGAAGTTTGTCCGGCGGCGCCGCCGGAGTTGGTACTTTTACCACGATGGTTTCCGATCCATTTGGGGGCCCTGAGCGCCTGGACGCGGACGATCATTGTGCCGTTGTCGATTGTCTGGGCGCATCAACCGGTTCGCCCGATTGAACCGGAACGGGGGGTGAGGGAATTGTTCCTTCGTCCGCCTCAGGAATGGCCGCCCCCCCGCTGTCCGGATCTGGAGAACCGATCGGGTTGGTCGTTATGGGAACATATGTTCCTGTTTTTGGATCGGATGTGCAAATGGATCCAGCGCCATGGACTGTGGCCCTGTCGGCGTCGGGCCCTCCAGAAGGCCGAACAGTGGATGCTTCGTCGATTCGCCGGAAGCGACGGCCTGGGCGCCATCTTCCCGCCGATTGTCTGGAGTTTGGTCGCCTTGCGATGCTTGGGCTATAGCGATCAAAGCCCCCAAGTGCAGGAGTGCCATCGGCAATTACACGATCTGATGTTGGAGGATCCCCGTACCGGTTCCGTACGGGTCCAGCCATGCAAATCCCCTGTTTGGGATACCGCCATTGCGATCCGGGCCCTTTCGGCAGCCCTGGGACCGCAACATCCGGCGTTGAGTCGGGCCGTCTTGTGGTTGCTGGAACGGCAGATTCCTATCCCCGGCGATTGGGCGGATTCGGTGCACGTGGAGCCGGGAGGTTGGTGCTTTGAATATCATAATGATTTTTATCCTGACAGCGACGACACGGCCATGGTGTTAATGGCCCTATGCGAGCAATATCGGGCTACTCGTTCGGGCGGGCGAAAGGCGGACGCCGACTTGTATCCCTGGTTAGCGGATCATATTCCCCCAGGGGCCAAGGCGTCCGAAGGTCGGGCGGCAGAAGCATCCCATCGGCTTTTGTGCGAACGGAGCAAACAGCGGGCCAGAAGGGCTACGGCCCAGAAGGAACAGGCCCCCCTGACGCGACCATCCCCATCCGGCGCGGAACTGGAAGAACCCTTGGCGTGGACGGCAGCATCCATCACCCGTGGGGTCCGCTGGATGCTGGCCATGCAGAATCGGGACGGTGGTTGGGGCGCCTTTGATCGAGATAACGACCGGCAATTTCTCAACTACGTTCCTTTTGCCGATCATAATGCCATGCTCGATCCTAGTACGCCGGATCTGACCGGTCGGGTGCTGGAGGCGTTGGGGACGTTGGGCTATCGGTTGGGGCATCCGGCGGTGGATCGGGCGGTGGCCTATTTACGGCGCACTCAAGAACCGGACGGCGCCTGGTTTGGTCGATGGGGAGTCAATTACATTTACGGCACCTGGCAAGCCCTCATGGGGCTTCGGGCGGTAGGGCTACCGGCAACGGATTCGACCGTCGTGGGAGGGGTGCAGTGGCTTTTGGGCTGCCAGCAGACCGACGGCGGCTGGGGGGAATCGGCCGCCACCTATGAACAACCCTCTCTGCGGGGGCAAGGCCCCAGCACCGCATCGCAAACCGCCTGGGCCCTCCTGGGGCTGGTGGCTGCCGGCCGAGCGGAGGATCCGGCTGTGCTTCGGGGCATCCGCTTCCTGTTGGAGCGGCAGCGGCCAGATGGCCTCTGGGAGGAACCGGAGTTTACGGGCACCGGCTTCCCCAGGGTCTTTTATCTAAAGTACCACTATTATCCGATTTCGTTTCCTCTGCTGGCATTAGCCCGATGGCGGGAGGCCGTCTGGGGGGCCCTCTTCGGAACTGGAGGGGCGGAATAGCTGAAATCGGATCCACCAGACGGTCGAAGCTAGAACGGTGAGTTTCTCTGGAGTCTTTCGGAATGCGATTTCCTTTTTCACTGACTCGGGCGCTGAGTTTTTATTTGTTTCAGAAGCGGCTTGCAGGGGAAAAACGTTTTGCTTTGGTGCTGATGTTGGAGCCGCTGCATACATGCAATCTGCGGTGCAAAGGATGCGGCCGGATTCGGGAGTATGGCGGTCGGTTGGAAGATCGGCTTCGGGTGGAGGAATGTTTGGCCGCTGTAGAGGAATGCGGAGCGCCGGTCGTGAGCGTCTGCGGCGGGGAACCGCTGTTGTATCCAGAATTGCCGGAACTTCTGCGCCGACTGGCCGGGCGACGGAAACATGTCTATCTCTGCACTAATGGGACGTTATTGCCCGAGCGACTTGGCCGGCTGCCTCGAAGCGGTCGCATCATGCTCAATGTTCATTTAGACGGGATGGAAGCGACGCATGATCGGCTGACGGGCCGACCGGGTGTATTCGCCCAGGCCATCGAAGGGATTCGGCAAGCCAAGGCGGCCGGTTGGGCCGTCTATACCAACACGACCGTCTATCGTCAGACAGACATGCACGAGATAGCGGTTTTGTTTGCTCTGCTTCAGGAATTGGGCGTAGATGGCATGATGCTGTCGCCCGCGTATGGATATGAGGCGGTCCAGTCGGAGGCCCCGGAACGGGCGTCGGAAATATTTCTCACCCGGCAAGAAATTCAGGAGAAGTTTCGGGCGGCATGTCCAATACTGCGGCGGTTTCCCCTGGTAGCTTCGCCGATGTATATGGATTTTTTGTGCGGTCGGCGGCAGCTTCGGTGTGCGGCCTGGGCCAATCCCACGTTCAATCGGGCCGGTTGGCGAGGGCCTTGTTACCTCCGAGCCGATCGGCATTGGCCTACCTACCGAGACCTCCTGGAGCAGACAGAATGGGACGCTCTGGGCCCCGGCCAAGACAACCGGTGCCAGCATTGCATGGTCCATTGTGGATTTGAACCAGCCGCCGTATTTGCCCGGAAAGGCGTCCGGGATATGCTAAAAATGGTGTTTTGGCAGTTGAGCTAATCCTGGTTTCCTCTCCCCCTCTGCTACGGGGCGCTCCTTCTCTACCCAAGATGGCGCCCTTAGCTTTCCGGTCGGAGCATCCGGCGGAGAGCGGGTTCTAAAATGCCGTCCCGGAACGAAAAACCGCTATCCTGCAATCGGTAGGGGACCGCCCGGGTGGAGGCCAGGAGCAACCCGTCGGCCATTTCGCCCAGCAGAATCCGAAGCAAAAAGGCTGGAGCATGGAAAATGGTCGGTCGTCGAAGCACGCGGCCTAGGCTGAGCGTCCACTCCGCATTGGTAACCGGAGAAGGCGCCACGAGATTCACTGGGCCGGAAAGGTTCATATGATCCAGAAGATGGACCACCCCGGCGACTAGATCGTCTAGACTGATCCAACTCATCCATTGCCGACCAGTGCCGAGTTGACCTCCCAGGCCCCATCGGAATAGGGGCAGCAGTTTGGCCAGCATTCCACCCGACGGCGAAAGCACCGCCCCAAATCGGAGATGGACCACTCGGATACCGGCGTCTTGGGCAGGTTGCGTCGCTGCCTCCCAAGCCTGACAGACCTCGGCCAAAAAACCGCTCCCGGGGGCGCTGACTTCGGTAAGGATTTCATCGCCGCGATCTCCGTAAAATCCTACCGCAGAGGCGGAAAGCAAACTGTGAGGTTTTTTCCCGAGTTTGCTTAACGCCTCGGACAGCAGCCGAGTCCCTTCGACCCGGCTGGAGCGGATCCGCTCTTTTTGGGCGGCGGTCCAACGTCGGGCCGCAATGTTTTCCCCCGCTAAATGGATCACCGCATCGAAGCCTTCTAGCGCCGTGGACGCCAATCGCCCCGCCGCCGGGTCCCAAAGAACAAATGCCCCCTGATCTTCTTCCGGTGGACGGCGCAGTAAGGCCGTTACCTCATGCCCCGCTCTGGCAAAAGTCTCTCGTAAAGTTTTTCCAAGAAAACCGGTGGCGCCACTCAGGAGTATGCGCATGATTCGCTTCCTCAAAATGGTACCTTCGGAGCGGAAGACAGACACTTCCGTGCCGGGCGGGTTGGCCTTTGATGGATCTCTGCATTCATGAAAACCAGCCGACCCACGGGAAGCCCCAAAAACTAACGTTTCCGCTCTTACTACTTTTCATGATCCATACAAAAATCCATAAAAGGTATTTTACAGAAAAAACGGAATTTTTCACTCCGCTGCCAAAAACACCTTCTTTTTTAGGCTCCAGACCGACCGGGGGCGGGTTTACTTCTTTGGGCAAGTGGTTATACTCTGAAAAAGCCACATCTGGACTATGGCTAGCAAGCCTTCTGTCCAGACGGGTGGCCGGGGTGTTCCGTGGTCCCTTTGGCTTTCAGACAGGAGGATTTTTATGGCGCAGCTACCGGATTATGTGGCGTCGGCACGATCAGTGCCCCAGGACAAGCGGGTGCCGTGGTATGCCAGCACGGCCCCCACCTACGCAGGCATTATGCTGTGGTTTGTATTCTGGCAGGATATTCCGATGGGTAGTGGGATTGCGCCGGGGTCCCCGTATGCGGAGACGGCTGGCGGCACCTTGGCACAAGGCTTGGGTATTGCCGTGCTAGGAGTGATCTTGGCCGCCTTGATCTGCCATTTCCTGTTTTATCTGGTGCCGGGGCTTTTGGGGCTGAAAACCGGCTTGCCGCTTTATATCGTGGGCACTTCCACCTATGGAGTGCAGGGCGGTTTTTTGATGCCCGGATTTCTGATGGGGGTGCTGCAATTCGGCTGGTTGAGCGTCAACGCCTTCTTTGCTGGGGTGCTGCTATGTGCGCCATTTGGCTATGGGCCGTTGACCGTGCCTCATGCAGTGGTATCGGCCCTTTGGGCCATTGCCGCCGCCTTCATGGGACTGAAAGGGATTCAGTATGTGGCCCGGGTGGCTAGCTTCCTGCCGCTGATCCCGCTGGCGATCCTTTTGATCCTGTTTTTCTATACGGTAGGAGGCGTAACCCAATTTGACTCTCAAAAACTGATCGAGTCCAGCCGCACGATCACTACCGCCGCCCCCCAACCCGAAGGCGAAAAACCCTCCGCTTCGGAAAAGGAGGCCAAATCGGCGTCGGAAGCGGCTCCGGCTTCCGAGAAACCCGCCCCAACCCATGCGCCGTCCCAGGGCACCTTGAAGGCCAAAGATCCCTTAACCACCTGGGGAGTCATCGCCCTGTTGAGCACCTATATTGTGGGCTTTTTTGCCACAGCCGGGGCGGCCGGAGCCGATTTCGGGATGAACAATCGGCATGAGGCAGATGTCCAGTGGGGCGGCTTAGTGGGCATCTTCGGTGCGACCGTCTTTGCCGCTGGGCTTTCCTTGTTGATCGTCGCCGGCGCCCATGGAGCCAAATTGGTGGACAAACCGCTGCTGCAAACCACCGCCCTGATGGCCCCTGTGTTTGGAGAAAAAGTAGCGGCGGTGTTGTGGTATCTGTTGGCGATTGCCGCTTTCCCGCCCGCCTGCTTCTCGGCCTTTATCGCCGCCAACAGCTTCAAAACCACCTTGCCTAAGGTCAATCCGTTTATCTCCTGCGGGATCGGCACGATCGTGGCGATCCTTTTGGCCGTTACGGGCTGGGCCGGCAATGCTGTAGGAGTCTTTAAGATCATTGGCGCCTCGTTCGGGCCGGTCTGCGGGGCGATGGTGGCCGATTATCTATTGGCCGGGCGAAAATGGCCTGGGCCAAGGGCCGGTTTCAACCTGGCCGGCTGGATTTCCTGGGTACTGGGCTTTATCGTGGGGGCGGCCGATTTCATCCCCGGTCTGGCAGGCCAAGTGCCTTGTCCGCCGGTAGCCGCCTTCCTAGTGGGGTTTGTGCTCTATACAGTGTTGGCCAAGCTCGGCCTGGAAAGCCAAACCCTGCCGATGCCCGGAACCGAATAACCCGTGGGAAAGCCAAGAGTAATTTCCTATTCCTATAGCGTCCAAGGAAGCCTCTTGCTGCCTGCTGTGGTAGGAAGAGGCTAAGGGAGGTTCATTGCAGAGGCCTCTTTGCGATGAAGCAAGGAGGCCTCTTTTTTTCGCCCCAGTTTTTTGCCAACCCCCGGTCCAAGGAACAAACCTCATTCCCAGAAGGAAGTCCAAGCGGGCACCGGGGAACCAGACCTGCAGAAAAAACGGCCATTACACCCGGATGAGCGAAGCCGAGACCGTCATGATACGGTCTTGCAGAAGGATGCTTTCGGGCATCTCGTGTTCAAAAATCACACAAAGATATTCCAGCCCCCGGATGTAGGTGATTTCATACTGACGACCTACGATGACCGAGGGAACCGTGACATGGCTGAAAGCCCACGGAGAACCTGCCAGGCCTTTTTTGATGCCGCCGGTGATGATGTTGGTGATTTCACCGACGCCGTCGATGACCTGGGGGCAGAGGGCCTCGAACTTCTCCTGCAAAAGGCCGCTGACGCTTTTCAGGGCCACGCGTTCGGCCATATTGACGGCCACAAATCCCGAGGCTGCCCCATGCACGCCGATCAGGCCGGTCACATCACCTGCTTCCCGCAGCGGTATCCGGGAGATTCCTACGCATTTTCCCTCCAGCCCACACATGCTCAAACCGCTGTTGACCCCATCGACCAGGGCTTTCAAAAGCACCGGATCAAAACCCAAAGGGGAATCTGAGTGTGACATGATAAGGACCTCGCTCCCTTTGCCGCCTCGTTACAAAAATTCTGCGGAGACTTTTTGTCTTAGGTTTTCCAAAAAGCTGGCTTTTCCTATGAGACCCTCCAGACCTTCAAGGCTTCGTACCACTTTAGCCGAATGAAGCCGCGGCAATTTTTGCGAGAACTCCCATCCAGTGTCATTCCCGCACAAGCGGGAATCCAGAATTTTCTTCATGGGTTTTTAACTGGATCGTGAGCTTCCGCGGGGACGACATCAGCGGGCTGTCCATTCGGCTAAATTGTTACAAGGCTTCTAATTCCATTTTGGCTTATAACTGAGCCGCATTTCGTTTTCCTTCTTCTGAACAGGGAGATCTTCGGAGAACTCTCCAAGAGGAGCCACTTTTGAGATACACTATATGTAGTATATCGCATACTTTTAACACAATATATAGCGTCGAAGTACTTTTCCTTTCGATTTTCCTTCCTGATGCGGGGCGAACCAATCCTATCGTTTTTCTGGACCGTGCGAGTTGTAGCAGGAGCCAAGCAGGCGGGATGCCCTCAAAGCATTTTCTCTTCCATTTTCAAAAAGGGGGGGATTCTTGAAAGCGGCGGGCGGGGCAGACGTTTGCCCCTGAAACCGTGCCGGCTCCTGCTTGGACAGACAGGAGGTGATCTGCCTTTTTGGGGACGCACCTTGGGCGGCGGCGATACTTTTTGTCAGGGAAAATCAGTACGCCCGATTGACGGAATGCCCGGAACATGGCAACTTAAAAGGAAATGGAAAGAAAAAAGGGGTGGAGCAATCGGTCCAGGTGGGAAAGATCAGACCGCCTGGAGAAAATGGGCGATTCCAAGGGGATGGAAAAAGTGGGCGGCTTTTTGTTTTTCTGAGGAGGCCCCATCATGGGATGCTTCCCATCTATGGCGGTGGTCATTTTGGGCATGCTGTGGGCAGGAAATGTTTCTTCCCCTTCGTGGTCTTCTGAAGAAGGTCATGTTCGGTGGGCAGCGCTTTCCGCGTTTTCTGTTCCGGCCGGTTCGCTTCTTCTGCCTGCTGCGGCGGAGTCCTTGGTCCGTTTGTTGGGAGAATCCCCTTCCGCTGCATCTGCTTCCTGGGCAGGAGGGAAGGAGGAACCTGTAGCCAAGATACCTCGACGGCCGCTTCCCCCGGCTCTTCTGGCATCGGTGATTCCCCCGCGGGCGGATTCTTCTTCCGCTTCGGCCAGGCCGGTCCGATTGGCCGATCTGTTGGAACGTCCCGCCCCCCGAAGCCAACAATTGCAGATCATCCTGGCTTATTGGGACCTGGCCGCTGCCGTGGCTACGGTCAACTTCCGGAAAGAGGAATTGGCCCGATTGGAGTCCTTGGTGGTGGCTCCCACCGATCAGCCGGTCTATGAGACGGCTGCAGCGCAGGCCAAAGCGGCTTTGCAGGCCGCAGAAAACGCCCTAGCAGACGCCCAACGTTCCTTAGCCGAAAAAGTAGGGTGGAACGTCCAATCGGTCCGGCCCTGGCCGGTGGACAAACCCCACATCGGCCCTTATTGGACGCAGTTAAACAGTCTGTTTTCCGGTCGTGCTGTTCCCCGGTCATTGCGGCTCATTGACCGATGTTTACCTTGGTGGCAAAAGGCGATCGACCGCCACACCGATGCCATTTATGCCGCTCAAGACGCCCTGGAATCTTTTACCGAAGCGTATCATCAGCGACGCATCGATATTCATCCGATCTTGTGGGTTCATGCTCGATGGTCGGAGCAGCATACCGCTTTTCTCCAAGCCACCTTGGCCTACAACGCCCAGATCGCCGAATTCGCCTTGACTGTGGCCCCCACCCAGACGCAAGGTGCCTCCCTGGTCTCCATGCTCATCCTGACCAACGATCGTTCCCAGGGAACAGCGGGCAACCGCCAAAGCGATGCCCGCGGCGCCTTTTGGCAACAGGAATCCCAGGGGCTGGACGATTCTGGAGTACGACCGGCTGGGTATGAAGAACCCGCGGCGCCTACCGTTATCCCCCGGCCTCAGCCGGAACCTTTCCCCTTGCCACCGGCTTCCCAGGGAAGCAGCGGAGCCAAGCAAGAGCCAACCCCCGCCCCGCCAAGGGAACTTTTCGCCCCTGAGTCGGCGACGCGTTTGCCGTCAGGCCGACAAGAGCCGACCCTCGCCCCGCCGAAAGAATCGCTCCCGCCCGAACCGTCCCCCCAGATCAACCCAACCCCTTCGTCGATCCCACTAGGAGCACCCGGGGCCTCCAACATCCGGCCTTTGGTACCTATCCCTGAGGAGAAATCGCCTTCGGTATCTCCCTCAGCGAGTTCAGGAGGTTCGGAATTTTCCAAAACTCCTCCCGTCCATGACCAGTCCAAAATCGCTCCCGAAAAACCGATTCCTCACGAAACGAAACGACCTTCGGAACCATGGTCCAGCTTTCCAGAAGAGAGCGTGGCTCTGTACCCCGCTTTGGTCCGTGCACCGCCTGCAGTGCAAGTCAAACAGTTGGCCTTAAGTTTTCACGGGGCTATCAGCCCTAGCGAGAAGGTTCGGCAAGAGACGTTGCTTGCCTGTTTGCAGCGGGTCTCGCCGGAGCAACGGCGGGAGGTGATCGAGGCGTATTGGATGCTGTGGCAGCAGTGGGCTGAAATAGCGGCCCTGGCCCAACAAAGAGAAATCTTGACCGAATTAAGCCGAACTGCGATTCAACAAAGAAATCGCCCGCTCGGGGCCGAAGCCATGCTCCAATTGCGGGTGGCCCGCTTGGCCGAGGAATCGGAGCGGATCGAAGCCCAGATTCGGCTCCTCCAACGAGAAGATCATCTGGCTCAGTACTTGGGCGATTCTGGCGAGGAAAATCTGATGCCGGCCACTTTGCCTCATACCGGCCCTTATCAGCTCCGGTTGGAAGCCCAGCCGAAAAAGCTGGCCGAAAGTTGGCCGGTCCGGCGCGCGGCAGGATTGATCCCCGCTCTATATACAAGTTTACAGGATCAAGCCAAAACCGTCGTCCTCGCCGACCAAACCCGCGCGGAAATCTTCCAGCAATACCGTCAAGGCCAACGATCCCTTCAAGAAGTCCTCTCCGCCTGCGATCAACAAAAACAAACCACCTTCGAATTCCTGCAAGTCCTCACCGACTACAACCAGGCCATCGCCGATTACGTCATCCTGGTGGTTCCTACCGGGTTGTCCGCAGAAAGATTCGTCCAAACTTTGGTCCACCATCATCAATAAGTCAACGTCTTTGCGACCTCCACCCTACTCATCCCATAGGACGAAAACCAGAAGACGGAAAAACTCCCAAGGGCTTTCTGGGGGAGGCCGATGATCCCCGCCCCAGGCAAAATCCTCTCCCAGGACGCTTTCCAAGAGGATTTCGCCTCGCCAACAGCGCCTTCCCGCCCAGCCTAACCTGAAGGGCGTCTTCTCCATGCCGTGCATGCCAGGACCACAGTTCGAGGCCGCCCTGCCAACATCCTCGATCCGTTTTCCACCACCAAGGCAATCGGCATTCCCAAGGGGAGAATCTTTGGGGGATTGGTTCTTGAATTGATCATGAACCGCAAACTGAACGGAAATTTCGGTTTTTCGGGTCTCACCGTGGCCGGCCCGCTTTCAGGAACCATCCACACATCAAGAGGATTCCAGCGAAGGGGATTCGGCCGATTCCACCTCCAGCGGCCAAAACAGTCCGCTGAGCGTGCCGCCGTCGATATAGAGCACCTGTCCGGTAATATAGGAGGCGGCCGGGCTGGCCAAAAAGATGCAGGCGCCCACCATATCTTCGGGCAAGCCGATCCGGCCCAACGGCGTATTGGCCTGTCGCCAGGCTTCCAGGGCGGGGTTTTCCCACAAACGTCGGCCCAGGTCGGTCAGGGTAAAGCCCGGTCCGATCGCATTGACCCGGATGCCGTAGGGACCCCACTCCATTGATAAACATTTGGTCATCTCTCGAAGGGCCGCCTTGCTCATCGCATACACGGACACATATTTGAGCGGCGTATGGCTATTGATCGAGTCCACGTTGATCACCGCACCACCCCGAGCCTCTTTCATGTATCGGCCAACGGCCGTGGTCAAAAAGAACGTGCCCCGAATGTTGATATTGGTGATATAGTCATAGGTGGCCTCGTCGTAGTCCTCGGCTCGGCGGCGGACGTTTACCCCGGCACAATTGACCAGCGTGTCGATCCGGCCAAAGCGGTCCATGAGTTGTTCGACCATCCGGGCCGTGGCCGCTGGCTGGGCTACATTGCACACAAAAGGAAAGACCTTTTGCCCGTCGGTGCTCATTTCGGCGGCGGTTTTTTCCAAACTGCTGGGGTCCCGGCCGGTAATGATCACCTTGGCCCCACGCTGGGCAAAACCGGCGGCAATAGCCCGGCCAATCCCCCGGCTTGCCCCAGACACCAACACCACCTGTCCCTCCACACGAAACAGCGAATCCATCGACACAGCATTGCTCCTTGTAAGACCAAAGGATTGCTCATTTGACTGTATCCACCCGGGCAGGCCCCTACAACTGGTAGTGGCTAAAAATCACTCGGACTCCACCAATGGTGGCAATTGGTCCGGGTGGATACAGTCATCCTAAAAACCATCCCACGGAAAAAGTATGGCTTTCCGAAAATAGGCTGCTTGGGCAAACGAGTTTTCCTGCCGCCTATCGTACCGAAAGAACCTGCCGGAGAGTACCACCCCTGCCCCCCACTTCTTGGGGAGCTCCGTGTCGGGTCCGCTTGGAGGGATGCGATTGTCTCCTCCATCCTGGGGGCACGAGGAGCGTGTGCCTTCATTCGGCTAAAATGTTCCAAAGCCCGAAGGAAAAATTTTCCAAAATTTTTCCCAAAATTTTTTGAGATGGGCCGGGTTGCTTCGCCCTATAGATAGAGAGGAAAGTTCTTTCCGATTCCCCCAAAAGGGGGGATTCCCACTTTAGCTTGACTGTATCTACCCGGCCAAGCCCCCACAACTTGTAGGGGGTAACAATCGGCTCCAACCCAACAGATTGTGGTAATGACTTCCGGTAGATACAGTCAAGTTAGGGAATTGAGCGGCCCGATCCGCGATGCCCAATACGCAGCGAACTTTACCTCTCCGGGAATTCCTTCCGAAAAGGCGCCAGCCTGGAGAATCCGTTGGGGCAATATCCCCTTCGCAGAGGGAGATTTTTCCCCTCCTTCGGTTGATGACGGTTATCTATTATGCTAAAAGATAGACAATTGGGATGAGGTAACATTTTAGCCAAATGAAGCAATTCGCCTCTCCCCTGGCCGTCGAGAAGCCGGCCTGCGCAGCAGGCCGGGTGAGGGGCCAAGGTGTCATTCCTGCGTAAGCAGGAATCCAGAAAAAAACAACTGGATTCCCGCTTTCGCGGGAATGACATACAAGGGGGCTATGTGTCATTGCCGCGCAAGCGGGAATCCAGAAAGTAGAAGTCCATGGTACCTGGGGCCCCGTTTGCGCAGGAACAACAGGCGAAGGGACACAGAGAGGCCCTGGACTGCTGCTTGCGCAGGAATGAGACAGCGGTCTCCTCCATTCGAGTAAAGTGTTCCTGAAATAGTTCTGGCTTCTTCGGAAAAAGGAGCAGAAGTTTCCCCTTTTCTGCTTGCCACAGTTTTTCGCGATAAACCTCCGGGAACGTTGTTGCCCCCGTTCCGGCGGGTAGGCCAGCAGGTGATCCCTCTTTTCCGGAAAGGGCATCCCGATGTATGAGTTAGAAATACTGTTCTCCATGTTGTTGATCCTTTTGGCTTTCCTATTCGTGCTGGGAATCCCGATCAGCGTGATCGTTTTACTGGCCCAAATGAGAAAAGTCCTTCGGCTCCTTCGGGAGCGAGAGCATCCCATGGGGGCCAACAGTGGGACGGACTGGATCTATCGCTATTTAATGCAGATTCGGGAGGCGATTGGCAAGCTGGAAAACCGCGTGAGCAGCCTGGCGGCCCGTTTGGCGGACAAACCCGCCGAGCTTGGCGCCCCAGCCGCCCAGGAGGTGGGCGTCCCTGAAAAGACCGATTCGGCGACGGCGCCGAAGCCGCAGACGGCGTCTGAAATGTCACCGGCATCCTTCGGAGTGGTAATCGCAGAAGCAATTTCAGCAGAAATAACGCCGTCCAGGGAACCGGTCTTTGGGGCATCGACGGTCCCGGCCCCGCCGGCGGCAGTCCCTATGGCGGCCAACCCGCCTGCCGAGCAGCCGCCCAAGGACCGTGGAGAAATGGCCGTCCCCAAGGCGGCGTCCCCGGAACCTACCCCAGGAGAAGCCGCTGAACTCACCCCGGCGGTGTCCGCTGAACCCATCCCGGCAGAAGAGTCGCTGTTGGGAAAGCCCCCCGCCGTGCCGGCAGAAGTAGCCGGAGAGGCAGAAAAGATTTCAGTCGAAGAACCAAGGGAGGAAATGGTGGGGTTTGCTGTGTCCCCGGTCCAGCAAGCGGCGGGGCAAGAGGCGTCGGAGGAAGGGCCGGCGGCCAGGGAACCGGCGCCCGGGTGGGTGCCCTTATCCGGCTGGCAGGCGACGGCTCGTCAAGATTTTTCCGGGAAAAAGGCGCCGGCTGCCAAGGCGCCGGCGCCGGTGGCCCGTCGAGCCGCTCCCAAACTGCCGGTTTCCCAGAGGCCCCATCCCTCCTACCCTGTGGAGACGCCTAGCCGGTTTGAAAAAGCCGCCGCCGAAATCCTTCAGAAAATCTGGACCTGGATCATCATCGGCGAAGAGTATCGGCCTCAAGGGGTGTCGATGGAGTATGCGGTGGCCAGCACCTGGCTGGTGCGGTTAGGCGTGGTGCTGGTGGTCTTGGGGATGGCCTTTTTCCTCCAGTGGTCTATCCAGAGGGGTCTGATTCGGCCCGAGGGCCGGGTGGCCATTTCGATGATTACCGGGGCGGCCATGGTGGCCGTGGGCAGTTGGCAGGTGGGCAGCAAGTATCACCTGCTGGGCCTGGGGCTGATGGGCGGCGGTATTGCTGTGTTGTACTACAGCGTCTTTGCCGCCTCCCGATTGTACGAGCTGATCGACCTTCAACTGGCCTTCGGCCTGATGACGCTCATTACCGTAGCCGCCGGCGTCATGGCCGTCCGGTATAACTCCTTGCTCCTGGCCATATTGGGTATCATCGGCGGCTACGGCACGCCGATCATTTTCAACACGCTGCAGATTGACCCGGCGCTTTATGGCTATTTGCTGTTTTTGGCCATGGGTGCGTTGGGCATCTGCTACTATAAAAATTGGCATCTGCTCAAATATCTCAGCTTCCTTGGGACCTATGGCCTGTTTTTCCTGACCATGCTGCATTACCAGAAGGAGCACTTCTGGGAGGTCATGCCCTTTTTGGCCGTTTACTTTGTCGTGTATTCGATGATGATCTTTTGGTACAACGTGGCCCACCGGGTCAAATCCACCCTGCTGGAACTGGTGGCCCTGTTTACCAATGCTGGCATTTTCTTCCGCGCCGGTTATCTTCTGGTGGAGGATATGTACGGACAACAGTGGGTGGCCGCCCTTACCTTGAGCCTGACGGCCTATTACATCGCCCATATTTACTACCTGCTGCTATGCCGGGTCCAAGACCGAGAACTGCTGCTTATGTTTACCGGTTTGGCCGCCTTCTTCCTTACCGTTACCATGCCCCTTGTGGTCTCGCCGCAGTGGATAACGGTCAGTTGGGCGGTGCAGGCCCTAGTGATGCTCTGGCTTGCCGGGAAACTCAACAGCGAATTCTTGGGCCATGCGGCCTATGTGGTCTATGCGATTGCCCTGGGTCGGCTCTTCTATATCGACTTACCCAGAGAATATCTTGTGGAATTCCCCCCGGATATACCGGTAGCGGACTACCTCAAAGGGCTGGCGGAGCGGTTGATCGGTTTTGGTATGCCGATCGGCTGTGTAGGCGCCGCCTATTGGGTGATCAAAGAGCCGCTACGTCCCCTGAAGCTGGCCTTGGACCGGACCAACGACATCCAGGCCCTCGTCCAACGGCAGACGGCGCTGATGGTTATTTTTCTGTTGACGGCGGCGATGGTGTTCGGTTTTCTACATCTGGAGGTGAACCGGAGTTTCGGGTACCTGTACGAGCCGATCCGCCTGCCCATGCTGACACTTTTGTGGCTTGGCCTGTGCTGGGTCCTGATCCGGCAGTACCTGAAAACGGAATGGGAGTGGCTGCTGTATCTGGCGGCTTTTGTGCTGGCCGCCGTGTTGGGAAAGATGCTGTTTTGGGACCTGGCCTATTGGGGCTTGTATGGGAGCAAGGTTCCCTGGTGTTATGAGGGGCCGTATGCATGGAAAATTGCTTTGATGCGGCTTGTGGATTTGGCCGGGCTGCTGGGCTTTTTGGCCTGGGCCTGGGTTGCCCTAGGGAAATCGCGGGAAAATGCACTTGTGGTGAAGACATTTTTCCTCATCATCGCCCTGGGGATGCTCTTTCTGTTTGCAACGGTAGAACTGAATACGTTCCTTTCTACCTACCGGCCGGAGTTCCGCGCCGGCGGCATCTCGATCCTCTGGACGTTGTTTGCCTTGAGTTTTGTGCTGCTGGGCATCTGGAAAGACTGCGTGGAGCTGCGACTGGCCGGCCTGATCCTGTTTGCCATTGTGGCCGGCAAAGTGTTCCTGGTCGATTTAGCCCACCTGGAACAAATCTATCGGATCATCGCCTTCCTGGTGCTGGGCGTATTGGTGCTGGCCGGGGCCTTGCTCTATCTTAAATATCGCCATCTGTTTGTCATCCACAAATCCGCTGCTCCAAACCAAGGGGAAAACCCATGAGACGAGCGCTGAAAAAAACCGGGACGAAGGACTCTCCTGGCAGATCGGTCCGTGCGCAGGCCGCCGCCTGGCGCAGGGCTTCTGATTCCACCGGGAGAAAGTGGGAGGGGTGTTGCAGCAGGAGGGGCGCCGAGTGCTCCAGGGATACTGATTCCACCTGGAGAAAGCATGGGACGTATGGCAGCGGCACTGGGGCCGCCTGGCGGAGGACTTCGCATTCACCCTGGGCCGTTTGGCTTGTTCGGATTTCCACGGCGATCCTGGCAGGTGGGTGGGTCTGTTTGCCGGCCTTGGCGGCCCAGCCGGAACAGTTCCGCTTCTGGAAACAGGTCTCCCCCAGCCCCATCCCGGAGGAAAATATCTTCGCCCTGCCGCTGGATAGCGACGTGTATTCGGCCGCTGGGGAAGGATGGCCCGATCTGCGTCTGTTCGACTCCCGCCAGCGGGAAACCCCTTATGTTCTGGAAAAGGCCTTCACCACGGTTACCGACTATGACCGCACGTGGACCTCTGCCCGAGTCAGTTCGGTCCGGGAGCTGGAAAAGAATCGGTTGGAAATCGTTCTGTCGCTTCCGCCGGAGATCAAGTCCGCCGACGGCCTGAAAATCCACACCCCGCTCCGAGATTTTGAACGCCATGTCCAGGTCTTCGGCAGCGAGGACGGCCTCAAGTGGACCCCGCTTGTTCAGGACGGCTTCCTCTACGACTACTCCCGGTATATGGACGTGCGTGGGCTGGAAGTCCAGCTCCCGGCCAACAAGTACCGATTCCTTAAACTTCTGATCGACGAGATCACCGACGCCAAAGAATCCCCCTGGACCGAGATGACCCGAAAGACCCGCCAAGGCGAAGAACTGGAAAAGATCGAGCGATTCCAACTCCAGCGACGTCCGCTGCGGATCGATCAGGTGGAGCTATGGTGTTGGGTCCCCCGCCAGGAAAAACGCCTCCAGAAGACCGAATACCGCAATCTGCCGTTCCAGGTCCAAGAAGATTCTAAACAAAAATGTACCCTGGTCGAAATCCAGACCCGGCGGGAACCTTTGGAACGCTTTACGCTGAAAACCACAAGCCGAAACTTCCATCGGCAGATCGCCGTCCAGATCCCGGCGCCCCGCCCGCCCCGGCCCGTGCGAAAACCAGACCCCCTGTCGGCGATGATTGACCCGGCCAATCACCAGGAAGAAGCTGCTGTCGAGTGGCGCACCATCGCCAACGGCGGAATTCGGGTGATCCATTTCCGGCAGTTCCATGATGAACACTTAAATATCGAGTTTCCCGAGCATCGCTCCGCCCGGTATCGATTGGTCATCTCCAATCAGGATAATCCCCCGATCGAAATCACCGGCGTCGATGCAGCAGGACCGGTGTATCAGGTGATCTTTTTAGGCCAACCGCAGGAAAGTTACCGCCTTTATTATGGGTCTGAGGCGGTCGGCCAGCCGCAGTATGACATCGCCGATGTGTTGACGCGCATTCGGTCCGGGCATCCGCCGGCACAGGCCCAACTGGAGGCAATCGCCGCCTCGCAGGAACCGACGGCCGAACCTCAGCCGATGACTCTGCTCGCCCTCCTTAACCACCCGCTGTTTTTAATCGGAGCAATTGGGGTGGTGGTGATCATCCTGGCCTGGGGCCTGGTGCTGGCAAGCCGACGGATCGAGCATCTCCCCCAGGACCGGCCGCCGGAACAGTTATAAGAGGCAACAACGGAAAAAAACCGGAATATCGTCCCTCCCGAAGTCCACTTCGTGAAGAGAAGAATGGTTCTCTGGAACAATTCTACCGAGTGAAGGCGCTAGCCAGTTTTAGGCCAGACGGACGCCTTCCTTGGTCGAAGCCGCGTAAACAGAAATCCTGTTTCCCTTCACCCGCCCCATGGGCATCTCCACCAGTGGCCGAGCAGAAGGCCCATTGGGACAGCCGTATCAAAACGCCGAAAGGTTTCCCCGCAGTTTTGTTCCTCGGAAAAAATTCCCAAGGATATTTCTTCCCGGCCGATGCCGCCTCTTCCATTGCCCTAGTGCCATCCCGTAAACTGGCAATATGAGAGGCTGTCCCGACATTGGTAGCCGGGCGGCGGCCCCGATTCCTTTTCCACCGTTCTGCTTTATCAAAATGCCGTTTTATTAGGGTTTTGGCAGTCTGGGGGCCGCCGGTTGGTGGTACATCCGGCTAAAAACGGAATTTCGGGCCAGCCTCTGAGATCGAAAAAGGAGAACAGACGCCATGATAAAGAAGACGTTTCTTGTGTGGTTCGGGTTGGCGGTATCGTTGGTTTGGGCCATGGCGCCGGCGGTGGTCGTAGGCGCATCCTGGCAGATTCAGCAGGGCGAATTGGCCGGCTACCAGGGTGCGCCGAACGAGCGGGTCTCCGAAGAGTTCGACGCCGGCTTTTCCATGTATGTGGCTGCCTGGCCGTTGTTGAAGGCCTATCCGGGATCACGGTTTCAATCGGGCCTGTTCGGCACCTGGATGTTTGCCAAGCAGGATGGGCCGCTGCCTCTGCAGCTCTATTCCGACATTGAGGGCGGGTTGGGTTGGTGGCGGGATACCCGTTTTGCCACCGAAACGCCCAAGTTCATCATGGGCGGCGTGGCCCCCAATTTTGTGGCCTGGGCCAATGGCCCCGGCGCCGGCAAAGGAAGGGATTGGAATCGGCCCCTAGGCCACTACGGCATCGCCCAGATCAGCCCTTGGGTCCTCTGGCCGCCGGACGGATTGAACCTGAAACAGGGCACCTGTGGGGAACTGTTCGGCTATGGATACCTGCCGCTTCCGCTGACCAAAAAGAAATCCACCACCGCCGGGAAGAAGGTGGCCACCGGCGACCAGTGGTGGACATTGTTTCTCAACACGAAAAACTTCAAAGGGCCGGTGGCCGCCTTTACGCCATTTTTCTGGTCCCAGTGGGCGGCCGAGGACCCCAGGCTCGAGGGCCTCCTTTTGGACTCCCGGCCATCCAATCCGAATCGGGCGCTGCAGATGGAGACGCAGTATATTCCCGCGGCTGTGGCCGTCGATGCCCAAGGAGAAACTTACGCCCGGATTGCGCCGACTTGTTTTCCCTGCGACCGGGATGGCCGATCGGTGTTGGTGCATCGTGTAACTTCCTACAGCAGGAAGGCCCTTTGGGATGCCGTGACGAGCTGGTGGGAAGGCGGGCCGCCGGCCGACGGCCGCATCAACGAGCAAGGCGCCGTGCTGCACAAGTTCACCGGCGGCGGATGGGCCACCTGGAAAATCTATCCCGAACGGGCTCCCAAACAGGAGCAGTATCCGATCGCCTGGCGGTCGTTTGCCACCCCGACGGCCCTGGATGACTATACCTTCGGTTATCGATGGAACTTTGATCTGGTGAAAAAAAGTAGCCTGACCGGGTGCTCCCTGGTAACTCTGCCGGAGTATTACCACCTGGTCAAAAAAGAGGGCAAAGGCGCCGAGTGGGTTCCCGTCGGGCCGGAAAAGGTGCCGCAGCCAACGGGGCTTCATCGGCTTCGGTTCGAGCGGGCGCCCAGAGGCCGACCCGAACCCTATGTAACCCCGGAGGAACCGACCAGTTGCTGGAAAAAGCCCGGTCCGGCTGCTGGTCCGTTCCAGGTGCAATTGGGCGACGGCAGCGTCATTACCTACTTCTGGTATCGGTTTGCCGACCAACCGGCCCTGCTGAATGCCGATTTGACGCCCCAGGAGCGAGAAGAGTTGCAGGCCCGTGTGGAACTGATCCACCGGTATTGGAAGAAAGATCGAGAGTATCTGCCTCCGCCCACGACGGGAAAATTGGCGGAACTGGACCCGGCCCTGCTGGTTACCCCGCCGCGGGGGCTGGAGGTTGGTTATGTCCCCATTGTTACCCGACAAGGTCCGAAGGAGTAAGTGCCATGAAACGTACTGATATGAACAGATCTTCGGCTAGCTCGGATCGTTTTACTTCCCATCCCGAGATTCTCCCGGCTGTTGCGAAGGGAGGCTGCCGAGTGCGGCCAGGAAGAGGTTTCGTCTTGGTCGGGGGGCTGGTCATGGCCTTGGCAGTGGGCAGCTTGGCGCAGGCGGCCGGACCGCCGGTAAAAGTGTTCATCCTTGCCGGCCAGTCCAACATGGTCGGCGCCGGCCGCGTCAAAGCGGAGGCCAATCACAACGGCGGCAAAGGATCCCTGGAATACCTAGTGAAGAACCCTGCCACAGCCCAGCGATTCGGGCATCTGATGGGCCCGGATGGCCAATGGCGCAAACGCGACGACGTCTGGATTATTTTTAACGAGTGCAAAGGGCCGCTTACGGTCGGCTACGGAAGCGACCAAGACACGATCGGTCCGGAATTGGGTTTTGGCTGGGTGCTGGGCGATGCCCTGGAGGAGCCGATCTTGCTGATCAAATGTGCTTGGGGCGGGAAAAGCCTAGCGGTGGATTTCCGGCCGCCCAGTGCCGGTAAACCCCCATATTCCCTAGGGAAAAAGGCAGACGAGGCCATCGCCCAGGATCCAACCCTCATCGGAAAGTATTACCGGGAAATCCTGGCCCTCAGCAAAGCGGCCCTGGCCAATATCAAAGAGCTGGTTCCCGGCAGCGACGGGCGGTACGTGCTGGCTGGCTTCGCCTGGCACCAGGGATGGAACGATCGCATCAACGACAAGTTCACCGCCGAATACGAAAGCAACATGGCCCATTTCATCCGGGACATGCGCAAAGACCTGAATGCGCCGGGGCTACCGTTTGTGATTGCCGAGACCGGCATGGGCGGCCTGGAAGAGAAGCATCCTAGGGCGTTGGCCCTCATGAAGGCTCAGGCCGCCGTGGCTCAGCGACCGGAGTTCCAAGGCAATGTGGCCTTTGTGAGCACCCGGGAGTTTTGGCGTCCGGCCGACCAGTCCCCCAGTAACCAGGGCTATCACTGGAACTGCAACGCCGAAACCTATTACCTTATCGGCGAGGCGATGGGCCGGGCCATGCTCAAGCTCCTGCAAGCCCAAGCCGACCGCCGGTAATACCATGCACTTCCTGAAAAATCGCAACCTATTCCACATCAGGCAGTTAGGACAGGAAGATTCTGGCCAGCGGTAAACCGCGCCTGGGGAAATATCCCGAGAGAATTGCCAATCGGTTCGTCTCGTTTTCAGAGCGGGTAACTGGACAAAGGAATATCACACGGTCAGTCCCAGTCTGTCTTTTCCGCCTTTCCGGCATTAGGAGGCGAAAAATGATCAGGCATAGAATTTTACTCATGTTTGGCTCCCTTGCCGTTGGGCTTTTCGGGGCCGGCGCCGTGCTGGGCCAAACCCTCCTAGACACCCTGCCCCGGCTAGACGATGCCCAAACCGTGGCGGAAAACGCCCTCTGGCTCGAAACCCCGGTGGAACGGCAATTCCAACGGAGCAAACAGGTTACCATTGCCGAGCTGACCGGTCCGGCCGTCATCACCATGATCCATTTCGCCCTGCCCGAACGGATGATCGCCCAACCGGATCAATACCGCCTGGGCCGGGAACTGCTGCTGCGCATGTATTGGGACGGCGAACCGACGCCTAGTGTGGATTGCCCGTTGGTGGATTTTTTCTGCGATCCGGATGGCCAACGAGACCGGCTCCAGAACGCCCTGGTGAACAAAAAACGGGGCTGGAATGCCTATTTCCCCATGCCTTTCCGGAAGTCCGCCCGGATCGAATTGGTCTATGATGGCCCCCTCCCGCCGGGCCGAGAACTCTGGCGATCGATGCCCTGCTATAGTTATGTGATTGCCCAGCGCCTTCCTTCGCTGCCGGAAGATGTGGGCTATTTTCACGCCCAATGGCGTCAGCAACTCCTGAACCTCGGCAAAGAAGACTATGTGGCGCTGGAGGCCGGAGGACGGGGGAAATGCATCGGGTGGAATGTCACGGTGCGTTTACCAGGCCGAGGCGGTTATCCCGTGGATGAAAATGAACGATTTTACATCGACGGCCAAGAAACCCCCGCCGTCGAATTCCAAGGGATCGAGGATGCCTTTGGCTTCAGTTGGGGGTTTCCGCCGGAGGAAAACCTGTTTCCGCTGACCGGCTATTTTCCGTTCCATAAGGAAGGCGCAGCCGCCTACCGATTCTTCCTTCAGGATGCCATCCGGTTCCAACGCTCCTTGAAAATCACCATCGGTTTCGGCGAGAAGGAAGACCCCCAGTTTCGGAAGCAGTTCGGCAAACCGGGCAACGAGTTGGAATTTTCCAGTACGGTCTATTGGTATCAAACCGAGCCGCACGCTCCGTTTCCTCCGATGCCTCCTGCCGAGCGTCGGCGTCCTCGAGACTGGAAAGATCTGGAAAAATTACCCTCTCCGGAAGCCCTTGAAAAACAAGGGGTAAAACTCCATTTTCGTTGCGGCCGACCCGAACGGGAATTGATCTATGCCGCCCCGGGGTATGGGGTGAACGTTCTGGAGGGGTTTGCTTATACCGGTTGGCCCTTTCCCGTCTTTCATACCCGAGCCGATGCAAAGGAACTTCGCATCCAGATTCGTGTTCCGCCGGGCCGGGCAGGCGTTTTACGCCTCTATATGATGGACCCCGATCGCTTCATGGGCGGCCGAGACCAAGAGGTTTTCCTCGGAGAGCAGTCCCTTGGCCGGGTGAAAGATTTCGAAGAAGGCAAATGGCTCGACGTGCCGGTGGGGCCGCCGCTTACGAACTCCGGCCAGCTCCTTTTGCGCATCGTCAATCACAATCCCCGCTCCAACGCCGTGCTGTCCATCCTGGAATGGGTGGAACAAAAGACCCTCTAACAGCAGCGGACCAGACAAGCAGGTCCCTCCGGCTCGGAGAGGGCATGTTTATTGTGCCCATTTCGGAGGAGCAGACTCGTCATGCCCGGAACAGTCGTGCCCGCAAAAGCGGTATGGATGGGCCGAAAGGTAGCGCAGTGGACCTGCCTCCAGGCACCTCGGCATCGTAAAGTGCTCTGGAGGGATTATTGTTAGAAGTTCTCAGAGGCTGTCCCGAAATTGGTACTCGGGCGGTGGTTCAGACCGTTTCCAAACCCTTCAGGTTTACCGAAGTGCCCGTTTTATAAAGGTTTTTGGCAGTGTGGGGGCCGCCAGTTGGTGGTTAATCCCGCTATAAAAGGGAATTTCGGGACAGCCTCTTAGTCGGCCAGGCTGCGGAGCATTTCGACGGCTTGTTGGACCATACGTTCTCCGGTGCCGGGTTCCACGTAGGAGTGCAGGCCGGTCCAGACCTGGTAGCCCCCCAACCGATGGCCTTCCGCATCCGGAATGTAGCCGATCCAGTCGTTGGCCAGTTCCACCACCACCGTTTCCTTAAACGGCGATTGGCGTTTGATCTGGAGGCCCAAGGCGGTGAACATTTCGCCGGGTATTCCGACCAAGGCTACCGGTCCAATCCGGATGGCTTGAAGCCAGGTCGTCTTTTCTTTGCCTTGCAAGGGGGCCAATTCTTTGCGCATTTGGCGGAAGACTTGGGCGATGGCCTCGGCCCTGTCGCCGCCGACGCGCTTCTGGCAATACTCGGTAACCGCTTTTTCCTCAGCCGCTTCGTCGAAATGGCGATATCGGAAGGTAAAGGGCTTTTTTATGGCGGTCAGTTGATCCACCGGCGTCGGTTTGGCCGACTGCATCGTCTGTTCCACCACCTGGCGGATCCGCCGATACGCCTCGGCCGGGGAAACATCCAGCCGATGGGTGGAGCCGCTGGCCCCTTCCAAAAACCCGACCACACCGCCGTATTGCTCCTGGAGGCTTTGGGCGGCCAAACCGTAAAAGGCAGGCGACCGCACCCCGCCCTTGAGCCCACCGATCGTATGGGCCGAATGGCCAAACAGCATCGCCAGCAGATTCCCCTCCGGCGAGCGGAAGACCAACACCGGCACATCGGGATCGACCGGCCCGGTCGGCCGAACCACATCATGGCGCGGCCCGATCCAGTAGATCGTCCCGTCTTGCAGCAGAAGCCGACTATTCTGGCCGATGGTCTTTTCTTCCCCTTTGCCGTAAAAGAAGCCGGCCGGCGCCAATCGGGCCTGGGCCGCTGCGACCGCCTCGACAATGGCCTTTTGGACCTGGCGGCAAAACCGCTCGTCGGGGCCGTAGGCGTGGACCCGACACGTGCTGGGCGCATGGTGCGTATGCGTCGCATGGATCAGGAGATGACTGGCCGGGATATTGCACCGCCGCTGGATTTCCTCCTCTACCGGGGCCAAAAGATCATGGGGCAGGATGAGCAGATCGCAACTGACTAGGGCCACCGGCGGCTGATCGGCTTTTTGCAGCACCACGGCCACCGCCCGCAGTTTGCCCTCCTGCCCTTTGACATAACCGGCGTGGATGCTGCCGGCAATGGGCATGTTGTCTTCGGCCTGGAGTTCCACGTCTGCTGCACCGATTCGAAGGTTCACCTCTGGCTCCACTGCCGGCTTGTTGTCTGTCTCCCCTCCCAGCGCCATTGTCCAACACCATCCTACCATGGCCGCCGAAATCACCCAACGGATCCATAACCCCGCTGGCCAACCTTTGAGATCGCTTCGCATAAAATACGCCTTTCATGGGAAAAATATGTATATCAAGTAAATAAATTTTGCTGCTTTTTGGTTGAGCGGGATTTACCTAGAAACTCCCACTGCTTCGACCAAAAAAGCGTCCTCCCATTTAGCCGATACCGATTTTTCTATTCGAGATCATGTCCGCAAATCGGAAAAAGGAAGAAGGGCGCCATTGGTATAGAGGCGGGCAACTCCCAAGAGCAAGGGAAGCAAGCTCTCTGAAACAAACGCGCCGACTGCTTTGCATCCTTTTTCCTCCCCGTAAGGAAAACCTTTGGAAAACGGTCCTCCAGGAGGGAGTCGCTTCTGGGCGTCCACCTTGAAACAGTCTAACCCTCCACCCCGAAGGTCGCCTCTGCTTCAGGAAGTGGAGAATAGACCCAGGGTAGGAAAATCAACCTAGGGCTTTGTCTCCCATTATACTTTTTTATTTCATTTTGGGAAGGAGAAAACTTCCAGCGCTCGGGAGAGACCACGTTTCAGGAAAGCAATCAGGACTCCATAATTGGTCATAGGAATCCCCAAAGACTTGGCTTTGTAAATTCGCGCAAGCATTTCCTTTCGATTGAACATGCAGGCCCCGCAGTGAATGATCAACTGATAATCAACAAGATGATCAGGAAAATCTTTTCCGGTGCACCAGTCAAAAATAATGTGTTTGCCTGTCCTTTCTTGTAGCCAACGGGGAATTTTTTTCCTGCCGATATCGTCGCCGATAGGATGATGGGTACATGCTTCCGCAATAAGCACTCGATTTCCTTCTTCGAGAGTATCTACGGTAGAGACGCTCTGGACGAAATAGTCCAGATCCCCTTTGCATCGTGCGAAAAGGATGGAGAAGCTGGTTAGGGGGATGTCGGGAGGCGTAGCGTGTAAAACTTCTTCCAGAACCTGGGAATCGGTAACCACGAGTTTAGCTTTTATTGTAAGGGAGGCCAAAATTCGCGGCAGTTTCTTTTCGCTGGTAACGACCGCATGAGTTCGACGGTCCAAGATTTCACGCAAGACGGCCTGCTGAGGTAAAATAATCCGTCCTTTAGGCGCTTCTTTATCGACCGGAATCACCAGCACGACCCAATCGCCCTCCTCAATCAGATCCGAGATAATCGGAGGCGGCGTGAAAAAACTTTCCGGAAGGATTTCGATGAGCTTGTTTTTCACCGTTTCCGTGGTTTGCCAACCCGCCTTAGTACTACACACTTCGACAAACGGAAGCCTGCTTTCGATGATTTTTTTCTTAACAGAATCGGTGGTGGGTTGAATGTCGATTTTATTCACTACGAGCAGAAGAGGAGTATTTCTTTTCTGGGCTTCCTGGACGATAAACCTTTCGTATTCTGTCCATTGGTTGGGTTCGACGACCAGCAGGATCACATCGGCTCGGTCGAAGACTTTCAGCGTTTTGTCCACACGAAGTTTTCCCAAGGCGCCAAGATCGTCCAAACCGGCCGTATCGATAAACAACACAGGCCCAATGGGCAAAAGTTCCATCGGCTTTTCGACCGGATCGGTGGTGGTTCCAGGTTGTTCGGAAACGATGGCGGTTTCCTGTTGTGTAAGGCAATTCAGCAGCGACGATTTACCCACATTCGTCCTGCCAAAGATCGCTATGTGGAGCCGAAAGCCTTTGGGGGTCGTTAGGTGCATCGTTTCAGAGCGTCTCCACGGTCCCAGCAGATTTCCAGACCGACGCTTTCCGCAGCAGCTTGGACATCTTCCAGATGGATCAGTTTCTTTCCGTCATAGATTTGATAAAGGTTTCTGTATATATTCGGAGTGAAATTTAACATGACGACATCAGCGCCGGCAAGAAAAGCTTGTCGCAATACGTTTCTTTTATCCTCCTGGGCAGAGACCAGAGCCGTACTGGCGGCCAAATGCGCCCTGGGGATCACAAGTCTTGTTAAACTCAATACTTTTAAGGTCAATTCCACACTCCCCTTGGGATAATGGGCTAGAGGAGTATCTTTCTGAGGCATGAAGGGACCGATGCCCGCCATATCCACGTCTATTTCTTTCAGCAAGAGAATGTCCCTGGCCAAATCCGTTTCGGTTTGGCCCGGCAAACCCACGATGTTGCCCGCGCCAACTTGATAACCGATCTGTTTGAGCTGAGAGAGGATTTGGAGACGCTTTTGTAAACTTTGGCCGGGATGCAGGGTGGCGTACAAAAGTTCATTGACAGTTTCGTGTTTCAATAAATATCGATCGGCGCCGGCTGCATAAAAAGCCCGGTAATCCTCGATCGGACGCTCGCCTAACGAAAGGGTGATGGCCGTCTGGGGCGCATACGTTTTGATCCTTTGGATCAGGGAAAGGATCGCTTGGCGCGGATAGACCAGATCATCACCCGATTGGAGCACGATGGTCTGAATACCGGAGTCGATGGCCTGTTTGGCGGCTTCAAAAATAGCTTCCTCATCCATTCGGTAACGGACCAGACGCTGGTTCTCTCGCCTTAAGCCGCAATAGAGACAATTCCGGACGCAGTAATTTGAAAATTCGAGCAACCCGCGGAGCCAAATTCGCCGGCCTAGATACTGGTTCCTGATTTGGAAGGCGTTTTCGGCTATCTGCGAAAGAACTTCGGGAGAGGAAGATTTCAAAATTTGGACGATTTCTGCTTCGGAGAGCATACGCAGAGGATTCTAAAAGTAGAGATCTCTTTCGCCGGAAGAGATTCTTTGGAAATATTCCTGGAGTCGAGGCGCCCATGGAGGATATTTCTGTTGGACCTCTTGCATTTCTTTTTCCAGAAGGGGTTGGGCGACGGCTTTGGTTTGTTCGGAGGCGAAATCGTCCAGCCATTCTTTGAACGTCAAAATCGCATTCAGCTTGCAGAAAAGAGCCTCTTTGCCGCATTTGAGCAACCCCATGATGCGGTCGCCCGTCCGGCCGCATCGATATCCCGCCGTGCAGAAAGAAGTGATAAAACCCTGCTGGGCTAGATCTCGGACTAATTCATCCAGTGTGCGAGTGTCGCCTAAAAGGAATTGTTGAACTTCCGGCTGTTGGGAAAGACTCTTCTTGCTATATCCGCCGATTCCGATGTTCGAGGAAGCATCCGTTTGAGTGATTCCTAATTGGATGGCTTGGTCTCGAAATGCTTTATTTTCTCGGGCGGTGATAATCATTCCTGTATAAGGAATGGCCAATCGGAGAATGGCAATGATTTTTTTCAACTCTTGATCCGAGATTTTATAAGGGGTTTGATCGACAAAGGGAGTATTGACGGCGGGTTCTAATCGGGGAAAGGAGACCGTATGCGGTCCGATGCCAAAGGCGGCTTCTAACTCACGGGCGTGGCTAACCAACCCCAGCAGTTCAAATCGCCAGTCATACAGTCCGAAAAGGACGCCGATGCCTACGTCGTCCACGCCTGCTTCCAAAGCCCGATGCATGCAGTACAACCGCCATGCATCATCGGACTTCGGCGTATGTAGTCCATGGAGTTCTTGATAACGTTCCGGATGGTAGGTCTCTTGGAAAACCTGATAGGTGCCGATGCCGGCTTGCTTCAAAAGCTTCAAGGCCTCCACGTCTAACGGAGCGCAGTTGACGTTGACCCTTCGGATGCTGGCGGAACCGTATTTCGTTTTTACCTTGACCGAATAAATAGTTTCTAACGTTTCCAGGAGACGATCCAGAGAAGCATAGCGCGGATGTTCACCGAAGACGATGATCAAACGTTTGTGGCCGATTGCCCCAGCAAGAACCTCCACTTCTTGCTGAATCTCCTCCCGACTCAGCGCCTTTCTTTTTATCTGCGAGTTCGTTTTTCGGAACCCACAATAGATACAATCGTTGAGGCAATAATTCGTTATATACAAAGGGGCAAATGTAACGATGCGGTTATCGTAAACTTTTTTCTTGATTTGCAGAGCGACCCGAAAAATCTCCTCCCACAAATCTTCGTCTTGTAGGTGAATGAGACAGGCAGTTTCTTGAAGGGTCAGAGTTTCGATAGCACTGGATTTGGCGATAATCTCTTCGATCTGGGATCGGGAGGGATTTTGATGGGTTTGGAGTGCTTCCCAGATGGTTTGCGGGTCGATAAACGTGCGGTTCCATGTTAAAATGTTCATTTTACAGATAGCATCCGTCGAGAAACACTAGGTGTTTAGAGCGAAGGAGCTTTTTCGGCAGAGATCGGCTGGGATCGGTCCACATAACTGGTATGGAGCAGCAAGTGAGAGAGATGTCCTAAAGGCTTTTGGAGAAAATCTTGATATAGTTGTTGGATTTCGGGATTGAGATGGGATTTTCGGACGGGTTGACGGCGGTCATCTTGGTTAAGGGCATAGGTGCGGGCTTTGCGGGTAGAGAGGTCGGTGGGAATCGGTTGACCGCCGCCTCCGATACAGCCTCCTTCGCAAGCCATGAACTCGATGAAATGAAATTGAGCGAACTGGCCGCCTTCCCGGACCGACTGGCAAACCTCCCGGGCGTTGCCCAAGGTATGGACCACCGCCACCCGAAGGGTCATTCCATCCAAGGGAATGGAGGCGGTTTTCATGCCTTCCATGGTCCCCAGGGTTTCGAATTCTAATTTTGGCAATGGTTGGCCGGTAGCCAGTTCATAGGCTGTGCGGAGGGCGGCTTCCATGACACCGCCGGTTCGGCCAAAGATGGTGGCAGCGCCCGTATAACGGCCAAGCAGAGAGTCCGGGGGTTCTTCGGGCATGTCGGGCAGATGGATTTTAGCCATCTTCAACAGTTTGGCAGCCTCCCGACTGGTTAACACAACGTCCACATCGGGAAAATGCTCGTGAGGTTCAAGCAGACCTTGCTGACGCCAATATCGGCACGCCGAGTCCATTTCAGGACGAGAAGCTTCAAACTTTTTGGCCGTACAGGGCATGATGGAAACTACAAACATCTGCCGAGGATCGACGCCCAGTTTTTGAGCGGCGTAGGTTTTGGCCGCGGCGCCAAACATTTGCTGAGGCGATTTCGCCGTGGAAAGGTGCGGGATTAAGTCGGGATAGAAAGTTTCGCAATACCGAATCCAGGCGGGCGAACAGGATGTGAACATAGGCAACCTGCCGCTGTTCTGAAGCCGATGCAAAAATTCATGCCCTTCTTCCATGATCGTCAGATCGGCGGCGAAGTTGGTATCCCAAACCTGCCGACAACCCAACCGGCGCAATGCGGCGTACAATTGTCCCACCGTCAAACTGCCCGGCGGCATACCGAATTCTTCTCCCAACGTGGCACGCACCGCCGGAGCAAACTGGACCACCACATACTTGGTCTCCAGGGCCTCCCCAACCTGCTGGGTTTGATCCACTTCGCGCATGGCACCCAGCGGGCGAGAAAAGGGACACCGCATACATCCCATCCACCGAGCGCCCGCATTCGGGATTTTCCGCATCCCCATGGGACATCTGTGGATACACTGACCGCAGCGCGTGCATTTGGCGTCATCGAAAAGTACGCCCAGCTTTTCATCAAACCGAAGAGCGCCGACCCATTGAAACATATTGCACTCGTCCACACAGGCTTGACATCGAACGCAGACGTTCGGATCGTGGAAGATCGAGGGGACCGAGATGCGAGGCTCGAATTGCCAGGCGGAACGTGTTTCTAAGTTCACCAATCCACTGGACTCCGCTTCCGCGGCGGCAAACTCCTGCAAGTGGCGGATAAAGCGGCATTCGCCTCGATTGCGCAGTTGCTGAAGACGCTCGGTAAGCTCGGCCTCCAACGCCTCGGATCGGGTCCGGATGACCATGCCGTCCCGCAAAGGTCGATTTGCCCAAAGCAAAAGCGAAACCACCCGGCCATCCACTTCCAATAAGTTCACCAGAGGACAACCGGGATTATTGATCCACTGAAGCTCCTGCCATTCGGGCTGGTACAGCGTCTTGCCCTCTCTTTGCAGCAGTCCTAGGACATCTCCAGGCTGGTCTATCCGAAGCGTTTGCTGATCCAGTTGGATTGTAAGCGGCATCGGGAATCTCCTGTGGGGGAATCTCCGTTTTCCGGGCTTGCGGACACAACGGCACGGGGCCTGGTGGCCCGAAAACCTAGAAAACTCTGGCAGTGCGGTTGAGTATTACAATTTTCTGAAAAGTATTACTAACTCATTCTAAACTATCCCTGCCAAGAGTCAACATGTTAGACATTACCATCCATAGGAGGGGTAGGCAAAAAGAAAACTATAGCCCGGTCTGCAATCACCATAAACCACAATATATTGGATAATTAAACCTATGGAACACAATATGCAGTGTGTAAGAAAACGAAAACCTCTTCCCTTCGGAAGTCCCATCCGCAGGTCGCTTCTTTGCCGAAAAGTCCCGGAATCCCTCCCCAGGCTACCCCGGTCTATGGGCAGCCCCCTGGGCTCATGGTACACTGCTTAAGACAGATCGTCTTTTGGGGAAACACGCTCGGGGACCGTTTTGGCCCCTCTGTTTGGGGGATAGGAGGGTGGAATACCCGCACAGGCTCCACTTCGGAGAATCTCGGGACAATGATCCTTTTGGGGGAGGCTGGGGCTGTGACCAACGTGGAAATTGCGGATGTTTTTGATCAGATTGCCGATCTTTTGGAGTTTCAGGGGGCCAATCCGTTTCGGGTGCGCGCGTATCGGAATGCTGCCCGGACCATCCGGGAGCAGACCGAATCGCTGGAACAGATGGTCTATAGCAGTCCGGCCTCTTTGCAGGAGATTAGCGGCATCGGCGCGGATTTGGCCGACAAAATCAGTACCCTGGTCAAAACCGGTTCTTTGCCGCTCCTGGAGGAACTTCGGGAGCAAGTCCCGATCGGGGTGTTGGAGGTGATGCGGGTGCCGGGGTTAGGGCCGAAACGAGCGGCCGCTTTGTATCGGGAATTGAGCATCGCCTCCTTGGAGCAATTGCGGGAAGCCTGTGTGACGCAGAAAGTCCGGGACCTGCCCGGGTTCGGCGCCAAAACGGAAGAGAAAATTTTGCAGGGGATCGAACTGGCTGCCGAAGCTGGCCGGCGTACTCTGTGGGCCGAGGCCGATCAATTGGTCCAGAAGATTTTGGCGCACATGACGAAGTGTAAAGATGTACGTACCATTGAGGCCGCCGGCAGTTACCGCCGAGGTAAAGATACCGTCGGCGATTTAGACTTTTTGGTCATCACCGGGCAGCCCGCTCCGGTGATGGACCATTTTAGCCGATTGGACGGCATTGCCCAGGAATTGGCCCGGGGCGATACGAAGATGTCGGTTCGGTTGGCCATGGGCATTCAGGTGGATGTGCGGGTGGTGCCGGAGGAGTCGTTTGGCGCGGCGTTGCAGTATTTCACCGGCTCGAAGGCCCATAATGTGGTCCTGCGGGGCATGGCCAAAGCGAAAGGACTCAAGATCAACGAATATGGCGTGTTCCGGGGCCAGAAGCGGATTGCCGGTCGGACCGAAGAGGAGGTCTATGGAGCGCTGGACCTGCCTTGGTTTCCGCCGGAATTGCGGGAGGCCAGGGAGGAGTTTGACTGGGCGGCCCAGGGGGAATTGCCGGTGCTCGTCGAACTGGCCGATCTGCGCGGCGATCTGCATGCGCACACCCATTGGACCGACGGGCAGAACAGCCTGGAAGAAATGGCCGAGGCTGCCCGGCAACGAGGTCTCCAGTACCTGGCCATTGCCGACCATTCTAAACGGGTGTCCATGGCCCGGGGACTGCATGCGGATGGACTCCGGAGGCAATGGGAACAGATCGATCGGCTCAACGAGCGATGGCGAGATTTTCGGCTTTTGAAGAGTGTGGAGGTGGATATTTTGGAGCGGGGCGGTTTGGATTTGCCGGATGATGTCCTGGCCGAGGCCGACTGGGTGGTAGCGAGCGTCCATTACGGTCAAAATCAACCCCGGGAGCAGATTACCCAACGAGTGGTTGATGCCTTGGCGCATCCGGCCGTGTGTGTGTTTGCCCATCCCACCGGTCGGCTTCTGAACGAAAGGCCGCCGTATGCCATTGATCTGGAGGCGGTGCTGGAGGCGGCCCGGAAATACGGCAAAATGCTGGAGTTGAACGCTCATCCGGCCCGGCTGGACCTGGATGACGTGGCCTGTGCGGCGGCTAAAAAGATGGGCGTCCTGGTGGTCATCTCCACCGACGCCCACTCCACAAAGGGGTTGGACGTTCTCCGATACGGCGTGTTGCAGGCCCGCCGCGGCGGTTTGACCAAAAAGGATGTGGCCAACACTCGCTCCTGGCCGGAACTGAAAAAACTGCTCGGACAGGCTTAATCGGATCGGGGTCCATTCCGTCTGAAGGTGGTCGCAAGCCTCGGGGGGTTTTATTGTTGCCGGCAGGGGTGGGTTTTATGCGGCTTGGCTAGGCGGTGCGGGGATGGGTTTCCCTTTGAGTTGATAGACGTAGGCAAGGACTTCCGCCACGGCCGCATATTTGTCTTCGGGGATCGGTTGGCCGACTTCGACCTCCCGATACAGGGCCCTGGCCAATTCTTTTCGTTCGACGACGGGGATGTCATGCTCCAAGGCCAAGCGGCGAATCCGTTGGGCGATGGCACCTGCACCTTTGGCCACTATAATCGGGGCCGCCATTTCCTCCGGTACATATCGCAGGGCCACGGCCAATTCGGTCGGGTTGGTTACGACCACATCGGCTTTCGGCACCGCACTGGACAGACGCTGGAGGGCCAATTGGCGTTGGACAGCTTTTCGGCGGGCGATGACATGCGGATCCCCTTCGAGGTTCCGCATTTCTTCCCGGAGCTCTTGGGTAGTCATTTTGAGGTCCTGTTCATAGCGCCACTTTTGGTATCCGTAGTCCAATATCGCCAGCAGCAGGATGGCCAGGGCAATTTTCAAAGTGGTGCTCCAAATGATTTGGGCCATGTACCCGGTTCCTTGCCAGAGTTCCATGCCGGCCATGCCTAAGATGGTCTCCCACTCCGCGGCGAGGGCCGCCCAGGCAACCGCTGCAATGATCAGAATCTTGATCATTCCAAAGGCCAGCCGGATACAATTGGCCAAGGAAAATATTCGCCGCATTCCCTGCAACGGGTCGATGTGCTGCAGATCGGGCGCCACTCTCTGGGGAAGGAAGAGGATGCCGGTTTGAAAGAGATGGACACAGATACCAGCGGCCATCATGAGGCCCAAAAAGGGCAAAAGCACCTTGGCCAATTCCAGACAGACGCCGTTCCAGCAGGCCACGGCCCACGAGGCGTCCCCTTGCAGTTCGATCGCCGAACCCCAATGATGGCGGGCAAACCGCATCATCCATTCCACCCAACCGCCCCCCAAAAACGCTAGCAGCCCCACGGCCGTCACCAGCAACACCGCAGAGCTGAAATCGTGGCTTCGGGCTACGTGACCTTCTTCGCGGGCTTTCTGCCGACGATGGTACGTTGGTTCATGGCTTTTCTCGCCGCCGTATTCTGGCATCGTCGATTCCTATGCTGCTTTCATTGGATGCTGAGGCGGGAAGGTGTTCCACTAGATCGCCAGAGAAGAGGCTTTGTCCAGGGCTTCCAAGAGGAAATCGACGGCCGATTCCCAGGACTCCTGAAAGACCCACAGAGCCGCCCCAAAGGTGAGCGCCAACACTCCAAAAGTGAGCAGGGCGTTGACGCTAAAACCCAAGAGTAAAATGTTCAATTGGGGGACAGCCCGCCCGATGAGGCCCAAAAGCACAGTGGCTAACATCAGGGCGCACAAAGTGGGCAAAGCCGCCCGCATTCCTAAATGAAAACTCTGATCCAGCAACAACACCAAAACTTTGCCGGGCGACTCCGTGGGAAAACCGCTCCCCACCGGAAGGGTCTGCAAGGTATCCAACATCGCCGCCATGATCATCCGATGTCCGCCCAGGACAAGCAAAATCGTTAACGTCGCCAGGTTCAAAAGCCGAGAAAACAACGGCACATAAGATTCGGAACTGGGATCGAATAGATCGGCGGCCATCAGTCCCCCGATGCGTCCAATGGCTTCGCCCGCCACATAAGTGCCGGATAAGAAAATGCTTACTCCCACGCCTAAAAACAGACCAATCAGAAGCTCCTGGGCGACTAGGATAAAAAAATCCACCAACGAGAGCCCCACGGGCACAGCCGCCGCGGACGCCATGGGCCAACAAACCGCCGCGAACGCTAAACTTATCAGGCCTCGGACTTGTGCCGGGATTTCCGGCCCGCCCAAAACCGGCATGATAAAGACCAGGCCGCTGATCCGAACAAACAGCAACATCAACACCAAAAGTTGGCCTGGCGCGAACGCCATGAGCCATTCCATCGTTTCGATCCTCCTTCTGGCTTACCCGGCCCCGCCGAACGCCCCAGGGATTACGGCCTATGAATCGACCGGTACGTTCAAGGTCTTGGTTACAAGGCTCCGAGATGTTTAGGAATGTTGGAAAACAAATCCGTACAATATTCCATCATGCGGGCCAATAGCCAGGGGAGGAGAAAACTGATCGTTAGGAACATAGCCAGCATTTTCGGCACAAAGGAGACGCTTTGCTCTTGCACTTGGGTGAGGGCTTGAAGGAGTCCTATCACCAAGCCCACTAGCATCCCGGCCAGCAACACGGGCCCGCCCATGAGAAGGGCCATCCAAATGGCTTCTCGGCCTAAATCCACAACATATTGGGTGTCCATGCACGGCCTCCCCGGCCAAGGGCAAGACAAAAGGAATTAAAACTCCCGAGAATCGCCAAGAGGCACATAGAGCGTCTATCCATACGGTTGGAAACTTTCTAACAACATCCCCACGACTAGTCTCCATCCGTCCACCAGAACGAAAAGAAGCAATTTCAACGGCATGGAGATCATCACCGGCGGCAACATCAACATGCCCATCGACACCATCACGCTGGATACCACCATATCGATGATCATAAACGGAAGGTACAATTGGAAGCCGATCAGGAAGGCCGTCTTCAACTCGCTAAGCATGAAAGCCGGCAGAAGAACGCCCAAAGGCACCTCATCGTAACTGGTCGGTTCGGTTTGTTGGCCGGAGTATTTCAAAAACAGATACACATCGGCCTGATTGCCGGTCCGTTCGATCTGAAGGCTCATAAACCTTCGGATCGGGGCGATCCCTTCGTTCCAGGCTTCTTCCAGGCCGATTTGGCGTTGGGTGTAGGGGACGATGGCCCGATCATAGGTCTCCTTCCATACCGGCGTCATGATCAGCAAGGTGATGAAGAGCGATAAACCAGTGATCACTTGACTAGGCGGCAAGTTTTGCGCCCCAATAGCCTGCCGCAGTAAACCTAAAACCACCACCAGCCGCACAAAACAAGTGGTCATGAGCAAAATCGCCGGCGCCAAGCTCAAGACCGTCAAAAGCAAGAGGATTTGAATGGCTGAGCTGAGTCCCTCCGGACTGGTCCACTGGCGAGGCCCAGCTAAAAGCCCTTTGGTCCAATCGCTCGATTCCACCGAAGAAGGCTTATTGGCCGACCCTGTCCCACCGGCCGTGGATCGGGAGGAATCGGCTGAAAAAATTCCGCCAGCGTTGCTGGGCGCCGATTCGTGGCGGGTTTCCGCCGAGGAGACAGACTGGCCAAAAGCACTGACCACCAACCCACCGCAGGCCGCCAACAGAGCTAAACCCGCCACGAATGGCCCTGCCATCGGGACCGAATTTCTGCCGTAACCAGGTCGGAGCTCGGAAAACCGCCCCTCGGAAGCAACCGGACCAGAAAAATATTCCCACCGAGGACGGCCTGCCGGCGTCTGTCCGCCTGTCGATGCGGCCGGACTTACTTGGCTCTCCATGAACCGATCCTCCCCCTTAGACACGGGCCGACTCCTCTTGGAGAGATTCCCTCTGTTCGACGGATTCGTCCGGCGACATGCCAGACCGGCGAAACGAACCCTGATCGCTTTTTGAACGGGCCATTTGGTCGAGGATGTGCCGGAAAGCTCCCGGGATACTTCCCGGTTGCCCCTGCCGACATAAGGCGATGATTCGGGCCACCTCATCCGGATGCTCGATTTCGGTCAACGTCTCCGCACCCTCCGGTGTAACTGAGAGCAGAAGCAATTTCGGACCGCACCGAAGTAGATACATTTGTTGCCGCCCCAAGAGAGGCGCTCGGCCCAGCACCTCCACCACGTCGGTAGGCAGAAGCTGAGACCCCCGAGGCATCGCCCGACGAATCGCCCAGACCAGAAGCAAAAACACCCCCAAAACAATCGCCAAACTACTAAGCACCGTCAGCGTGGAAGCGGCAGGACTGAACGCCCGATGGGAGACGGCCGAAAGCGGACGAGAATCGGTAGAGGGCCTCAAACGAATCGGCTCCGAGCGGAGATCGCCAGATTCGTGGGAAGTCCCTTTTTCTCCAGAAGGTCCGGATTGGCTCAAACCGCCGACGTCCGTTTGGGGATCCTTGGCCGGATTCTGACGATCGGGAGAAACCAAAGCCGTATTGGAACCGGCATTCTCCCGGAGATTTTCCTCCGGAACGTTCCGAGAGGTAGAAGCGGCGTCTTGCAAGGCAAGGTGGATGAAAGGACCACCCGCAGCCAACGGCGGTAAAAGGCGAGAAGTACCAGCCTGCTGGGGGGAGGCCGCTCCTTGGCGCTGAGTCTCAGACGGCGATGGGCGCTGCCCAGGCCAAAAAACTTCTTCCGCCTGGCCCACTGTGCCGGCCAGCACTATGCTCCCCCATATCCAAGAGCACATCCACTTGGGCATCCTTGCCCTTTCTTTGAGTCGTTAGCCTAGGAAAAAACAACGATCGATTCCTGAAACACTCCTCATGGAAATTACCGTTGCCAAAAAAGGCCTACTGGTTTCGAAGAAGAATCACTTTCCGAGACGTTTTCGCCGTTTGGAGTAAAACGGGTCTCTTCGCCGTTGGTGAGATTCTGGATTCCTCCTAGTTTCGCAGAAAGGAGATAAGGAAAAGCCGGTGCTTCAGACGGTTGCCCCATCCCGTTGTTTCTCCGAATCTGTTTTAGGTTCTGAAATCTCGCCGCGGAGATGACGCTAGAAGAGCCTTTGTTTTTTCCCGGCGGGAGTGTTTCCATCTTACTTCTTTTCTGGTTCCATACCGGCCAACAATTCGGCCACACGGACACAGAAATTGTCATTCAGGACGAGAACTTCGCCTCGGGCGATCAAGCGGTCGTTGACATAGATATCGACCGGGTCGCCGGCCAACTTATCCAACGGAACGACCGAACCTCGTCGGAGCCGAAGCACATCCTCCAGATACATATGGGTCCGGCCCAGTTCGATCCGGAGGTCCAGTTCCACATCGCGGATCAGGTCCAAGGTGGCCGCTTCGGTCGAGGGCGGAGCGCCGGAAAATTCTTCCAGTCGAAATGCCGCGACCCCTGGAGGAACGTTTTCGTTGGGAGTATCGAGGGAGGCCAAGGCCTGTTCGGCCTGATGCAAGAGGTATTCCACGTCGGCGGGGGCGATTTCTTGTTCCACAGGCTGGATTTCCGGTTTGGTTTCCCGTTGGGGGGGGGCTTTCGACGGGGAAGGGGTTCGGCCCGTTTGGCTCAAAAGCCTTTCGATTTCCTCTTGACTGAGGACCTTTTCGGCGTCGGGCGACTCCGCTGCTGGGGAAGTAACCGAAGGCGCCGACTTGCCGATACTTCCCCCACTGATAAGGGCCTTGATCTCTTTCTGGTCCAAAACTGCTTCCCCTGGGCTTTCCCCACCAAGAGACGGAGGGGATGTTGCCCCACTGGGGGAAGGGGCCGCAGAGGGAGAAACTCCAGATGGGGGGGGCTGGGAAGAGGCGCCTGAGGCTTCAGCGCCCTTTTTCCCAGCCTGACCAAGTAATCGCTCGATTTCTTCCTGACTCAATTGGTTTTCATCCGGCATGGGAATCCTTTCCCTTCGACGGATACCCCCATTAAGGGGGGTTATTGCTCAATGAAAGAAAAATCGCTGAAGATGACCGCTTTTAAATACCGTTTCCCTAGTAAAGCATTAGTTTTCTCTAAAATCTTCCTTTTAATCAAGCCCAAACCTGCATCGGTTAGGTCGGTCAGCTCTGCGGAGCGAACAATGACAATCACCTGATCCCGGAAACGATGGATATTGGTTTGGATCGCCTCTTGAAAAGCCTTTTGATCTTCTGTGGCTACTGTACCGTAGAGGTGGAAGTCAATCCGTAAAGTGGTGTTAGAAATGGGTTGGTAAGAAGTAATCGTAAATTCTCCCAGATCGACCTCCATTTGGGGGACGGCCAGTTCGGGGGCAGTCGATTCCGTGGTGGGCGGGATCAAATTTTGGGGGGTATTTTTATCTACTGAAGAGGGGATTCCCGCCAAAGCGGCTGTTTCAACCTCTCCGGGCAGGAAAAGATAGACCGTCCAACATTCTGCCACTACAACCCCCACAAGAAAGACACCTATCAGCAACTTTCCTAATAAGCTCCTCCCAGCGGGCTTTTCTTGGCCAGAGAGGGGGGCTGTTTCTGCGGGTGTAGTTATCTCAGACATATGGGCTAAGAGCGAAAAACTTGAAAAACAGGAAATCTAAATAAAATATAGAATCTGGAGAAACTCAAAAATGGGGAGACAAAACGAAAAGTATCTTCTGAAAGACTGAAAGAAAAGGGAAAACGCCCCTTTTTCTCCCCTACATGTACTATAGCTTATGAGACGTGGAAAGGCTTTTTGAAATCCCCGAATCTTTCCACCCCCAGGCAGAGAAGGTATTTAATTTGACTGTATGTACCTGGCCAAGTCCCCACAACTTGTAGGGGGTAAGAATCGGCTCAAACCCAACAGATTGTGGTAATGACTTCCGGTAGATACAGTCAAGTTAAAGAGAAGGTATTTAAAAAGGGGGTATCTGAGAGGAGGGACTTTTCCAATAGCAAGAATACCTAATTTTATGGGGTAATATTCCTAGATTTTTGGGGGGGTTCGGATTTGGGTTCCCCAAGATCAGCCAGTTCGCTTAAGAGAAGGATTTCCACTCGGGAGTTTTCGAGGAGTTTGGCGGGGTCTTCCCCCCTTTCGATGGGTTCGTTGTCCGCCGCCACTGTCAAAACAAGCCGTTTCGGAGGAATCCCCAGCCGAAGGAGTTCTTCTTTGACCCGAACACATCGCTGATAGGCCAATTGCCAGTGGTCTTTGAACGGGGAGTCCGGGGGCAAGGGGCGAGAAGTGGTATGGCCCCGGATTTCGATTTTTTGGGGCTTCCCCTGCAGGAAGCGAGCGATTTCCTCAAGGCGCTGGAGGTTATCTTGGTCCAGATCGGCGGAGGTTTCTTCAAAACGGATTCTTCCTCCCAAGGTGCGATCGCCGCTTCGACGAATCTGTTGGACGCGGGCGAAATCGCCCACCGGCGCCCGGATGCGGTCGCCACCGTTCATGGTATCCAGCCGGCGCGCCCGTCCGGTGGCTGCCAGGGCAGCTAATTTCAGGGTGGTATTCAAAGGCCGCACCGGGCCGGGAATGGGCGAGATCAGGCTCCGTTCGTAGCCGAACTGCCGACGCAAAGCTTCCAAAATCGCTTGGAATTGGTCTTTATTGCGGATTTCGCTCATGGAGGCCAGTAAAATAAAAAAGCACAACAGAAGCGACATCATGTCGCCGTAGGTAACGACCCATTCGGGTGCCCCTTTTGGGGGTTCTTCGGGTGGGAGAGCCATGGTTCAGGCCGCCTTTCGGAGGTTGCCGCGCTGATTGGGCGGAAGGAATGTGCTGAGCTTTTGCTCAATTACCCGGGGGTTATCCCCCGATTGGATGCTCATGACGCCCCGGAGGATGATTTCCATTCCTAGCAGTTCGTGTTTACTGAGGCTGCTGAGTTTATCGGCCATGGGCAAGGCGAAGACGTTTGCGATGATCGAGCCGTAAAACGTCGTAATCAAAGCCACGGCCATTCCGGGGCCGATGGAGTCGGGGTCTTTCATGTTGCCGAGCATGATGATCAAGCCAATCAGCGTGCCCAACATTCCAAACGCGGGGCCATATTTTCCAAACAGTTCCAAGAGGAGTTTGCCTTTTTGATGTCGGGCGGCTACGGTAGCCATCTCATTGTTTAGGACATCTTGAATCACTTCGGGCCGGGCGCCGTCAACGGCCATTTGGATGCCCAGGACCAGGAAGGGATTCTGGATTTCTTCCAGTCGGGCTTCCAAGGCCAGCAGGCCATCTCGGCGGGCGGTTTCGGCCAAAGAAACAATTTGGGCAATCAGTTGGCGGTGGTCTTCCGGACGGTTTTTGAAAAGTTTTTTCACTACCCGGAACAGATTGAAGAACTCGGGCAAGGGAGAAGAAAGCAGGACCGATGCCAAGGACCCGCCGATGACCACCATCATAGAAGGGTAATCAATAAATGGACGGATGCCGCCGGACATCACCATGCTCACCAGCAACACGCCCGCACCGCCAATCAACCCCACGATGGTTCCAATGTCCATATGTGCGCCTCCTGTGGCCTATCAAGAGCGGCTTTGGGAAGCTCCCAAAGAGGGAATAAGGTGTTTGGCCTGTTGGTAGGCGACCGCCCGGCGGAGCACTTCGTCCATGGTTTCGGCCACGACGATGCGTTGGCCGGTAGTTAAGCTGACGAAGGTATCCGGTCGGGCCTCGACGAATTGGATCAAATCGGCATTCAGTACGAACACCTCGCCGTCCAATCGGGTGAGTTTGATCATGGCTGTTCCTCCTCCTTCGGAGCGGTCCTAGAAGATACCCCTCCTATGTTCCCTTACGGAGTATATCCAAAATGGTTTTACCGATTGATAGAAAGTAGTTCATCGAGCATTTGTTGCGAGGTGCTGATCACTCGGGTGTTGCTGCGGTACATGGTGGCGGCTAGGACGAGATCGACCAAGTTGCCGCCAATGTCGGTATTGGAAAGTTCCACGGCGCCGGAAATGATCTGCCCTAGGCCTTGCTCATTGGGTCGGCCCATGACGGGCAAGCCGGAGTTGACGCCCGCGGCAAAAAGGTTCTGGCCGCGCTGTTCCAGACCGGCTGGGTTGGCGAATCGGGCCAGGATGATCTGTCCCAGGTCGCGGGTTACGCCGTTGGAAAAGACGCCGCGAATGCAGCCATCTTCCCCCACAATGAAACTGGTGAGCACGCCGGGCGCGGAGCCGTCCTGCCGGGAGACGGCCAAGGTGCTGTTTTCCACGGCCAGGCCGGACAGTTGGCTGAAATCTAACTTAAATTCCAAGGGAGACTGAGAAGCCACGTTACGCCGCTCGATCGAAACGGTCGAATTGGTGGCGGAGACGAAATTGCCTTCACCGTCGAAGGTGATCAGTCCGGTGCCCACGGCAATCTCCACACCAGTGGCGGGTTGGTTGTCGGGCGAGTCAGCGTACCACCGATACACGGTCGTGGTGCTGGTGCGCTGTTCCAACGTGGCGGTAATGCGGACGCTGATGGGGATGCCCAGCGAATCGTAGGCGATGAAATCCGCCACCGCACTTTCGCCTTTGGCTGTCTGGGCAGACGAAAAGGGTAAATTGATATTCGATTGAATTCCACCCACTTCTAATTGCAAGCCAGAGAGCCCGATGCTCACCGCGTTGGCCTCGCCGGTGTTGCTCACGATGCGGATTCTTCCATCCTGGATCGCCCCGCCGGGGCTTTCGCCGGTCACGCCGTCGTAGAGAATCGGATGGTCCGTGTCCGGTCCGGGCGGTCGTTGGATGCCCAAGGCTTCTTCCATAAAGGTCAGCAGTTCCCGAACCGTCGTGGTGTCGGTAATCGTGAACTCCTTAGTGGCCAGCGATCGGCCGCCCTTCCGACCGGTAAACAGCAGCGTCCCCTCTTGGAACACATGGAGATAATTGGCGCCGTCCCGTCGCAGCACATCCACCAGGAGGGAGTTGTAGCCGATGCGGGGCCCGTCGAGGTCGATGGTGGGATTATTTTTAATCTGTTCGTCGGTGAAATTGTCCGTCCAACCGCCGGAGATGGTCGGTGTGTCGATCCAATCGACGAAATGGAAGCTGTTTTCGTCGGTGGCTAAGTTGCGGTAAATCCGCACGTAGGACCACTCGCCCTCTGGGATAGGAATCTTGGAGATTTGAATCCGGCCATTGACCACGTTGACCGGTCCGAGCAGCTTGGTGGGACGGCTTTCTTCGCCAGCTGGGGGCGCACCAGGCTGTTGAGCAAAGGTAATGTAATAACTGTAGTTGCCCGTCAGGACGGTCTGGTTCAATGCATCGCCGGGCATCATAGTTCCGTCGTCCGTCCAACTGGCTGTTCCTAGGGGGAGTTCCGTAAGGAAATAGAAATCACCGGTTCCCGTATCATCGGTGCGATAAATTCGCAAATAGGTATAGGTTCCCGTGGGCTCCGTAGTAGGAAGATCATTAATGGTAATTTGGGTATTCCCTCCCATTACAATTTCCCTCGTGGCCGGCGAGGGAGTGCTTTCGGTGTCGAAATCGGAGCCGACCGGGCCATTGGCAAAGACCACCCGATACCGATATGTGCCCGCCGGATTGAGGCTGCCGCCACCGGCCAAGGTGAAATCGTTCGGTGTGGTGGGCACCGAAGAGTATTGGGCCTTGGTGCCAGCCGCATCCGCGTCGGGGGCGGTGCGAGCGGCGTCGCCGAGGACTTGGGTTTGGATGATTTCCGAGGTGTCGGCCAGATCGCCAGTGGGCGAGAGAGTGCCTTCGAGATACACATTTTGGGTGGCCTCCGCCACGGCCGCCGCCCCCAACGGAATCACCAGCGGTTGCAACACCGTCGATTGAATTTCAAACTGGTCGTCCACCGTATAACCCAGAAGCCGGTTGCCGGTGATGGTAACCAATTGGCTTTCCGAATTGAGTTTGAAGATGCCGTTTCGGGTGTAGAGGCTTTCGCCGCTGGTGGCTTGGACGATGAAGAACCCTTGGCCTTGAATGGCCATGTCGGTAGGACTGGAACTAATCTCGATAGTGCCTTGGGAGAAATCCGGGGTGATGCTGGCGACCATCGTGCCCAGACCGACTTGGCGAGGATTCGAGCCGCCGGAGTTGCTCGTCGGCGCGGCGCCCAAGCTGCGGGTTTGCAAAAACTGGGTCGCAAATGCTGCCTGCGACGCCTTGAACCCAACCGTATTCGTATTGGCCAAGTTGTTGCCTACCACGTCGATGGTGGTTTCCGCCGCCGTCAATCCGGTCAGTGCGGTGCTCAATGCCGATGCAAGACCCATCGTCTTTCCTCCTTGAAATATCCTAGAAAGAGAAGCTCACCTGTTGGTTTTCCTGCGACGGCCGTCGCCTGGTTTCCTGATTCCGGGGACCTCCTCCATCGCCGGAAGCGGGTATTTTCTTTGGAAGCGAAACATTATCCCTTCGCGGAGACCGCCACTTCGGTAACATTTTCCAACGGCACAATGTCCGACCCGATGTGAAGTTTTGTAACGCCGTCTTCAAAGGTAACGCGTTCCACCTGGCCGCTGACGCTCTGGCCGTCGTCGGTCATTCCCTGGATAGTTTTTCCCAAAAGGCTCATGGCGCTGGCTACGTTCTGCGTCATCCCCAACGCCTCGAAGGCGTCCACCAGTTTCATATTGGCCTGGAGCTGGTAAATCTGATTGAGCTGTTGGACCATCTCGCTATTTTCCATCGGATTCAAGGGGTCCTGATTTTGAAGTTCGGCAATCAAAAGTTTCAGGAACGTGTCCGCCCCCAGGTCGTTGAAAAGAAGTTTAGTATTTTTGCTGTTGTTTTCCGTCGAAGAGCTGGCTGTGCTTGTCAGGGCATTGGTATAGGCGGTGCCCATAAAGAGGTCCTTCCTAACGATTAGATGACGACGTTCAGTTTTGTACTTTCCGAAGCCCTCAGGGGGTTTCCGCCAGAAGGTGTTAGCGTGGGTTCCGTAGGCCGAGGTCGAGTCGTCGGCGGAGCAAAGGAAGACCCCTGTTGTTCCGACATGCTTTCCCCCGGCTGTTGAGACCCCGCGCCCGAGGAATCCCCACCGATTTCCACCTCGAATTGTTCGATGCGAATGTCCTGTTGGGCCAATCGCTCTCGGAGCATGGGCAGATGCTCCAAAATGGCGGTTCGTGCGGCGTTGTTTTCGACTTCCATTCGGGCCCGCATGAGGCCGTCCCGCACGGTCAGTTCCATCCGCAGGGAACCGAGTTCTGGCGGATGCAGTCGCAAGCGGACGCTGCCGCCGCCGTCCTGTAAGGTCTGAAAGGCCCGGGCCACCCGTTGGACAAATCGCACCCGTTGGACGCTGACCTCCTGAGAGGAACCTTCGGGATCGGCTGGGGATTTGGCTTTGGATGGGTTGGCCGTGGAAGATGTGAAGTTCCCTTGAGATGCCTCATGAATAACGCCGGAAGCGCCTTGAGAGGTTCCCGCCGAGGCCACGCCTGAAACCGCCGACGTTGAACCCCCAGTGGATGCGACTCCGGAAACAGCAGGCGTAGGTAGGGAAACAGTCATCCCCTGCGGGACGGCCAGCGTAGAATCGTTCCCAGAAGGAATCGGCAGGGCCGATACCGAGGGTTGGACTTTTCCCGCCAATTCCGTGGACATAGGAATGGGTTCCGGGCTGGACCCGGCAGGATGGTTAGCGGCCTGGCCGTTAGGAACCCCTTCTGTCTTCTGAGCAGACTCGCT